>Ga0268299_1001198_pt1 | contig 51350 bp, 40 predicted proteins | sample NOBtaG_FD_193484 | JGI IMG/M metagenome (GOLD analysis project Ga0268299, IMG submission 193484) | Activated sludge microbial communities from bioreactor in Nijmegen, Gelderland, Netherland - NOB reactor | ecosystem: Engineered > Bioreactor > Aerobic > Activated sludge | place: Netherlands... | reverse complement strand
GTCATGGCGATGAGGACACAATAAGAGATTACGTTAAAAAGCAGGGAGATGTCTATCAGCAGTTATACGAAGACAGACAACTCGCTCTCTTCTGATACCCCGCTGCTTGCGGCGGGGTTGTTCATTGTTTGATATTCACAGACCTAAGACTTAAATAAATGTAATTTATACTCATATTTCTTAAGCATAGAATATTCCCAGAAATTTCTTCAGATCAAATTACTGGAATTGCTCGGCTCAAGAAAATTTACTCATCTCTTCCGTAGATTTATTTCTCCCAAAGATTATATTTTTCCAATATATGACCGATATTCACATTTCACACATTATTCACATATGCTACGATATGATCTATTAAACAATAACCTCAATAATTGAACGGTTTATTTTAACTGCTTCTAAGCTGCAGTTTTTACAAGAGAATATAAGCAAGGAGAATTAATTATTATGGCACTCAGAATTGCTCACGTTGATGATGATTCGGATATCCGCGAATCAATTCAACGAATACTATTTAAAAATGGATATGAAGTTGATAGTTATTTATCAATGCAGGAATTTATCGATTCACTACAAGATGAAACTAAAAGACCGGATTTGGCCATCTTGGATGTCATGGTTGAATCCATGGATGCTGGTTTGATCACTTATGCAAAAATCCACAAGCAATTTCCGCAAATTCAAACTATTTTTCTGACGTCTCTAGGTGACATGATTCGGCCATATTTTGAAGATGGCTCGCATGAGTGGGTTTGCATCATGGAAAAACCGGTTGAGCCAGTCAGTCTCATGGCAACGATTAATGAGCGCTTGAAGAAAACGGGAGAAGCTGCATAATTTTTGCAATATACACTCGTATGGCAAGCACTGAATTCTCTTGGAACAAACCCAATAGCCAAAACGTACTACTTGAAATAAAGGGAGATAAACTAAAGCTTAGTGACGATGTTTTGATTAGTAATATCCGCTGGTTCATAACCTTCCGCTGGATATTGATTGCTGCCCTGGTTTTTTTCGAAATCCTGATGCTATCGGCATCGAATACTCTGGCACAATTAGGCATTAGTGAGCAGCAAAAATGGCCAATAGCTATCATTATCATACTGATTGTAGCCAATATTGCTTACATCTTCGCATTAGATCATTGCAAATCAAGCAAATATAACTCGCCTTCGATTAATCTATGGATTCAGATCATTGTTGACCTGATCTGCTTGTCAGTCGTCGTGCATTATATTGGCAGTACCTCCACCCCCGTTTCTTTTTTCTACGTACTGCATATTGCTCTTGCCTGCATCTTTTTTTCTACCCGTGAAAGCTTATATGTAACCATATTGGTCTGCTTCATGGACTCGATCGTAATCATTATTGATAACTTTCTAATCACCCAAGCACCACTCTCGGCATTAATAAACAGTCAATTCTTGTCTGAAAGTGCACGCAAAGATGGCGCTTTGACATGGATGTTTTTCCTTGACATTCTTTTTCTTGTTGTATGGTATGTAGTTTCAAGGCTTTCTCTAATTGTTCGTGCTCATGAACGCCACCTTGTTGACGCATACCGACAAATCAACCAGGCGCAAGTAGAAAAAGACCAATATGCATTATTGATCACGCATCAACTTAAATCCCCGCTCGATGCTATACGCAGCAAAATAAATTTAATCAAAGAAGGTTATTTGGGCGAAACAACACCTGAGGTAAGTACGGCATTAGAGCAAATGGATCTTCGGGCAAAAAATATGTCCAGCCTAATACTTGATCTTCTCAGATTGGAGCGATTGAAAGACACTTGCCTTGACACTGCAGTTTTCGAACCTATTGAAATTCAATCTACCCTGCAAAAATGTATCGAGAAATTAACCCCGGTTGCCAGTTCTAAAAATGTCACGCTCAATTTATCCATTGAAAATTTTATTTGCAAAGTAATTCCTGATCAATTAGAAATACTTATAGAAAATATTATTACTAACGCGATTACCTATTCGCATGAAAATACTAGCGTTGAAATTTCATCTCGAGTCGATCGAAATAATTTGCATGCTTGCATTACCATCACTGACCATGGCATTGGTATCGAAGATAAAGATTTGCCCAACATTTTTAACGAATATTTTTATTCTCCTAGAGCAGCACTCCATAACAAAGCAACGAGCGGCATTGGTTTGTCCATCGTCAAGATCGCGGCAGAAAATAATCAACTGAGAATAAAGGTTGTCAGTGAGCCAAGTGCAGGAACTACATTTACTGTGATTTTTAGCACCATCGAGTTACCTCTAGCAACTGGAAGTTTTACGCCAATAAACTCCATTAATACCCATTCATCTTGATTAAATTACCTCGAGATAAAATAGCAATGCTTCGAACTCATCATTGCATTTTAATTCAATTCAGAGTTATTGTGCCAATAGCGCTGATTTAGTTTTCTCCAACTGTTAACCACCCAATCATTATTTTCAAACTTAATTAAGATAGCACCATCTTTGTCGCTACGCATCAACTGACTACCTGAATTATGATAACGTGAAGTTACAATTTCGCGCGGATGATTATAGCGATTGAGATAGCCAACTGGAAAAATTGTCAAAGAAGGGCTTACTTTCTGCACAAAAGTATCGGTTGATGAAGTGTGGCTGCCATGATGCGGCGCAATCAATACTGTCGCACGCAGCTTGTCGCCGTCTCGAGCTAGCAATGCCTGCTCATCTCTCCTCTCAATATCAGCCGGTAATAATACGCTGCCATGAGCTGATGTGATCTTTAATACACAACTTTTTGCATTTGTAGTACTACGTTTTGAATTCAAGTAATCTTGCTTCAAGGGATGTAGCAATTCAAAATGCACATCGTCCCATTGCCAGAATTGTCCCTTATGGCACTGATTCTTTGAGATTACCATCTGCGTTATGGGATGCTTATCGTCCAGCGATGACCACAGCTGCCTAACCGGGATCTCATTTAATACTGATCGTGCACCACCACTATGATCCGAATCTGCATGCGATACGATCATGCCATCAAGCTTTACAATTCCTTCTCCGCGTAAAAAAGGCACGATAATACGATTACCACTGTCGATCTCACCGAACTCAGGACCCGTATCAAATAGTAATGCATGATGCTCAGTACGAGCCACAACCGCAAGTCCTTGACCCACATCAAGCACAGTCAGCCACAGTTCCCCGGTTTTTGGTTGAGGCGGTTTAACCAGAAACACAGGTAATACTGCAATCACACCCAACCAACGCGCGGGAAAACCAGAAAAAAACCCTACTCCTAGGCTTCCCGGCAACAACATCCACACAATCCCTATAACCGCTACACTTATAGCCCACATTGGTGGAGAATGCTGCTGCCACACCGTATGCGATAAATTGCTCAATGACTGCAGAATTACCATAATGACGCTTAATACGTCATGGATGAACGGTAACATAAAATCGAATACAGGTATGGTAGCTAACAATGTTAACGGAACCACTATAAGGCTTATCAGAGGAATGGCAATTGCATTAGCGACCGGTGATATTAAGGATACCTGCTGAAATAATGCCAACAATAAAGGAATTAAGCCCAACGTAATTGCCCATTGAATCCGCAACCAACTACTAAGCCAATGTATTTTTCCGATCCGACCGGCAGTTAATAGCATTATGACGGCAATTGCACCAAAGGATAACCAGAATCCAGGAGCTAAAATTGCCCAAGGATCTAACAATATCACCCCAAAAAGCGCCCATGCCAACACCGTGGTTACACTTGTCTGACGTCCTATCCATAACACAATCGCCACTACCGCCAGCATATAAAATGCCCGCTGCGCCGGAATTGCAAAACCCGAAAGTACAGCATAGCCTAAGGCTACAATCAATCCAGCCATCGCAGCAATATGCCGCGCCGGCAGACGTAATGTGAGATAAGTATTCCAACGCCATAACCAATATACTACTACGAATGCCAAACTAGAAATCATCGTGATATGCAAACCGGAAATCGCCATCAGGTGATTGGTTCCAGTACGTGTAAATACTCGCCATTGATCACGAGGAATTGCATTCTGATCACCCGTTGCCAATGTCTGCAATATTCCCACATAAGCTTGATTGGCTAGGCTCGCAGCAAAACGATGTTGAATCCCCTCACGAATATGCGCTATCCAATATGCAGGATGTTGTACCATAGGGTGCAGACGTTGATTATCCGATGATACACGAACATATCCAATGGCCCGGATATTACGTTCCAACGCCCATCTTTCAAAATCGGAACCATGCGGGTTCTGATTGCCATGCGGTCGTTTCAAATGCACCGTCAACTGCCAACGTTCACCTACCCTGACTACAGGCAATACTACTTGAGTAGCTCCCGATTGCCGCACTTTATACCAAGATAATGCAATCCGCTTGGGCACAATCGCACCCTCAGTATTCACATGCTCAACATCAAACTGAAAACGCACTCTTCTATCACTTTTTTGCGGTACAGTGGCTATCACACCAACTATTTGGATAGCCTTACGCTCCCAGACATGAGGTAGGGAATCGTCCAAACGCCAATGCGCTAAAATTGCCGCCCAGCAAAATCCAAATATAAGAAAGAAAATACCCAACAAGATTCTGCTTATTACAAGATGATTTGCTAATTGAGAAAAACCCAATATTCCAGCTGTAACTGCGACTGACAACAACAGCCCAATCCATTCTATTTCCAGCAATGCCGGTTGATGCTGTAGCCAGCCAACACCCAAAACAAACACCAAGATATTTAATCTTACACACGTATTCTTCAAATTTATTTATATCTGCAATCGCACTATTCATTTACTTTAATGCACAATTTTGTAGATAGATCCTAATCGGATATTTTTAATATTTATCTCATTAAATCATGTCATTAAATTAAAAATGGGTTATATGGTAGCAGTATCTCCTTTTACTGTAATACAAGACCCTCTAATATTCGAAAATTAATTCTGGCGGTGGATAATCTATAAAACAAAATAACAATAAGCGTTAAAGAATCACATAAACGCCATATAAATCTTCATGCTTACAGATTCATGAGTTATCTGACTATCGACAAAATAAGCATATCCTTTTCCATTAATTTGGCTGATGTCACTTTATTTGGAAGAAATATGAATTTATTAGCGGAAATTTACCCACAAATTGCTTTACAGATTTTAAATATTTGAGGTGAATTCAGAGGAAAAAGATTGTAGAACTACTGCACCACCAATAACTGATATTGTTTAATAAACGGGATCAATGAATCGTATCTACAATGCGTTGGTCAACGCGGAACTGGTTACCGATGCAACTATCCGAAAATCCTAAATAGGTCAGTAAAAGGAAAACGCAGGATAAGTGGCAAAACAACACATCATAATCAGGGCACAATTATTCCCGTCGATTATCCAATCAATCCCAGAAAAGACGCAATATCGCTATTACGCTGATTCATACGGACATCGGGAAAAATTTGACTTCTCCGAATATCCCGCAAGAAATCCCGTTTACAGGTAACAAAAATCCAGTGAAGAGTTCTAGGTTGATTCTAATCTACATAACAATTCATACAAAATCATCTGCAACTATTACGACGCTATGATCAGTTTAGCCAAATACCTGCCGCAGCACCTTAATAACTAGATAGCTCCGTCCTATTCAGAGAAAAATTCTCGCGCTTTATCCATCCATGATTTAGCGCGAGGACTGTGACGAGGACCGTCTTTGAGACTGATAGACTCCAATTCTTCCAACAATTCTTTTTGCCGTGCGGTCAACTTAACCGGGGTTTCCACAACGACATGACAAAGTAAATCACCTTTATCATGACTACGCACTCCTTTGATCCCTTTACCACGCAAACGAAAAATCTTACCCGTTTGAGTTTCTTCCGGCACCTTAATCTTGGCGTGCCCATCAAGTGTAGGCACTTCTATTTCTCCTCCCAGTGCAGCTACGGTAAAACTAATAGGAATTTCACAATGCAGATTATCGCCATCACGCCGGAAAACCGAATGCGCCGACAAATGAACCACGACATAGAGATCACCCGGCGGACCACCGTTAATGCCAACCTCACCCTCTCCAGAAATGCGAATGCGATCACCATCGTCAACACCTTCCGGAATTTTTACATTGAGTGTTTTCTGTTGTTTTATGCGTCCATTTCCATGGCACGATGTGCAAGGATTCACTATTACCTTCCCACTTCCATGGCATTTGGGGCAAGTTTGTTGAATCGAGAAGAAACCCTGTTGCATTCTTACCTGTCCATGGCCGTTACAAGTAGGACAAGTTTTGGGCGAACTACCCGGCTTGGAGCCGCTGCCATGACAAGTCTCACAATTTTCCATGGTAGGGATACGAATTTTTGTTTCGGTTCCATGAGCAGCTTGCTCCAGAGTGATCTCCAGGTTATAGCGCAAATCGGAGCCACGATGCATATTTGATCGAGAGCTACGGCCACCAAAAATATCCCCGAAAATATCGCTGAATGCATCACTGAAACCTTGCGCACCACCTCCACCTGCTGCATTTGCATCGACGCCCGCATGGCCGAATTGATCATAAGCTGCGCGTTTATTAGAATCAGTCAATACTTCATAAGCTTCTTTAGCTTCCTTAAACATCTCTTCCGACTTAACATCGCCAGCATTCCGATCTGGATGGTATTTCATTGCCAGCTTACGATAAGCTTTCTTTATTGTATTCTCGTCAGCCTCACGACTGACACCGAGAACATGATAGTAATCGCGCTTACTCATATTGATTTTCCGCTACCGTGATTAATTTATGGAGTTTAGGTTTATACGATGTTTCTTATCCCGCATCAAATATTAAAGCGCAGAATGCGCAGAAGAGATTCAATATCCTCTTCATGCGCTTCTGCGCTCCTTATGCTTCGAAGAAAACTATTTTTTGTTCTTAACTTCCTCAAATTCTGCATCAACCACTTCGCCTTCGACTGGTTTCTCACTGTGGCCAGACGTCGAGTCGGATCCAGATTGCGCTTGCGGTTCCTGCGGCTCTTTTTGTTGATACATCTTCTCAGCCAACTTATGCGCCGCCTCGGTCAAAGCCTGCGTTTTTGCATCAATCTCGTCTTTATTATCAGCTTTGAGCACATCTTCAGCATCTTTCAATGCAGCCTCAATTTTAGCTTTCTCCTCACTACTTAACTGGTCACCATGTTCCTTCAAGGATTTCTTAACGGAGTGGATCATCGCATCACACTGATTACGGCTTGAAATCAACTCTAAAGCTTTGTGATCTTCTTCAGCGTGCGCCTCCGCATCTTTCACCATCCGTTCAATCTCATCATCCGACAAACCTGAGCTAGCCTGAATCTTGATTTTATTCTCTTTACCGGTTGCCTTATCTTTAGCCGATACATGTAAAATACCATTAGCATCAATGTCAAACGTCACTTCGATCTGCGGCATACCCCGTGGTGAAGGTGGAATATCACTCAAATTAAATTGCCCCAGGCTTTTATTGCCGGAAGCCATCTCACGCTCACCCTGTAGCACATGAATCGTTACCGCGGTTTGATTGTCTTCCGCAGTAGAGAATACCTGTTGCGCTTTGGTTGGAATCGTAGTGTTTTTCTGAATCAGCTTGGTCATTACACCACCCAGCGTTTCGATACCCAGCGACAAAGGCGTCACATCGAGCAACAGCACATCCTTCACGTCGCCTTTCAACACTCCACCTTGAATAGCCGCACCAACAGCTACTGCTTCATCAGGATTTACATCCTTACGTGGTTCTTTACCGAATATCTCCTTAACTTTATCTTGAACTTTCGGCATGCGAGTCTGCCCACCGACCAAAATCACATCATCAATATCCGAAGCAGTCAGGCCGGCGTCTTTAATTGCCGTGCGGCAAGGCCCGACAGTGCGCTCTATCAAGTCTTCCACCAGGCTTTCCAGCTTGGCACGCGTTATCTTGACAGCCAGATGTTTCGGTCCGGATGCATCCGCAGTGATGTAAGGCAAATTGACTTCAGTTTGCTGACTGGATGACAATTCGATTTTGGTTTTTTCTGCGGCATCTTTTAAACGTTGCAATGCCAGCATATCTTTTTTCAAATCAATACCACTTTCTTTCTTGAACTCATCCACCAGGTATTCAATCACACGTGAATCAAAATCTTCGCCCCCAAGAAATGTATCACCATTGGTTGCCAACACTTCAAACTGATGCTCGCCCTCGACTTCAGCAATCTCAATGATAGAAATATCAAAAGTACCCCCGCCTAAGTCGTACACTGCAATCTTCCGGTCGCCTTCTTTCTTATCCAACCCGAATGCCAACGCAGCAGCAGTTGGCTCATTAATAATTCTCTTCACCTCCAAGCCGGCAATTCTCCCCGCGTCTTTTGTGGCTTGACGTTGCGAATCATTAAAATAAGCGGGCACTGTGATCACCGCTTCGGTCACCGCCTCACCCAGATAATCCTCGGCGGTTTTTTTCATTTTCATTAGCACTTGCGCAGATACCTCGGGGGGTGCAATTTTCTTACCACGCACTTCCACCCATGCATCATTGTTATCCGCTTTGACAATGCTATACGGCACCATCTTGATATCCCGTTGAACCATTTCTTCATCAAAACGACGCCCAATAAGCCGTTTCACAGCAAACAAAGTATTTTTGGGATTGGTAATCGCCTGACGTTTGGCTGAAGCACCCACAAGCACTTCATTATCTTCAGTGTAAGCAACGATAGAAGGCGTTGTTCGTGTGCCCTCCGAGTTCTCAATAACTTTTGGCTTGCCATTCTCCATCACAGCAACACAGGAGTTGGTAGTACCTAAATCGATACCGATAATTTTTGCCATATTTAGATCCTTTTAAGAGATTATTCTGTTTATCTATTAGTTTTGAAATGGAGATACTTGATAAAAATTCAAGAACCTTGAGCTTTCGAAACCGACACAAGTGCAGGACGAATAATGCGTTCATGCAGCTTATAGCCTTTCTGCATGACCTGAACAATCGTATTGGGAGTCAACTCCGATTCGACTATACACATTGCCTGATGCTGATGAGGATCAAATTTCTCTCCGGCTGGATCAATCACCTTTATGTTGAATTTATCAAACACACTCATCAACTGCTTCTGGGTCAACTCAACTCCATTCTTAAAACTCTCTACACTGGCATTTTCAACTGCCAATGCAGCCTCCAAACTATCCATTACGGTTAGTAATTCAGTAGAAAAATTCTCGATGGCGTATTTATGTGCATTTGCAATATCATTTTGGGAGCGCTTGCGGATATTTTCAGTTTCAGCTTTTGCGCGCATCCAAGCATCCTGATGTTCGGCTGCTTTGTTCTCGGCTGCTTTCAACAAATCCTCGAGACTGGGTTGTGAGCTTTTAATTTCACCTGTTTGAATGGTTGCATCGCTGGTTATACCAGGAACATTAACTTCTTCTTTAATATCAGCCATATCAGGTTGATTGTTTTCCGGGTTGTTTGTATTTTCTGGGCTTTGCATCATACCTCCTATGAGTGTGCAGGCGATATTGGGATTGCTAGATAAAATTTCAAGCCATAAACGGAACTTTTTTACGTTGTAAGCAAATTTATTCTAATTAATCAATTAGCTTGCTTCATATTTTCGGGATTTGGATTAATTATTTATTCTTAAGGCGAGTCTATTGGCCATACCGATATAGTCCTGTGGAGTCAATGCCAACAGGCGAACCTTCTCGGGCTCCGGAATATTCAAAGTGCCGATAAACTGATGCAGCGTTTCTGGTGTAATTCCGTTCTTGCCTCGGGTTAAAGCTTTCAACTGTTCATAAGGATTAGCTACGCCATAGCGCCGCATCACCGTTTGAATCGGCTCCGCCAAAACTTCCCAAGCATGGCTCAGATCAACTCTTATTGCAGAAGTATTAACTTCCAGTTTATTTAATCCTTTGATACATGAATCATAAGCTAACAAGGTGTGCCCTAACGCCACACCCATATTGCGAAGCACTGTGGAATCAGTTAAATCTCTTTGCCAGCGCGATATCGGCAACTTTTCGCTCAAATGACGCAATAACGCATTAGCAATACCTAAATTACCCTCCGAGTTTTCAAAATCAATCGGATTGACTTTATGCGGCATCGTTGAAGATCCGATTTCATCCGCATGGGTTTTTTGTTTGAAATAACCCAGTGAAATATATCCCCAGATATCGCGATTCAAATCCAGCAAAACCGTATTAATTCTTGCATACGCATCAAATAATTCCGACATGGTGTCATGGGGTTCAATTTGAGTCGTATACGGATTAAATTCCAGCCCCAGCTTTTCAACAAACGACTGCGCAAATTTCTCCCAATCCAAATTCGGATAGGCACACAAGTGCGCATTATAATTACCTACCGCACCGTTAATCTTTCCCAGAATAGCTACAGATTCCAGTTGTTTTCTTCCGCGCTGCAGGCGATAAACGGTATTGGCAAGTTCTTTACCCAATGTTGTCGGCGTAGCGGGTTGTCCGTGAGTACGAGCCAACATTGGAATACCAGCAAACTGATGCGCCAGCCCGATTAATCGGTTAATAACCTTATCCAAAGCTGGCAACATCACTTGCTGTAAACTGGTACTAAGCATTAGTCCATGCGATAGGTTATTAATGTCCTCGGAAGTACAAGCAAAATGAATGAATTCACTCACTTTGGTCACTTCGGCATTGTTTTCCAACTTCTGTTTTAACCAATACTCGACAGCTTTTACATCATGATTGGTCGTCGCCTCAATGGCTTTAATCGCCTCGCCATCTTCAAGCGAGAAGTTTTCCACCAAATTATCCAGCTGCACATGAGTTTGAGCGGAAAAATTCGGCACTTCGATGATTCCGGGTTGTTCGCTTAACGCCTTAAGCCATGCAATCTCAACCTGCACACGAAAACGAATCAAAGCAAATTCGCTGAAATAAGATCGTAAAGCTTCAACTTTTGTATGGTAGCGCCCATCCAGTGGGGATAGCGCAGTAATAACAGGAAAATTCATAATGTTTTCAATTCTTTTGAAGTTTGGATTTTAGCATGTTCATTTTGAATTGAAGATGATATTCAAGTAACTCGCCAAGATTTCACTGGCAATTCCCTGTGAATTCATGGGTGCGGCACTTTGCCGCAGCGACAATTTGCCGCATTGCTATTTCTTCGATTCAAAATAAAATAAGAATTTGATGTTGCCACCCTTGTCGCAAGACAAGTTCGGAAAGCCTACGGATCTCCGCAAATGAGACGGCTGGGTTGCCTCCCGTGAATGATGGGAGTCATTGAATCGAGAAGCATCAAATCTATCGACTTCAGATCATCATTCACCCATGAAAGCCGGAAGCTACTGTTTAGTAACTCAATATATAGTCAACGGCACACTGTAATTGGTTTAGAAGTATTCAATTATTATTGGAGATTCCAAATGAAAAAACTATTTGCAAGAATAACAAGTATGCTTATTTCAGCAGCTATCATTTCTATCACCGTGCTAAGTACAAGCGTGCATGCTGCTGATGCCGTAGGATTTAAACCTTGGACTGGCGATAATAATGAGCTTAACTTGGGCAGCAGCATTTCTACCACGGAAACCGGTCTACAAAGCGCATACTCGGACAATCCCGCTCTAAATAATTCTGCCTGGGCTCATACTGGAGATTGGTATACCTTTAAGAATAACAGTCTCGCAGATGTTGCCGTAACGGTTTCCGGAGATTCCGGTTTTGCTCCCGGGTTTACGGTTTGGGCCACTGGGGGTACCGAATTCGATGGTGGAACCACCGGCTTTGGCGGCGAACTCAGTGCGGCAGGATTTGGCACGCCACATTCCTTTAATGCAACTGGCGCGATGGGCGATGCGGGAACATTATGGATGGCGAGCGGTAATGGAGGCAACGTACTCGAAGCTTTGGGTTATGCAGTTTCCGGCCCTTCGCACACCATTGGAAACGGATGGAGCGAAACCATTCACACAGGAGCAAATGACATAAGTTTAACGAACACTTTCGAGAATGGCATTAGTGGCAGCACTGGAGCCAATTCCGCATCGCTTGTGTTCAATGACTTAGCGCCAGGGTGGTATGCCATGTACATCGGAGGTACAAACAACGCCACTGCAGGCGGAGCCTTTGAATTGCATATCAGTGCAGTGCCGGAACCTGAAACTTACGCGATGTTGCTCATTGGTCTGTGTCTTGTGGCTTGGCGCCTGAAAAACCGCGGAAAAGCTTTGAATAACGTTGCAGCCTAAAATAGTAATAAAACAATAGCGGAAACGGAGCATTTTCCAGAATCGCTCCGTTTCTTACCGTGAAAAATAAATTCTTCAGCACGTACTCAAAACAAAACACGCAAGCAACCTGAAATTCCTTGAAATGCATGCTTAGGAGTAAGAATATGCCCAACATTATAAAAAAAATTATAAGCGCACTAACCAAGATAAGTTGCCTTACTTTTTTTACTGGGTCACTCCTGCTAGCGGATGGCTTTGGTCCTATCCCCATGACCTTGAAAGGAGCACCGGTTCCCAATGTACCTGGATTAGTAGGTGGCTCTGACCCCATCATTATCAACAAAAATAAAGCGCTAATCCTTGGCAAGGCCTTATTTTGGGATATTAATGTCGGAAGCGATGGGATCGCGTGCGCCAGCTGTCATTTTCATGCAGGTGCGGATCGACGCATTAAAAATCAAATTGCGCCGGCAGGTAAAAATAGTGAATTGCCAAAGGAATTTGAGCTTGCACCCGACGGCACACTACGTGGACCTAATGCAACCCTGAAAAGAAGTGATTTTCCTTTTTATCAAACCGATGATCCGCTCAGTCCCACAGGCTCTGTCATTTTTAACAGTGATGATGTCATTTCTTCGTCGGGAACCTTTGGCGGTGATTATCGAGATGTCAAATCAATTGCAGCGACAAATGATCAATGTAATCGTAGTTCTGATCCGATTTTTCATGTGGGCACAAAAGGGACGCGCAAAGTTGAACCGCGGAATACACCGACCGTCATTAATGCCGTTTTCAATTTTCGTAACTTCTGGGACGGCCGTGCCAACAATATTTTTAACGGCAGCAGCCCTTGGGGAGATCGTGATCCCGATGCCGGTGTCTGGGTTAGAAATGGTGACGGCACGGTTGCCAAAGAGCGTTTGAGACTCATCAATTCATCACTCGCATCCCTGGCCGTCTCTCCACCCATGGATGACTTCGAAATGAGTTGTCACGGACGAACCTTTGCCGATCTGGGCCGTAAGTTATTGGATCGTAAACCACTCGAGCATCAGCGTGTGCACTGGAACGATAGCGTCCTGGGGGGATTGGCACACAGCACACCCAATAATCTACAGAAAGGATTAAACACGAGCTACTATCAACTGATCATGGAAGCATTTAATCCCAAGTATTGGGATTATATTCACACCGGCCCATTTGGCACACCACCGCTTACCTCTGCAACACATAGCATACCCTATCGTCAGGTAGAAGCTAACTTTGCCATGTTCTTTGCGCTTGCGCTCCAAATATATCAATCAACCTTGATCTCCGATGACTCGCCCTTTGATCGCAGTGCTGTGGATGAGCATGGCATACCCATCGATTTAAGTGCATCCGCACAGCGTGGCATGGATATTTTCCGTGATTCGCACTGTGCACTTTGCCATATCGGCCCTAACTTCACTTCGTCGGCTGTGATAACCAATGGTATTTTGCAAAAATTAAATCCGCATGCTTTTGGTAATTCCACATTCCGTGTCAGCACGACAACTGTGGTAACCAGTCTATCGTTGACCGGCGGTATGATGTTTCAAGATACGGGTTTTTCTGGCACCGGCGTCACGCCGGTAGAAAATGACATTGGCTTGGGAGGCACTGATCCTTTCGGCAATCCGCTATCATTCTCTGATCAATATTTACAGCTTCTGGCAGGCAATGTATCCGGAATTGTAGATCCTTATGTTGCAGACGTAAGGCCTTGTGATCTGGATACGTCGATTGCCATCGAAAGTGGCAATCCGCACCTGTTATTTTTCACACGCGTGGACGGAATTCAAAGACAAAAACAAAATACTGTCAACTGTTTCAATCCGGCGGGTATATTTATACCCACAACAAGCGCCGCATCGGCAGAATTGAGCAAACCTAAACGAAAAAGATTTTTAAGCGCTGCGAATGGCTCATTCAAAATTCCTACTTTAAGAAATATCGAATTAACCGGCCCCTACATGCATAACGGCGGCATGGCAACATTGGATGAAGTATTGGCGTTTTATACGCGAGGCGGTAATTTTGCAACGCCTCCGAAAGAATTTGCCAAGATTTTTGCGTTGGTTGACTTGCGTCTCGCTCCGCAAAAACGTACCGACTTACTCAATTTTCTAAAAAGCTTAACCGATGACCGGGTGCGCTATGAAAAAGCACCATTTGACCACCCGGAAATACGGGTACCGCACGGTCATGTTGGAGACAACTCGTCAATCACCAAGCAAAACCCTATGAATGCGAGCCTTGCAGCTGATCAGTTTATGGTTATTCCAGCTGTTGGAGCTACAGGAAGAATACAACCATTGCAATCTTTTGACCGCTTCTTGCAATAACGCCATAAAAAACGCATCCTGCCGAGTCTGTTGACATTTCATATCGATAACCACAGATTCCAGCATACTATGCCACCATACTTTCGTAATTTCTCTTAAGTTGGCGTATCGTGTTACCCTTGTTTGCTTATGCTTTAGCCGCACAAAAGCGTTTTCCACCCAATGCCGATACTCTAAAAACCAATCCATAGCAGACTCCGGAACAAAACATCGGTTTCTTTTATTTAGCTACAGCACTATATTTCCTTCCCCATTCATCCATCGACAGCAGGATGGTTTCAAGGGAATGCCCCAGTGGCGATAACGAATATTCAACGCGTGGAGGAATTTCATTGAAATTATTTCTGACAATGAGTTGATGCATCTCCATTTCGCGTAGTTGTCGGCTTAAAGTACGGTGGGTAATTCCGGTTAAGTTCCTTTGCAGCTCGTTAAATCGCATCGTACCGTTTAACAAGTGATGAATAATCAGAACCTTCCAGCGTCCCCCAATTATTTTCAGCGTAACTTCAACGGGGCAACACACTTCTTTAATTGGCATTCTTGAATCTCCCTGTTTTTTGACAGTATCCTTTTTGTGCGTACTTGTAATTTAATCCGAGGGTATTAATCTATGGCACATATAAAAAACTTTTTAGGATAACCATTATGCCAACAGACCCTGGAGTATCCATCAAAAAACTGTCGTGTATTCAGAAAAATGCAAATCAGCACTGGGTCGGTGATGGATTTCCGGTGCGTACGCTGTTTTCTTATTCAGCGCTGGGACCCATGATCAGTCCTTTCTTACTGTTTGATTATGCAGGGCCAATGGAATTTTCCCCCACTGAACAGCGTCATGGTGTTGGAGAACACCCGCATCGCGGTTTTGAGACCGTGACTATCGTCTATAGTGGCGAAGTGGAGCATCGTGACAGTTCCGGTGCTGGCGGCAAGATCGGTGCGGGTGATGTGCAATGGATGACAGCCGCTTCCGGCCTGGTTCATGAGGAATTTCACAGCCGCGATTTCGCACGGCACGGCGGCATCCTTGAAATGGTGCAACTGTGGGTAAACTTACCCGCCAGGGATAAGATGTCGCCTCCCCGTTATCAAAGTATTCTTAATTGCCAGATTCCCGCCATCGATCTCCCCAATCATCAAGGGAAAGTGCGCGTCATTGCCGGTGAATTCGACGGCATTGCAGGACCCGCGCGCACCTTTACGCCGATCAACGTCTGGGATTTGCGCTTAACCGGCATTCAGCCGATCGACCTTGCCGTGCCTGACGGCTACAACACATTGCTGGCAGTACTCAAAGGCTCAGTACGCGTCAATGGATCTGAAATCATTGATACCGCAGAAGTGGGCCTGTTTGAGCGGGCGGGCGATCATATCCCTATCGACAGCGCGCCCGACACAATAGCGCTGTTGCTGTGCGGTGAGCCAATCGATGAACCCATCGTAGGCAGTGGCCCGTTTGTCATGAATACAGCGGAGGAAATACGCCAGGCCATGACAGATTACCAGAGTGGTAAGATGGGAAAGATAGCATGAGCTCATACAAATCAAGCAAAAACATCTACCGAACCGATCACAATTTAATGTAAAGGAACAAAATGACTTTGGAAGAAAAACTCAACGATTTAAATCAGATGATTCTGCAGGGCGAGATATTGGAATCGATGGATAAGTATTACCATCCCGACTGCACTGTGATCGAAAAAAACGATGTGGTGGCGAAAGGATTGAAACAAGCCAAAGCCCGTGAATCCAAATTATTCGAAGGCGTTGAGGCATGGCTTAAATCGGAAATTGTATCGACCGCCGTAGGTGACAATGTGACCATGACCGAGTGGCATTACGAATACCAGCATAAAGATTTCGGGCATAAGAAGTTTGATCAGGTAGCGGTACAGCACTGGAAGGATGGCAAGATCATCAGTGACCGCTTCTATGCGTTGTACTGAGCAATCATTTCATCATCAATAACCCAAAGGAGCACAACAATGAACAAAACTTTAAAATACAACAAGCTATCCAAAGATGATGCCGTTTTACTGCTGGTTGATCATCAAGCGGGGCTGATCTCCCTCGTACAGGATTTTTCACCAAATGAGTTTAAAAATAATGTATTGGCACTAACCGCATGCGGCAAGTATTTCAAGTTGCCAACCATTCTGACCACCAGTTTCGAGGAAGGCCCGAACGGACCGCTGGTTCCGGAAATCAAGACCATGTTTCCCGACGCACCTTATGTAGCGCGCCCCGGCAATATCAATGCCTGGGACAACGAAGATTTTGTTAACGCAGTCAAAAAAACCGGCCGCAGGCAACTGATCATTGCCGGCGTGGTTACCGAAGTCTGCGTCGCTTTCCCCGCGCTATCCGCCATCGAGGAAGGTTATGAAGTATTCGTAGTCACCGATGCTTCCGGCACTTTTAATGAAGTAACCCGCGATGCAGCCTGGATGCGCATGCAGGCAGCGGGGGTGCAGCTGATGAGCTGGTTTGGCGTAGCCTGCGAATTGCATCGCGACTGGCGCAACGATATTGATGGCCTAGGCACCTTATTCTCTAATCATTTGCCTAATTATCGCAATTTGATGACAAGCTATTTTGCTATTACCAAAAAGTAATCATGAGTGAGAACGAGATAAATGTGCGCCGCCGCCGTGTGCTGCAAGCGGCCGGAGCCACGTTACTGCTTTCTAAAACCGGCGCATTCGCAGATCTCTCAAAAGGACCCTCAATGAATAGCATCTCAGTGCAACTGATACTGCGTAACGGTCAATTTACCACGCTTGATCGTCAAAATCCGCAAGCGACAGCCGTCGCCATTACGGATGGTCATTTCATCGCCGTAGGAAGCGACGACGAAGTCATGCGTCATGCCGATAGCGCTACGCAAATAGTTGATCTTAATCGTCGCCGCGTCATTCCGGGGTTAATCGATTCGCACTTGCACCTTATCCGCGGCGGACTCAACTACAATCTGGAGTTACGCTGGGATGGCATCCCTTCGCTGGCAGACGCCATGCGCCGCTTGAAGGAGCAAGTGGCGCGCACTCCTGCACCACAGTGGGTGCGCGTTGTAGGCGGTTTTACTGAAATGCAGTTCGCCGAGAGGCGCTTGCCGACATTGGATGAAATTAACGCCATAGCGCCGGATACTCCGGTTTTTATTTTGCATCTCTACGACCGTGCCCTGCTGAATCGCGCAGCATTACGTGTTTGCGGTTATGATCGTGATACGCCTAATCCGCCGGGTGGCCTGATTGCCAAGGATGCCAACGGGGAACCGACCGGTCTGCTGCTGGCGGAACCGAATGCATTGATCCTGTATTCAGCCCTCGCCAGAGGCCCCAAGCTGCCGTATGATTATCAAATCAACTCCACACGACATTTCATGCGGGAAATGAATCGCCTGGGGGTAACCAGCGTAATTGATGCCGGTGGTGGCTATCAGAATTATCCCGATGACTACAAAATCATCGAGGAACTGCACCAAACTGGCGAACTGACGCTACGAATTGCATACAATTTATTTACACAGAAACCTGGAGAAGAAATTGCGGATTTCACCAAATGGACCAAAATGCTGAAACCTGGCGACGGCGATGGTTATTACCGCCACAACGGTGCGGGCGAGATGCTGGTATTTTCTGCTGCGGATTTCGAGGACTTCCGCATGCCACGCCCGGATATGGCAGCAAGCATGGAAAATGACTTGGAGGCTGTGGTGCGTATCCTTGTTAGCAATCGCTGGCCGTTCCGCTTGCATGCCACATACAATGAAACCATTTCACGTGCACTGGATGTATTCGAGAAGGTAAATCGGGATATTCCCTTCGATGGCATTCACTGGTTCTTTGATCATGCCGAAACCGTAACCGATATTAATCTCGAGCGCATCGCAAGGCTTGGTGGCGGCATCGCCATTCAGCACCGCATGGCCTATCAAGGTGAATTTTTCGTTCAACGCTATGGCAGCAAAGCTGCAGAGCGCACACCGCCTTATCAGCGCATGCTGGCGATGGGCGTAAAAGTCGGCGCAGGTACTGACGCCACCCGTGTAGCCAGCTACGATCCCTGGAATGCATTGTACTGGCTTACTACCGGCAGGACATTGGGCGGTCTCCCGCTTTATCCATCGGCCAATCTGGTTGATCGCGAAACGGCATTGCGTCTCTATACGCACGCAAATACCTGGTTCTCCAACGAAGAAGGTATCAAAGGCCAGATCAAAACCGGCCAATATGCCGACCTCGCCGTACTATCCGCGGATTATTTCAGCATTCCGGAAGACGAAATCAGGCAGCTTGTCTCAGTACTCACAATAGTTGGCGGACGAATTGTTTATGGAGACGAGGAATTCAACGCGCTTTCTCCGCCTATGCCGCCAGCCATGCCGGATTGGTCACCAGTAAATCATTTTGGTGGTTATTTTAAACCGGCAGCAAGCGCCGCAGCTTCACACCAATTTGCTCAAACAACCTGTGGCTGCGGAAGCGGTTGTGCCGTGCATGGCCATGCGCATGGTCGTGCATATCAGGCTGCTGTCAGCGCCGATGATCAGCGTGGATTCTGGGGTACACTCGGCTGCTCATGCTGGGCGGTATGATGTTCACTTCGGCAGTGCCAATGTTCGTAGCTGAATATCTATCGCAATCCAGACTCGACAACCTACAGATATCCTGTCTGAAAGAATAATAAAAATCGATAAAAGAGAGGGAATTATCCCTCTCAAGCACATGCTTGAGCAACTATCATTGATGTTAAAATCCTAGCATCTCATAATACATTGGCTTAACAAAGGAAATTTGCGTGATCCGCTATCAACCCAAGACCTCTCTACTGACACTCCGGTATTTTTGCTATCTTTTCCTTCTATTCAATCCCATCCATTCAATCGCACTGCTCATAGATTCAAAGGAAATTGAACGGCAACTATCCAACTCCGCCATCGAGTTAAACAAGGCCGGACATTCTGATTTACAGCGGTTCTACGCTGCCAGGAATTATCAACCGGTATGGCTCTCGGGAGAATCAGAATCACCGCAACTGAAAATAGCATTGGCATTCATTGCCAGTGCAGAAACTGAAGGATTGAATAGCCAGGATTATCAATTACAGCATTTGGTGCAATTACTACAAAATTCCGATCAATCTTCATCAGCAGCAACTGACCTGGAGATCCGCACGACACACGCCGTATTAAAGCTAGCCACGGATTTATCCCGCGGTCGTTTTTCCGCAACTGCGGCCGACCCCGATTGGCATATTCCACGGGCCGACTTTGATGCAGTCGCATTCTTGCAAGCAGCCATATACGCTGGTCATTTGGAAGATTCACTACAGAAATTATCTCCGCAAACGCTCAATTATCAATTGCTCAAACGCACCCTGGCGCACTATCAGGAACTCCTCAGAAACACTTCAGAATGGGTTCGTATTCCGAGTTCACCATCCATCCGGCCGGGTGACACTTATCCAAGCATTCCTTTGATTCGCCAGCGCATAGCACAAGCTTATACCGCCGATGGTTTGCCTGAATTCAGTCTTATTCCCAACGCAAACCAACTCTATGATACCGAGCTGGTTGCTGCCATCAAAGCCTTTCAGGCGCAACATGGCTTGAATACCGACGGCATTATCGGTAAAAACACCATTAATGCATTGAATATTCCACTCGAATGGAAAATACGCCAGCTGCGCATCAATATGGAACGCCTGCGCTGGCTCCCCAGGAATCTGGGGCAGCGCCATCTGCTGGTGAATACCGCAGGCTTCTATCTTACCGCCATTGAAAATGACGAGCCAGTTCTGAATATGCGCATCATTGTCGGACGGGATTATCGTTCAACTCCCAGTTTTAATGGCGCGCTGTCGTATATGGTTTTGAATCCTTATTGGAATGTTCCGGCAAGCATCGCACGCAAAGATTTATTACCCAAGCAACAGCAAGATCCGACTTATTTCACAACGGCCGGATTCAAGGTCTACCCTGCCCAGGAACGCGGTGCGCAGGCGCTCGATCCGGGTATGATCGATTGGCATGAACTCAAACAAAGATTCCCCTATTTCCTGCGCCAAGACCCGGGCAGTCACAATGCACTGGGTAAAATCAAATTCATGTTTTCCAATCCGTTCAGTATTTATTTGCACGATACGCCATCCAAGTCACTGTTTAGAAAGGATATCAGAACCTTCAGCTCGGGCTGCATACGCCTGGAAAAACCCTTCGAACTGGCGGCTTTTGCTCTGAATCAACCCAGCTTGCCGGAAAAATTTAGCGCGGATTTGGAAAGCGATAAGACCATTACCACGCATTTACCTAAACCATTACCGATTTACTTAGTGTATATTACGGCCTGGGCGGATGAGCACGAGAAGGTGTACTTCTACCCGGATATCTATGACCGTGATTTACGTGCGTTGCGTCATGCTCGCTGGTAAATTATTTTTCGCACACAATCGCAGCATTTTCAGGAGAAAATAATCGATGATACGAAAATTTCTGGATCAAGCGTATTTATCAGAAACAGAACCCAGTCGCCGCCATTTTTTAAAAACCAGCTTGAGCACATGTACTTTGTTAGCACTGCCCATGGCAGCTACATCCGTGCATGCAGCCATCAAAAAACCTTTAGAAAAAAAACTGAGCTTTCTTAATTTACATACCGGCGAACGTACTCGAGCGACTTTCTGGGCCAATGGCCGTTACATTCCGGAAGGCATGCGCGCCATCAACCAAGTGTTGCGTGACCATCGCACCGGTGACCGATATAAGATCGATCCTACGCTGTTTGATTTCCTGCACCTGCTACAGCACAAATTAAGAACCCATCAAGAATTTCATGTGATCTCAGCCTACCGTTCTCCTGCCACCAATGCCAAACTGGCAGCGCAAAGCGGCGGAGTCGCCAAAAACAGCCTGCATACGCATGGAAAAGCCATCGATATCCGCTTGCCGGGACGTAAATTATCCGATTTGCGCAGTGCCGCGATGTCATTGCAAATTGGCGGCGTCGGTTATTATCCCTCGTCCAATTTTGTTCATTTGGATACAGGAAATTATCGTTTCTGGGGGGGATGAATATAAATCTGCCAGCATGTACATATCCTAGATTTCCAAAAAGTAGCAGGAGTCATTGCTGATATATCCGGTGTGAGAAAATCGATAGTCTGCACAGTGCCAAAGCGATTTCATATTGCTTCATAAGGATTTATAAGTTACTAACTAAATTTCATTAGAATCAGCAGCCAAAGGCACGGCAACCTCAACATTCAGAAGAGGAAAAAATTGATGCATAACGTGTTTGGCTTTTGTAATCAACTTATCAATGAATATAGTTCATTCTCACGCAGTTTTACCCGGATAGCATCTCCAGACATTAGAAATGAGGTCGAACGGCAATATGCCAATGGTCGTTACTGGCCTGAACCGCTAATTCAGATCAATCCGAACTACCAGCGTAAAGACACAGTGCAGCAGTTGACAGCAAATGGCTTTCTTCACCACGCTTGTGCTGGATTATTTCAAACAGGGAAACCGGAAGGAAGGCCACAGCCGTTATATTTATATACGCATCAATTGCAGGCACTCGCTAAAGCGCAGGAAAAGCAGAGTTATATCGTTACCACCGGCACGGGCTCCGGCAAGTCTCTGTCCTTCTTTATTCCGGTCATTGATCGGATTTTGAAAACAAAAGATCAGGAAACAACTGCACGAACTCGCGCCATTGTCATCTATCCGATGAATGCCCTTGCGAATAGCCAGTTCGAAGAACTCGACAAATTCCTTTATGGCTATCCGGAGGGACAACCTTTTACTGTAGCTCGTTACACCGGACAGGAATCAACATCTGAGCGCGAAGCGATTGCCAATCAGTCACCCGATATTCTGTTAACCAACTTTATGATGCTGGAATTGATCCTGACCCGCTTTGATGAAGTGGACCGGCGCGTCGTAGATCACTGCCAGGGTTTGGAATTCCTAATTCTCGACGAGCTTCACACGTATCGCGGCCGGCAAGGTGCGGACGTGGCATTGCTTGTGCGTCGGCTGCGCGAGCGTCTGCAGGCCGACAAACTTGTTTGCATCGGTACATCGGCCACCATGTCGAGCACGGGTAGTTTGGCGGATCGAAACAAAACCGTCGCTGAGGTTGCCAGCAAGCTGTTTGGTGCACGCATCAGCGAGCAAGACATCATTGGTGAAACGCTCGAGCGAGTGACTGATCCACTGAAGGATGTTGCAGCAGTACAAAAAGATTTGGCTGTTGCGGTCGCTCGCACCCAATTTACATGGGCAGACTTTGATGCGTTTCGGGTTGATCCATTGTCAATCTGGGTTGAATTGAATCTTGGCATTGAACTGCCCGACAACGAGCCACCGCGCCGGGCAAAACCGATGACCATCCAAGCCGCTAGTGAAAAATTGGCACATGACGCCAGGTGTAAAATTGATGCAGCGCGCATGGCTTTGCAGCAGTTTCTCGTCGCCGCACACGAAATCAGAACACCACAAGGACGACCGCCATTTGCGTTCAAGCTTCACCAGTTCATCAGTGGTCCTGGCAAGGTGCTTGCCACGCTTGAATCGCAAGGTGTTCGTCATATCACCCTGGATGCGCAGCGTTTCGCTCCAGGTCGTCAGAACGAAGGCGTCCAGCTCTATCCTGTGCATTTTTGTCGGGATTGTGGCCAAGAGTACCTACCGGTTTGGCAGTCAAAGCGGGCACCTACGCGCTATACCCCGCGTGAAATTGACGACATTACGGCGGACGATAACGAGGACGTTTTTTACGGATTCCTATGCCCTATGACATCCAAGCTGCCCTACCGAGGCGATATTGAAGATCTGCCGGAAACTTGGCTGGATTTGAGCCGCGATCAACCCAAGGTCAAACAAGACTACAAAAAGGCTGTGCCTCACAGCGTCAATATGGATGCACAAGGGAATGAAGGGCATGGTGAATCGTTCTGGTACATCCCCGGAAAATTCCGCTTCTGCCTGAGTTGTGGTCAATTGCACGAGGCACACGGAAAGGACATCAACCGCCTGGCTAGTCTTTCTGGCGAGGGGCGATCATCCGCCACCACGATTCTGGCTCTGACTGCACTGCGCCAGCTTTTCGACGACACAGAACCGACCAACGACCAGCCTGACCCGCGCAAGCTACTTGGCTTTACTGACAACCGTCAGGATGCTGCACTACAGGCAGGGCACTTCAATGATTTCGTCTTTTTACTGACTTTGCGCGCCGGTCTCATTGGTGCTTTGCAAAACAGCAATGGCGAGTTGAGTGAAGAGCAGTTGTCCGATGCCGTTTTCAAGGCGCTTGGCTTTGACCGGTTGGATGAAACCACTCTGGTCGAATACCTGCGCACACCCAAACTCATGGGGCTGGCGCGGCAAGAGGCGCAACGAACCCTGCGCTACATCATTGGCTACCGTTTGCTGCGCGACCTTCGGCGTGGTTGGCGATTCAACAATCCGAACCTGGACCAACTCGGATTGCTGGCGATCAATTACCGCAGCCTGGATGAGTTTTGTGCCGACGCTGCTGCATTTGGAAAAAATGGCACGTTAGCGAAACTAAGCGCAGCGAATCGGGCAAAGTTGTGTCGAATTGTTTTCGACACGATGCGTCGGGGGCTTTGCCTTGAAACGCGCTATCTCGACCCCGTCGAACAAGACAAAGCTCGAACCAGCGCCTTCACTTACCTTAACGAGCGCTGGGCCTTCGCGCCTGATGAGCTGTTAGAAACCGCCAGATACCTGATTCTCGGCAAACGGCCAGAATACAGAGGAAAACCAAGATCGGATCTAGTCACAGGCGGGTCTCGCTCGCGCTTGTTGCGTGAAGTTAAAACGGCTTCCTTCTGGAAAGAGACAGCCTTTGCCGGGCAAGTCGTAAGCTGGAAGGACCCAGAGTGGGTCGAATTGGTTGATGCGCTTCTACAAGCAGCTTCGCTCTACGGTTATGTTCAGAAGCACTCGATTGATCAGCAAATCGTTGGTTGGCGTCTGAACGCGGCTGCTTTGGATTGGTGTTTGCCCAATGCATCACTCCAAGAGGAAGATACTCGCGCGAATCAGTTCTTCCGGGCGCTCTATCTGAATATCGCCGACCTGTTGCGCCAGCAAAGTCATCCACTCTTCGATTTTGAGGCGCAGGAACACACCGCCCAGGTTGATGCGGGAAGGCGCCAGCTGCTGGAACAACGCTTCCGTTACACCGACAAAGACCGCAAGGACTGGGCTGATAACCCCGCGCACGAAGCGCCCCTGGAACGTCTGCCCGTCATGTTCTGCTCACCCACCATGGAGCTGGGTGTTGACATTTCCGCGCTCAACACCGTGTACCTGCGAAATGTCCCACCGACGCCAGCCAATTACGCACAGCGCAGTGGTCGCGCGGGTCGCTCAGGCCAACAGGCATTGGTAATTACCTATTGCGCCTCGTTAAGCCCGCACGACCAGTGGTTTTTCCATCACGCCAACGAAATGGTGCATGGCATCGTGCGCGCGCCGACGCTGGATCTGGCCAACCGCGATCTGGTCGAAAGTCATCTGCAGGCCGTCTGGCTGGCCAATGCCCATATTGCGCTCGATGTCAGCATCGCCCCCATGCTGGACCTTGACCAGCTGGGCAAGCCGTTGATCAAGTCCTACCACGAGGCGCTAAATGATCCGGCGGCCACCCAGCGTGCCCAAGAAAGTGCGGCGCGCGTCATTGCCCAACTCCAAGAAGAATTAGCGGGCAGCGATTGGTTCAAGCCTGATTACGTCCAGAAGGTGATTGAGCGTGCACCCCAAGCATTCTCAGACGCTCTCGAACGTTGGCGCGTCTTGTTCGACGCCACGCGCACGCAAATGAACATGGCCGACCAGATCGTCAAGAGCCATACGGCATCGCACAGTGAGCGCCAGAACGCACAACGTCGTTACGGAGATGCTGCTCGGCAATATGCCGTGCTGCTGAAAACGGGCAATAGCCAAAACAACGACTTCTACACCTACCGCTACCTGGCCAGCCAGGGGTTTCTGCCGGGCTACAACTTCCCGCGTTTGCCCCTGATGGCGTGGATTCCCGCGCGCGGTGGGGCCACCGCAAACGGCAAGGACGACGAGGGCAGCATGGTCAGCCGTCCACGCTTCCTGGCCCTCTCTGAATTCGGCCCCCGCAGCCTGATCTACCACCAGGGGCGTATGTACCGTGTGGTGCGTGCCAAGCTCAATGTAGGTTCTGCCGATCACATTTCCGGCAACAGCCAACTCGCCACCATCTCTTCGCTGGTTTGCAGCCAGTGCGGCTACGGCCATTTGGGCGAACCCGGTGGTGCGCAACCCTTGGTCAATCGTTGCGAAAACTGCGATGCACTCTTGACCGAGCACGATTGGGTGCGTGAGCTCTATCGTGTTGAAACCGTGGAAACGGTCGCTGTAGAGCGCATCTCCATCAACGATGAAGATCGCCAGCGCCAAGGGTTTGAGTTGCAAACCACTTACCGATTCTTGCCTGGGCCCGACGGCGTCATTCAACAGTGCAAAGCCGAGGTCAAGCAGGGTGAGGAGGTTTTGGCCGAGCTGACGTATGCACCCGCCGCGCGCTTGTGGCGCATCAACCGTGGCTGGCGCAGGCGTAAAGACAAAGAGCAACTGGGCTTTTACATCAACCCCATCACCGGCACTTGGAGCAAACAGGACGAGCCGGGAGGGGAAGATGCAGATGGTACGGACGAAGGCTTGCTCGACAAGGTACCTAACCAGCGCATCGTTCCCTTCGTCGAGGATCACCGCAACCTGCTTATTCTTGCTCCGGTGCATGCTTTGTCGCTTGAGGCCATGGCCACCTTGCAGGCGGCGCTTAAGCGCGGCATCGAAATGACCTTCCAGATTGAAGAGTCCGAACTCGTTGCCGAGCCCCTGCCCAAGGCAGACGAGCGCCGTGCCCTGATGTTTTATGAAGCAGCAGAAGGTGGGGCCGGTGTACTTACCCGCATTGCCAGCGACCCCGCCAGCCTGGCGCAGGTTGCCGGCAATGCACTCAAGCTGTTGCACCACAACGCGCCGCAGGGGCCCTGGAAGCTGGAAGACTTGCCTGCGCTGGAACAAACCAACGCGCTGGGCAACCGGATTTGCGAAGCAGGCTGCTATCAATGCCTGCTGTCCTACTTCAACCAGCCTGATCACGAGAACATTAACCGTCGCAACACCGATGCCCTCAAGGTATTAGTGGCACTGGCCAATGCCGAGGTTCAGCCGAAAGCGATAGCTGCATCGGCTTCTAACCCTGCATCAATGAATGCACTGCTAGACCAATGGCTGCTTGCCTTGGATGCTTCCGGTTTACGTCGTCCAGATGCACTGCAGGTGTCCGTCAATCAAGGCGCGGCAACGGCTGCAGGCCAATACAAATCGGCCCGCGCCCTGGTGTTTCTTGAAAACATTGGTGCTGATACGGCTGCCCTGCTGACTGACAAAGGCTGGCAAGTCCTGAATTTTTCCGATCCATCGCAATGGCAGGCGCAGTTTGCAGCCCATGCCGATGTGTTCGACAATGAAGAGAATAAACAATGACTCAGCTTGAACATGACTTCATGCCCGGCAACCTGGTTCGTGCCCGGGGGCGCGAATGGGTGGTGCAGAGCGAATCCCGCCGCGATTGGCTGCGCCTGCGCCCGCTGGGTGGCGCAGACGATGACACCATCGCGCTGATCCCTGAATTGGAACTGCAACCGGTTGAGCCAGCCACCTTTCCCTGGCCGCACCCTGAGCAGGCTGGCAACCATGCTGCAGCGCTGCTGTTGCGGGATGCCCTGCGCCTAAAGCTTCGGGCGGGCGGCGGCCCATTCCGTTCGTTTGGCAATATCGCCGTGGAGCCGCGTGGTTACCAGTTAGTGCCCTTGTTGATGGCGCTGCGCCTGACCACGGTGCGCCTCCTGATTGCGGACGATGTGGGTATCGGTAAAACCATCGAAGCCGGGCTGATCGCTCGCGAACTGATGGACCGTGGTGAGATTGCGCGTCTCGCCGTGCTTTGCCCGCCGCACTTGGTGGAGCAATGGCAAAGCGAACTGGAAACCCGCTTTAACTTAGCTGCGGTTGCGCTCACCTCGGCGTCGGCCGCGCGCATCGAACGTGATATTCCCCACGGCGTCAGTCTGTTCGATCACTACCCGGTCGTAGTGGTGAGCCTTGATTACATCAAGAGCGAACGCCACCGCGAACACTTCCTGGCCATCGTGCCGGAGTGTGTGATTGTTGACGAAGCCCACACCTGCGCAAGTAGCGGTGCGGGCAAGCAACTGCGCTTCGAACTATTGCAGCGCTTGACCAAGGACGAAGAGCGCCACCTGATCTTGCTCACCGCCACCCCTCACTCCGGTGATGAGGCGGCGTTCTACAACTTGCTGTCCTTGCTCGATCCGCGCTTTGTCGCGCTGCAGAACAGAACCTCTGCCAGCGATCCGCTGCGCCAAGAACTGGCACGGCATTTTGTCCAGCGTCGACGCAAAGACATCGCCGAGTGGCAGGAAGAAACCGGCGATGGCCGGGGCTTCCCGCGCCGCATGAAGACCGAAGTGACCTACCAACTGAGCGGAGACTGGGGCGCCTTCTTTGATTCGGTGCAGGATTATTGTCGCGAATTGGCAGAAAACATCGAGCGCGAAGGCGAAGGCCGTGGTCGCCTCATCTGGTACGCCACGCTCGCCTTGTTGCGTTGTGTCGCTTCGTCACCCGCCGCCGCCGTCAAGGCGCTCACCACGCGACTGGAGGGCAGCCTTGAAACCGATGATCTGTTGACCGACGAGCGCCTGCACGACGGCGGAGCCGATGATCTCGACAGCAACGATCTGGAACCCCCGGCCCAATTGGAAGAAGCTAGCCGTTTACAGGGCTTGATCCAGGAAGCCGAGCGTCTTTCCGGCAAAGCCGGTGATCCCAAATTGGCGGCACTGATCCGGCATATCGAGGCACTGGTGAAAGAAGGCTATCACCCGGTAGTTTTCTGCCGCTATATCGCCACCGCCCACTACGTGGCCGATCACCTGCGCAAAGCCCTGCCCAAAGCCACCATCGAATCCATCACCGGTGAATACACGCCGGAAGAACGGCGTGAACGCGTCGAAGCCATGGAGGAAGGCGAGCCACGCATTCTGGTGGCCACCGATTGCTTGTCCGAAGGTATCAATCTGCAACACCTGTTCACGGCCGTGGTTCACTACGATTTGGCCTGGAATCCCACTCGTCACGAGCAACGCGAGGGCCGAGTCGACCGTTTTGGTCAGCAAGCCGCTGACGTGCGCTGCACCATGCTCTACGGGCAGGACAATCCCGTCGATGGTTTTGTGCTGAACGTGATTCTGCGCAAGGGCGAAACCATCCAGAAAGAACTGGGCGTGCTGGTGCCGATGCCGGAAGACGAAGCCCGCATCAATCAGGCGCTGGTGAAAGCCGCGCTGATGAAGCGCAGCGACAGCCGTCAACCTGCTCAAGGCAGTTTCGATTTTGGCGAGCCCGAACGCATCCTCGCGCCACTGCAAGCCCAATGGCAAGATGCACTCGAGAGCGCCCGCGCCAACCGCACCGTATTTGCCCAGCGCCGCATTCGCCCCGATGAAGTGCTGCCCGAGTGGCAAAAGCAGCAAGAAGCACTGGGCACCCAGGCTGATGTGCAGCGTTTTGTGCACAGCGCCTGCGCTCGCCTCAACGCGCCGCTGGAACCTACCCGCAAGCAGCATTTCCGCTTCCTGCCGCAACACCTTCCCGAAGCGCTGCGCCAACGGTTGGCTGACGAGGGTATCGCCAAACCCATCCAGCTGAACTTCAATGAGCTGCACCGCAGCCACCCCTTGGTCAGCGTGCTGGCCGAGCACTTGCTCGAGGCCAGCTTGTCCGGCGAACAGGCGGTCGCCGCCCGCTGCGCCGCCACCCTCACCGATGCAGTCGAGGTGGTCACCACCATTTACCTGCTGCGTCTGCGTCATCAATTGGGCTATGTGCGCCGCCGCCAGCCTTTCCAGATGATGGCAGAAGAAACCGTAGCGCTGGGCGTTGCAGGCCGCAGCAATCCTCAATGGCTGGAAGGGGATGCCGTGGCGAAACTGCTGGAATGCACGCCCAGCGGCAACCTGCCGATTGACGCCATGCAACGTGAAATCCGTACCGCACTGGATTTTCTGCAAAACCATCCCCAGCAACTGCAAGCCTTGGCCACACAACGCGCCGAAGCGCTACTGGCCGACCACCAGCGTGTGCGCGAAGCGGCTCGTGACGTGGGCCAATACAGCGTAAGCACCTGCCTGCCGGTCGATGTGATGGGCGTGTACGTGTTGCTGCCCGATTCACTCTAACGGGCAGCCACCAGGGATAACAACATGAAGAAACTACGCAAAACCCAAGCTGCGCTGAACCTGCCGACGCTGACGCTGGAAGGCGGCTTTTTCCTGCCCGATCAACTGGAAAAAGCCGCGCTCGGCAGCGCCCAATGGCAAACCGAAGCCGACTACGGCACACCCAAAGGCCTCAAGCTCAAGGACGACTACAGCCGTGCCTTTCAGATCGCCTGCGCACAGTGGAAGCACTTTGCGGCACAGCTTGAACGAACGGATGTAAACGCAGCTGAACTGACCCACACCTTTGTGCAAGAGCTGCTGCGCGATGTATTCGGCTACGCCAATGTACAAACTTGTTCCGGCATCACGCTGGGCGAGCGCCGATACCCGGTGAACCTGCTGGCGGGCAATGTGCCCGTGGTGGTGGCACCGCATACCTTGGCGCTATTCGAGACGGACACCCGATTTGCCATCGCGGGCTCCGGTACGCGCAAAAAGTCAGCCTTCATGCTGATGCAAGAGCTGCTAAATGCCAACCCGGACACCCTCTGGGGCATCGCCTGCAACGGCAAAACGCTGCGCCTGCTGCGCGATACCGCCACGCTGACCCGCCCGAGCTTTTTGGAAATTGACCTTGCCGACCTGCTCGGTGGCCAGCGTTACGCCGAGTTCGCCAACGTCTGGCGCCTGCTGCATGCCAGCCGTTCCACGGGCAAACCTACCGACTGCATCTGGGAAAAATGGCGCGCCGCCGGGCAAGAAGAAGGTACCCGTGTGCGCGACGGCCTGCGTCTGGGCGTGACCGATGCCTTGCTGACGCTTGGTGAAGGTTTTATCCAGCACCCCGCCAACGAGGCTTTGCGTAGCGCGTTGCACAACGGCGAACTGAGCAAAGACGCCTACTTTCAACAATTGCTGCGGCTCATCTACCGCCTGATCTTTGTGTTCAGCGTCGAAGAACGCGGCCTGTTGCACCCCAAAGACGACAGTAAAGAAGCGCTTGCCGCACGCCGCGCCTATGCCGAAGGCTACGCCGTAGCCCGTTTGCGTGATCTATGCCTCAAGCGCCGCGCCCGCAACCGCTTTGACGACCACTGGCAAGCAATGCGCATCGTCTTTAAAGGGCTCAGCGAAGGTGAGCCGCGCCTGGCATTGCCAGCCCTCGGTGGCCTGTTTGCCACCAGCCAGTGCCCGGCGTTGGACGCCGCCAGCCTCGATAACGCCCACCTGCTGGCCGCCATGCAAAACCTGCGCTGGGCCAGCCACAAGGGCGTGCTCGCGCCGGTGGACTACCGCAATATGGGCCCGGAAGAGCTGGGGAGTGTGTACGAAAGCCTACTGGAGCTGGTGCCGGAAATCGACCTCCCTGCGCGCAAGTTCGGCTTTGTTGGCCTCACTAGCGAAGGCAGCACGGCAGGTAACGCCCGCAAACTCAGCGGCAGCTACTACACGCCCGATTCATTGGTGCAGGAGCTGATCAAATCCGCGCTGGACCCGGTCATCGAGCAACGCATTGCCGCCCAACCCGAATCCCCGGTTGAGGCGCTGCTTGCTATCCGCGTGATCGACCCCGCTTGTGGCAGCGGGCATTTTTTGCTGGCCGCCGCACGCCGTCTGGCTGAAAAACTCGCCCAGCTACGGGCAACCGACGGCGAGCAAACCGAACAAGACTTCCGCCACGCCCTGCGCGAGGTGGTGAGCCGCTGCATCTTCGGCGTGGACCGTAACCCCATGGCCATCGAGCTGGCCCGCACCGCGCTGTGGCTGGAAGGCTTTGAAGAGGGCCGCCCCTTGGGCTTTCTCGACCACCACCTGCAAGTGGGCGACGCACTGCTGGGACTGACTGACCTCAAGGCGCTGGAGCTGGGCATCGCCAAAGACGCCTTCAAGCCGCTCTCGGGCGACGACAAGGAAGTCTGCAATCAGCTTGCCAAAGCCAACGCCGCCGCCCTTAAAGATCTGGAGAAAAAGCGCAAAGCCCGTGCCTTCGGTCAACTGGATGTGGCCAGCAGCCAAGACAGTGGTCTGAAGCCCTTGCAAGCGCTGGAAGCGCTGCCAGAAAACAGCACCCAAGAGATCTCCGCCAAGGAAGCCGCCTACCGCGCGTTTTTGGAGCAAGCCAAAACCAGCCGCCTGGCACACGCCGCCGATCTGCTGGTAGGGGCTTACCTGCTGCCCAAGCGGGAGAACACGCAAGAGCACATCCCCACCAGCGGCACGCTCTACCTCACCTTGCTGGGAGATGTCTTACCCACCGAGCAACAAGGCGCGTTGGCCGCCGCACAAACCGCCTGCTTTGAGGCGCGCGTGCTGCACTGGCCGTTGGCGTTCCCGCAGGTGTTTGCCGTGGGCGGCTTTGATTGCGTGCTCGGTAACCCGCCGTGGGAAATGCTGCAACTAGACCCCCAAGAGTTTTTTGCCACAAGGCAGCCGGAAGTGGCTAATGCTAAACACATGGCTGCGCGGGACAAAATGATTGCCGAGCTTGAGAAGAGTGATCCGAGGCTTTACGCAGAGTATTGGCAAGCAGTCAGGCTCACCGAGGCGGCACAGAATTTCATTCATGCCAGCGGGCGTTTCCCCACATCTGGTTTTGGGCGCTTGAATCTCGCCTATTTATTTACAGAGCTTTTTTTGGAGTTGCGTCGAGACGAGGGGCGTTCAGGATTGATCGTCCCGACCGGCATTGCGACAGATTCCTTCTCTCAGCACCTTTTTAATCGTATCGCTGATGGGAATCTGATCAGCCTGTACGACATCGAGAACCGCGACAAGCTGTTTGCCGCTGTGGATAGCCGCATGAAGTTCTGCCTGCTCACACTCGGCCGCGCCACCGCCGCCGAATTCGTCTGCTTCGCCACACAAGTGAGCCAGCTCGCCGACCCGCGCCGCCGCTTTACTCTTACGCCAGCCGATTTTCGCTTGCTTAATCCAAATACACGCACTTGCCCGGTTTTTCGCAGTAATGCGGACGCGGAGCTAACAAAGAAGATTTACAACCGCGTCCCTATCTTGTGGCAAGAAAGAGCAGATGAGATTGAGGAAAGCAATCCATGGAACCTGCAATTCATGCTGATGTTCATGATGAACACAGATAGCTATCGCTTCCTCGACCAACCCCACGCCGACAGCCTGCCGCTGTACGAAGCCAAGCTCATCCACCAGTTCGACCACCGCTGGGCGACCTATACATCGGACGGCAACAGCCGCGACGTAAGGGCCGAAGAAAAAGCCGACCCGCACTACACCGTCACCCCGCGTTATTGGGTGAGTGAAGACGAGGTAGAAGAACGACTACTCAAACGCGACCGCGACGCCAATATCATCTGGCGCTGGGATAGGCAGTGGTTGATGGGCTGGCGGGATATATGCCGCGCGACGGACGAACGCACCGTGATTGCGAGTGTGGTGCCGAGGGTGGGGGTGGGAAATAACTTGCCTCTGATGTTATTTGAGAAGCGTGAAAATCTTCAAGAATACGCAGCCTTGCTGGCCAACCTGTGCGCTTTATCGTTTGATTTTGTTGCGCGCCATAAAACAGGTGGCACACATATGAATTACTTTATCTACAAGCAGCTCCCTGTCTTGCCACCAAACCGTTACACCGAAACCGACCTCGCCTTCATCGTCCCGCGCGTGCTGGAACTCACCTACACCGCGCACGACCTCCAACCCTGGGCCGAGGATTTGGGCTTTGACGGCGAACCCTTCGCCTTCAACCCCGACCGTCGTGCGGTGCTGCGCGCCGAACTCGACGCCTATTACGCCAAACTCTACGGCCTAAACCGCGACGAGCTGCGCTACATCCTCGACCCGGCAGACGTGATGGGCGAAGACTACCCATCCGAAACCTTCCGCGTACTCAAGAACAAGGAAATCAAAGAATTTGGCGAGTACCGCACCCAGCGGCTGGTGCTAGAGGCTTGGGATAAATTAGAAACAGGAGGATTGCATTGATGTTTACAAAGCTTAGATTGGTCAATTTCAAGGCTTGGGAGGATACGAGCGAAGTATCGCTGAAGCCTGTCACTATGCTTTTGGGTACTAACTCCTCGGGAAAATCAACTTTGATTCAGAGTCTGTTACTTCTCAAGCAAACGGTGCAGTCGCCGGATCGAAGTATTCATCTGAATCTCGGAGGCGATGAAATCAATGATCTATTCAACTTCGGCGATTTTGACGATGTTTTGCGTCAGGGATCGTTTGCACCTCGCCAGTTTTCCATAGCATTTAGTTTCGAGGCTGGTGCGTCTTTGCGTGTAAATGAAGGCGATTTTTCGTGCAGCTATGTGCAGAACTCGTCGGGTGGTGTCTCCATCCAAGAGTGGGGCGTTAGTACAAATGCGCGACGTTTTCGGGCTGTGCGACGCGAAAAAGGCGCTTATTCTGTCATAGTGGATGATGAATCCCAGCCTCGTGACAAAGGCCGCCATTTGGTGCCGGAGCGTTCAGTTTCGTTGTCAGCAGACGCAATTGCAATGCTCGGCAAAGATGGCCAGCAGTTAGAAGATTTAAGTCTTTCTATTCGGCGAGAGCTGGAAAACATTGTCTATCTGGGGCCGTTACGCCGCAAACCAGAACGTGATTACGTTTGGAATAAATCCAAACCAGGTGAGGTAGGTAGTGATGGTCATCGCGCCATTGATGTGCTGTTGGCAAGCGCTTTGATGAAAGGAGATGACCAAAATCGCATCATCGAAGGGGTTTCGAAGTGGCTGGTTCGTATGAAAGTTGCGGACAAGTTGGAAGTCAAACAATTGGGGCGCTCCACACGCTACGAAGTTGTCATCCATCGTGATGGTGTCGTGGCAAATTTGCGTGATGTCGGCATCGGTATTTCGCAAGTCTTACCCGTACTGACCATCGCCTATTTTGCGCCGAGCGGCAGTACTGTCCTGCTGGAGGAGCCTGAGATACATCTTCACCCGCTGGCCCAGTCCGTTTTGGCCGAATTGTTTGTCGAAGTCAGCCAGGAACGCAACGTCCAGTTCATCGTCGAGACCCATTCCGAACATCTGTTCCGGCGCATGCAAACGCTGATTGCCAAGCAGCAGACCACCACCAAAGACGCGGCGATGTATTTCGTCGAGCGCGACGGCAAAGCCGCCCGCATGCGGCCGTTGGAGTTGGATGATTTTGGAACAGTGAAGAATTGGCCTCCTAATTTCTTTGGCGATAGTGTTGGGGAAGCGCGAACCCAGGCAATGGCGAGAGCACAAATTCAAAGGGGAGAACGTAATGATTGAAACCAGATTGGTTGATACAAATGTGCTGATTGTTGCCAGCGCGGCAGACAATGGTTCGCCCTTTCGACCTGATGCCACTCCAATTCTAGAGAAATCGTATCGAGATAAGGTGTTGCAGTGGCTTAAGGACTTTGAATTTGATCCAAGCCGGCATGTCATCCTAGATTGGGACTGGTACATATGTAACGAATACTGCAACAAGCTTAATCCTGAACAGGACTACGGCTGGCTCGCCATGATGGCAAAAAAAGATCGCAATGAGGTGATTTGGGTGGGTATCAAGATGGATACTGATGGTCATGCACTGTTGCCAGAGCCATTAGCAAATGCTGTCACTGATTTGGCCGATAGAAAAATGATCGCAGCCATACTGGCAGCCCTAGAGCAGCAACATACCTGCAAACTGGTCAATGCTTGCGACACCGATTGGTTAGATTGCGAAGGCGAACTTTTGGCTCACGGTATTCAAGCAGAACACTTGCTTGAGCACGAGTGGTTGAGACCGAAATGGCGAAGCATGAAGCGTTAGAAATGACCGATTTCTTCCGCTACCCTCACACACCGCACCTTGCATGGCTGGGCGAAGGCTCGCCGCGCGATGACAAAGTACTGCCGCCCGCCGAAGTTAAAACACTGCTCGCGGGCAACGTGATGGTGGAAGAAAAGCTAGATGGCGCAAATGTGGGCCTGTCTCTCGCCCCAGATGGCAGTCTGCGTGCGCAAAACCGGGGGCAGTATCTGGCGGAGCCCCACGCCGGGCAGTTTGCCCGATTGCCTGCTTGGCTAGCGCAACACGACGAAGGCTTACGCGCGGTGCTCAAACCGGACTTGATTCTCTTTGGCGAGTGGTGTGCCGCGCGACATTCAATGGACTATGCCGCGTTGCCAGATTGGTTTCTTTTGTTTGATGTATATGATCGTTCAGCAGGCCGCTTTTGGAGCACGCCGAAACGCAATGTACTAGCAAGTGAAGCCGGTTTGGTGACGGTGCCTCAAGTGTTTCATGGCAAGACCACAGTTCCTGCACTGAAACAGCTTGTCACTACTACATTCAGCCATTATCGCTCCGGCCCGTTTGAAGGCGTGGTGATTCGCCGCGAGTCCGCCGAGTGGTGCGAAGCCCGCGCCAAGCTGGTGCGGCCCGATTTCACGCAAGCCATGGATACACACTGGCGCAAGCGGTCGCTAGAGTGGAACCGCATTGTCACTACCTCAGGGATTCCGGGATGAACCCCCTGCAGCGCACCCTCATCGAGAAAACCGGCAATGACAATGGTTTCGAGCATGTGCTGGTATCTGATGTTAGCACTGTCATCTTGGTTTCAGCACGCCATGCCAATCGCGCTTTGGTTGAATTAGAAAGTGGCACTTATCACGTACGCTTTCAAACGGCTTCCCAGTCCTTATTGCCAGAATTGCAACGTAGTTTTCCGGAAACTACTGTGAATTGCGGTGAATTCCGGATAGCGACCGAGGCCGATCTGGCAGCCCTGCTTCGCCGTGCAGCCAGTCTTTCCCGAGCGTTACCCAGTCAGGCGGCAAACGATTACCAACAAGCAGTGGCAGTTCAATTAGCATCACTTCCCGCCGGTATCGCCGGTACCGAAGTGGAACGCCTAGTACGCCAACGTGTGGGGCAAGACAAATTTCGTGATGCGATGCTGGACTACTGGGGCGGTGCGTGTGCTGTGACGGGTGTTGCGATCCCGGAGGTGCTGCGCGCGAGTCATGCGAAACCTTGGACCGAATGTACATCCGATATCGAGCGGCTCGATATATTCAATGGCTTATTGCTGATTGCCAATTTGGATGCACTATTCGACCGTTTTCTGATCAGCTTTGATGCGCAAGGCATGCTGATGCTTGTCCCGGCGCTGGCGAATCAGGATTTACGTCCATTAGGCATTGTGCCTGGTATGCGGTTACGGTGGATCAACCCACTGCATCAACCATACTTGGCTTTGCATCGAAGCCGCTTGCAACAGCATCTGTGCCTAACACCATAATTTTATTTGATCACCCAAATTAGACTTAACTGTTAATTGTCAATTATCAATGCAATCGAGAATCCACACAAAGGTACCGCAAGTTTGAAGTTGCCTTCTTTAATCAAATACTGCGCGACCCACGCACCTCTGATTGATATAAAAAACCACGCTATTTGATCCCATACTGTGCGCGATAGCGCTCGACGGCAGGAAGATATTGCACGAATTCTCGATGATTCTGCAAAAACTCCACCAGATCGTCCAAATTGATGATCGCAGTCACCGGGAAACCCTGCATCTGCTGCACCTCTTGAACCGCAGAAAGTTCTCCCATTCCCCGTTCCATGCGATCGAGCGCGATTACGACGCCGGAGGGTGTCGCATCTGAGTTCTTAATTAACTCGACTGACTCACGCACCGAAGTACCTGCGGAAATGACATCATCAACAATCAGCACTCGACCGCTCATCGGTGCACCGACCAGCACCCCGCCTTCGCCATGATCTTTGGCCTCCTTGCGGTTAAAGCAAAACGAATAGTTATGCCCCATTTCAGCCAGTGCAATGACAATAGCACTGGCCAGCGGAATGCCTTTATACGCCGGGCCGAACAGCATGTCGAACGGAAGCGCTGCAGCAACAATCGCTTTGGCGTAAAATTGCCCGAGTTTGCGCAGCGCATCACCATCGTTAAATAATCCCGCATTGAAAAAATACGGTGACATGCGCCCCGCTTTGGTTTTAAATTCACCAAAGCATAATACTTTGCGCGCAATGGCGAATTGAATGAAGGCTTGCCGGAAATCATCAGACATAACTGGATCAACCCATAAATTGATAGATGCAAATTATAACGCTTAACTTAAATGGTATTCGCGCAGCCGTAAAAAAAGGCTTTCTTCAATGGCTCGCAGCACAATCGGCAGATGTCGTTTGCGTCCAGGAATTAAAAGCGCAACTGCCCGATCTTTCCCCCGCAATCCAATCTCCGGATGGCTATCACGGCTATTTTCATTGCGCCGGACAAAGAGGCTATAGCGGTGTTGGCATATATACCCGCAAAAAACCGGATCAAGTCATCGAAGGCATCGGGATTGCCGACATCGATGCCGAAGGCCGCTTTCTGCAAGCGGATTTTGGCAATTTAAGCATCATTTCGATCTACCTGCCGTCCGGCTCCAGCGGTGAACATCGGCAAGCCGCAAAATTTTATTTTATGGAAAAATTTTTTCCGGTATTGCAGAACCTGAAGATTAGCAATCGGGAAATCATTTTATGCGGTGATTGGAACATTGCGCACAAGGAAATCGACCTCAAGAATTGGCGCTCCAATCAAAAAAACTCCGGCTTTCTACCTGAAGAGCGCGAATGGCTATCCAGTGTATTGGAAAATTCCGGTTTTATTGATGTGTTTCGCCGTCTGAACGCAGAACCGGATCAGTACACGTGGTGGTCGAACCGTGGACAAGCCTGGGCTAAAAACGTAGGCTGGCGCATCGACTACCAAATCGCCACGCCTGCTATCGCACAACTCGCACAAAGGGCTTCCATTTATAAAGATGAGCGCTTTTCCGATCATGCACCACTGATTATCGACTACGATCACGAATTATGACATCTGCAGGATTTTCCGGTTGGTTGCAGGCGATGCGGGTATACACCCACCCCCGCGTACTGGGCATGCTGTCGCTGGGATTTTCCGCCGGATTACCCTTGCTGTTGATCATGGGTACATTGTCTTTCTGGTTGCGCGAGGCAGGTATCGATCGCACCACCATCGGTCATCTCAGCTGGATCGGTCTGGCTTACAGTTTTAAATGGCTGTGGTCGCCCCTGGTTGATCGAATGCCGTTGCCGCTGTTGACGCGATGGCTGGGTCGCCGCCGCGCCTGGTTGTTACTGTCGCAGATTACCATTGCCATGGCGCTAACGGGCATGGCATTCACCGATCCTGTCATGAATCTGACTCATTTGGTGTTTTTTGCGCTTGCCGTGGCGTTTGCTTCCGCCACACAGGACATCGCGCTCGATGCTTATCGCATCGAAGCCGTTGCAGTGGAATTGCAGGGCGCAATGGCCGCGACCTATCAAGCCGGTTATCGCGTCGCGATGATCTTGGCTTCTGCTGGCGTATTGTGGATTGCTGCGGCGGCTGACGTCACTACAGATGCATACGACCATGCGCCGTGGCGTTTCGCATATCTGATCATGGCAGCGAGCATGGTCGTGGGGATTACCACTACACTGATCATTCGCGAGCCCAATGTTCCCTATAGCCGGTTAATCTCGGACAACGAAAAAATCGCACAACAAGTCATCGCAACCTGGCATCTTCATCCCCGCATCGGCGGCATCCTGGTCTGGCTTTACGGCGCATTAATTGCGCCATTCCGCGACTTTATCATGCGTCATGGCCGGCAAGCATTACTGATCCTGGGTTTGATTGCCATCTATCGCATCTCCGATGTCGTGATGGGAGTAATGAGTAATCCTTTCTATGTCGACATGGGATATAGCAAAGAAGAAGTTGCCACGATCTCAAAAGTATACGGTGTGATCATGACTATCGTAGGCGCGGCAATCGGCGGCGTGCTGACGGTCAAAATCGGCATCATGCGCACCTTGTTTCTAGGCGCCGTGCTGTCTGCCGCGACCAATTTACTGTTTGTCTGGCTCGCGGGGCGCGGTCATGATGTCAGTGGATTAATTTTTACTATCTCGGCAGACAACCTTTCAGCAGGTATCGCTTCCTGCGCTTTTATCGCTTATTTATCGGGCCTGACCAATTCGGCTTATTCAGCCACGCAATATGCATTATTCAGCTCTGTCATGCTGCTACTGCCCAAATTCATCGCCGGTTTCAGTGGGCAATTTGTTGATGCCTACGGTTATGAAATTTTCTTCATTGCTACCGCTGTGCTGGGTCTTCCTGTCCTGGTCCTAGTCTGGCTCGCCGGACAAGCCAAGTTTGCCCATTCCTCCCAATAATCAAACATGTTACATGCCCCCTCGCAGAAAAGCCCTGAAACTGAATATCATGCCTTGATAAGCGCCGGCGAGTTGCAACCTGATGCCGATCAAGCCAAAGCTGTTGCCGCTCTGGAACGATTACATCGTGAATTGATTAACTCACGCACAATCGGAAAAAAATGGCCTATTCGATTGCTTCGCTGGTTTGGCAATAATAAATCGGCGCCTCAAGGCATTTATCTTCATGGAGGTGTGGGACGTGGCAAATCCATGCTGATGGATCTGTTTTACACGACGATTCCCATCACATCGAAGACACGCGTTCACTTCCATGAATTCATGCTGGATATTCATGCCCAACTTAAAAGCTGGCATGAATTCTCAGTTCGGGAACGTGCGCAACAAGGCTTTCGCGCTAGCGATGCTGACCCTATTCCAGCGATCGCAAGAAAGATAGCCGATGCTTCGATGTTATTATGTTTTGACGAATTTCAGGTATCCGATATTGCTGATGCAATGGTACTAACCCGGCTTTTCACTGAATTGTTTGCGCAAGGTGTGGTTGTCGTCACAACCTCGAATAGACCTCCCGATGATCTCTACAAGAACGGTTTGAATCGCCAGCGTTTTCTGTCATTCATTCAACAAATAAAGGATAGGCTTGAGATCATTTCCCTGGAAAGCCCGGTCGATTATCGCTATAACCGCCTGAAAGGTGCGCAAACTTACTACTTTCCGGTTAATAAAGCCACTACGGACGAGCTATCGGCCACATTTTTCCGTCTCACCGACCGCCGTATGGAAGACCGCGATAAGGTTCCCAGCGAAGAATTAACGGTGCAGGGCCGGACATTGTTCGTTCCCAAAGCGGCGCGGGGTGTTGCTGTTTTTTCGTTTAAACGCCTGTGTGCAAACCCTCTTGGCGCTGCAGATTATCTCGCTATTGCCAGAACCTATCATACCGTCATCTTGGTTGCGATTCCGCAATTCAATCAGGAGAACAGCAATGAAGCCAGGCGCTTCATCCATTTGATCGATGCGCTGTATGAATATGGCGTCAAATTCTTGTGCTCAGCCGCTGTACCCCTGCAATCGCTATATACCGGAGAGGAAATCAGCTTTGAATTTGAGCGCACGATTTCACGCTTGATGGAGATGCAATCGGAAAGTTATCTGACAAGAGGTCATGGCAAGAACTTGCATTAAGATAAGAAACTTGATCGCTTGCTGCCGAATTTCTTATCAGAGATTCTGGAACTAAAAAGATAAACCTGTGAGAGTTCGCAAATTTAAACTGGGTTCTGAATCTAAAGAACGTACTTAATACTCCTGTTAAAAGCAGGGCATTGTGGAAGACTATTTCTTTACCGTAAGTTTCCAAGAAAACTATTCGAGTCATACCCTCCGCGCCAGTCGACGACGCCACGCTTGAGGTGTTGCAGATTAACTTATTAGATTATTTATTAATTTCTTTGAAATGAGCGATAGCGACACGTGCGGCATTTCTTGCAGAATCATCTTCATCGTCATTTCCATTTTCAATCGCTTGCTCCAGACTGACGATGGCCATGGTTAAATGAATACGCCCGGCTGAAGAGATATATTCTTGATCTTGAACCGAAAGTGCATGAATTATTGCAGTGGTTGAGTGTTTTGCGATTGTTGCGCCATCATTAGCGGTTATCGACGCCTCAGAAAATCTAATTGCCTGATGCAAATGACTTTCTGTCAAACATGCGGATAAGGTTAAGGTTAAAATAATTAAAATACTGGAAAACAGCATATCTTGTTCATCCCTGAAATAAGTTTTGGATCTACTACTTATTACATTGTTCTCAAACATAATTATAAGTTCCGATATGATTTTATAACAAAATACAAATAAGTATAGAACTCTAAAATTACTTCAATGCTTTTAAGTAAACGGGTTTTAGTGCCCATTTATGTTTAACTCCCTTCTTCAACGATTTTCAGGAATGATCCAGCTACAATTGTTAACAACATTGCAGATACCCGGATAATATTCAAATGTTGCGGCTGGTGCACCATAACAGGTGCAATTTGATTGGCTGGAAACGCAAAGGTAGCAACCTGCAACCAACTGACCAAGTCCGATAGCATTGAGAAGGGTTGCTTTGGACGGAGTGTTGCATGAAACTTTTGCACACAGAAAATCAAATATCCCCTCATAGCCGGACTGAAAAAAATCAGTAATAGGTGTATCCTGGATATATCTTCGTATCTGTCCATGAGCATACCAAAATGATCATACTTATAACGGGCGCGACAGGTTTCATCGGCCATCATCTGGTACAACGGTTGCAGCGGGAACATCACACGGTCAGGATATTGAGCCGTGACGGCAAACGTGCAAGTCACACTCTCGATGCCCCTGCATTTGATTGGGACTACGCGACGCAAGACGTCCCTGTTGAGGCATTGCACGATTGTCAGATCATCATCAATTTGATGGGCGAGAATCTGGGAAATGGCCGTTGGACCGAAGCACGCAAGCACGAGATTTATGCTTCACGTATCCTCAGCACTCGCAAATTAGTCGCTGCTGCACCTGAAAGCCTGCACACCTTTGTCTGCGGCTCGGCAATTGGCATTTATCCAGGCACAGGCGATGATCTGTACGACGAATCCTATGTTATACCGGAGAGGCTCAGTTTTATGCAAGCTCTTTGCCACGACTGGGAACAGGAAGCCTCCAGAATTGAACACAGCAAAGTGCGTCGGGTCAGTATTCGAACTGGTGTCGTATTGGGCGATGGCGGCATGCTGAAAAAGCTCCTGCCGATATTCAAGCTAGGGTTGGGTGGACCTGTCGGCAATGGTCGGCAATGGTTACCGTGGATACATATCGATGACCTGGTTTCGGTCTTTTACGAAGCTGCGCTGGATACGCGCTATCATGGTCCGGTGAATGCCGTGTCACCCAATCCTGTACGCTATCGCGAATTTGCCACTGCGCTTGGCAAGGCACTGCATCGTTCCGCCTTCTTCCCCACCCCGGCATTTATCCTGAAACTGGCATTGGGTGAAGCCGCTGCGTTGGCTTTAAACAGCTATCACATTACACCTAAACGACTTCTGGAAGACTATGGCTTCAAATTCAAATTTGATCATTTACCGGATGCACTGGCTGATTTATTTGCCGAAAGCTGAATCTTCACGTTAAAACCTGTCATATCATATCGATGAGTACATCACTGGTTGTTTTTTGGTTCCGGCGCGATCTGCGTCTGGATGACAATGTCGGATTGTCACATGCGTTAGCATCCGGGCAACCGGTGTTGCCGATTTTTATTTTTGATCCATCAATCTTGACAGGATTACCTGAAAACGATGCACGTGTTACCTTCATCTACGACACCTTGCAAACCCTTCGTACGCAGCTGGAGAAAAAATATTCAAGTTCGATCGCGCTCTATTATGGCAGCCCCGTAGAAGTTTTCGATCAAATCCTGCGGTTACACTCTGTCACAACGGTATATGCCAATCACGACTATGAACCCTACGCGCGCGAACGCGACGAAGCCGTATGTCAATGGTTGAAAGCACGATCGGTGGCTTTTAATACCTATAAAGACCATGTGTTATTTGAGAAAAATGAGATCGCCAAGGATTCAGGTGGCCCCTATGTCGTGTATACCCCCTATATGCACAAATGGAGAAAGGTTCAGAGTGAGACCACACTGAGAGCTTATTCAACCTCGGAAAAATTGGGAAATATGATTAAGCATTTGCATTCACCTAATCTCTCTCTAACTGATATTGGTTTTGTGCGATCTGCCGTAACCATTCCAGCGCATCAATTGGACACGAAACTACTGCAACATTACGCACACGATAGGGATTTTCCTGCATTAACCGCTACATCGCTGTTGGGTCCACATTTACGATTCGGCACGATTAGCATTCGGCAAGTATTTCAGCAAGCATTGAACACCAGTAACGATATCTTCGGCAATGAGCTGATCTGGCGCGAATTCTTCAGTCAAATCCTATGGCATTTCCCGCATACACAAAATAGCAGTTTCAAACCGCGCTATGATCGCATTCAATGGCGCAATAGCGCAGCAGATTTCGAGCGCTGGTGCAAAGGAATGACCGGTTATCCCCTGGTTGATGCGGGCATGCGCCAGATCAATGCAACCGGCACCATGCACAACCGGGTGCGCATGATCACCGCCAGTTTTTTGTGCAAACACTTATTGATCGATTGGCGCTGGGGAGAAGCCTATTTTGCAGAAAAATTACTGGATTACGACATGGCAAGCAATGTTGGAAACTGGCAATGGGTGGCAGGTTGCGGAGTGGATGCTGCGCCTTATTTCAGAATCTTCAATCCTGAAACACAAATCAAAAAATTCGATAAAAACTTCAGCTATATTCAGACTTGGGTAAACGATTGGCGCACACCAACTTATCCAGCACCGATGATTAAACACACAGACGCGCGGGCGCGCTGCTTAGAAACATATCAACAGGCTATCGGCTAACCGAATAAATGGTAAGCAACTGACAGATTAATCCCTTTCAACTCCCGCTCCAGGTTGGCTGGGTTGTTTGAGTAATATCACTGTTTGTTGATAGCAGGTACGAGAGAAGTAAATCAACCACGTGACGATGCCAAACAGCTTGAAACCATCTTCGATCAAAACTGCAATACCTGTTTGTCGCAATACCAGATCAGCCACGATGGATAATGCCAGGAAAGCACACGCTATTAATAGAATGATGTAATCCGTCTGCAAAATAATCTTGGCAAAGAGGATAAAAAAGAACAGCATTGCCAAAATATACGCTCCATAAAAAACCTTCTCCGACACATTTAAATATTGCGGAAAAATATGCTCATGCAGCAAGCAGAAATCATCCACTAGTAACACAAAGGTCAGTATTCCTGAATACAACAAATATGCCCCGATCTTCCTGCTGCCATTTTTCATCAGTAGCACTGCCACAAATAAGCAAATCGCTGCCGCGAATGTCCAGAGCAACACGCCCAGATTGGACATGATTCCGAGAAACGGATTAAATTTAAGTATTGCAGCCGGTTCCCGGAAAAAATTATCGATCAATATATCGTAGTGCCGGCTGATTAACCAAACCGAAAAAAGAGCAACGGACACAATCATATAAGGAATGATCAGCAAGCGCAGCGAAGCTTTCAGCTGATCAAACGTTTTGCTAAAAAAATCCCTGGACATCAATTCAGCCAATCTCATAAAAATAAACTCATATTAATAATTGATACATACAGCTGTAACACGTATACGCTTGAGTTTGCTTGCGACATAAACAAGTGTCAAGCTTATTTCTGATAAGATTATGAATGTCATTACAATCGAGCTTGTTTAGCATTATCTACAACAAATTACCAGAAGTCCGGCGAAGTATTCATGCGCAGAGCATGATCAATCAACTATCTCATATTAAGAGACCTTTGCACGGTTACTACGCGGCACCATAATTGCGTTAAAAATTTGCAAAAAATGCTCATTTACCCCGTGTAAACTCCGCTTTTTCGCAAATTTTTGCCTTATTCTCGTACCGCTCATGACACCGTGCAAAGGTCTCATTAAGTTATTACGTCACTAATAACATCATAAACCAACAGATATCCTGCTCTTCTTTCGTCTGATTTATGAATAGAAATAATATATTTACCTTCTCAATATCCGTCTCCACTCCAATAACATAGTAAAGAAAGACCATGCTTTTATCCCCTTGCAACCGGTAAAACTTTCCGCACCCGCTTCTTTTCTCATTCAAAATCAAAAATTCCTGTAATACTGTAATACTGTAATACGTAAAAAATCCCGACAACTGATATCAAAAACTTATTCTCATTTAATAGTGTCTGGCAATACTATAAATACCTAATAATTACAATAACAAAGATAAAATTCCTTGCTGCCAACGCTAAATAAAACACTCCACCAAATCATCCACGACACAGTCATCTGATGCATTTCCATTCCATACTCGTTTTTTTAGTGTTATCCTAAATGTGAGTAAGTGCTTTTCTTATTCGAATAAAACCATATTTTGGTATTTTAGAAGGGCTTAATTCCGGAAAAAGATTTTAGATATGGTTTGTAATTGATAAAGTTTCAACGTGACATTAAATTTGTTTATAAACATTTTTTAATTTTAATAACAAAGGAGATTCTCATGAAATATTTACTATTAGCAGCAGTTCTCTTAGCGTTCACACTCCCTTTAACCGCATGTGGGGGCGAAGGTAAGCCTGGCCAATACCCACCAAGCCTTTATAAAGATAGTAAAGAGGGAGATTCTCAATAAAATTTTCTGGCTGCTGATTTTCTGGCAAAACCAAGAAAAACAAATAATTAAATTGCAATCATAGCAATAAATCAGAAAACAAGTAATTAGCTGTTTCTTTTTGATAAAAAGATTGCAATCAGAAATTTAAAAACCTGTTTTCAACTGGGCTCTGGAAAAATCCAGAGCCCTTATTCGGAGATCCCTCCGAAAATTGATCATATCTCCACATTCTGACCGATAACTCTTAATCGGTTCTTTATATCAAGAACTGATTTTTTACGCTCTTTCATTTCTCATTCAGTTCCCATTCATGGTGCCATATGTAAATTGACATCATCAAGAATACACCTGAAACGAATAACTGAAGGAGAAATATCATGGATGCTCAAAAAACAAAACTGACCAGCCTGCTACTTAGCATACTATTAGCAATTACTTTAGCTGCTCCAACATTAGCACAAGCAGGCAGAGGACATCATAGACACCATCATGGACATAGTCAGGGGCATCACCATCATCACAATCATGGTGGATATAGTTATATATATAGCCAGCCTCGCGGTTATTACCAACCTTACTATCCGCAACCGCGATATAGTTATAATTACTATCCTGCACCAGTGTACATCCCCCTTCCTCAAGCGATAATGGGCATCGGTGCCGGGAATATGGATTTTATGATACGCTTCTGACAAGCACGGTCAGCAACAGGTATTAAAACAATATACCTGTTGCAGCTTGATTACTATCTCCAGAAAATGGAATGGTCGATATGAATAGAGAGTGGAAAGTTTTAGTAATGATGACGGCATTGATTGCCCCGAGCACACTAACCCTAGCAGACTGGCAAAACAACCTGGCAAACTATCATCGTATCAGTACCGGGAACGGTATAGCAGCCGGAATCACAGAACAAAAAGCGATTCTTATCGCACAACAACATTTCAAAGGCCGGGTGTTGGCGATTAATCAGGTCGGCCATACCTACCGCGTTAAAATACTCAGCGACCAAGGCGCAATCCAGACGGTACTGATCAATGCACAAGATGGTTCTGTGATAGTCGCTCACTAGTTCAATTGGACATGAAACTCACGACCTTAAACAGGTTTAATCTTTTTTACCCGGTATCTCAGGAGTAAACGATGCGCATTCTGGTCATTGAAGATGAAATCAGGTTACAAAACCAGATTCGTCAGCAGCTGGAAACCGCGGGCTATATGATCGACACATGCAGCGATGGCGATGAAGGCCTATTTCTTGCTTCAGAATACCCTCTGGATGCCGCCATCATTGATATCGGCTTGCCCGGAAAATCCGGTCTGGAAATTATAAAAGCGCTGCGTGAACAGGGTAATCTGCTGCCCATTCTTATCCTGACCGCCCGCAGCAGCTGGCAAGATAAAGTACAAGGTCTGGAAATGGGTGCGGATGATTATCTGACCAAACCATTTCAAATGGAAGAATTGCTGGCCAGAGTAAAAGCATTGCTGCGTCGTGCGACCGGCATACCGCAGACACTCTTAAAATGTGGCCCCATTACAGTGGATGTCACGACTCAATCCGTTGCCATCAACGAGATAGAAATCGAGCTCACTTCGTTTGAATATCGCCTGCTGGAAGAATTGGTGCGCCATCACGGCGAGATTCTCTCCAAGCACACATTATCCGACTACCTTTATCCACACGACGAAGATCGCGACAGTAATGTGCTTGAGGTCATGATCGGCCGGTTGCGCCGCAAACTCGATCCCGATGGCACTTTGAATCCCATTGAAACCATGCGCGGCCGCGGTTATCGCTTTACCCTGGAATGCAATAAATCGTCATGATGTCATTAAACCGGCGCATCCTATTCAGCGCAACCCTGGTTCTGCTGGTTTTTATCATGGGAATTGCGCTGACTCTGGACCGTGCTTTTTATGATAGTGCGCGTTTGGGCGTAAAAGATCGGTTATTTGCCAAGCTGCTTATGCTTATGGGAGACACTGAAGTAGAAGATTCCGGCGAACTGGATGTACCAACCAATTTGCTCGATGCCGAGCTCGGTCATGTCAATTCAGACACCTACGCATATATTATCGATCCCACCAATACTATTTCCTGGCGCTCCAATTCATCGCTTAATAAACCCATGCCGCCTATCGTTTTATTGGAGAAAGGTAAAAAAGAATTTATCCACATCACGCTCAATGATGAGTCGTATTTTATTTATCGTTACGGTGTTGCCTGGAAAACTCCTACTGGAGATTATCCGCTGACTTTTATTGTTATTACCGATAGCGTGCTGTTTGAAGCGCAAGTAGAACGCTATCGGGAAGATTTGTGGGGTTGGTTGAGTATCATGGCCATTTTCCTATTAGCAACACAAATGCTGGTATTGCATTGGGGCTTACAACCGCTACGCAAGGTATCGACTGAGCTTGCCGCTATAGAGTCCGGGCAGCAGGAGAAACTGAAAGGTAATTATCCTCGTGAAATACAAGTATTAACCGACAGCATCAACTCTTTGATCAACCACGAACATAAGCAGCAAAAACGTTATCGTAATGGTCTTGCAGACTTGGCGCACAGCCTCAAAACACCGCTCGCCGTTTTGCAGGGTACAATCCAAAGCGAAGAAGATGAAACCATCCGGCAAAAAACGATTCAGGAACAAATTGACCGCATGGATAACACCATCCAGTATCAATTGCGCCGTGCCGCAACGGCTGGCAGCTCCCCGGGTATGGGGTTGATCATACTACGCCCGATAATCGACCGAATAATCAACACCGTGACGAAAGCCTATCGCGACAAGAATCCATGCATCACAATTGAAATCGATGAAACTATTGGCTTGCAGATCGACGAAGGAGATTTAATGGAATTACTAGGTAATTTGATCGACAATGCTTTTAAATGGTGCCGTCAGAACATCCATTTATCCGCGGGCTATCAGGAAAATCAGGTAATCATCCAGGTCAAAGATGACGGCCCCGGAATTCGGTCTCCTGAGATCGCCAGAATTCTCGAACGCGGCGTGCGCGCCGATCAATCCACGCCCGGCCATGGTATCGGCTTGGCCATTGTGCGCGATATCATCCAGGTTTATGGCGGGGAGTTGTTAATTGAGAATAATTCAACCGGCGGTCTGTGTGTCGTTCTGCGTCTAAAGAAAAACAAGCAACACTAATTCTTCTCACGGCGAGCTCAGCGAAATCACTTTAATTATCATTTTGAATTTGAATTAGGTCCTTATCAACGTCCACACACCAATCAGGATAAACCCTACTCCTGCAGCATAGTGCAGATGTTTTGCGCTGATGTGATCTGAAATCAAACTACCCGCAAGCACACCAATCGCGGAAGTTGCAATCAGCGCAAGTGATGCGCCGATAAACACCGTCCATTTGCTCACCTCCTTGTCAGCAGCAAACAGCAGAGTTGCCAATTGCGTTTTGTCGCCCAGCTCCGCGATAAATACTGTGGCAAAAACCATTAATAGTATTTTGTAATCCATGTGTAAGCCCGAAATTAGTTTGGGTTGTCTGCAGCACGATTCCAATCCAGTACCAGCGATAAAAATCGCACCCCCTTTACCTAAAAAGCAGTAATAATAAACGATAGTCAGCGTGTTTTTTCAAATAACCGCTCAAGGTTTTTACAAAACATTTGGCTTCAAAGATTAATCACTATAAAAGGAATAATCATGATCAGAGCTTACGCCGCATCCGAGGCGGGTGGAAAACTTCAGCCTTTTGAATACGATCCTGGACCGCTGGGTGATCATGATGTTGAGATCGCGGTTGAATTTTGTGGTTTATGTCAGAGCGACCTCAGCATGTTGCATAACAACTGGGGAATTACTCAGTATCCATTTGTGCCAGGACATGAAGTCATTGGAACAATCTCAGCCAAAGGTGCACATGTGAAAAATTTCTCATTAAAGCAACGCGTTGGCCTAGGATGGCATGCGGGCTATTGCATGACCTGCCACAGTTGTCTGTCCGGGGACCATAACCTCTGCGCTCAACCAGAGTCCACCATTATCGGTCGTCACGGTGGCTTTGCCGATTACGTACGCGCCAGTGCAACCAGCATCGTGGCATTGCCGCAAGGTCTCAACGTACACAGCGCAGGACCACTTTTCTGCGGGGGGATCACTGTTTTTAACCCCCTCCTGCAATTCAATATCCCGCCCACTGCTGCCGTCGCCGTCATCGGTATCGGCGGATTAGGTCATATCGCATTGCAATTTCTGAAAGCATGGGGCTGCCGGGTAACAGCCTTTACATCCAGTGAAGACAAAAAGAAGGAGGCGCTAACACTGGGTGCACACGATGTGCTGGATACGAGAAATCCGGTCGAACTTGCAACTGCAGCAAACCGTTTTGACTTAATTCTAGCAACGATCAATGTAAAACTCGACTGGAATGCCTATATCGCAACCCTGCGTCCCAAAGGCCGCTTACATCTTCTGGGCGTACCTCTTGAGCCACTGGAAATCAATGTGTTTCCAGTAATCTCCAACCAATGTACGATCTCAGGCTCCCCTGTCGGCAGCCCCGCCAGCATTGCCACCATGCTGCAATTTGCAGAACAACACAAAATCGAGCCTATTGTGGAAATTTTCCGCATGGATCAAGTTAATGAAGCTCTCGCCAGATTGGCTAGCGGTAATGCCAAATACCGCGTGGTTTTGAGTGGTGAGCAATGATCATCCTGTGAATATTGCACGAACTTTAAAAATTGAAGAATTTCTGTCTGTAAGTACAAGATGTCGTAACCCAATTGTACCCCGTCAGCGCAAGTTGGACAAAATAGGGTGATTGCCTAAGAGAGTGTTTTGGTTCATCGTTACTTAAAAAAGGAACGATGATGGCAGAGAAAAATCAACTAAACCGAAGTGTCGAGAAGAC
>Ga0268299_1001197_pt1 | contig 51453 bp, 50 predicted proteins | sample NOBtaG_FD_193484 | JGI IMG/M metagenome (GOLD analysis project Ga0268299, IMG submission 193484) | Activated sludge microbial communities from bioreactor in Nijmegen, Gelderland, Netherland - NOB reactor | ecosystem: Engineered > Bioreactor > Aerobic > Activated sludge | place: Netherlands... | reverse complement strand
CTACCATCGCCGCCGGCGCCAGGCCGGACTCGGGCGGTTGACCCCGATCGAATTCGAAGCGATTATGACGACACCGGCCACTCAGGCCGCGTGACCGAAACTGTCACCTGATCTTGCAGCAGACCCCCCGCGCAGCTGGGTACCTGTTTGGGTGAGTACCCATCGTGTATGTATCCATACGAGTGCCCATGGGCGGCCGCCGATGGGCGAATACTCATCTCACGGGGCGCATTCCCGCAACGGTTGACGGCGAACGTCGGTCACACGTCGTTGACGTGGTACAGGCGATATGGAAACAGTTCAAGCCCTATGTTTTCTTGTACGGCGAATGCCGCGACGTCCATCGCTGTGATTGGCGCCTGAGTTCGTAGCTCCTGCAAGTGCGCCCAGGACACCGGGCCTTCGTTGAGCGCCGCGGTAAGCGATGCGCGCGTCAAGTCACTGATATCTCGTTGTTCAAGGTCTCGGTAGGCTTGACCGCTGGAGCCAACCGATACCCATCCCCATCCAGTTTGTGCCGCATAGCGTTGCGCTGCTTCGCATTTGATGCGATTAGTGGTCAATGCCATCTGCCACAGTGGCTTGACCTCGGCTAGCAGCATGCGGCCATCGTTGAGCGTCAGGAGTAGGTCAGGGTAGTACGTGTGTGGTTGCCCGTCCTCCCCGATGTATGCGATCTGGCAGGGCTGCTCTTGATAGGTGACGATCTTGTCGCTGCCTTCGGCGGTGATGAACACGGATTCTTCAAGTAGGGATTCGAAATGGACAACGGTGCCGTTCTTTTCGGAATCGAAAGAGCCGACGGAGGCAATTCCTGAGGGCGTTGGCATTCGGCGCCGTTGTGTGCTGCGCTCGGAATCGGCGTGTTTCAGGTGCGGGGGCCAGGTGGCTGCGTGAATCCATTTGTCGACGATGCGATCGCAGGTGAGGATCTGCCGTTGTTCATGGGCAAGTTCGCGTCCGCGCCGACGTTTGGCGTCACGGATCCCCGCAGCTGCCGCGGCGATCTCGTCAGCCTGTCGTGGTGTGCGCCCGCCCATGCGGCTGACGGATTTGATAAGCCAGGTCGGTCGGCAGCTGAATAGCTCTTGTGCGGCGGTCAACAAGGATTGGGCCAGTGCCTCGATTGCGGTGGGGTCCTTATCGAGGAAGTTGAAGACCACTGCGAGCGTTGCGGCGGCCGATCCGAGGCGGTGTGCGTCGTGCTGGACCTGTGTGATCGCGGTGTTTTGTAGTTGGCGGACCCGTTCGCGGGTTAGGTTCAGTGTTTCGCCGATGGATTCCAAAGTATTTGATCCGTCGATCAATCCGAGTCGCCGGGCCATGATGTATCGGTTCCGTGGGTCCACGATCTCGTTGACGACTTGAACGATCAGTAGGCCAAGTTCGCTTTCCGTCCCTGGCTGCGTCCAGTCAATTGCTGGCTGCTCGGCGAACGTTTGCACACACTCCGGTAGTGGCAGAAGCGGTTTGGGGGTTTTCGGTGTCGCAGTCGTTTTGGGCGTCTGAGGAGACCTGGTTCTTGCGGGTTTCGCGGTGTTGGCTATCTTGCGGCCTTGGAGATAGCGCGCCCACCAATCCGTCTCTGCCCCTGCGGAGATGTCGTTGATCTCGGCACGTAGCAACTCCACTGCCTGGCGGGTCTTCTTTTCAGGTCTGTGGTCTGCTGACAGGAGGCGCCACGCTACCGCGTCGAGGGCCCCGGGTGTGCGGCCATGGGTGCGCGCGATGTCGGTGCGGCCTGACCCTGCGCGGATGCGCTCGATGAGCTCAGTGATCTCTTGCGGTGTCCATGGGGCCCCGCGCCTATAGACCTCCAGATCTGTGCCCACGACACTCAGTGTGCCTGCTGGCGCCGACAGCACGATCGTTTGTCGGGACCTGGGTTGCTACTAGCTCGAGTTCACCAACTGGTTTGGTCAACACCCGCGATGTATGGTGCGGCTGCTCGCAGCCTCGCGGCGGGAGGGGAGTGCCCTTCCGCCGCTCGTGGGACGGTCGTCGTCATACGGTATTTGCTACCACTGAACCCCGGACTCGGGCATGTAGACAGCTCCAGGGGCGCGATCGCTGTAGTGCGCTTCGTCCGTAACAGACCGCAACGTAAATGCGCCGTGGGTAAGCGTCGCGCCCGGCGTGGTCAGGTACCACAGGTCGTCGCGGGTAAGCGTCACCGTTGTATGGACAGGGACCGCCTTTGGCGGCTCGGCACTGTCGAGGCTGACGTTGTTCTCTATAGCTCGCACGACGAAGTCGTCGTCAGGTGAAATCAGTGTACGAGCGGAAAGTCTGTCGTCGAGCTTGGCGAGCAGCGCGGTGACGTTTCGGGCCGTCAGTTCCACAGTGTTGGTTCGCTTGATGTACCGCATAGATCAATCATCTCGCAGCCCGGCCGATGGCCGGGCACTATGTGCCGATCGCGGTCGAGCGGCGTTCGGTGCTGGCTCGCAAACATAGCTCGCTCAGAGTTCGATTCTGAAGGGGTAATTGCTTGCCACTACAAGCGCTAACTCGGCTCCGCTGCTCTGGATGTCTATTGCTCGGGGAAGGCGCACCGGGCGCTGACAGTCAACCGGTCGACGGGCGAATTCACCGGGGGCAGCACCTAGTAGTTCAGCAGCCTCTGCTCGGTCCCTCGGCGGTTCGTCTCAATCTTCAAAACCTGATGCAAGCAAGCGGGTTTTCATGAATCAGCCAGACGGAATACGGACGCCGCAACCTACCCCAGAATACCGGCGAACAACGGCAATCGAGTGCTGATCGGCTTGGAGTGCGCCTGACCTCTCATCCATCCCGACGGAAGCTACGACCAGCACGAACGCGCGCCAAGACCCTGGGCGTTGTACAGGTGGATGGCGCGATCGCGATACTCTGAGAGCGCCCTGATGTTGGCGGTTGCTTGTTGGCCCGATCCTTGTCGGCCACAGCGCCTGCCCGCCGACTAGCCGACCTCGTCACGGGTTGGCGGCGGTGTTCCCCAGATCTTTCGGGACCGACAGCGGGGATTGTTGCACTGCGGATGTCGGTGACGCCGTGGGCGCTGCGCAATGCGCTGATGTTCTCAACCGGCCACAGTCCCATATCGAGCCCGGTCGTGATGCCGCAGTCAGTCAGGTCTTCGAGGTCCGCTGCGCCACGAAAGGCGTGCAGGTGGGCGTCGATAAGTCCTGGCAGCAGCGTGTTGCCTTCTGCATCGAATTGTGTTGTCGGTGTGCCTGATTCGACGATATGACGGCCACGAATGAGCACCGTTCGTGGTTCGGTGAGCCCGGCGGCAGTGAATATGCGTGCATTGACCACGGCCGTCGTGCTGTGGCCGGTCACGTCGTCTTCACGCTTGTGCTGGTGGGCATTGGTGTTCCTTCGTCACCATTTGGAGGCGTCTTGCGGATATATACGGCTATCCAGCCGAGCAGCAACACCCACAAAAGGGGCAGTGCGATGGCCGGGCCCAGATGATCACGTGGAAGACTACCGACCGCGAGATAGGCTGCGGCGGCGATAAAGTCGGTCAGTTGGATGCCGAGCATCGTGTAGATCCATAGGCGATGTCGCCGTGGCGATCGGGCTGCCGCGAGCATCCCGATTCCGTAGCCGATGAATCGTGCTCCGGCGACGATCAGGGAAAAATTCACCCATGGCGGAACCTGGACTGCCACTCCAAGCATTGCCGCGACCATCGCAGGTCTCGTTAAATACTCCATTCCGGTTGCGATCTGGATGGCGCCGACGATGATCAACGTGATGCGTTGCAATCGCATGGCGGTTACCCCTTCTCGTGGGTGGCTGCGCTTTTAGCCGTCTACACTGGCGGTCTGGGCGTTGATCCGTCGCACCTCGGGTGAATCCGGCGCCAGGCCTTGGACGTCGTAGCGTGGGGTGTAGGGCTGCTGGAGCTGGTGTAGTTCGTCCTGACCAAGTGTGAGATCCACAGAGGCGACCGCGTCGTCAATCTGGGCGCAGGTGTTGGCCCCGACGATCGGTGCGGCCACGACCGGGTGGTGCTGCAGCCATGCCAGAGCGACGGTGGCGCGGGAAACCCCACGTGCTGAGGCGATTTCGCCGACCGCGTTGATGATGGCAGGATCGGAGTCTGCGGTTTGTTGTGAGTAGAACAGGGCCATGCCTGGATCGGTGCCAGAGCGGGTTGTGCTGGCGTTCAGGGGACGTGCCAGTCTGCCGCGCGCCAGAGGGCTCCACACCATCGTTCCCACACCTTCGTCGGCGCATAGCGGTAGCATTTCGCGTTCCTCCTCCCGAGCCAGCAGGTTGTATTGGTCTTGCATGGTGATGAATCTGGCCCAGCCGTGGTGGCGTTGCAGGTGAAGAGCTTTGGCGAACTCGAAGGCCCGCATCGAGGATGCGCCCAGATAGCGAACCTTGCCGGCCTTGACGACGTCGTGGAGGGCTTCGAGGGTCTCCTCAATTGGCGTGTGAGTGTCGAGGCGGTGGATCATGTAGATGTCGACGTAGTCGGTGCCCAGACGGCGCAGGCTAGCGTCGATTTCGGTCATGATCGCTTTGCGTGAGAGTCCTTGCCCGTTCGGTCTTGGGCGCATCGGGGAGCACACTTTTGTGCAGATGACCACGTCGTCGCGGTTCGCGAAGTCTTTGAGTGCGCGCCCCAGGATCTCCTCACTGGCGCCCAGTGAGTAGTAGTTCGCGGTGTCGAAGAAGTTGATCCCGACATCGAGTGCGTGCTTGATCAGTGGGCGGCTTGTCCGCTCGTCAAGTGACCAGACCGGATAGCCGCGGCCTGGCTCACCGTAGGTCATGGCTCCGATCGCGATCGGCGAAATGTCTAAGCCGGTATTTCCCAATTTGATATAGCGCATGAATTCCTCTGCTAGTCAGGGTGTCTCGTTGGCAAGTGTTGACATGGAGAGGCCTCGCCTAGCCCAGAGACGCCATTTTGGGGACGACCTCATCACCAAGTCGGTTGATGAACCCCACCGGATCAGGATCGCCTGGTAGCACAGGAATATTGACCAGTTCGATGCCCGCGTTGGCGTAGCCTTCCATCCCTCGCCAGAACGCAGCGGGGTCAATAAAGGGCCGGTACTGCAGTCCGATCATCACGGTTTTGCGGATCTGGCGCAGATCGCGCCCGAGCGCGTCGCAGTGCTTGGCCAGTACCTCGATCTTGTGCTGAGCTTCTTCAGGCGTGACGGCGTTACTGTTCCAGATGTCGGCGTATTGGGCGACCATCCGCAGGGTCTTCTTCTCCCCGTCTCCACCGATGATGACCGGCGGACGTCCGATTGGCTTCGGCTCGCAAATCGTTTCAGCTAACTGGTAGTGCTTTCCTTGGTAGGGGCCGTCGTTTTCGCTCCACATCTGCGAACAGATTTGTAGTGTCTCTTCGAGCATTTCGAATCGTTGCCGCAGCGGTGGGTATGGAATCCCGAGCGCCAGGTGTTCGCGCTCATACCAGGCGGCACCCAGGCTCAGCGTGGAGCGGCCTCGCGACAGCACATCGAGTGTGGCGATGGTCTTGGCGAGGATTCCCGGGTAGCGATAGGTCACGCCGGTGACCATCAAGCTAAGGATGATCTTCTCTGTCTGTGCAGCCAAGAAACCGAACGAAGTGTATGCCTCCAGGAAGGGATCCTCGGCCTTGGCGACCTGTTCCATTTGGAAGAAATGGTCGGCGAGGCTGAACATCGTGGCGCCGCCCTGTTCGGCGCTTTTGGCGCACGCAGCCAGGGTGGGCCCAAGTTTCTCGGGAGCACCGGGTAGGAAGTCGATGAAATGTACTCCTAGTTCCATGATTTCGTATCCTTTCTGTGGGTTGCTATCGGCGGTTTGATACGGCCGTTGTTGTCCTGTGGTGTAAGGGCTTCTGTTGAGGCCCGCGGTGCAGTGGTGGTCTCCTGGCACTGCTCGCTAAGGCAGGCGCGTAGGCGCAGGCGTGCGCGATGTAGCCGCGACATGACTGTTCCGGCAGGACTGTTGGTCAAAGCCGCGATGTCTTTGACAGACAAACCGACTATGTCGGCGTAGTAGAGGACCGTGCGGAAATTCTGCGGCAAGCTCCACATCGCCGAGGCGATGCGGAGATCGGGCATAGCGCGCAGCACTTGTTCCTCGGCCGATTCGAGATGCCCGGACGCGAATGTTGAATCCATACCAATATCGGCGAATTGTATTTCTTCACAAAGGTTTACCTCGGATCCGCGCCGTTGCCGACGTTGCCATCCGCTGATGAAGCTGTTGGTCTGAATGCGAAACAGCCACGCGCGCAGATTGGTTCCGGGCTCGAATGTGTTGAAGCCCCTGTACGCACGCAGTAGTGTGTCCTGCAAGAGATCTTCGGCGTCAGGGCGATGACGAGTCAGGCGCAACGCGTGGGAAAAAAGAGTCGGCGTGAACGGAATCACGTCGCGCTCGAATCGATGAGCCGCATTCTGCGGGAGCGCGGCACTTTCATTCCTGGGCGATGCCGCGCTCATTTCTGGGCCTCGATAGTTGCGGTGCGCCTTCCATAGATGCGGCGAAAGTTGGGCACAACGGCGCGATCACCAGCCAGCGCGACCACACCGATGATGCTGACGCCCACGAGTGTCCAGCCGATTAGGTGCAGGCCGTGGTCGTCGACCGCGGTGTGGAATGCCAGCGAAATGACGGCGGCCGAGGCGATAGAACCGATATAGCCGCACGATCGCAGCAAGCCTGAGGCCGTAGCGATGCGGTCCGCCGGGATTTGGGTGTACAGCGCGGTCTGGTTCGCACTTGATGTCGTACCCAGAGTGACCCCGAAGATGACCGTGATGACCAGGATCCACCCAACCCCTGTGCCAGTGTTGAGCCACAGTACGGCTATTGAGCCGATCAGACACGACCCGGCCGAGACGATCAGGGGAATGCGCACCGCGTTGCGTGCAGCGACGGGCTGAGCAATCAGCGCGGCCAAGCCGGTCATGGGAAGCAGCAGCATCCCGGTGGACATTGCCGAAAATCCTCGGCCTACTTGCAGCCACTGAGTCACCCCGTAAAGGACGGCATACATGCACAATGTGGTCAACGCGAAACGCAGATAAGTCAGGCGCAGCCCCGGGTGACGCGTCAGCATATGAACATCAATGAACGGGGAACGCGCCCGCAGTTCCCACCACAGCAGACTCGAACCCATCACCACCGCCGCCCCGAGAACGCCCCACCGTGGCTGCGGCAGGGAAATTAAAAACACCATCAGAGCCGCCAAGGTCCCACCAAATCCGACCACACCAACAACGTCGATATCCGATACCACTTGCCGAAATGTTCTTCGCACCAGCGCTTTTTTGTCAGGTGGTATCCACACCAAGGTGATTGCCGCGGCCACGACGCCCACAGGCGCATTAACCAAAAACGTTGTACGCCAACCCCAAGCGTCGATCAACACACCACCCAACGGCAGCCCAGCGGCGGCGGTCACTGTTCCCGTGATCACCAGACCACCCAGCACAGCGCCAGGCGGCCCGTCCATCCCCTCCTGCTCGGCGCGGCCGCGCACCAACAGCATCGCCGCAGGGTAAGCACTCGATGTCCCTACGCCAATGAATACTCGCGCCAGAGTCAGCACGGTGAGGCTGCCACCCAATCCGCCGATCAGCCCGCCCGTAATCAATGCGCCGATACCGGTCAGGAATACACGGCGCGCCCCGAACACCTCACAGAGCTTCCCAGCGGTCGGCTGCGCGATCGCCGAAGCCAAGTACAGCGCCGAAACAAGAGCCGCGCAGCGGCCGACGGAGACACCCACCGCAGCCGCGATCGGCACGATCGCCGTCGCAATCAGCGAACTATTGATCGGATTAAGCGCAGCGCCCACAAACAGCGGCACACAAAATCGCCACCCAAACCCACTGGCCCTAGCAGCTCCCCCTACACGGCTTCGGTCCATCAACGCTTTGCGCCAATCCGGTCGACCAGCTTCACAAGCGGCGATGATGCTAAATGAACTGCAGCACAGCGATTTTGAGATAGAGGCTTCATATCTTGGGCCTCGCCAGCATCGCACTGACATCGCACAGCACCGAGTGGAGTTACCGGCCCACCACAGCTTGGCAGAGTCACACAAAAAACACCGTCTCGCATGCAGATCCCCAGGCAACCCGCCAGCCCTACTTCATCAAGCATGATTGACAATGTAACTTGCTAATCTTAAGTCGTCAATTGAGATTGATGAATTTCTGGACTGTCCAACCAGCCGGAGCAGTCATCGTCATGCCTACGCCTACCCTGACGGAACGGCGAACGAGCGGCATGTGACGGCTCGCGACAGGTTTCCATTCCGCCCCGACAGGGAGCTCAAGTCTGAAGCATCACACAGTCGAAATACCGTGACGCCGAATGCAACCGGCGGCTGCTCCGTGCGCGCGGCGCTATCTAGGAATCAGAGTTCCGCGCCCAGGCGTTCAATCAATGGTGCCAACTTCGACAGACCGCGCAGTTCGGCTGTAGTGAACTTTTCGGACAACACCTTGGCAAATTGCCTCGCGCGGGTATCACGATCATGACGCAGGAGCTCAACGCCAGCCGGCGTCAACGAGTTGACCGACAGCCTGCCGTCGTTCGGATCACGCTGTCGCTGAACCAAACCGCGCGCCTCCAAAGACGCGATGGTGATACCCATCGCCTGCGGCGTGATCTGCTCGGCACGCGCTAACTGCGCCGCCGAGGATGGGCCACCTCGATCAATCCTTGCCAGGGCGGCTCGTTGGGGCAACGTCAGCTCATCGGGCGCCTGCAACTGCTTGAGCCGACGCACGATCAACGAAATTCCACGGTAAAGAGCCGTGGAAAGTTCATCAATGTCAGGCTCGTCAGGCACTGGCGCACGGTACATTCATCAATGTAACTTTGTCAATTTTATTTGACTATATTTCTACGAATCTGCGGCTGATGGCCGCCCGGACCCTGCTGGACCAACGTGCGGCGCCGCACCCAAGCACAAGTCGATGCGAGGTCAGTTTTCCGGGTCCCGCACAAGGCCAGATTTTCATGAATCTTGACAGAGCTGGCCAGCTGGCGAAGATTGGCGGGCAAGCTCGTCTTGTGCTGCCGGCCAACTGGTCTCGTCGACGTGAAGGGCATTGCGCAGGTACGCGGTGGTGATGCGCTGTACGAGAGCCACGCTGTGTGGATTGTCCGACGCCGACTGGGGGACCGTCCCGTAGGCATGAATCCCTCCCAATGCGTGGTCAGCACTGAATAGGGTCAGGAGTTCCTTGCTGCCGGGGCTGTGTTGGTGGGCGTCCAGCCACCAGTCTGGTCCACGCGTCGATAGCGGCGACTGGTCAGAATCGCCGGCCGCGATAAGTGCGGGAGTGGCCATGTGCTCAAAGCTCGGATTCATGAAAGGAAACATTTGAGTGGCAATGGGGGTTAGATCGTCGGCTGCTAACCCGGCGAGACACAACAGCACCCCGGCGTTGATGCGGGCATCGGAAAAATCTTCGTCCGCGTCACCAGCAGGGGCCAGCACGCGCGCTCCGAGTAACGCACTGGCAGTGGTTGCGCCGTAGGAATGTCCGGCTACAGCGATCCGGTTGGCGTCCACGCGATCTGCGAGACCGGGCACGGATGCGGCGATTGTGTCGAGGTTGTCTACGACCTGCACTAGGTCCTGGATCCGTTGGCGCCAGATCTGTGGGGCGCGCGGATCGGTGGGCGCAAGACCGAGTGATGCCGAGTCGAGGTGCGTGGGCTGAATTACGACGAAGCCGTGTGCAGCCCAGAAATCAGTGAGCGGACCGTATGCATCCATGGAGAATCCGAAGCCGTGAGAGAACAAGACCACCGGCAAGTCATTGCCTTCCTGCGGTGCGGAGACGCGAAGCTGCAGGTCATCGCCCCGTTGCGAGGGTGAGGATAGGACAACGGGTCGTACCGATACGGTCACCGTTGCTTGGCCAACGACAGCATCAACATCTGAAGCACTGGTGGTCATGAAAGATCTCCTCGGCAATTCGACACGATGGGCAATGTCGCGGCATCGGTTGGGTATTCTCAAGTGGGGAGGGTGCCCGCTTCAAGAATACGGACACCCTCCCCACTTGTCCAGAATGTGATCAAAATTCGAGGTGCCAGGCATGACACAGGAGCGGCCCGCCCGTCGCAGAGTCGATGCGCAACGTAACCGCGACAAGATCCTCGCGGCCGCGCAGACGGCCTTCGCCGATCCCGAGGCGGATGTGTCGATGGCCGAGATCGCGCGCCGCGCCAATATCGGCTCGGCCACCCTTTACCGCAACTTCGCCGACCGACGCATCTTGCTGGAGGCTCTCTACGGCGAGGAGATAGCCGCGATCTGCCGCGCGGCCGAAACTAGCGAAGGTGCCACTCCCGGAGCAAGGTTGCAGGCATGGTTGCATCGCTTCTACGACTATTTCCTGCAGAAGCGCGTCCTGGCGAGCGAACTGCTCGAACTCGCCGGCGACACCAGCCCGGCGTTTAGCGAAGGCTTCACCCGCGTTGTCACCGCAGCTGAATCACTGGCTGAGGCCGCACACCGGTCCGGTGAACTACGCAACGACCTCACTGCCGAGCAAATTCTGGCATTCGTCGCTTCGATTGCGAACATCCCCGGCGAGCCAGCGTTCAGGAAGCCGATCCTGATCGCGGCTTTGGATGCACTCTGGACACCTAACCCGTCCCGTTAATCAGTTGCCGCGCAAGGTTCCGGAGAAGGTGGCACGCAGATTCAATGAGAACGAACCGCCACTTCGACCATCTACACGCAGGCCCGCGAAATGGTCAACCTGCCACGTTCGGCGAGTAGGCGTGCGATCGTTTCGCCGATGCCGCTGCTGGTTCCGGTAATGGCTACGATTTTGCCATCGATGCCAGATATCTCGACCAGCCCAGCAGCAGATGTCCGGGTACTGAGCACCTTCGTGGGTTCCCGGTGTGCCTCGCCGTCAGCCAGGGCCAACACACCCGGACAAGCCCTGTAAGCGCACAGCGACCGTGGTATGGCAGAAGATGGCGGTCGAACTGTTCTGGGGGCCGGGACCTAGCCCGGCCCGTCGCTCGTGGCAGCCAGCAAGGGCACGACGACATCGCTGATCGGGGTCGGCAGGCCGTGTGCGCGTCCTCGTCGCACGATGACCCCGTTGCGGGTGTCCCACTCTAGTGGTCGGCCCGCTTCCCGGTCGATGAGAATCGAGCTTGCCAGGTCTGGTGGGTGGGCGCGGAAGCTGTCGATGATCGCTTGCGGCACATCGTCTCCGAGGTTCGCGCCTTCGGCCCGTGCGACCGCAAGACATTCGTGCAGATAATGCAAAGACAATTGGCCGATATCGGCGCGGCTGAACATGCCGGACCGGCGGCCGGTCAGGGCCATCAGCCCGGCCGCCGCGTTCTGAAGCAGCTTGCGCCAGGCCACGGAGGTGAAGTCGGCGGCTGTTTCGACCGCGCAGCGGGTGCCGGCGAATGCCTCGATCACCGCGTGGGCTGCCGGTACGTCCGGCACGGTGAGGTGTGGTTGGCCGCGTAGCCACACCGAGCCGTCGGGCCGGGTCTGGGCAGGGAACCACACGACCGCCGGCACGACTGAGCAACCCGGCACGTAGGGCGCGATGGTGCTCTGCTGCTCGACGCCGTTTTGGAGAACGCAGACAACCGTGCCGGGATGGCACAGCGTCGATAACCATGGCGCGGCACCCTCAACCTGCGTCGATTTCACGGCGACGATGACCAGCTCAACCGACGGTATGTCCTGCGCCGGATCGATCTGCACCGGACCGGGGACGACGATCAACCCCTCGTTGATCTGCAATTCCAATTGCGAGCGGGCCGTTCGGCCGCAGAGCATCGGGGTTCGGCCGGCCTCGTGCAGTGCGGCCCCGACGGTGGTGCCGATCGCCCCTGGTCCCACTATGGCGACGGAAGGGGGCGAAGGCAGCGCCGGTTCGGAAAGTTCGTGCTTGGACATGCCGTTAGGTTACGCTATTACTTGTGCCCGACAATGTTGGTAACAAAATTTCTAACCGCGAAGACTCGCTGCGAAGATGGCTCGGTGCGATACAGGCTCGGTGCGGTGACCTGGCGGCGAGCGAGTCCAAGGTAGTGCGGTTGTTGCTCTCGGACCCGTTGTTCGTGGGCACGAGCACCGCCGCACAGGTCGCCGCACGTGCCGGCGTCTCTGCGCCGAGTGTGGTCCGCGCCGCGCGGGCGGTCGGGTTCGACGGATTCACTGAACTCAAGCTCGAAATCGCCCGTGCCCGTGGGACCACCGAGTTCTTCGCGCCTCCCGAAACACTCGCCGACGATGCCTCGGCCACCGCAGTTCTTGAGATGTCCGCCCGAACGGGTATTGATGCAATCACCGCACTGAGCGGTGCTTTGGATCCGGCAGCTTTGGATGCCGCGGTGAGTGCAGTACAACAGGCCAACGAGGTGCTGGTCGTTGGTGCGGGCACATCTGCTGCCGTCGCGGCGGACACGATATTTCGGCTGCGGGCACTCGGCTTGAAGATCGCGGGAATTTCCGATCACGAGTCGGCAATGATCGCGATGCGGCTACTGAGCCGCGACGATGTCGTGATTGCCATCAGCTCAACGGGGCGCACTTCCTCGACAGTCAGTGTCGCCGATGCCGCCAGTTCTGCTGGGGCGACGTTGATCGCGATCACCAACCAGTACGACACGCCGCTCACGGCGATCGCCGACATCGCTCTCGTCGTCGGGGGCGCGCCGTTGCCGCTCCAAATGGCTGCCGCAGGAAGCAGACTCGCCCAGCTTGTGGTCGTCGACGCGCTCGCGGCAGCGCTGGCTATCCGAGATCCAGATCGCCGCCGCCGAGCCGCGCACGCGGGTATCGACCTGCCAGACATTCACTGATGCCGCCGGGCGTTGTTGCCATCGTCTTAGTCGCCGCAGTCGCACACGCAATCTGGAACACGGCATCGAAGTACAAACACGGTGACACCGTTGTGTTTGTTTGGGCCAGCAGCTGCCTAGCGGCTCTGCTGTGTGTCCCGATCGGTGCCGCTGCCGTCGTTACCGGCTCGCAAGCGATCAACGGCCAGCTCGCGGCGGGCTCGACCGTCTCAGCTGTGTTGCACGTGGTGTATTTCTTGACGCTGCAAACCGGCTATGACCGGTTCGATCTTGGTGTCATTTACCCCGTGGCTCGCGGGACCGGTCCCGTTCTGACGGTGCTGTGCGCCATTCTGCTACTCGGAGAGCGGCCTACCAGGATTGCGGGCCTGGGAGCCGTTGTGATCATTATCGGCATCATCGTTGTTGCCGGCGTTCCCCGCCACAGCGATCGACGCGCTGCGCCCGCCGTGTACTGGGGTGCCGCGACAGGCGCCGCAATCGCGGCCTACACGCTCTGGGACAGCTACGCGGTCACCACACTGCACCTCAACCCCGTGGCCTTCTTTACCAGCACTTTCCTGCTGCAGGGCCTGATGTTGACGCCGGGCGCCCTCCGGCTCCGAGGCAAGATCGCCGGCACTATCGCGAGCAACGCCGCGCCGATCCTCATCGTTGCGGTGTTTACTCCGTTGGCCTACATCCTGGTGCTGATCGCCATGCAGAGCGCCCCTTTGGCGTTGGTCGCCCCACTGCGAGAATCCTCCATAGTCATTGGATCCCTGCTCGCCTGGTGGTTATTCCACGAAAATCACCTGTGGCGCCGTATCATCGGCGGCTCAATAGTCCTGGCCGGCATAGCAACAATCAGTCTGTGACAGTCGAAACTCATCTCCCCCGAAGGTGAGGTCGCAGCGCTTGTAGCCCAAAGGGCCTGGGGCCAAAGGGAAACCATGCATCGGCATAATCGAACCACGTATCGGCCAGAGTATTTTCTTTCCTGCGACCGGAGAGGCTGGGAGCGCGTCAGATGCGTCTCTTCGCGCGAGAATTGGTGTATACGGCGAAAGTCGTAAACTGGTGTTTACCAACAGATTTGGCAGCAATCTGCCCGTAGCTGGGTAGGAACGCCAGTTGGGGTCGCGCGAACAGGGTGCCGCTCTCGCGGATGTCGATTAAGTATCCGCATGGATAGAGGTCGGGTTAGTGCCACCTGTTGCAGGCCTCAGACGAATCCATGTCGAGGTTCGACCAGCAGCCGTGGAGAAACTGATCGCTTGCCCCGAAGGCTGAGATGCTCGGCCGAATAAAACATTGACAGGGCTGAAATCCGTTAGCACCAGCCATATACACCGACAAGTACATGCCTACAGATAACCCTGTCCCCCACGATTCAATACCACTCGCCAACCACCGTAAGCGACAATCGAGTACATACCTGACCCAACTACAGATTAAATGGCCGCGGCGAACTGCGAGTGCAGTGCGGCACGGTCGAGCCCACCGAGCGCTCCGAGGGCCTCCAACCGCGCCGGCACCTCCGCGGGGGCGTTCGCGTGAACGGTGCCCGCGCCACCGTCGTGGCCGGTGTTGAGTGCGGTGAGCAGCTCAACCACCTCGGCACCACGCACCTCACCCACCACAATTCGGTCCGGACGCATCCGCAATGCCTGACGCACCAACTGACGCAACGTCACCTCGCCAACACCCTCGATGTTGACAGCGCGCGCGGCCAGGCTGACCACATGCGGGTGACGCGGCGCGAGCTCTGCGGCATCCTCGGCACAGATAATGCGCTCGGTCGGGTCGACCGCCCCGAGTAGCGCGGACAACAACGTAGTCTTGCCCGCGCCCGTGCCGCCCGTGACAAGAAAGGCCAGCCGGGCCGCCAGCATCCCGCGCAGTAATCTGCCGGCATCCTCGGGGACGGTGCCGTCGGCGATCAGCTGGTCCAGGCCTTTGGCCATGGGCCGCAACACACGTAGCGAGATACATGTGCCAGCTGCGGCGATGGGGGCGAGCACCGCGTGAAGGCGCACCACCGAGCGCGGCGGACCCACGTCCAGCAGCTGCCCGTCGACAAAAGGCTGCGCGTCGTCGAGACGGCGTCCCACCGCGAGCGCCAATCGCTGTGCCAGTCGGCGTACCGCGGCCTCGTCGGTGAAGCGCACCGCGGTGAGGCGTAATCCGTGGCCGTCATCGACCCAGACACGATCCGGCGCGGTGACCAACACGTCCGTTGTGTCGTCGGCGCACAACAATGGTTCCAGAATGCCCGCACCGGACAGCTCACTCTGCAGTTCTTTTATGTTGTGCAACACATCGCTATCGCCAAGCACTCCACCGGATTCGGCGCGTATCGCGGCCGCGACCGCGGTGGGCCGCAGCGCCACGTTGTCCGCGGCAAGGCGCTCACGTACCCGATCGATCAATGATCCGGTCATGCCGCCGACGCCTTCCCATCCTGCGACACCAGCGACAACACGGACTGCGCGGCGGCCGCCAAGGGTGAGCGGCGTGACAGTCGCAGGCCGCCGTTGTCCAGGCGACTGGCCAGATTTGGTTCCGGCCGCATCGCCGCTATGAGCGGAACTCCGACGATTTCGGCGACCTCTGGTGCACGCAACCCACTAGGGGCCGGACCACGCACCACAACACCGACATTCGGATTGGTGGTCCGCACCGCACGCGCCACAAGTGCCGACGCTGCACACGCACGTACCTCAGCGGTGGTCACGACCACCACCAGGTCAGCGCGTTCCAGCGCTGCCACACCGCTTGCCCCTAGACGCCGCGGGAGATCCACGACGACCGCAACTCCGGCCTCACGCGCGCTGTCGATTACCCCCGCAATCGTCTCAACGTTGCCCCCGCCGCCTGTCCTATCCCCGGATAAGACAACAAGTCCGCGCCGGTGCGGTAACGCACGGCGAAGGGCATCGAAGCTCACCCTGCCGCCGCGCATATCTACGTCCGGCCAGCGCAGACCCGGAATCTCCTCCCAGCCGAGCAGCAGATCCATACCGCCGCCATAGGGGTCGGCATCCACGATCATTGCCCCACTCGGGGCGCGAAGACCGATCGCCGCACACAAGACAGAAGCACCCGCCCCACCGCATCCCCCTACTACGACAATCACTGGAGCACGGCCCGCCGAGGCGGTGGAGGGCATCGCCGACAAAGCAGCAACAAGTGTGGCCTCATCCTCCGGCAAGGCAAGCACCTGCTCGGCACCCACCTCGACCGCCCGGCGCCATACCTCGTTGGTCGGCTCGTCTCTGCAGATCAGCAGGACCCGGCTACGCCGCGGCAACTGAGCAAGTGCAGCCATCGACGTATCGGCACCATCAAGAACCACCGCGCCCGCCCGGGTCCATGCCTGCCTGCTGATGGAACCGGCATCGGTAGCGAGGACCAACGGCTTACCGGCCGCGGCGACGATTCGTTCGATCTCATTGCTCAGCTGCCGATCACCGACGGCGACGACGATCGGCTGCCCGGTGTTTGCCTCCACAACTCCACCATCGGCGTTGCACCGCCGACGAGCCAGAGGTCATATCGAGATTGGGGATGGAGACAACTCTGTGGATAGATCTGAGGTGACCGCAAAAATCGGTGATGAACGTCCCCAGAAAAGAGGACGACCCTCGCCAGGGGGGGAGGAGGCGAGGGTCGTCGTGCATCAGCCCCGGGGGGTCGGGCTGAGACACACTCGGCATAGCCGAGTAACCCCACTATACACACGAACCGGGTGAGGGTGGCAAGACCAATCGGCTGAAAAAAGGGAAAGAAAGGCAAGCCTTCTTCTGGCACCGCCGCGTTACCAGACCACCCCGGCTGAGCTGCGACTTTCCAGATGGACACGACGACACAGGCGGCTAGATCTATCCTCGACCTGTGACCGATCACGCAACGGCACCCGGGTCCTCCCCTTCGATTGAAGACCGGGACGCCGCGGCCAGCACACAACCCGCGAGCGCCGGACCGGCCCCCAAAACAGCGGCCTTCTTCGACCTAGACAAGACCGTGATCGCCAAGTCGAGCACCCTCGCCTTCAGCAAGCCGTTCTTCGATCAAGGCCTGATCAACAGACGCGCGGTCCTGAAATCGAGCTATGCACAGTTCTTCTTCTTGCTGTCCGGCGCCGACCACGACCAGATGGATCGGATGCGCACACACATCACCAACATGTGCACAGGCTGGGATGTGGAACAAGTGAAGGCGATCGTGGCCGAGACACTGCACGACATCGTCGACCCCTTGGTGTTCGCCGAGGCCGCCGATCTGATCGCCGATCACAAGCTCTGCGGCCGCGACGTCGTGGTGGTCTCCGCCTCGGGCGAAGAGATCGTCGCACCCATCGCGCGCGCCCTCGGAGCCACCCACGCCATGGCCACGCGCATGGTCGTCGAGGACGGCAAGTACACCGGCGATGTCGCCTTCTACTGTTACGGAGAAGGGAAGGTAGCCGCGATCCAGGAACTCGCCAAGCGCGAGGGGTATCCGCTGGAGCACTGCTACGCCTACTCCGATTCGATCACCGATCTACCGATGCTCGAATCTGTCGGTCACCCGACAGCCGTGAACCCAGATCGCGCGCTGCGCAAGGAATCCATGGCACGCGGCTGGCCAGTGCTGACATTCTCACGACCCGTATCGCTCGGCGATCGGATACCCGTTCCCTCCGGCGCCGCGGCCGCCACCACGGCGGCCGTCGGCCTGAGTGCGATAGCTGCTGGGGCGCTTACCTATTCACTGATTCGCAAGCTACGTCCGTAGTAGTGCACACGTGTCACTTTTGGCGCGCAGGTAACAATGTAATGACCTTGAGAATTGCCCCTTGATGTGACCGTCCGCTCAGTGTAGAAAGTAGGTACGGAAGCCCGACGAGGCCAAGGTCGATCCGGAAGAGAAGGACCGATCTCCCGAAGCGGGAGTCCCAGCACGGACCACGGCACCCACGCGGAGCACGCCGCGACAAGGGCAGAAGCGTTGTGGGCCTGCGTAATCGCGAAGAGAGAAAACTCATCAGACTTCTTGGGTGAAGTCCGAGTTAGATGCGTCGTGAAAGCGCCGAGGCCACCCACACAACCCACATTGCACGCTTGGTAACCGGAGGATCCGTGCTAACGGGCGGCGGGCCGATTCACTCGGACCGTCGCCCGTTTTTATGTCCGGCCCAGCCGAGTTCGAATCATCCGGCTGCGGTATCGGCGATCGATGTCGCTTCGGCCGCGCCTGCAGTTAATGCCTGACAGCAGAAGACAATCCACGCGGTGATGGCTTCGGGTGTGCCTTGGGCGAAGGCGGAGGATAGCTCCCGGTAGCGCCCGGACTGACGCATCCACATCACTTCGGGCACGCCGAGCGCATGCGGATCAAGACCCCGCGACACCGTCACCAATCGGGACGCGGCACGCGCGACGACACCATCGGCAGATCCAAATGGGTTCAGCGCCAAGAGTTCACCATGCGTCACCGCCGCGAGAATCGGCGCGGGCACCGAGGTCCCCCCCGAGATCAGCTGCGCCAGCAGTTCCAGCCGATCGGTGTCTGCGCCGGGGCGAGGCCGCCCGAGGGTGTCCTCATCTGCCATGCCGGTGGCCGCCAACACATGTAACCGCGCCAGCGCCTGCAGTGGCGCGCGTGACCATACCGCGGCCAGCTGAGTCAGCGCGTCACCATCGAGCGCCTGACCCACCCGTAACGCGCCGGCGAGTATCGGATCTTCCACCGCCCCATCGGCGCTGAGCTTCATCGTGCCGCCATCGAGTGCCGACGAAGACCTGGCGGCGCGTACCGCTGCCTCCGCCGCGGTCACCGGCCAGCCACGCAGATTGGCGCGGTGACGATGTACCTTGCTCAACGCGTCGCGGGCGGCTTCGGCGGCTTCGGGCACTCCCGGCAGGGAAGCCAATGGTGCGAGTGGGTCAGTCATGATCGATAAACAGTACTCACATGCTCAGCGCAGTGCCTGGCGCTCCTCGCGCCGGATCCGCTGCTGCTCCGGATCCGGCACTGGCACGGCCGCCAACAGGCGCTTGGTGTAGTCGTCCTTGGGCGCGGTCAATACCTGTGTATCCGAGCCGAATTCGGCAAGCCGGCCGCGGTTGAGCACTGCAATACGGCTCGCCACCAACTCGACTACCGCCAAGTCGTGACTGATGAACAGGCAGGCGAACCCGTGCTCGCGCTGCAGCTCGGCAAACAAGTCGAGTACCGTCGCCTGCACCGATACATCCAGCGCGGAGGTCGGCTCGTCCGCGATCAACAGCGTTGGCTCCAGCGCCAGCGCCCGCGCGATGCCGACACGCTGGCGCTGCCCACCCGAGAGCTGATGGGGGAAGCGGTTTCGCATGGCGGCCGGCAACTGCACCTGCTCCAACAGCGTCTTGACCCTGTCCTCTCGTTGGGTGCGATCCATATCGGTGTGCAGGGTCAATGGTTCGGCAATCGACTGGCCAATCGGCCATCGCGGGTTCAGCGAGGATCCGGGATCCTGGAAGACCACCCCCACCTTGCTCCGAATATCTCGCAGCTGCTTGCGGTTGGCAGTCGAAATATCCTGTCCAGCAACACAAATAGTTCCGGATGCCACCCTCAGTAGACCTACCGCCGCCCGGCCGATAGTGGACTTTCCGGACCCTGACTCACCAACGAGGCCCACCACCTCACCCCTACCGATGGTGAACGACACATCATCGACAGCCCGGAAGCTCCCACTCTTTCCCGGATATTCGATGACCGCGTGTTCCACACTCAGCGCCAGATCTGTTGGTGGTGGGTTACTTTCGTCGCGACCATGCAAGGTGGCGCCCAGGTGCGGCACCGAGGCCAGCAGCTGCCGGGTGTACGGCTGCTGAGCCCGATGGAAAATACCCTCGGCATCGCCCTGCTCAACGACCTCACCGTCCTTCATCACCATGATCCGGTCGGCCATATCGGCCACCACGCCCATGTCGTGGGTGATCAGGATGATGCCGGCGTCGATACGATGGCGCAGATCACGCATGAGATCCAGTATTTCGGCCTGCACGGTCACATCGAGAGCGGTGGTCGGCTCATCGGCGATGAGCAGCCCGGGATCTAACGCGAGGGCCTGCGCAATCATGGCACGCTGCCGCTGCCCGCCGGAAAGCTGGTGCGGGTAATGCTTGACCCGCTTAGCCGGCTCGGGCATGTCGACCAGATCAAGCAATTCAACGGCCCGGTCGCGCGCCTGCCTGCGCGACATCTTCTTATGTGCACAAACGGCTTCGGCGATCTGCCAACCGATGGTGTACACCGGATTCAGCGCCGTCATCGGCTCCTGGAAGATGACGGCGACGTCCTTGCCGCGCACAGCGCGCAACTCGTCGTTGGTGGCTCCGAGCAGCTCGGCACCGTTGAGCTTCACGCTGCCGCGAACGCGCGCGCTGGGCGGCAACAAGGCCGGGATGGCCATGGCGGTAGTCGATTTCCCCGACCCGGATTCACCGACGATCGCCAGCACCTCACCCTTGGCGACCGACAACGAGACACCCTTGACGGCCGGAACCCACTGCTTGTCCACCTCGAAATCGACAGTCAGGCCCGTGATGTCGACCACGGAATCACTTGTGGGCACCTTCACCTACCTTCTCCGGGGGTCGAGTGCGTCGCGAAGGGCATCGCCGACCATGATGAAGCCCAGCACGGCCGCCGAGAGGAACAACGCCGGAACGATGACCAGCCGCGGCGTGGAAGCAAATCGCGACTGCCCGTCGTTGATCTGCAATCCCCACGAGATCTCAGGCAGCTCCAGCCCGATGCCCATATAGGTCAGAGTGGCTTCCGCCGCGATGAAGCTGCCCACCGCAATGGTGGCGTACACCAGAACCGGGGCCAACGCATTCGGAAGTATGTGCCGCAGCAGGATTCGCCATGTCGGCGCACCCAGAGCTATGGCGGCCTGCACATAGTCGCTCTGCTTGATGCTCATCACGCTGGAGCGAACCAACCGCATCGATGTCATCCAGCCGAAGGCGATGAGCGCACCGGCGACGCTCCACACCGTGCGATGCCCCACCACCGACAGCAGGATCATCCCGCCCAGAATCGTTGGAATGCCATAAAAGACGTCGGTCAGCCGGGAGAGCGCGGAATCGGCGATGCCTCCGAAGTATCCGGCCAGCGCCCCCACGATGACACCGATGATCAACACACCCACCATTGCGATGAGCCCGATGGTCAGCGAGACCCTGGCCCCGTACACGACATTGGCGTAGTAGTCACAGCCCTGCAGATCGGTGCCCAACCAGTGAGCCGCACTGATCCCCTTGCGCGCCTGGTACAGGTCGCAAGCGCGGGGATCCTTGCCAAAGGTGAACAGCTGCGGAGCAAGCGCCATCAACACCAGGATCGTCAGCAGGATCGACCCGGTGATGAAGAAGCCGCTGCGGCGCAGATACTTCCAGGCGTTGCCCCATAGGTCTGCCTGTTCCACCAGGGACTCGGCGGTGGCGTCCGGGCCGGACACCGGGCCCGGGGTGTTTACGGGATCACTCATAGCGAATCCTCGGATCCAGCAGCGCGTAAAGAATGTCGACGACGAGATTGAAGAAGATATAGAAAAACACAATGAGGGTCAGGATGCTCACCACTACGGCGCCCTCCTGGTTTCGGACCGCGTCGAATGTCGCACGGCCCAGCCCGGGGATGTTGAACACCGACTCGGTGACGACGGCGCCCGCCAGCAGCGCCCCCACGTCCGCACCGATGAAGGTCACGACGGGAATCAGGCTGTTACGCAGGGTGTGCCGCAGCAGGATGCGCGATTCGGAAATGCCCTTGGCACGTGCGGTACGGACGAAGTCGGCATCCATCGTCTCCAGCATCGATGTCCGGGTCAGCCGGGCGACGTACGCCATGGACAGCGAGGCCAGCACCAGTCCCGGCAGCAGGAAGCTGTACCACCCGTCGCGGATGCCGGCAATGGGGAACCAGCCGAGTTTGAAGCCGAATAGGTACTGCGCCAGGAAGCCCAGCACGAACACCGGCATCGAGACCAGGAGCGTGGTGGTGACCAGGACCAGGTTGTCGTAGAACGATCCCCGGCGCACCGCACACAAGACGCCGGCGGTGATACCGATGATCGTCTCGAACGCCACGGCTACCACGGTGAGCCGCAGGGTCACCGGCAGACGCTGCGAAACAGTCTGTGCGACAGGGCGTTGCTGAAAGTCGGTGCCGAAGTCGCCGTGTAGGAACCCGACGATGTACTTACCGTATCGCACCAAGAACGGATCGTTGAGATGGAACCGCTCGCGCAGCTGCGCCATGACTTCGGGAGTGAAGGGACGGTCACCGGCCAATGCCCGGATGGGATCACCCGGCAGCGCGTACACCAGACTGTAGATGAGCAGCGACGTCCCGATGAGAACGGGTATCGCGAGCAGCAGCCGCTTGGCGATGTAGCGGAAGAGACCGGCGCTCTGCCAGAACTGTCGAACGTTGCCCAACACGGTGGTCACTGCACCACCTCCACGTCTGCGTACTCAATACAGTCCTGGATGCCGATCTTGACATTGCGCACCCGCTTGGAATGCACCGCCTGGTTGACCTCATAGAAGAGCGGCGCGGCCGGAAGATCCTTGAACAACAGGTCTTCCGCCTTCTGATACGCCTTGGTCGCGAGTTCTACCGTCGGCTCGTTGTTGCCTTGGCGCAGCAGCTCATCGAATGCCGGATTGCTGTAGAACACATAGTTGGAACCGTTCGGAGGCAGGGCTACCGTGCCGTACAGCGACTCCAGGAAGTTATAGATCGACGGATAATCCATGACCCAACCGGACCGGAACGGCCCCGTCATCCCCTTGCCGTCCTGCAGTGGCAGGAACTGTGACCAGGGCAGGCTTTTGAGCAGGTACGGAACTTTCAGATTGGACTGCAGCTGATTGCCGATGGCCTGTACCCAGGACAGTGCCCCCGTGCTCGACGAGCTGTACCACAGCTCAATGGGCTTGTTCCGATCGAAATGGGCCTCGTCGAGCAGCTTGTTGGCCTCATCCACGTGCAGTTCGCAAAGCTTGCCACACGCCCCCTTGCGGTACCCGTAGACCACCGCCGAGCCGTACGAGGTGGCGGGCGTGCGAGTGCCGGAGAAGATTACCTGGGTGATCGCCTCCCTGTCGATGGCCATGGAAATAGCCTGCCGCACACGCACATCGCGATATCGCGGGTCGTACATCGGGAATCCCAACGACGTGATATCCGGGCGGGGTCGTTCCAGATACGCCGACCCGAATTCGGCCTTGGCGTTCTCGTAGGCGGCGTCGGGAAGGTCCAGTTGAATGTCCAGTGCCCCGGCCTGCATATCGGTGTAGGCGGTCAGGCCCTCGGTGTACACCCGCCAAATCAGACCCTTGGCCTTGGCCTTTTTCTCCCCGGCGTACTGGTCGTACCGGCTGAGGGTGAATCCGACACCGCGCACCCAATCACCGTCGGCCTTGAACGGGCCATTGCCGATGGGGTGCACCCCGAACTTGACCGGGTCCCGGAAGAACGCCTTGGGCAGGGGCAGAAACGCTGTGTACCCCAAGGTCATCGGATAGATCGCGAACGGCGTGTTGAGGCGCACGGTGAAGGTGACGTCATCCACGACGTGCAACCCGCGCATCTGTGTGGCCCGCGGCGCGATCTTGTGTGCCGGGTCACCCTGGAGATCATCGAAGCCGTCAACATTGGCGAGGAAGCTGGAGGACCCCTGGGCATTGGTGCTCAGGGCGGTGTAGTTCCAGGCATCGACGTAGGACTGGGCGGTGACCGGTTCCCCGTTGTGGAACGTCCACCCGGGTTTGAGCTTGATCGTCCAGTTGACGTTGTCGTGACTGGTGATGGATTCGGCCACCCCGGTGTACTCCACCGCAGCGGTCTCGTTGTTGAACTCGACCAGCGCGGTGAATAGCGAGCGCAGGATCCGACCACCCTGATTCTCAGTGGTGTTTCCCGGCACCAAGGTGTGCTCAGGTTCGGTGATGTACATGCTGAAGTAGCCGGGAGGCGCCGGAGTGACGAGGTCACCGCAGCCGGCGGGCAGGACGGCGACAATGCCGACAAGCAACACGATGGCCAGTCGGCGCAACCTCATCCTCGCCCTTTCCTCGGTAGCTGAATAGGTAGGACGAACCATAGGCGGGTAACGCGCCGATGTCTCTCCATCGACACACCAGCGCGCCCGCTTCTGAACGACAACTCCAATTACTTCTCGGTAACCATGACCGCCCACTAGGCTTTTGGATCGGACCTGTCTAGGGCAGAAAGGCCAGATCAGATGACCGAAACCAGCATCGAGCCGGACAGCTATCCGCCGTCGCCGGAATTCGTAGCGACAGCGAATGCGACCGCCGACCTCTACCAGGCGGCCGAGGAAGATCGGCTCGGGTTCTGGGAGCAACAGGCCGGCCGCCTGCACTGGGACGAGCCCTTCGGGCAGGTTCTCGACTGGTCCGACGCGCCCTTCGCGAAGTGGTTTGTGGGCGGCAAGCTCAACGTCGCGTACAACTGCGTCGACCGGCATGTAGAGGCCGGCAACGGCGATCGGGTCGCCATCCACTGGGAGGGCGAACCGGGCGACACCCGCACCATCACCTATGCCGAGCTGCTGGCTCAGGTCAGTCAGGCCGCCAACTACCTGACCGAACTCGGCCTGGTATCCGGTGACCGGGTGGCCATTTACATGCCGATGCTGCCCGAGGCCATCGTGGCGATGCTGGCATGTGCGCGGCTGGGTCTGATGCACAGCGTCGTCTTTGCGGGATTCTCCGCGGCAGCGCTGCGCGCCCGCATCGATGACGCACAGGCCAAGCTGGTCATCACCTCCGACGGCCAATGGCGCCGCGGCACCGCCGCCCCCTTGAAGAGTCAGGTAGACGAAGCCCTGGGAGCCGCGGGGCCGGCGACATCAGACCTGGGCGGCGAGCCGAGCTCTGTCGAGCACGTTCTGGTGGTGCGCCGCACCGAGATTCCGGTCGAATGGACCGAGGGCCGGGACCTGTGGTGGCACGAGACGGTCGACAAGGCCGACACCACCCACACTGCTGAACCTTTCGATTCCGAGCATCCGCTGTTCCTGCTGTACACCTCCGGAACCACCGGTAAGCCCAAGGGCATCGTGCACACCTCGGGCGGCTTCCTGACGCAGACGTCGTACACCCACTTCAACATCTTCGACCTCAAGCCCGAGACCGATGTGTACTGGTGCACAGCCGATATCGGCTGGGTTACCGGACACACCTACATCGTCTACGGCCCGCTCTCCAACGGCGCTACCCAGGTGGTGTATGAGGGAACGCCCACCTCCCCGAACGAACATCGTCACTTCGAGATCATCGAAAAGTACGGCGTCACCATCTATTACATCGCGCCCACCCTGGTCAGGACATTCATGAAATGGGGCCGCGAGATCCCCTTCGCGCATGATCTGTCCAGCCTGCGGCTGCTCGGCAGTGTCGGCGAGCCGATCAACCCCGAGGCCTGGCGCTGGTACCGCGAGGTCATCGGCGGCAACCGCACACCGATCGTGGACACCTGGTGGCAGACGGAGACCGGCTCGGCCATGATTTCTCCGCTGCCCGGCGTCACCGAGACCAAACCCGGTTCCGCGATGCGCGCGGTCCCCGGCATTTCCGCGAAAATCGTTGATGACGAAGGAAATCAGCTGGAGCCCGCGAGCGGCGATGAACCGGTCACCGGGTATTTGGTGCTGGACAAGCCGTGGCCGTCGATGCTGCGCGGGATCTGGGGCGACCCGGAGCGGTTCAAGGAGACGTACTGGTCCCGCTACGCCGAGCAGGGCTGGTACTTCGCCGGCGACGGCGCACGTTACGACAGCGACGGTGCCATCTGGGTCCTGGGGCGCATCGACGACGTCATGAACATCTCCGGGCACCGGATCTCCACCGCCGAGGTGGAGTCCGCACTGGTCGGACACGACGGTGTCGCCGAGGCGGCCGTCGTCGGCGCCTCCGACGAAACGACCGGACAGGCGATCGTGGCCTTCGTGATCCTGAAGGCCAGCCACACCGTCGAAGGCGACGAACTCGTCTCACACCTGAAAGCTCAGGTTTCCAAAGAGATTTCGCCGATCGCCAAGCCGCGAGAGATTCACGTGGTGCCGGAGCTACCCAAGACACGCAGCGGCAAGATCATGCGGCGGCTGCTGCGTGATGTGGCCGAGGGACGCGAACTGGGCGACACCTCAACGCTGGTGGATCCGAGCGTCTTCGAGGCGATCAGGGCCAGCAAGTAGCCGCCGTTTCCCAAGCTGCGTCGACACGCCGCGTTTTGCGAGCCTTACTCGCGAAATGCATCACAAAACGGCGTGTCGATGCATAAGAAGATGCATAAGAACTAGCCGACCGGGGTGAAACCCACTCCGGCGGTACGGTTCTTGGCGTTGATATCGGCCAGCACGGTGTTGATCGAGTACGTGGTGGTCGGCGTATGCAATGGAATGTATTTGATGACGCACACGGGCAGCTTGGTGGCCGCGCCATGGATCATGCCGACCAGCTGTCCGTTCACAGTCACCGGAGCTCCCGAGTCACCCGGCTGGCCACAAACCTGGTTGATGAATGTGCCCGGCTCGGCTCCTGCCCCGAATGTCACCCCACACGAGTTGCCGGTGGTGCGTCCCAGCTTGCAGGCGATATCACCCGGCTGAGGATCAGGCCCGATTCCGGTGATGGTGAAGCCCTTGTAGGTGGATACCGGCTGTACCTTCTCCGGATCGAACTGGATGGTGGCGTAGTCGTACTGCTCGTTTCCATTGACGAACTTGCCCAGCACACCCTTCTTGGGAAAGTCCTCGGAGGCCACCTGCGAGCCGGCGCCGCCGCAGTGTGCGGAGGTAAAGCCCACGAGATTGCCCTTGCCGTCGTGGCCGATCGTCGTCAGCGTGCACAGGGTGTCGCCGTTGATGATGAGCCCGGCTCCGCCGCCCATCGGCACCTTGTCGTCAGCACCCGCCGCCGGAGCCGCTGCGGCCGGTATCGCGGCCGCGAACAGGCCAAACAGCGCAATCAGGACCGGCAACCCGTACCGCATCCGTCGCCCAGATGACCTCATGTCCAGCAGCCTTTCTCACTCCGGCCGCATCTCTCCCCCGGTCGGCCACGCGTACGCCATTCTAATCAAGATTCACACTGGCCACTTCTGTCACAGTGCTATCGATTGGGTAACAACGCCCCCAGGCCAGACGCGCCGCAGCCCCGGCGCCGCCGACGTGGCAACATAGGCCGCAACTAGATTTCACCGGAAGCACACCGGACCCGCGAGGGACACGGAGGGAGCACAGTGAGCAGCCCTGGAAGCCGCAACTACCGCACGGACAGCAATGGCGTTCCGATCACCGTCGCCGCCATCCCGCTGTCTGATCCGAACGCGACCGGCACCGGCGAACCCACCATCGGCAATCTCGTCCGGGACGCCACCACCCAGGTTTCCGCCCTGGTGCGTGCCGAGGTCGAGCTTGCCCGCGCCGAGGTCATCCGGGACGTCAAGAAGGGCGTGGCGGGCAGCATCTTCTTCATCGCCGCTCTGGTGGTTCTCTTCTACTCGACGTTCTTCTTCTTCTTTTTCGCCGCCGAAGTGCTCAAGATCTGGCTGCCCGCCTGGGCTGCCTACCTGATCATCTTCGCCGCCATGGTGTTCGTCGCGGTGCTGGCGGTTCTCATCGGCTATCTGCAAGTCAGACGCATCCGCGGACCACAGGCAACCATCGAGAGCGTCAAGGAGACGGCCAACGTCTTCAGCCGCGAGGATGAGGCACCCTCGGACACCAAAGCCATCAAGCCCGTAGACCCGTCGGGCTGGTAGCCGTCTGACGTCGGCCCGGTACCGACACCTCCATGCTGTTCGACCAGACAGCTCGTCACCCCGATCCATCCGTGGTCCGTATCAGTGGCCCGTGGCGTCACTTCGACGTACATGCCAACGGGATTCGGTTCCACGTGGTGGAAGCCGACGCCCAGGACGCACCGACCGCACCCGTTACCAGCCGTCCACTGGTGCTGCTGCTCCACGGGTTTGGCTCCTTCTGGTGGTCATGGCGCCATCAACTCGGCGCTCTTCCCGGTGCCCGGGTGGTGGCTGTCGACCTGCGTGGTTACGGCGGCAGCGACAAGCCGCCACGTGGATACGACGGATGGACCCTCGCCGGTGACACCGCCGGATTGATTCGGGCTCTGGGCCACACCTCGGCCACGCTGGTCGGGCATGCCGAAGGCGGACTGGTCTGCTGGGCCACTGCTAACCTGCATCCCCGCCTGGTCAATGCCATTGCGGTGATCAGCTCACCGCATCCGATCGCCCTGCGCACCTCGACGTTCCGCGGAACCGGACAAGGTGGGGCACTGCTGCCCTCACTGATGCATTACCAAGTGCCGATCCTGCCCGAGCGCACCCTAACCCGTCATCGCGCCGCCGAGCTGGAGCGTCTGGTGCGCTCGCGTGCGGGCACCCGCTGGACCAGTACCGACGACTTTGCGCAGAGCATGAAGCACCTGCGCACCGCAATCTGCATTCCCGGGGTGGCCCACTGTGCGCTGGAATATCAGCGCTGGGCGGTGCGCAGCCAATTACGCAGCGAAGGTTGGCGTTTCATGCGGTCCATGAATCGCGAGCTGTCGGTTCCGGTGCTGCACATGCGCGGCGAGTCGGATCCGTATGTGCTCGCCGACCCGGTGCATCGCTCACTGCCGTACGCGCCCAACGGGCAGTTCGTCGCGCTACGCGGGGTGGGCCACTACGTCCACGAGGAAGACCCCGCCGCTGTGAACGAACATCTACGGCGCTTTACCGGGCACCGGTGACTGCGGGCCGTTGACGGGCTGCTCGGTCGGCCTATTGGCTTCGGCCGCGGAGACGCAACTGCCGGTGGCCACGGGGTCGGCGAGGTCCGCCTTGGCGAGCTGATCCTTGACCTGCTTGGCAGTGAGCGCGAAACCGGTGTCGTCATCGTCGATCGCCGCCCCGAAGACCACACCGAGCACACGGCCTTCCGTATCGATCAACGGACCGCCCGAATTACCTTGTAGCACCGAGCCCCTGACGGTGTACACCTCGCGGGTCACCGTGATGGAGCGGTAGATGTCCGGTCCCTTCAGTTCGATGATCTCGCGCACCCGCGCCGGTGACGCCTTGTAATCCCCACCGCCCGGGTACCCGAGGACGATCGCGTCGTCACCGGTCTTGGCCGGTTTGGACGCGAACACCAACGGCGCCGCGGGCATATCGGGCACCGCGAGAATCGAGATGTCGGCGTTCGGGTCATAGGACACCACACTGGCGTCGTAGGTCTGCCCCGCCGACTCGACGGTCACGCTGTTGGTGCCGGCCACGACGTGAGCGTTCGACATGACCCGATGCGGCGCGATGACGAATCCGGTTCCCTCCAGCGATTTTTGGCAGCTGCGTGCGATGCCCTTGATCTTGACGACGCTCGGCTCCGACCCCCGCACCACTGGACCGTCGGCAAGCGTCGCGTCGGGTGCGTCCACCGCGGCGATCGGTGTCTTGCCAAACGGCTGCAGCACGCTGGGCAACCCGGAGGTGTCCAACAGCTTCGACAGGTCGTTGGGCACCTTGCGCAGTTGGTCGGGGGCGTACTTGTCGACCTGGCTCAGCACCTTCGATTCACGCGCTGCCGCAGAGATATTCGGTTGATTGGAGCTCTGCATCGGGATGGAGAGCAGCCACGCGGCCACCAGAACCGCGGCCACCTGCAGCACCACACCCACCACCGAATCGCCGGTGCGCAGCACTCGATTTCTGATGGCGCCACGCATCGCCCGGCCCAACACCACGCCGGCGACCTCGCCGATGACCACCAGTACCAGGATGAGCAGCAGCGAGGCAAAGAGCTTGGTGCGCGAACCCTCGATATTGGCCACCACATGCGGCGCCAGCATGATGCCCGCCACCGCACCCAAGATCACCCCGACGAAAGACATCAGGGAGCCCAGTGCGCCGGAACGCCATCCGGATACCGCGGCGATGAAAGCGACGGCGATGACACCGATATCGAGCCACTGCGACGGATTCAGATTCATACCGACCCTCCCAGGTGCTCGGCCAGCAGCTCATCAAGATCACGAAGGTTATGAGTGTCCCATGGCTGCGCCCAGCCGGACACCTCCAACATCGCCGAGATGATCTGCCCGGTGAAACCCCAGACCAACATCCCCGGCAGCAGGAAGGCCGGGCCGCTATAGCGAATTCCAAATGTCTTCTTGGTCACCATGATCCGATTGGTGGGGTCGACAAGGTCACCAATCTTCACCCGCGACACCTCCGCGGTCTCGCCAGGATCAACGGCAAGCACCGGGCCGGGGTCGGGCGAGTACGCCAGCACCGGCGAGACGTGAAAACCGGACGGGGGGATGAATAGCGATTCCATCACCGTCAACGGCTGTACGCGGGCGGGGTCCAGGCCCGTTTCCTCCTGAGCCTCACGCAAAGCCGTGCCTACCGGACCACCGTCGCCCGGGTCGGTGGCGCCGCCCGGGAACGACACCTGTCCGCTGTGCTGGCGCAGGGTCGATGCCCGCACCGTCAGCAGCAGGTCCGCCTCGGTCGGGTCGGTCACGGCGCCATCGGCAGACACCAATACCAGAACGGCGGCCGGACGGCCGGAAGACGGCAACTTGCGCGCTTGCAGGATCGCTTTGACCGCAGGGTGCACGCCCCTGCCGTAGATGTCCTTCACACTGGCGGCGTTGTCCACCAAGGGGCGCATCCAGTCCGGGGCGGCATCGGGACTCAGCGGAGCTGTCGCCAATCCTCTTCGCGCGAATGGCTCATCGGCTGTCACGACCTAGAACCTCATTCCCAACGCTTGTTCCACTTCAGCACCGATCTCATCCGCCGAAGTGAACGAACGCGGTAGCACTTGGGCAACGCTACCGTCCGCACGTATCAAAATCGTGGTGGGCATGACATTCGGTGACTTCAGCGCGGCCGCGATACGACGAGCGCCGTCCTGGATCATTGGCAGGCGCACGTGCAACTCGGCGAGCCTGTTCAACCCGGCGGCCTCGTTCTCGTCCTGGTGCACCGTGATGACGGTCAGCTTGTCACCGGCGCGGCGCTGCAATTCGGCCATGGCGGGCAGCTCATCTGCGCAGGGTCCGCACCAGTAGGCCCACAGATTCAGCACCACCTGTCGCCCGGCAAGTACCGGCCCCACCGGAACCCGCACGCCGCTGCATTCCAGCGTTATCCCGGCCAGTGCCGGCGTGCCCGGACCGGGATTCGCCGCCGGACACGAGGGCAATTGCGCCTGACGCCGCAACTCCGCCAGGGCTTCGGGGGTATCAGCATCTCGGCGCTCGCGGGCTGCTACCTGCTCCTGCCCCTGTGGTCCGCGCCGCTGCTGATCGTGTTGCTGCGACAACATGACGGCAATCAGCGCCGCGACCAGCACCACCCCGGCGATCGTCCACCGGGCCCCGGTGTTGAGTCGGGCCACGTCACAACCCGGCCAACGCCAGCAGGTGCTCGGTCTCCGGGCCCTTCACCAGTGGCGCAGCCACCTCCGGGTCCGTCGGGCCCAGGCCATAGGACGGACAGTCCTTGGCCAGCACGCAGACTCCGCAGGCGGGTTTGCGCGCATGGCACACGCGACGGCCGTGAAAGATCACCCGGTGGCTGAGTAACGTCCACTCCTTGCGCTCGATGAGCTCACCGACGAGGTGCTCGACCTTCACCGGGTCTTCTTCCTCGGTCCAGCGCCAGCGGCGCACCAACCGACCGAAATGCGTGTCGACGGTGATGCCCGGAATATCAAAGGCATTGCCCAGGATCACATTTGCGGTCTTGCGCCCGATGCCGGGCAGCGTCACCAGATCCTTCAACCGCGGCGGGATCTCTCCACCGAAGCGCTCCACCAGCTGTGTGCCCAACCCCATGATCGAGTTGGCCTTGTTCCGATAGAAGCCGGTGGTGCGAATCATCTCTTCGAGCTCGGCGCGGTTGGCACCCGCGTAGTCCTCGGCGGTGCGATATTTGGCGAACAACGCGGGCGTCACCATGTTGACGCGGACATCGGTGCATTGGGCCGACAGGATGGTCGCCACCGCCAGCTCCAGCGGGTTGGTGAAGTCGAGCTCACAGTAGACGTGCGGAAACGCCTGCGCCAGACTGCGATTCATCCGCCGGGCGCGACGGACCAATCCTGTGTGCGTCTCGGGCTTCCAAGCACGGACCGGCGCTGGGGCCTTCACCGACGATTTCGCTCTGGGCTTAGCGGCTGATCCGGTCGTTGGCACAATCCCAGGGTAGCCGCGGGCCAGGACAAGGGCTGGGTCGGCCCGCACGCCATTTCGCCCCGTGCGCAGGACAAACCGGTTGTTTTTCGTGACCTCGCCGAGACCTTGAACGTGTTTACTTCAACCCGTGTCGGGCCTATTCGGTTTATTGGTACCCGGACTTCTCATGCTTGCCAGCCTTGGGTTGGGAAAGCTGGAAGCCGGGTTGATGCGGCATACCTTGCAGCCGAGTGAAGTCGCCGATTTTCTGGACCAAGCGAGTCCGTCGGACATGAATCGTCTCGCCCGCGACGGCATGCCGTCGGCCATCGAGGGTTTGCACCGGCGGCAACTGCAACGCATCGAGCCGTCTCTGGAAGCGGTCTACCAGGCCACCACAAACAGCTACAACCATCCGACTTCGCGCACGAGCACAAGCACCGCACGCTCGCGGGGAAATGGCCCCAGCCTGCGCGAAGAGGGCATTTCTTCGATGCGCTCACGGCATTCGGTGGTGGATTCACTGCGTGCCGGTGGTGCAGCGGTGTAGCTTGGATCACGTTCTTTGGCGACCTGGCCTCTAGACTCATGTCGAGGCAAGCAGGCCTGCGCAAGCATGACTAACAATTTGGGTAAGGGGCAAACGTGGACGAGATCCTGGCCAGGGCCGGAATCTTCCAGGGTGTCGAACCGAGCGCCGTCTCGGCGCTGACCAAGCAGCTACAGCCGGTTGACTTTCCGCGCGGACACACGGTGTTCGCCGAAGGCGAGCCTGGCGACCGTCTGTACATCATCATCACCGGCAAGGTGAAGATCGGGCGCCGATCACCCGATGGCCGTGAGAACCTACTGACGATCATGGGCCCGTCGGACATGTTCGGTGAGCTGTCGATCTTCGACCCCGGCCCCCGGACGTCGAGCGCCACCACCATCACCGAGGTGCGTGCCGTGTCGATGGACCGGGACGCACTGCGCGCCTGGATCGCCGACCGCCCGGAGATCGCCGAGCAGCTGCTGCGCGTCTTGGCCCGCCGCCTGCGCCGCACCAACAACAATCTCGCCGATTTGATCTTCACCGATGTGCCCGGCCGCGTGGCCAAGCAACTGCTGCAGCTGGCTCAGCGGTTCGGCACCCAGGAGGGTGGCGCGCTCCGCGTGACGCACGACCTGACGCAGGAAGAGATCGCCCAGCTGGTAGGTGCGTCCCGCGAGACCGTGAACAAGGCCCTGGCCGATTTCGCGCACCGCGGCTGGATCCGCCTGGAGGGCAAGAGCGTCCTGATCTCGGACTCCGAGCGTCTGGCACGCCGCGCGCGCTGATTTCCCGTGTATGTCAGCGCGCCGCGCTGAACACCACGACAGCTACGCACACAAGCGTCAGCACCGCACCGGTCTGTTGAACCCTGCTGAGGCGCTCATGAAGTACCAACCGGGCGATGAGAACCGTCACCACCGGGTATAGCGAGGACAGCACGGCGGCGACAGCCAGGCTGCCGTGCCCGGCGGCGTAGGCGAACAGCAGCATGGCCGAGGTGTCGAGCACACCGGCGAAGGGCACCACCCCGAACGGTGGACGCAGGTTTTCGCGCAGGTTGTTCCAGCTCAGCGCCCCGAGTATCAGGATCAGCACGACCTCGGTAGCGCGGGAGACCACCACCGCCTCCACGGGGTGATACCTACCGGCCTCGGCCAGCAGGATCATGCAGATCCCGAACATCACCATGCAGAAGAACGACCACACCAGCACCTGTCGTCCCGGCCGCTGCCCGTCGAGTCCTTCGGAGGCCGAGGCCAGCATGACCCCGACGAGGGTGCCGCCCAGCCCCAGATACGTCAGGCCCGCGAGCGACTGCCCGATCACGGTGCCCCACAGCACCGGTACCACCGCACCGACCGCCGCAATCGGTGACACCACACCCATCGGCCCAATCGCAAGGGCGCGATACAGCGCGTACAGAGCCGCGAAAGCGGCTGGACCGGAAAGCATTCCGAGTAGGGTGCGGCCATCGAAATGCGTGGAGGCGGTGAGCACGGACACCAGCCCGACCACCGCCAGCCCGACGGGCCGACTCAACGCGAGTACTGCCAGGGTCGACCGCCGCTTGCTCGCATGCCCGCCGATGAAGTCACTGATGCCCCAGCTCAGTGAGCCCGCGAGGGCAAGGGGAATCGAGTTCACCGCTGGCTAAACAGTACGCAGGTAGTCCAGTTGCGCCTGGACCGACCATTCGGCCGCACCCCACAGCGACGGGTCCACATCGGTGTACACGAATTCGACAACCTGCCGTGCCGAGGCGTCTTCGCCCAGCGCCGCCAGCGCCGCGCGCACCTGGTCCAAACGCTGCTCGCGGTGGGCCAGGTATTCGGCCGATGCCGCCGACAGATCGCTCAGTTCCGGGCCGTGGCCGGGCAGCACAGTCCGCTTACCCAGACCCTCAAGGCGTTTCAAAGATTCCAAGTAGTCACCGAGACCCCCGCCGTCCTGTGCGATCACCGTGGTTCCCCGACCCAGGATGGTGTCGGCCGTCAGCACCGCGTCGTCCAGAACGAAGGACACCGAATCGTCGCTGTGCCCGGGCGTGGCCAGCACCGAGATCGACAACCCCGCGACGTCGATGCGCTCGCCGTCGGTCAGCGCCACCGAGTCGCCACGCAGCCATGCCGGATCCACCGCACGCGCCGGGGCGCCGGTCAGTTCGACCAGCCGGTCGACACCACCGGTGTGATCGAAATGCCGGTGGCTCACCAGTACCAGGGCCACCTTGCCGATCTTGGCGAGCTGCTCGACGTGCACGTCGGGATCACCGGTGGCCACTCCGGGGCCCGGATCGACGATCACGATCTCGTCGCTGCCCGGTGCACGCAACACCCAGGTGTTGGTGCCCTCAAGCGTCATCATCCCCGGGTTATTGGCCAGCAGCACCGAGGCGGTCTCGGTGACCGGCCGCAGTTGCCCGTAGGCGGGGTGCACTATGCGGACACTTCCTCTCGGACCTCCACCACGATCTCGACTTCCACGGGGGCGTTGATCGGCAACTCGGCAACACCAACCGCCGAACGCGCATGCACGCCCGCTTCCCCGAATATCTCCCCCAGCAGCTCCGAGGCCCCGTTCACCACACCCGGCTGGCCGGTGAATCCCGGTGCCGATGCGACGAATCCGACAACCTTGACCACCTTCACGACATTGTTGATCCCGACGAGGGCATCCACCGCTGCCACCGCGTTGAGCGCGCAGATCCGCGCCAGGGCCTTGGCATCCTCCGGCGACACCTCGGCACCCACCTTGCCCGCGGTGGCCAGATTGCCGTCCACCATGGGCAGTTGTCCGGAGGTGTAGACGTGGTTACCACTGCGTACCGCGGGCTGATACGCCGCCAACGGCGCAGCGACGGCCGGCAGCTCGATACCCAGCTCGGCCAGGCGGGCGCTGTGCGTGCTCATTTCGACCTCTTCAGGTAGGCGACGTGCTGTTCACCGGTGGGCCCGGGCAGCACACTCACCAGCTCCCAGCCATCGCTTCCCCATTGGTCCAGGATCTGCTTGGTGGCGTGTGTCAACAGCGGGACGGTCGCGTACTCCCACGCGGTGCGTTCGGTCATATACGCACCCTAGGGCGTTCGCGATTGCCAGTCGATGGCGGACAGTTAGCATGCTCGCGTGGTGAACACTTCCCCTGACTCCCCCAGCGACGCGGCGGCGGGGCCCCCTTTAACTACCTGGCCTGCGCGAGTCGCGAATGCACGACTGCACTTCGTGACCGGCAAGGGCGGGACCGGAAAGTCCACCATCGCCGCGGCGCTGGCTCTCGCCCTGGCCGCGGGCGGCCGCAAGGTGCTGCTGGTCGAGGTCGAAAACAGGCAGGGCATCGCCCAGCTTTTCGATGTGCCACCGCTGGCGCCTAAGGAACTCAAGATCGCGACCGCCGAAGGCGGTGGGGTGGTGAACGCACTCGCCATCGAGATCGAGACGGCGTTCATGGAATACCTCGACATGTTCTACAACCTGGGCCTGGCCGGACGTGCGATGAAGCGCATCGGTGCCATCGAGTTCGCCACCACCATCGCACCGGGCCTGCGTGACGTGATTTTGACCGGAAAAATCAAGGAGTGCATCGTCCGCACCGACAAGTCCGGGCGGCATGTGTACGACGCGGTGGTGGTCGACGCTCCACCCACCGGGCGGATCGCCCGCTTCCTGGATGTGACGTCCGCGCTGTCCGATATCGCCAAGGGCGGCCCGATCCATTCGCAGTCCGAGGGCGTGCGCAGGTTGCTGCACTCGGATCAGACCGCCATCCACCTGGTGACCCTCCTCGAGGCCCTGCCCATGCAGGAAACGGCCGAGGCCATCGCAGAACTCAGCGAGATGGGCCTGCCGGTCGGCAGTGTCATCGTCAATCGGACCGTGGTGGCGCATCTGTCTCCCGCGGATCTTGACAAGGCCGCCGAGGCCGTCATCGACGCGGACGCGGTACGTAAGGCGTTGGACGAGAACAATGTAACGCTCTCCGATGCCGACTTCGCCGGTCTGCTCACCGAGACCATCGAGCACGCGACCCGGATGCGGGCGCGCGCTGAGAGCGAAGAACTCCTCGGCGAGCTCCACATTCCGCGTCTGGAATTGCCCACTCTGGCTGACGGTGTCGACCTGGGCAGCCTCTACGAACTGGCCGATCACCTGGCCGAGCAGGGAGTCCGATGAGCAACACACCTGCCGTTTTGGACATGGCGGCCATCCTCGAAGACCGCAAGAATCGCGTCGTAGTCTGTTGCGGTGCAGGCGGTGTCGGAAAAACGACGACGGCAGCCTCGGTCGCGCTGCGCGCCGCGGAGTATGGCCGCACCGTTGTGGTGCTGACGATCGACCCGGCGCGCCGGCTAGCACAGTCGCTGGGCATCGAGGCACTCGGTAACACCCCGCAGCAGGTGCAGATCGAGGGCCTCAAGGGCGAGCTGTACGCGATGATGCTGGATATGCGTCGCACCTTCGACGAGCTGGTGATTCAGCACGCGGGATCCGATCGCGCGCAATCGATTCTGGATAATAAGTTCTATCAGACCGTCGCCACCTCCATGTCGGGCACGCAGGAGTACATGGCCATGGAGAAATTGGGCCAGCTTCTCCACGAGGACAAGTGGGACCTGATCGTGGTGGACACGCCCCCGTCCCGTAACGCGTTGGACTTCCTGGATGCCCCAAAGCGGTTGGGCAGCTTCATGGATGGACGTCTTTGGAAGATGCTACTGGGTTCCAGCCGCGGACTGGGCCGCATTGTCACGGGCGCGGTCGGCCTGGCCATGAAGGCCCTGTCCACAGTGCTGGGCTCCCAATTGCTTTCCGACGCTTCGATGTTCGTGCAGTCACTGGACTCCACATTCGGCGGATTCCGGGAAAAGGCAGACCGCACCTACGAATTGCTGCGCCGGCGTAGCACTCAGTTCGTCGTGGTTTCTGCCGCCGAACCGGACGCCCTGCGTGAGGCCACCTTCTTCGTCGAGCGGCTGACGCAGGAGGGCATGCCGCTGGCGGGCCTGATCCTCAACCGCACCCACCCCACGCTGTCGAGCCTCACCGTCGAACGGGCCGTCGATCTCGCCGACAACCTCGATGAATCGGGTGAATACAGCCTGCCCGGTGCGGTGCTGAGGATTCACGCCGAGCGCGCGGCGACCGCCAAGCGCGAGATCCGGCTGCTGTCGCGCTTCACCAGCGCCAACCCGACAGTTCCGATCGTCGGAGTGCCGTCGCTCCCCTTCGATGTCTCTGACGTCGAAGCGCTGCGCGCCATCGCCGATCAGATCACCGGCGTCGCTTCCTGAGCCAGATACACGTCGAGTGTCGACTTCTCGGCTAGAAGTTCGAGAGAACTACCCGAAATGTCGACACTCGACGGAAAAGAACCTCGTTAGACGGCGCTCTTGTGCTTGCGCTGCGCGGCGAAGAAGTCAGCCCACGACTCCACCTCGGGGTGAGCCTTCAGCATCGCGCGACGCTGCCGTTCGGTCAGACCGCCCCAAACACCGAACTCCACGCGGTTATCCAGCGCATCGGCACCGCATTCCATCATCACCGGGCAGTGCCGGCAGATGACCGCGGCCTTGCGCTGCGCCGCGCCGCGTACGAACAACTCGTCAGGGTCGCCCTGTCTGCATCTGGCCTGGGAAACCCAAGCAATGCGAGCTTCTCCACCATCGATCGATACCGCCGTATGCAAAGCACTCATGGCTGGCCGTGAAGCTGACACTGGCAATCCCTTCTGTCACGAGCGGCCCACCAAGAGGCGTGGGCCACAGTCCGCTTGGTGTGTAACTTGAATCACACCGTGAGATCAAGTTAGTGGTCAGGGGTCCTCAACGCAACACCTGGTCGGAATTTTTTGGGACGGTTGTGCCGACAACGTCTTTTCATCGCCCCGAGCGAGCCCCGTGTTACCAATCAACTACCCCGCAGACACCTCTGGGGATGCCACGTACCCTGTGCCTATGCCAGAGCGGCTGTCCTCCCAGATACCCCCCTCCGTGACCCTCGCGAAGCTCGCGGGCTGCGGACTTGTCGCGGCGGTGATCCTGGCCGGGCTGATGTTCCCCTTCGCGGGTGGATTCGGGCTGGCCTCCAATCGCGCATCCGACGTGGTGGCCAATGGCTCCACTCAGTTGCTTCAGGGTGAGGTGCCCGCCGTCACCACGGTGGAGGACGCCAAGGGCAACAAGATCGCCTACCTGTACACCCAACGACGCTTCGAGGTATCGGCCGACGAGATCGCCGACACCATGAAGCTGGCCCTGCTGTCCATCGAGGACAAGCGCTTCACCTCACATAACGGCGTCGACTGGAAGGGCACGCTCGGCGGACTGGCCGGATACGCCTCCGGGGATGAGGACACCCGCGGCGGTTCGACCATCGAGCAGCAGTACGTGAAGAACTACCAGCTGCTGGTGGTGGCCAAGACCGACGCCGAGCGCAAGGCCGCCATCGAGACCACTCCCGCCCGCAAGTTACGCGAGATCCGGATGGCGCTGCGGCTGGACCAGACCTTCACCAAGCAGGAAATCCTGACCCGGTACCTGAACCTGGTGTCCTTCGGTAACAACTCGTTCGGCGTGCAGGATGCCGCACAGACCTATTTCGGCGTCGACGCGAAGGACCTGAACTGGCAGCAGGCCGCGTTGTTGGCGGGCATGGTGCAGTCCACCTCCGGGCTCAATCCCTACGTCAACCCCGAACGCGCACTGGCCCGGCGGAACCTGGTGCTCGACACCATGATCGCCAACTCTCCCGATAAGAAGGGCGAGCTGCTGGCCGCCAAGGCACAGCCCCTCGGCGTGTTGCCCCAGCCCAACGAGCTGCCGCGCGGCTGCATCGCCGCTGGTGACCGCGCATTCTTCTGCGATTACGTGCTCGACTACCTGGCCAAGTCCGGCATCAGCAAGGACCAGGTGATGAAGGGCGGATACCTCATCCGCACCACCCTGGACCCGGATGTGCAGAACTCGGTGAAGCAGGCGGTCTCGCATGTCGCCGATCCCGGCCTCAATGGCATCGCCAACGTCATGAGCGTCATCAAGCCGGGACAGACCAGCCACCCCATCTTGGCGATGGCTTCCAGCCGCACCTACGGTCTGGACGGAAACGCCTTCCAAACCATGCAGCCGCAGCCCTTCTCCCTGGTCGGTGACGGTGCCGGGTCGATCTTCAAGATCTTCACGGTTGCCGCGGCCATGGATATGGGCATGGGCATCAACACCGTGCTCGACGTGCCGCCCACCTTCGCGGCCAAGGGCCTGGGCAGCAGCGACGGCTCCAAGGGCTGCCCCAAGGACAACTGGTGCGTCAAGAACGTCGGCAACTACCGCTCCCCGATGAGCGTCACCGACGCCCTCGCGACCTCCCCGAACACCGCGTTCGCCAAGCTGATTCAGTCGATCGGCGTGTCCAAGGCGGTCGATATGGCCGTGAAGTTGGGGATGCGCTCCTATGCGGAGCCGGGTACCGCCAAGCCGTATGACCCCGAAGGCGACGAAAGCCTGGCCGAATACATCAAGAAGTACAACCTGGGATCGTTCACCCTCGGCCCGATTCAGATCAACCCGCTCGAGCTGTCCAACGTGGCGGCCACCTTGGCCTCCGGCGGCAAGTGGTGCCCGCCGAACCCCATCGACAAGGTCTTCGATCGTCACGGCAAGGAAGTACCGACGACGGTCGAGGCCTGTGAGCAGGTGGTGCCTACCGGGCTGGCCAACACCCTGGCCAACGCCCTGAGCAAGGACGATCAACCCGGCGGTACTGCCGCCGGTTCGGCCGGATCGGTCGGATGGAACCTGCCGCTGTCCAGCAAGACCGGTACCACCGAGGCGCACCGCTCATCGGCGTTCCTGGGGTACACCAACAACCTGGCCGGGGCGAGCTACATCTACGACGACTCGACCACCCCGGGCGATCTGTGCTCGTTCCCGCTGCGCAAGTGCGGCGACGGAAATCTGTACGGCGGCAATGAGCCCGCGCGCGCCTGGTTCGAGGCGATGAAGCCGATCGCCGACAACTACGGCCCGACGGTGCTGCCGCCCACCGAACCCCGATACGTCGAAGGCGGCCCGGGATCGAAGGTGCCCAGCATCAACGGTCTGCGCGAGCCCGAGGCGCGTGACGTTCTCAAGAAGGCGGGCTTCAGGGTGGCCGATCAGGCCAGCTCGGTGAACAGCACGGCACCGTTCAACGAGGTCGTGGGCACCAGCCCGTCCGGGACCACCATTCCTGGCTCCGTGATCACCATCCTGATGAGCAATGGCATCCCGCCGGCGCCGCCACCCCTTGTCATTCCGGGTATCCCCGGCGCTCCGCCTGGCGAGATGACCACCACGATCGTCAACATCCCGGGCCTGCCGCCCATCACCGTGCCGGTGCTGGCGCCACCCCCGTGATCTAGCTCTCGGTCGTCGCACCAGGCTGCTCATCCGTGACGAGAAATGCGCCACGTTTTGTGCAGGTGATCCGGGGTCCCTCAGCATTCGGAGTTACCCTCGGATGATGAGCACGTCGTTGAACACGGTTATCAAGCGGGCGGCTGCCTACTCGGCGGGCTCGGCCGCGCTTGGCATCGGGTACGCGTCGATCATCGAACGCAACGCGTTCACGGTCCGCGAGGCGACGATGGATGTGCTCGATCCCGGCGCGTCCCCACTGCGGGTGCTGCACATCAGCGATATCCACATGCGGCCCGGTCAGCGTCTCAAGCAGGCTTGGCTGCGTGAGTTGGCGCAGTGGCAACCGGACCTGGTGATCAACACCGGCGACAATCTCGCACACCCCAAGGCGGTCTCGTCGGTGGTGCAATCCCTGGGTGATTTGCTTTCCATCCCCGGGCTTTTCGTCTTCGGAAGCAACGACTACTTCGGCCCCCGCCTCAAGAACCCGGCCAAATATCTGTACAAGAGCCATGAGCGCAAGCACGGCGAGCCGCTGCCGTGGCAGGACCTGCGCGCTGCGTTCACCGAGCGTGGTTGGCACGACATGACCCACACCCGCCGCGAGATCGAGGTCGGCGGTGTCCGCATCGCGGCTGCCGGGGTGGATGATCCGCATCTGCACCGGGACCGATACGACACCATCGCCGGCATGCCGAACCCCCTGGCGACATTGCGACTGGGCCTGACTCACTCCCCCGAACCGCGGGTGCTGGATCGCTTCGCCGAGGACGGTTATCAGCTGGTGATGGCCGGACACACCCACGGCGGTCAGCTGTGCCTGCCGCTCTACGGCGCGATCGTCACCAACTGCGAGCTGGACCGCTCTCGGGTGAAAGGCCCCTCGCAGTGGGGTTCACACATGCAGCTGCACGTGTCGGCGGGCATCGGAACGTCGCCGTTCGCGCCCATGCGATTCTTCTGCCGCCCGGAGGCGACACTGCTGACCCTGGTTCCGGCTCGCACCAGCGGCCACGGGGCCGACGCCGAATCCGGCGATCGCTCGCCCAGCGCCACCGTGCAGTGACGTGAGCCGTGCATGGGCCGATAACGCGGTCCGATTGATCGAGGCCGACGCCCGTCGCAGTGCCGATACCCATCTGCTGCGATATCCGCTGCCCGCGGCATGGGCCGACACCGTGGATGTGCAGTTGTATCTCAAGGACGAGTCGACGCACATCACCGGCAGCCTGAAACATCGTTTGGCGCGTTCACTTTTCCTGTACGCACTGTGCAACGGGTTCGTCGGCGAGAACACCACCATCGTGGAGGCCTCTTCCGGGTCGACGGCGGTCTCGGAGGCCTATTTCGCACAGCTGCTCGGGTTGCCGTTCATCGCGGTGATGACGGCCTCGACCAGCCCCAGTAAGATCGCATTGATCGAATCACAGGGTGGCCGTTGTCATTTCGTCGATGAAGCGCAACAGGTGTACGCCGAGGCGCAGCGGCTCGCCGACGAGACCGGTGGCCACTATCTGGACCAGTTCACCAACGCCGAACGAGCCACCGACTGGCGCGGCAACAACAACATCGCCGAGTCGATCTTTACCCAGATGCATCACGAAAAGCACCCGCTGCCAACGTGGATCGTGGTCGGCGCGGGCACCGGCGGCACCAGCGCAACCATCGGCCGCTACATCCGGTACCGGCGCTACCCCACTCAGTTATGCGTGGTGGATCCGGACAACTCCGCGTTCTATCCCTCGTATCTCGCCAGACGTGATGTGGTGACAGGGATTTCGTCGCGAATCGAGGGCATTGGCCGGCCCCGTGTCGAGCCGTCGTTCCTGCCGTCGGTGGTGGACCGCATGGAGCAGATACCCGACGCCTACTCGGTGGCGCTCACCCGGCATGCCAGCGCGGTACTGGGCCGCCGGGTGGGTGCGTCGACGGGAACCAACCTGTGCGGCGCGTTCCGGCTGATCTCGGAGATGGCCGCCACCGGCCTCGGCGGTTCGGTGGTGACGCTGCTGGCCGATAGCGGCGACCGATACGCCGACACCTATTTCAACGACGACTGGGTGACCGAGCAGGGGTTCGATCTGCTGGGGCCGTCGGAACGGCTGGCCGAGTTCGAGGATGCCGGGCGCTGGGACTAGCCCGGGCGCCACGTTGCGTACGCGACGTGCGGCGTGTTTCCGTGCGCGACGCCGCACTCGACGGCAGGTCACAGGCCTGCTGACCAACGCATTCGCGACCAACGGCCCCGATGCGATACCCTTGCGAGGCTTCAAAGCGGGGTGTGGCGCAGCTTGGTAGCGCGCTTCGTTCGGGACGAAGAGGTCGTGGGTTCGAATCCCGCCACCCCGACTCGTGTGATCGCAGGTAGAGGCCCTGACCGGGAATTCCGGTCGGGGCCTTCTTACTTCCCAGTCCGCAGCTGGTCCGCAGTGGCTGCCAGAGACCGCATTCGCGCGGCATCTAGTGCAACCGAAACTTGCTCCAGGTCGTCGGGGAACAGGTCGGCATACGTATCCAGGGTCAAGACCGCAGAAGCGTGTCCCAGCATCGTCTGAACAGCCTTGACGTTGGCCCCGGCGCTGATCGACAAGGACGCTGCCGTATGACGAAGGTCGTGAGGCGTGACGGTGGGATACGCCGGGTCTGCTTCCTGAAGCCGTTGGACAGCCATGTTGAACACCCGCGGCCGCCACGTCGACACTCGCAACAATGCTCCGCCGGGTGACGTGAACACCAAATCGTCTCGTCGCTTGCCGATCATGATCGCGGCCAGCGGATCAGCAAGGAACGCAGGGAAGGGCACCGAGCGACGCTCGTGGGATTTGGGTGACGACCACACCACACGTCCCTTGACCTCGGCGACCGCCTCACGGATATTTACCCTCCGGCGGAGCATGTCGAAGGACTCCACCCGTAGCGCTGCCATCTCGCCCCAGCGCAGCCCGGTGTAGGCCAGGAATCGAACAACAACGGCGTACTCGCCGACCTCGCGGGCCAGAAGCTCCACCTGCTGGTGTGTCAGGTAGCCCCGCGCTCGGTGCTGTCGTCGCGGCGACTTCACTCCTGTGCACGGATTGCGGGGGATCCGTCGATCGTCGACGGCCATCTCCAAGATCTGCCTCAGGACGCTGAGCGCGTTCTCGATGGTGGCCGGTTTGGCTCCGCCCGCCGCCAATTGCTGCACCCACGCCCTGATATCCGACGATTGCACGTCGGCTACAGCGACCGCGGCCCACCGGCCTTCGACGTAGCCCGACCAGGCGAATGCGCGTGTCGCAACCGTCGTCTCCTTCAAATGACCCTGTGTGCCAAGCCATTTCCCATGCAGCTCACGGACGGTGATGCGCCCGGCTTTCGGCGCGACATAGGTGCCGATCGTCTGAGCGGCCGTGATCTCATTGAGAAAGGCCTGAGCGTCCACCTTGCGGTCGAACGAACGCGTGTTCTCCCCGCCTTGGTCGTCGACGTAACGGGCCAACCAGCGGCGGCCCATACCGCTACGTGCGGTGGGGCTCCCGTCTGATCGACGCCACCGGTCCTCGACACCAGCCCGACGGTTTCGTCGCTGCAAGTCGACCACCTCCTCTACCGCCAGTTTCACACCGACCACCGACAGCCGACGAAAGCGTTCGGCTGGAGTCAATTTGTAGGCGAAGTTGAGGGTACTGGTGGACAAATGCAGGGCGCCACCACCACCGTTGGATTCGTTGACAGAACCCACCATTGAGGAGCAGCTACATGGATCTACTGAGCGCCAAACAGGTTTCGGACATCATCGGCGTCCCCGTTGGAACTCTCCGCTACTGGCGCCACTGCGATATCGGGCCGGCCAGTTTCACCTTGGGCCGCCGGGTCGTGTACCGGCGCGACGAGGTACTGCGATGGATCGCGGAACAAGAAACCGCGACCCGGCGGGGAGGCGGAGACGCCGCGTGAACCGCGCCCACGAAAAAGACCCCGGGGCCTAGCCGAGGTCTTTGTTCGAACCACCTGATCATCCGACACGGAAGTTCCACATGAGAATAGCTCGTCAACGCAGCCTGCATAAGCACGGTGTGCAGGAAATCCTATGAGCGACAACACCGAGACGGACAAGAAGTCGGTGGCCGCGCGCTTGGTCGGCATGGCACAGGAACGCTACCTGCTCGGACTCTCCGATGAGGGTGAGCCGTTCGGAGCTGACCGCGATCGCCCGCACTTGGTCATGCTCCTCCGCGCCGGCAAGGCCGGTCTACGCGCCGACCTAGCCACACGGTACTTCGCCGAGACCGGCGCGGTCGCCGGCGGCCAGGCCCTGACTGACGCCACGCTGATCCTTGAAGGATTGGCTGCCACGAAGCCGCCCGAACGCCTGAACCTCCGCGTCGCTGACGATGACGGCACGATCTACATCGATACCGGACTACCCAACGGCCAGGTGATTCGTATCCGACAGGGCCGGTGGACGCTGACCGAGCGGGCACCTGTGCGCTTTCTAGGCACCAAGTTGACCGGAGCGATGCCGCTGCCGGCTCAGGGCGGGGATATCGAGAAGCTCTGGGATTTCGTCAACGTCGACTTCGAAGACCGACCGGTCCTCCTCGCTGCCCTCATTGCCGCTCTTGTCCAGACCGACGTCCCACACCCGATCTTGGCGCTGTTCGCCGAGCAGGGCAGCGCCAAGAGCACAACCACCCGCATGCTGGTCGATCTCATCGACCCGTCACCGGTTCCCCTACGGCAGGCACCGCGTGATTCCGATTCGTGGGTCACTGCGGCGTCCGGGTCGTGGGTTGTTGCCTTGGACAATCTGTCGACGATTCCGCCCTGGTTGTCGGATTCCCTGTGCCGTGCCGCCACAGGCGACGGCAACGTCAAACGGGCGTTGTACACGGACTCCGATCTCGCGGTGATCAAATTCCGGCGGTGCGTCATCATCAACGGCATCGACGTCGGCGCAGTGCGACCCGACCTCGCGGAGCGACTGGCGACAGTCGACCTGCGACGCATTGATCGCCACATGCGACAACCGGAAGCCACGATGCGACAACAGTGGCGCACGGCTCTACCAGGCATTTTGGGCGGGCTTCTTGATCTGGCCGCCGTGGTTCATCAACGGCTGGAAACCATTTCGGTCGACGTGTCGCCACGGATGGCGGACTTCAGTCGCACGCTGGCGGCCGTTGACGAGATTCTGTCGACCCATGGCTTCCGGCGTTACTTGTCACGCGCCAGTCAACTCTCCGAGGACAGCCTGTCCGCCGACCCGTTCATCGAACAGCTAAGGCTGCACATCCGGGAACCGCTCATCGGAAAGTCCGGCGGCGACCTGCTGGCGACAGTCACGCCGACCGGCGACACCTGGCGCAGACCAAAGGAGTGGCCTCGGAACGGCCGGGATGTCACAGCCGTCCTGCGACGGCACGCACCTGCGCTCCGGAGTCTGGGTTGGGCGATCGAAGACGATGGCGCTCGAAATCATCGGAACGTGCTGCTGTGGACCATCTATCCGCCCTACAAAGACGTGTCGGCCAAACAACCCTCGCAATCCTCGCGTCCCTCGCGCATTTCGGCTCCGCGTGAGCTGTCGTCCTTTGTTCAAGATCTGCCGGCGCCCCACCAGACCATCCCGAACAAGCATTCGGGCGACAATCTCGACGTCGAGGCCTCATGACCGCGCTCGTCGTCACGGCTGCGCCGGACCCTTCGGGCACAATCAGCACCACGTCCCTCTACGTGAGGAGTTGGTGTCCGTGAGCGCGCAATTCGAGGCGATCGCCCAGGCGGTCATCCACGACTGGCCTGACTACGGGTGGTCCGGCCGATTGGAGGCGGCCATCAAGCAGCTGTATCTGTCAGAACTTACTTATCCGGCAACATGGTCCAGCGACCGTTGCGCGGAGTTCGCAGAGAGCCACGCCGGCGACGACGCGCTCCTTCTCACCAGCTCACTGGACGACCTCATCGATACCGTCACAGATTGCTATGTGCGCGATCACGGAGTTCTCCCCCATCGTGACGATTCAGCTCTATTACTTACAGCGGCGCGTCGGGACGTGCTCGACGAGCTGGAGCTCCGGTTCGCGGCTGACCTACCTGCCGAGATCGCCGCGTTGACAGCCCACGGTGTTGGAAGGGCAAATGGCTCTCTGACGGCGTGCGGGCCGGCCCAACGGCGGCAGAGCAGCACACTGCGCCTAAGCCGTCCTTAGGTAGGTTCCGTTTTGCGGCGGCACCATCCGCTTCGAAATGGCCTTTCGCACTCCCGTGTCGACAGACGAGATGCGATCGAGCGGCGCATAGATCCCTTGAAGCCGCGTTCGCTATTTCCGGACCGGGGGCGCTGCCTCTCCTGCTCCTCATCTCTGACGATAGCGCCTACACTTGTCGGTAGGTGCATCTAAGGTGCATCTCTATGGACAGGACAGTATGACCATCGATCCACACACACTTCGCCCAGCTGAGGACGTTCCATTGGGGGGGCTGCCCTCGGCCGATCCGACCCTGCTCGGAAACGCTCCCCTCGAAGTCGCAGTGATCGAGATCCGGTATACCGCCCGTACCGACGAGATCACACCGGAGGTCGCCGCTGCTTTCCGGGACGACCTTGTGGAGAACACGGGGGTGGACTTCCCGAGCATTCAACCCACCGTCCAACAGCAGATGAGGATCGACTTCGGGGCCAACGGCGTTTCCCAGGTGGCAGCGGAGTCCAGTGGGTGGCAAATTGCTTCCGCGGACGGAGCACACGTCACGCTCATGCCCGACATCCTGATCATGCAGGTCAACCGCTACGAGCGATGGCGTACCAGCATGAAGGCTCCGCTAACCGTTCTGGTCGAATCTCTCGGACGGTTAGTCAAGCCATCGTTGGTGCACCGCATCGGTCTGCGGTACGTCGACCGCTTCCATGACAGTGGGTTCAACTCTGCAGAGGCTTGGCGTGGCCGGATCGACGACACCCTTCTGGGCCCTGTGCTTAACCCAGTGTTCGGCGGCAGTGTTCGAGGTGCTCAACAGCAGGTGGAGATCCGGCTTGATGATCATCACGGCGCGTTGCTGCGGCATGGACCAGTTCGCGATGATTCGGGCAAGTGCGTGCAGTATCTACTCGATACGGACGTGTTCCGCCACTCCTCATTCACGTTCGACGTGCGAGAGGTCGTCATCTCAGCGGAGCGGCTGAACCGCACTTCGTTGTCACTTTTTCAGGCGTCGGTTACCGATACCTACCTGAAAGAGCTTCGAGAAGGGAGCGCGAAATGACGATCATGGAGCAGCAGCCGACCGGCTCCCGCGTGCTCCGGTCACCTTCCTGGGCCCGAGCACAAAAGGGCCTGTACCCGGCCCCTTGCGAGGACGGACTCTGGTCCAGCACGTTCGTGGAGATGAGTTCATCGCCGGGGTTGCGGGATGTCGTCGCGCATTTCTCTGGAGCCCTCGACCCGTGCGGATGGGATCAGGTTCGCGTCGAAGTTTTCAAGAGTCTCGACGGGCAGATGAACCTTCCGGGCTCGGCGCTGTGGTTGACGATGCCGTATACATTCATCGATACGGTGCTGTCCGACGAGCAACAGATCGACGAGACGGTCGACGTTCTTGATGCCTTCGAACGAATCCGAGCCGAACTGGGCCTAACGCAGAAGGAGATGTTCAAGGCCACCGGCATCAACAAGCGCACGTTCCACTCGTGGGCGGCAAAGCCCCCCGCCAGCCGGCCCCGTGTAGCCAGCTTGGGTGGACTGTGGGAGTTGGCGGACGCCGTCGACGACCTCCGCAGCACACTGGACCAGCCGATGAACAGGTGGCTGCGTGCCGACAAGAAGCGAGCCTCCGCACTACTCGACGGCCGGTTCGACGACCTCGTTGACCTGGCTGTGGATCGGACGCCGTTCCCTCGGCGAGAGATCGGCACTTCGGTATACGAGGGGATCGCCGAACACGTCGAGACACCGATCATTCGAACCGGTGGTCCGGTGGTGACCGAGAACGTCGAGGACGGATTCGCCCGGTGACTATTGATCGACTCCTGCCGGAGCGATGGCCCCCGCACACGCTTCTCGCTCTGGAGCGGTGGCGGCAAGGGCATCTTCTCCCGATGGATCGCGGCGCATGGATCGTCCCAGCGTGGGTAGATGACCCTGTAACCGGAGAACCCGCTGCCGATGGAGCGTTGGGTGAGGTGCGTGCTCGGTCAGCACCATTGAGCGACAGCGGGTATGCCGCGGTGGTGTCACAGACCTGCGACATTGCGGGCGGTCCCGGGATGCGGCATCCGCTGGTGCAGGCATGCCCGGTACGCGACATCTCAGTCTTTTCGACGGAGAAGGTCCAGCAGATCAAAGACCATCAGCTCTCCGACTACGTCTGGCTAAGTGAGCCTCCGGTTCCTGGAGCGGTTTGGGCCGTGGACCTGCGCGCGATCGTTCCGGTCAGCAAGGGTTTGCTCGCTGCGCAGGAATCCGGTCGTGGGGTTCGCCTCGATTGAGGACGAGCTCATTCTCGGACAGCGCCTTGCCAGCAAACTTGGCCGGCCTGCTGTGCACGATGCGCTTGCCGGTCCGGTATTCGAAGCTCTGCGCAAACTCATTTCGAAGGCGAAGAAGTCGCAGGACTGGTGCGATGACGTCGAACAGCTTCGTTTGGAGATCGTCGAGGGGACCACACTGTATCCGAAGCGTGTGCGACTACTCGTGCTGACAGACGTCCGCTTCGGACCGTCGGAGAAGAAACCGCTTCGCGACGAATGGAAGTCCCATCGGAAGTCATTGAACGCCGCCGGGATTACTTGGGAACCAATCCATTTCCTCACGGTCGACAAATGCCCCGTGCGACTCTATCGCGCGTCGGTACCCATCGAAGCGCCGACTCTCGAGCGCGGACGGTTTGCATAGACCCACTCGGGGTGTCCGCCTCACCAATCGCACAGCTGATTTCGGACAGGGTGGCCCCACGTACCTATCGAAGCACGCCGCGGTCCGCTCCCGGCCGGATCGCGGAGTCAGAAGGCAGGTTACGAGCGACTGCGCTCACTGGCGACGGATCCGCCCTAGGGCGCTCGGCAACGCCGATGCCGATGTTGCGCAGGACGCACATCGATTGCCTGGCGGGTTATCTGCCACGTGACCCAGGTTACGCAGCGCGCATCACGCGGGCACAACGGGCGTTGACGACCAGATGATCGATACGGTTGCTGAGCCGTTCAGGCGCGATACGGATAAACAGCTTTGGCGAGATCACGCGCCGCCGTCAGAGTCGCTCGGTCGAGGTCCTTGTGCCGTGCCCGTTCCGTGAGCCTCGCTAGCAGCGTGCACAGCGCCCGCTCGTCCCGGGAGGCAATGTCTGCGGCGTCGAGCGCGCTGACAGGGACAGGAGCCGGTGAATCTTCAGGCGTCAGGGCGAGGTCGGTCGCGGAACCGGCCCTCGGCACCTCGACGACGCGGATCGGCGTTCCGTGGCGCTCGGCAGCCATGCGTGCAGCAGATGAGTCGCGCCGACACGTGTCCGAGCAGTAGAGCCGGCGGCGTCCGCGACGTGGCCTGTCTTCAGGATCCATCATCAACACATCGCATCGCACGCACCGCGGCCACTCCGTGTCCACACGAGCGTCGCGCCATGCATCAGCGCGCGCAGCCGGTTGCTTCTTAACGGTTTTCGCCGCCTTGCTGCGCAGCAGCGCGCGTATCTCTCTGACATCAACACCGACCAGCTCGGCGATAGCCGCCAACGTCGCGCCACGTTCCCGCATGTCCTTGATCGATGCACAGGCTTCCGCGTAATAGCGGCTGCGCCTGCGCTGCGCCTCCGCCTCCGCTTGCTGGCGAGACTGCGCGACGCGACGGGCCTGCCATTCGTCCACATCCTGCAGGCGTCCGATCAACGCCCGAACGGCGGTCGCGTCATCGGCGTTGGCACGGTCCTGCTGCGCTCGCACTTCGTTCGCTCGGCGTTGCGCCTCGACGGCGCGACGACGCGCCTCCAGTTTCGACACAGCAGTCATGTCGACAACCTACGAAGCAACACGAGGTTTGGTCCACGACCACAGCCACATTCGTCTCAGTTCCGCGCGTCGCTCAGCGTCACTTCCGATGGCGCGCCCCGGCCGCTGTCGTCACTGCCGAGTAACCCGCCCCGCTTGCCACCAAGCCATCCCTGCCAGCCAGTTCCTCCAATTCCGACACACCTCTTGCACTCTGGGGCCAGCACGATCACTTTTCGTCGGACGATAAACACGCATCGATCCGCAATGCCATTGACGAAAGTGCTACGGGGTCTCAACGCGAGCAACCGCACTGCGAACGCTGAGGCGGTTCACGTCGCCTGGCCCGACATAGTCGTCGTGGGCATGCCTGGGGTCTGCTGCACGAATAGGTGACATCTGAGTTGGCTTGCCCGGGACGGGTGAGCTGGAAGGATGTCCTTGTGCCCAGGCCTTACCCCCGAGAGTTCCGCGACGACGTCGTGCGGGTCGCTCGCAA
>Ga0268299_1001196_pt1 | contig 51547 bp, 62 predicted proteins | sample NOBtaG_FD_193484 | JGI IMG/M metagenome (GOLD analysis project Ga0268299, IMG submission 193484) | Activated sludge microbial communities from bioreactor in Nijmegen, Gelderland, Netherland - NOB reactor | ecosystem: Engineered > Bioreactor > Aerobic > Activated sludge | place: Netherlands... | reverse complement strand
CCTAGCTGTGAGTTCTCATCAGGTTGTTCACCCTTGAGAGGGGTGGCAGGCCGTTGAGTGCAGAGTGTGGTCTTGACCGGTTGAACCAGTCGATCCAGCGCGGCAGGTCGGCGTTGCGCGCGGAGGAGGTCGTATATTCCAGACCATAGGCCCATTCGCGCCGGAGGGTCTGGATGAACCTCTCTGCCTTGCCGTTGGTCTTGGGTGTGTAGGGCCGGGTGAAGATGTGGCGGATGGCCAGCCATCGCAGGGCCCTGGCGAAGCGGCGTGAGCGGTAGGCGCTGCCCCTCGCCATCGGGCTTGAACCGATGGCGCCACGATGGCTCGATCGGTCATCACCCGTTCGGCCTTGATGCCCTGGGCGCTGAACCAGCGCAGCGCGCGCAGGAGGAAGCCCGTGGTTGTGTTCCTGCGCGCGTCGCCCAGCACCTCGACATAGGCCAGACGGGTCGCATCATCCACCGCGACATGAACAAAGTCCCAGCCCGCGCCGCGGTTGCGGCAGCCCACCCTGGTGCCGGTGAGGCGGTGGCCGGGTTGGTCGAAGCGGCCCGGCTTCTTGATGTCCAGGTGGATCAACTCGCCCGGCCGCTCGCGCTGGTAGCGGTGCACCGGTTCGCGCGGGTCGACCTGCGCCAGCCGGCCAAGCCGATCGCGCCTCAGCCAACGCGACACGGTCGAGCGGGCCAGGCCAGGCTTCGCGGCAATCGCCGCCCCGGTCATTCGCAGGGTCCGGCGCAGATGCAGGATCAGCGCCACCGTCGCCTCACAAAGCCGCCCCGCAACGCGGGCGGGCGCGCTGGAATGGTTGGAGAGCGCCACTCGCCCGCCCGCGCGGAACCGCGCCAGCCATTTGCGCACGGTGCGGAGCGAAACCCCGAATGCACGGGCGACATCACCCGCTCCCTGACCCGCCGAAATGCGGGCGACAATCTGCTCTCGACTGTGAACGGTGAGACGGGCACCATGGTGTGGGTTGTTCATCCTGCGCGGTCCTCGGCTGGAGTTTGGCGATTGCAGCCTAACCCCGTTCCGGGTGAACAACCTCCTGAAAACTCACACCTAGCCCCCCTTGCGGCCCCCCGCGCGGCCCGCCAGACTGCGCCCACCGGCACGGCCGGTGCAAGGCAGGGGGATGGCATGACCTTTCACATCGGCGCGAAACCGGGCGAGATCGCCGAGACGGTGCTTCTGCCGGGCGATCCCTACCGCGCCCGCTGGGCGGCGCAGACCTTCCTGGAAAACCCGGTGCTGGTGAACGAGGTGCGGGGGATGCTGGGCTATACCGGCAGCTGGAAGGGCCATCGCGTCACCATCCACGGCACCGGCATGGGGATGCCGTCGCTGTCGATCTATGTGAACGAACTGATCCGCGACTACGGGGCGAAGACGCTGATCCGCATCGGTTCGGCCGGGGCGCTGCAGCCGCATGTCAAGGTGCGCGACGTGGTGCTGGCCATGGCATCGTCGACCACGCACACGCCTTCCAGCACGATCTTCAGGGAAATGCACTTCGCGCCCACCGCCGATTTCGGCCTTCTCTCCGCCGCCCATGCCGCGGCCAAGGGCAAGGCCACGACCCATGTGGGGATGATCCATTCCTCCGACACGTTCTACGACGAACGCCCCGACCTGGCCGAGCAGCTGCAGCGCCACGGCTGTCTTGCCGTGGAAATGGAAGCGGCCGAGCTTTACACGCTGGCCGCCCGCCACGGCGCCCGCGCGCTGGCGGTGCTGACGATTTCCGACCATATCCTGACGCATGAGGCGCTGCCCGCCGAAGACCGCGAGAAAAGCTTCGGCGCGATGGTGGAAATCGCGCTCAGCGCCGCATTCGCCTAGGACGGCATCCGTCCCGTCGCATTTTCGAGGAAGGACGCCACCCGTTCGACCGCGCCGCCCTTGGCCATCGGCCGCGCCGTCCAGAGCCGCAGCCCCGCCCCAAGGGGCACGCGCAGCGGAAACGGGGCGATCAGCCGCCCCGCCTCCAGATGCGCCGCCACCAGCGGGGCGTGGCCCATCAGCACGCCCGCGCCATTCACCGCCTCTTCCACCGCCAGGGCATAAAGCGAAAAGACCGGCCCCCGCACGGCAATGTCCGCGCCCGCCGCCGTCAGCCACCTTGGCCAGTCGCCCTGCCAGCTCGCGTCCGAAAGGCAGGGCAGGCCCGCCAGATCGGCCGGTCGCGCCAGACGGGCAGCCAGTGCCGGGGCGCAGACCGGAAAGATCGCGTCCGCAGCCACCAACCGTCCGCCGGATGCCGCCGGGAACAGCGTAAGGTCATAGGGCGCCCGCTTCAGGTTCGGCGGGGCTTCAAGCGCCGTGATTGAGACGGATATCTCTGGCGCCGCCATCCGCAGCGCCGGCAGGCGCGGCGAAAGCCACAGCTGTGCGATTGCGGGCAAGCTCGCCACATGCACCACCTGCGGCGCCGCACGGCCGCGCAGCACCGCCTCGGCCCGGGCAAGGGCATCGAACGCCTCGGTCATGCCGCCAGCCGCCGCCACGCCCAGCGCCGTCAGCCGCACGCCCTTGGACTGCCGCTCGAAGAGCGCCGCCCCAAGCGTCTCCTCCAACCCCCTGATCTGGGCGGTGACCGCGCCCGGCGTCACGCCCAGTTCCTGTGCCGCCGCGGCGAAACCGCCCAGCCGCGCCGCCGCCTCGAATGCGCGCAGCGCCGTCAACGGTAGGGATCGGGGTGGTGGCGGGGCGACCGGCATCTATATGATTCAGTTTTCCTAACCCTATTTTTTCGCAGAACTGATTTGCGCACAATCCCCCTGCCCGCCATCCTGCGGGCAAAGGAGACCTGCCATGCCCCGCCTCGCCCGCCGCCCATGGGTGCCCGCCGCCTGTGAAACCTATGTCCAGCGGCTTGCCGCCGACGCCGGCAAGCCGTCCGCCGCCGTCGCCGCGCGGATCGAGGCGCTGATCGCGCGGAACCTGGATATCCACGACCGCGACTGCTTCAACCTGAACCCGGCCACCAATGTGATGAACCCGCGGGCCGAGGCGGCGCTGGCGCGTGGCCTGGGGTCGCGCCCCAGCCTGGGCTATCCCGGCGACAAGTACGAGATGGGGCTTGAGGCGATCGAGGAGATCGAGGTCATCGCCGCCGAACTGGCGGCCGAGGTCTTCGGCGCGACCCATGCCGAGATTCGCGTCGGGTCCGGCGCGCTGGCGAACCTTTACGGCTTCATGGCGCTGGCGAGGCCGGGCGATGCGATCATCGCGCCGCCCGGTGCCATCGGCGGCCATGTCACCCACCACGCCGCGGGTTGCGCCGGGCTTTACGGGCTGACGACCCACGACGCCCCGGTCGATGCCGACGGCTATACCGTCGACCTGCCCGCCCTGCGCGCATTGGCGGAAGAGGTGCGGCCGAAGATCATCACCATCGGCGGCAGCCTGAACCTGTTCCCCCATCCGGTGCGCGAGGTGCGCGCCATCGCCGACGCGGTGGGGGCGCATGTCCTGTTCGACGCGGCGCATCAATGCGGCATCATCGCGGGCGGCGTCTGGGCGAACCCGCTGGCGGAAGGCGCGCACCTGATGACGATGAGCACCTACAAGTCGCTGGGCGGGCCGGCGGGCGGGCTGATCGTGACGAATGACGCCGCCATCGCCGAACGGCTGGACCGCATCGCCTTTCCCGGGCTGACGGCGAATTTCGACGCGGCCAAGTCGGCGGCGCTGGCGCTGACGCTGCTCGACTGGCGCGAGCATGGCGCGGCCTATGCGCAGGCCATGGTCGATCTTGCCCGCGCGCTGGCGCTGGCGCTGTCCGACCTTGGCCTTGCCGTCTTCGCCGCCGACCGCGGGGCCACGCAGTCGCATCAGTTCGCCCTTCTGGCCGCACCCTTCGGCGGCGGGCAGGCGGCGTCGAAAACCCTGCGCAAGGCGGGGTTCCTGGCCTGCGGCATCGGCCTTCCGGCCGATCCGGTGGCGGGCGACCTGAACGGGTTGCGCATCGGCACGCCCGAACTGGTGCGCCGCGGCGTCACCCCCGCCGACGCGCCCGCCCTTGCATCGCTGATCGCCGAGGCGCTACGGTCCAACGCACCGGAAACCATCGCCCCGCGCACCCGCGTCCTGCGCGCCGGCTTTCAGGGGCTTCACTACATGGAACACTGATGCGCCAGCGCCGCCTTGGGGCCAGGGGCCCCCTCGTTTCCGCCATCGGCTTCGGCACCCTGTCGTTCGGCGGGTTCTTCGGCCCGACGACCGAGGAGGCGAGCCTGCGCGCGCTGGATGCCGCCTGGGACCAGGGGATCACCTTCTTCGACACCGCCAATGTCTATGGCAGCGGTCTTGCGGAAACCGTGCTGGGCAAGTGGCTGGCGACGCGACGCCGTCCGGCGGTGATCGCCACCAAGGCCAGCATCGTCGCGGGTCCGCCGCGCCGGGTGGACAATTCGCCCGGACACCTGCGGGCCGAACTGGAAGGATCGTTCCGCCGGCTGGGGGTCGACCATGTCGCGCTTTTCTACGCCCACCGCCACGATCCGGCGGTTCCGGCCGAGGATCTGGCCGGCACCATGCAGCGGCTGATCGAAGAGGGGAAGATCGGCGGCTACGGCCTTTCGGAAATCGCCCCCTATACGCTGGAACGCGCCCATGCCGTCCATCCGGTGACCGCGGTCCAGAACGAATACTCGCTCTGGACCCGGCAGCCGGAACTGGGGCTCGTCCAGCGCTGCGCCAGCCTTGGCGTGGCCCTCGTGCCGTTCTCGCCGCTGGCGCGCGGGGCCTTCGGCACGCCGATGGCCGATCCGGCGGGTTTCGCCGCGAACGACTTCCGCCGCCGCATCCCGCGGTTCGCGGAAGGGAACTGGCCGCACAACCGCGCCCGGTTCGAGGCTTTCGCCGCCTTCGCGCGCAAGCGGGGCGTGACGCCGGCCGCGCTGGCGCTGGCCTGGCTTCTGGACCGCGGCACGCATCTGATCCCGATCCCCGGCACCCGCAACGCCGGCCACGTGGCCGCCTGGGCCGGGGCCGACACGATCGACCTTTCCGACGAAGACCGGCACGAGATCGGCCGCATCATGCCCGCCGGCTGGGCCTGGGGCGATCGCTATGACGACGCCCAGACCACCAGCGCCGAACGCTATTCCTGAACGCCGTGGCTGCGGTCATAGGGGTTCGCCCCGGGCGGGCGCCAGCCTTCGGGCGGCGCCACCGGCCGGAACACCTGCACCAGCAGCGGATGGCAGGCGGCGGCGTCGGATGAATGCTCGGCCGAACAGTCGCCGCCCGGACAGGCGGAAAGCGCGCCGATCAGGCCGATCTCGGCGAAGAATTCGATGAAATCGCCCGGCCGCACCGGGCTTGCCTTCATGAAATACTGCCCGGTGTCGCGGGTGAACCCGGTGCACATGAAGACGTTCAGCACGTCATGCACATGGAATTCGCACGCCTGCAGCGGCAGGCCGGTGCGCCGCGCAAGGGCGCGGGTCAGGTTGGAATGGCAGCAGTGATGATACTGTCCGCCGTCCGACAGCAGGGCATGGGTATAGGGATCGCAGCGCGTGCCGATCACGTCATGGACCGAACCGCCGTAGGAATCGAACCCGTACCAGTCCAGCGTATCGTCGGTGATCGTCGCCATCGGGCGCAGAAAGGGCAGCGAGGACCAGAGCCGGTCGCCGGTGCTGACATGCGTGCCGTGCAGCGCACGCGTCTTGCCGGAAAAGAAGCGTTCCGTCAGGTCGGCCGCGTTCCACAGGTTCAGGTCGCCTACCTGCGGCCCCTCGGTGCTGGTGATGCGGAAGAAATGCCCGGCCGGCACGTCGAAGGCGCGCGCCTCGCGCGCTGGGACCAGCACCTCGTCCACCTGCGTCCAGCCCGCCCGCGCCGCGCGATAGGGGGCGATGTCGGGCCGCGGCAGCCCGTCGACCGGGTAGCAGATCACGGGGCGGATGGCCTTGCGGGCCGGGGCGTCGGGCGGGGCGGGATGGTCGGGTTTCATGCCGGAACGATCCGCCCGCGCAACCCGCCGGTCAAGCCCCGGGCCGCAGGCAATCGCGCGGTTCCCTGCCCCGCGCCGTTGCCCCGCAGGCCGCGCAACGCCAGGCATCGGCGGCGGTGCGCCGGTCCTGCCGCCAGCGGCAGGCGCGGGTCAGCGTCGTGTTGCGGCGGGTGACCCAGAGATACAGGAACACCGCCGCGATCAGGACCGGAATCACCAGTTGCATGCCGCTTCCTGCCACGCGAAGCCCGGGACCGGAACCCCTTGCGGCCGGCAGCCGCCCGCCCGAAGATCGCCGCGCAAAGGCGGAGTGTCCCATGAAGATCAACGGCCAGCCCTACCGGTCCATCTGGCGCGACGGCGCGACGGTCCGGGTGATCGACCAGCGCTGGCTGCCGCATGAGCTGCGCATCGTGGCTCTGCCCGACCGCGCCGCCTTTGCCGCGGCGATCCGCGACATGTGGGTCAGGGGGGCGCCGCTGATCGGAGCGACGGCGGCCTATGGCATGGCGGTGCAGATGGCGGCCGATCCGTCCGACGCAAGCCTTGCCGAAACCTGGGACGTGCTTCACGCCACCCGCCCGACCGCGATCAACCTGCGCTGGGCGCTGGACAGGATGCGCGCCCGGCTTGCGCCCCTGCCCGCCGCCGCCCGCGCCGCCGCCGCCATGGCAGAGGCCGATGCGATTGCCGACGAGGATGTGGCGCTGAACCGCAGCATCGGCGCCCATGGCCTGCCCCTGTTGCGCGAGATCGCGGCGCGGAAGGGCCGGGTCAACGTCCTGACCCATTGCAACGCCGGCTGGCCGGCGACGGTGGACTGGGGCACCGCCACCTCGGCGGTCTACCAGGCGCATGAGGCGGGGATCGACCTGCATGTCTGGGTTGACGAGACCCGGCCAAGGAACCAGGGCGCGCAGATCACCGCCTGGGAGCTGAACGCGCATGGCGTGCCGCATACGCTGATCACCGACAACGCCGGCGGGCATCTGATGCAGCGCGGGCAGGTGGACATCGTCATCGTCGGCACCGACCGGACCACCGCGCGCGGCGATGTCTGCAACAAGATCGGCACCTACCTGAAGGCGCTGGCGGCGCGGGCGAACGGCGTTCCCTTCTACGTGGCGCTGCCGTCGCCGACGATCGACTGGCGGGTGACCGATGGCCTGGCGGAAATCCCGATCGAGGACAGGAGCGCCGCCGAAGTCACCCATGTGCAGGGGCTGCTGCCGGGGGGCGGCGTGGTGCAGGTCCGCATCGCGCCCGAGGGGACGGGCGCCGCCAACCCCGCCTTCGACGTGACGCCCGCCGCTCTGGTGACCGGCCTGATCACCGAACGCGGCATCTGCCCCGCCACGGCCGAGGGGCTGCGGGCGATGTTCCCCGATCTGGCGGGGTGAGCGGCCGGCCCGGTCAGCCGGGCATTGCGGGCGGATAAAGCAGCGCGAACAGCGCCGCCGGGCCTTCCTCGCGGGAAAGGCTGCCTTCGGTATAGCCGTCACCGAAGGCCGCGGCCACCGCCGGATCGTCCAGCCCGCGTTTCAAGGCCGGCCCGCAGCGCCGGATCAGTTCCGCCAGTTCCCAGACAAAGCCGGATTCGCCCATGGCGATGCGGTTCTTGGCATGAAGCTTGGTCGCAAGGGCCTGGCACAGGGCTTCAAACTCTTGCGCCGAGTTGAAGGACAGCACCGGAAGGCCAGGCTGCGGCGCACCGGTCATACCACGCGTTCCACCATCATCTTCTTGATCTCGGCAATGGCCTTGGCCGGGTTCAGCCCCTTGGGGCAGGTCTTGGCGCAGTTCATGATCGTGTGGCAGCGGTAAAGCTTGAAGGGGTCTTCCAGATCGTCCAGCCGCTCGCCCGTCGCCTCGTCCCGGCTGTCGATGATCCAGCGGTAGGCATGCAACAGCGCCGCCGGGCCAAGGTAGCGGTCGGAATTCCACCAGTAGCTCGGGCAGGCGGTCGAGCAGGAGGCGCACATGACGCATTCGTAAAGACCGTCCAGCTTGGCCCGGTCCTCGATCGACTGGCGCCATTCCTTCTGCGGCGTGTTCGTCTTCGTCTCAAGCCAGGGCATGATGCTGGCATGCTGGGCGTAGAAATGCGTCAGGTCGGGGATCAGGTCCTTCACCACCGGCATGTGCGGCAGCGGATAGATTTTCACGTCGCCCTTCACCTCGTCCAGCCCGTAGATGCAGGCCAGCGTGTTGATCCCGTCGATGTTCATCGCGCAGGAACCGCAAATCCCCTCGCGGCAGGACCGGCGGAAGGTCAGCGTCGGGTCGATCTCGTTCTTGATCTTGATCAGCGCGTCCAGGACCATCGGGCCGCACTTGTCCATGTCGATGAAATAGGTGTCCACCCGGGGATTCTGCCCGTCATCGGGGTTCCAGCGGTAGATGTGGAAGGCGCGGACGTTCCTTGCCCCCTCGGGCTTCGGCCAGGTCTTGCCGGTGCGGATTTTCGAGTTCTTGGGCAGGGTGAACTGGACCATGGGAAATCAGCCTTTCCAGTCGGGTCTGTCGTAAAGCGGCCGCGTCGGCGGTTCGCCGGATTTCGAGATGACGCAGGTCTCGTAGACCGCCGCCGGGTCCTTGCCGGCGATGTAGTCCGAGGAAACCGAAAGCTCCAACCCGCCGATCACCCGGCCGGTCGAGGTGCCGCCGATCGACACCATGCCGCGCGGCTGTGCGGCAAGGCGCGCGCGTTCGTAGCACTGGCGCTCGGCCTCGGCCACGCTGACCGGGCCGCAGGCGGCCAGCACCAGAAGCAGGGGCAGGAGGCGCCGCATCACAGCACCGGCGGCACGCCCGAGGCGGCAAAGCAGGTTTGCGCCGCCGGGCGAAGGGCGATGTTGCGGATGTTCTCGCGGGTCTGCGTCCCGGCCTCGACCCCGAAATCACGCGCCAGGGCGCGGATTTCCGGCATGTCGGCGGCATCAAGGATGCATTCGGCGGCGCGGCCGGCCACGTCGCCGGGCAGGTCGCGGCTGACGACCGGCATCACCACGTCGCGCGCCATGCTGCGGGTGGTCTTGTCGGCCATCGCCTGCGGGTCGCAGGCGGCAAGGCCAAGGGGCAGAAGCAGGAAGATCGCCTTCATCACTGCACCTCCAGTTGCAGCCCGGGGACCGAGGAGACCAGGCATCGTGCCGTCTCGGGCCGCCGGGCGATCATCTTCACCACCGGATAAGCCGCAGCCGCCGCTTCCGTTCCCCGCGTCGCCGCATTGGCCAGCTGGACCAGTTCCGAGGTCGTGGCATTGTCGATCACGCAGTCGGTGAACGGCTTCACGCTGACCCCCGGCAGATACCTGGCCGCCGCCGCATCCACCGCCGTCCGCGCCAGGCCGCGCGCGCTTTCCTGCATCGCCGCCTCGCCTGCCACGCAGGCGGGCAGGGACAGAGACAGGGCAAGGGCGGCGAGCCTGCGCATCAGAACTTCCGTTCCGCCGGCGCGATCTTCTTCAGGCTGATGCCGCCCTCGGCCTCGGTCGTCAGCGGGTCCTTGTGGACCGGCCGGTAGGCCAGCCGGACCTTCGCGCCGTCCACCCAGGCCAGCGTGTGCTTGCGCCAGTTGGCATCGTCGCGGGTCGGGTGATCTTCGTGCGCATGCGCGCCGCGGCTTTCGGTCCGGGCGTGGGCGCCGTAGATCGTGGCCAGCGCGTTCGGCATCAGGTTGGTCAGTTCCAGCGTTTCCATCAGGTCGCTGTTCCAGACCAGACTGCGGTCGGTGACCTTCAGGTCGCCCATCTTGCCGGCGATGGCGGTCATCTTCTTCTCGCCCTCGGCCAGGGTCTTCTCGGTGCGGAAGACCGCGGCGTCGGCCTGCATGGTGCGCTGCATCTCAAGCCGCAGGTCGGCGGTCGGGGTGGCCCCGTCCGCGTTGCGCAGCCCGTCGAAACGGGCGAGCGCCTTCTCGACCTCGGCCCTGTTGGTGGCGGGGACGGCGGTCTTCGGATCGACGATCTCGCCCGCCTTGATCGCGGCGGCGCGGCCGAAGACCACAAGGTCGATCAGGGAGTTGGAGCCGAGGCGGTTCGCGCCATGGACGCTGGCGCAGCCGGCCTCGCCCACGGCCATCAGGCCGGGGAAGATCGCGTCGGGGTTCGCCTCGGTGGGGTTCAGCACCTCACCCCAGTAGTTCGTCGGCACGCCGCCCATGTTGTAGTGCACGGTCGGCAGCACCGGGATCGGTTCCTTGTGCAGGTCGACGCCGGCGAAGATGCGGGCGCTTTCGGTGATGCCCGGCAGGCGCAGTTCCAGCGATTCACGCGGCAGGTGGTTCAGGTGCAGGTGGATGTGGTCCTTCGCCGCCCCGACGCCGCGGCCTTCGCGGATTTCCATCGTCATGCAGCGGCTGACATAGTCGCGCGGCGCCAGGTCCTTGTAGTGCGGCGCATAGCGTTCCATGAACCGCTCGCCGTTGGCGTTGGTCAGATAGCCGCCCTCGCCCCGCGCGCCTTCGGTGATCAGGCAGCCCGAGCCGTAGATGCCGGTCGGGTGGAACTGCACGAATTCCATGTCCTGCAAGGGCAGGCCGGCGCGGGCGACCATGCCGCCGCCGTCGCCGGTGCAGGTATGCGCGCTGGTGGCGCTGAAATAGGCCCGGCCATAGCCGCCGGTCGCCAGCACGGTCATCTTGGCGTTGAAGACATGGATCGTGCCATCGTCCAGCTTCCAGGCCACCACGCCGGTGCAGGCGCCGTCGGTGATGATCAGGTCGATGGCGAAATATTCGATGTAGAACTCGGCCTTCTGCTTGAGGCTCTGACCGTAGAGCGTGTGCAGGATCGCGTGGCCGGTGCGGTCGGCGGCGGCGCAGGTGCGCTGCACCGGCGGGCCTTCGCCGAACTCGGTGGTGTGGCCGCCGAAGGGGCGCTGGTAGATCTTGCCCTCTTCGGTGCGGCTGAAGGGCACGCCGTAGTGTTCAAGCTCGTAGACCGCGGCCGGGGCCGAGCGGGCCAGATATTCCATCGCGTCGGTGTCACCCAGCCAGTCCGACCCCTTGACGGTGTCGTACATGTGCCACTGCCAGCTGTCGGGCCCCATGTTGCCAAGGCTGGCTGCGATGCCGCCCTGCGCGGCCACGGTATGCGACCGGGTGGGGAAGACCTTGGTCACGCAGGCGGTGCGCAGACCCTGTTCGGCCATGCCCAGCGTGGCCCGCAGCCCCGCGCCGCCCGCGCCCACCACGACCACGTCATAGTCATGCACTTCGTAAGGATAAGCAGTCATGGTCCGTGTCCTCAAAGCGCGATCTTGGCCAGCGCGAAAATCCCCACCGCGCCAATCATCCAGGCCAGCGAGATCACGAAGATCACCAGCATCTTGCGCGCGGTGCCGCGGACGTAATCCTCGATCATCATCGTGGCGCCCATGGCGAAGTGGCGCATGCCCACCACCAGAAGAAGCCCGGTCAGGATGGCGGGGAAGGGGCTGGCGAAGGTTTCCAGCACCGCGTCGCGGCTTTGCCCCAGCGCGCGGCCGAAGATGTAAAGCCAGACCGGCACCAGGAAGGCCAGCGCCACGGCCGAAACCGTCATCGACCAGTGGTGGCCGGTCCCGGTATGCGCCGCGCCCTTGCCTTCGGCGCGCTTGCGGGCGGTCAGGTAACGCATGATGCCCTCACTGAACCAGAAGAATTGTGATCACAGTCAGCACGACCGAACCGATGATGCAGGTCCAGCCCAGCTTTTCGGCGGTGGGAATGTCGAGTCCGTGGCCCGCGTCATAGTAAAGATGCCGCAGCCCGGCGAGGTAGTGATACCACACCGCCCAGAGCGAGCCGGTGAACACCAGATCGCCGAACCAACTGGTCGCCACAGTGTTGGCAACGGTGAAATATTCGTCCGAAGTGGCCGCCGCCAGCAGCCACCACACCGCCAGCAGCACGCCGGCGACCAGCGCGTGCCCGGTGACCCGCGTCAGGATCGACGTCAGCATCGGAACCTGCCAGCGGTAGATCTGGATGTGGGGGGAGAGGGGCCGTTCGACCCGCTTGGCCTCTGCCATGTCGGTTCCCTTCGTCGCTGGCTGCCCCGCCCCTGGCCCGGCGCCGGGGTGGGGCGCGCTTGTCCTTGGCCCCTGCATAGCGTTTTTTTTTGCCGAGTCACGCCCGCCGATGCCGCAAATGCAGCCCGTTCGCGCTAACTCGGACGATTTCTTCGCGTTGTGATCACAAGATTTCAGGAAGCGATCACAAATCCGGGCGTGTCAGCGGGTCAGAAGCGTGGTGTCCCAGCTGAGGAACAGCGCAAGGTAGCCGTCATAGTCGCTGCCTTCATACCAGCGCAGGTCAAGCGAGGATTCCTCGCCCACATACCAGGTGGCGCCGACATCCCATTCGCTTTCCGAGGGCGCCGCATCCACCTCGTAGACGCCGTAGTTCGCCGAAAGCTCCCAGGCGTCGGTGACGGTCCAGGCGAGGCCGACATAGGCGTTGCCAAGGGAATTCTCGGGGTCATAGGCCAGGTCGAACGTGCCATAAAGCCTGTCGGAAAGCCCGTAGCCCAGTTCCAGCGCCAGTTCGCCGCAGCAATCGCCGCCGGCGTTCGGATAGAAGTAGCGCCAGTAGCTGACATCCCAGGCAAGGCCGCCCGCGGTTTCGCTGCGATAGCCAAGGTAGAGGTCAACCTCGTCGGCCGTCCGGTCGTCGGACTTCTGCGCCCAGATGCCGGCGTAAAGGCCCGAGGCCAGTTCAAGCTCCAGATAGCCTTCCAGATCGGCCTGGTTCTCGGACCCCGGACCGTAGGGTTCGATCGCGTATTCCAGCGCCAGCCCGCCGTAAAGCGTCATCTCCTGCGCGGCGACGGGAAGGCCGGCCAGCGGCGCAAGGGCAAGGGACAGCAGGGCGGCGTGGCGCATCGGAATGGCTTTCGTTCTCGTGGCGGATGTCGCGATGCTAGGCCGCGCCTTGTTGAACGGTCAATCAATACCTGGGATCAGACGGGAACCAGCGCCCAGTAGTCGAGATCAAGCAACACTTCCGGGCGATACCTGCCGCCTTCGTCGCGCAGCGCGAAGGGTTCGGCCCCCTGCTTCACCGCCACCAGCCGCAGGCGCAGCGCCCCCACACCGGGCGCGGGCGTCGCGGCCTTGTCCAGAACCTCGGACCAGGCCCTGACGGTATCGCCGGCGAAACAGGGGTTCGCATGCGCCCCGCCGTTCAGCGCGACCATCATCTGCGCATTGGCCAGCCCGTTGAACGACAGCGCGCGGGCGAGGCTGATGACATGCCCGCCATAGATCAGCCGCCGCCCGTCCTCGCGGAAGGTGGCGTCGAAATGCACCTTGGCGGTGTTCTGCCACAGGCGGGTGGCCAGCATGTGCTCGGCCTCTTCCACCGTCACGCCGTCGACGTGGTCGATCTTCTCGCCCACCTGATAGTCGGCCCAGCGGTGCGGTTCACCCGCCAGCGCGAAATCGTAGCGGCTGAAATCCAGCCCACCGGGCACCACCAGTTCCGCAGCCGGAACCGCCGGCTTCAGGGCGGGCACCACCGGATCGGGCGCCGGCGTGGCGCGGTTCTTCCGCACCATCACCCAGCGGACGTATTCCAGCACGGCAACCCCGTGCTGGTTCAGGCCGCGCGTCCTGACCCAGACCACGCCCGACTTGCCGTTCGAGTTTTCCTTCAGCCCGATCACCGTCGATTCCGCGCGCAGCGTATTGCCCGGCCAGACCGGGGCCAGCCAGCGCCCCTCGGCATAGCCAAGGTTCGCCACCGCGTTCAGGCTGATGTCCGGCACGGTCTTGCCGAAGACCAGATGGAAGGCGATCAGGTCATCGACCGGCGCGGCCGGCAGGCCGCAGGCGCGGGCGAATTCGTCGCTGGAGTGGATCGCGCCGCGCGCGGGGTAAAGCGCGTGGTATAGCGCCCGCTCGCCCCCCGATACCGTGCGCGGCACGGCATGGGCCATCACCTCGCCGATCCGGTAATCCTCGAAGAAACGGCCGGCGCTGGTCTTCATCACGGTCTCCGTGGGCCGGGTCTTGCCCCGGCGGTGTTCCAGAGTCGGGCTGAAGCCCGACCTACATCTCGCTACATCTCGCCCAGCTTGATGTCGGGCGCATAGGTGCCCGGCACCTCTTTCACCACCGCCTGGCCGCAGCGCATCACGCCCTTCGCGGCATCGAAGGCATAGGTCGGGCCGCCGTGCAGCTCCCAGCCCTTCGACAGGGCGAGCGATACCTTGTGGCAGAAGGCGCTGGTGTCATCCTCGGACAGGAACCGGTAAAGCCGCATCTTGCACCCCAATCAGGCGATGACCGCATAGCCCAGCGCGTAATGCACCGCGATCGCGCCAAGGAAGACCGCGAAGGTGCCGCCAAGGGCATAGACCTCAAACTTGCGGGCGCGCACCGGCGGGCGGGTCCAGTCCGGCTCGGCCCGGTTGATGACCGCCATCTCGGCCAGCGCCCAGAGGCCAAGCCCGCCGAACAGCACGAAGGACGGCACGTCACCGTTCGTCGTCAGATGCGCCACGGCCCAGACCACCACGCCCCACAGCATCGGATGGCGCATGTCGCGGGTCAGCGAGGTCTTCATCCCCGCGGCCGCGAACAGATAGCACGAGGCCAGCATCATCAGGTTGTTCACATGCACCGCGCGCGGGTCCGGCCCCCAGAAGACCGCGCCATCCGCCTGCCGGTAGCCGATCACCATCAGGACCAGCGCCACGAACAGCGCCGCCGCGACCGCGCCCTTCGCCCGGTCGCCCAGCCGCGCCCGCAGGCCCGGCGCGATCCGCCTGAACCCGTGCGCAAGCACCCAGAGGACAAGACCGGCGATCAGAAGGGGCATGGCTGGCCTCATCGCTTGCGAACCGCGTCTTCCTTCGCATCATCCGCCCATGGCCGCAATGGCCGCGGCCCGCGCCAGAATGGCGCGCGCGGTTTCCACATGCAGGTTCTCGACGATGCGGCCGTCCAGCACGGCGACCCCCTGCCCCGCTGCGCGCGCCGCCTCGTAGGCCGCGATCTGCCGGCGGGAAAGGTCGATCTCGGCCTCGCTTGGCGCGAAGGCCGCATTGGCGATGTCCAGCTGCGCGGGATGGATCAGCGTCTTGCCGTCGAACCCCATGTCGCGGCCCTGTTCGCATTCGGCGCGCAGGCCGTCATCATCCTTGAAGGCGTTGTAGACGCCATCGACGATCACCCGGCCATGGGCGCGGGCGGCCAGCAGGCAAAGGCCCAGCCCCGCCTGCAGCGGCAGCCGGTCGGCGCGGAAGCGGCTGCCCAGTTCCTTGGCCAGGTCGTTGGTGCCCATCACCATGCCGCGCAGTTTCGGATGCGCGGCAATGGCGCCGGCGTTCAGCATGCCCGAAGCGGTTTCCATCATCGCCCAGAGGTCGGCCCCCGGCACGATCCGCGCCACGTCGTCCAGGTCGCCCGGCCGGTTGACCTTGGGCACCAGCACCGCGTCGATCCGGGCGCCGGTCCCCAGCGCCGCCTCCATCGCGGCGGCGTCAGCGGCGCCCCAGGCGCTGTCCAGCCCGTTGATCCGCACGATCCGCGCCCGCGGGCCGAAGTCGGTGCTTTTCAGGGTGTGGACCAGCAGGTCGCGCGCGGCGGGCTTCTCGTCCGGGGCGACCGCGTCTTCCAGATCGAAGATGATCGCGTCGCAGGCCAGCGACGCCGCCTTTTCCAGCGCCCGCTCCTTTGACGCGGGGATGTAGAGGACCGAACGGAAGGGGCGGGTCATGGCAGCACTCCGGCGAAAGAATCTTGCGCGACAAAGCACGAGACGGCCACTTTCGGCAAGCACCGATTTGCCGCAGCGCAGAAGCGAGCGGGCGCGGCCGCAAACGGGAACCCCGAGCGTCCCGCCGCGTTGTCACCGGCAACACCGTTCAACCGTGAAAGGAATGCGTCATGTCCAGCACCACAGACAAGCTGAAGGGCCTTGCGAACGAAGCCATGGGCAACGCCAAGCAGGCGGTCGGCCGGGCCACCGGCAACGAGAAGCTTGAGGCCGAGGGCTTTGTCCAGGAACGCAAGGGCGAGGCGCAGCAACTGGCCGGCAAGGCGAAGGACGCCGTGAAGAAGGCCGCCGACGCGGTGAAGAAAGCCGCCGACCGCGCCTGACCCGAAGCCGCCCGGCACGCGGAAGGGCGCCCCTGCGGGCGCCCTTTTCGCATGCCGGTCAGACCCAGCCCAGCCCGTGCATCCCGTCCCGGATCAGCTTCACCGAGATCAGCAGCAGCGACCAGGTGACGATGCGGTAGAACAGCCGTTCGGGCAGGATCTTCACGAGCCAGACCCCGGCAAAGACCGCGACGACCGCAGCAACCGCCAGCACCGCCGCGACCTTCAGGTTGCCGGGCGCCAGCATGCCAAGCTGCCAGTAGGGCACCAGCTTGACCGCATTGATCACCGCGAAGGCGATGGTCGAGGTGCCGGCGAACACCGCCTTGGGCATTTTCAAAGGCAGGGTATAGACCTGATAGGGCGGCGCGCCGGAATGGCTGACGAAACTGGTGAACCCGGTCACCGCCCCCCAGAAGAGGCCCGGCGCCACCTCGGCCCGGCGGGCGCCGACCGTCACCCTGCGCCGGATCAGCAGGTTCAGCGCGAAGGCCACGCAGATCACCCCGACCACAAGCGTAACCGCCGCTTCGGGCACGATCCGCGCGGTCGCCCAGCCAACGGCGATGCCGGCCAATGCGCCGGGCAGAAGGATCGCCAGCACGCGGCGGTCATATTCGCGGCGGTAGGCCCAGAGGCCGAACATGTCGGAAATGACGTAGACCGGCAGCAGGATGCCGGCCGCCACGACGGGCGAAATCGCCAGCGCCGCCACCGGCACGCCCAGCGTGCCGACCAGCGGGATGCCGCCCTTGCCCGCGCCGACCAGCATTGCCGCCGCCAGCGCCGCCACCCAGAATCCGATGTCCTGTTCCACTCCGGCCAACCGCCCCGCACGCCGCCTTGCCGCGCGTTACCGCTAAACCTTGCCGCCCCGGCACGAAAGGGCGGATTTTTCTGTATGCGACGGTATACCACGGCCCATCCTCGCTGGACAGGATAGGTTTTAGGGTCTACCCCATGCCGCGACTCAAACAGTGGAGATCCCCATGGCCAGACCGAAGATCGCCCTCATCGGTGCCGGACAGATCGGCGGCACGCTCGCCCATCTGACCGCCTCGAAGGAGCTTGGCGACGTCATCCTCTTCGACATCGCCGAAGGCACGCCGCAGGGCAAGGCGCTTGACCTGGCGCAATGCGGCCCGGTCGAAGGCTTCGACGCCAGCCTCAAGGGAACCAACTCCTATGCCGACATCGCGGGCGCCGATGTCTGCATCGTCACCGCCGGCGTGCCAAGGAAGCCGGGCATGTCGCGCGACGACCTGCTGGGGATCAACCTCAAGGTGATGAAGTCGGTGGGCGAGGGCATCAAGCAATACGCCCCGAACGCCTTCGTCATCTGCATCACCAACCCGCTGGACGCCATGGTCTGGGCGCTGCGCGAGTTTTCGGGCCTGCCGGCGGAAAAGGTGGTCGGCATGGCGGGCGTCCTTGACGCGGCCCGCTTCCGCCACTTCCTGTCGCTGGAATTCAACGTCTCGATGAAGGACGTGACCGCCTTCGTCCTGGGCGGCCACGGCGACACGATGGTGCCGCTGACCCGCTATTCCACCGTCGCCGGCATCCCGCTGCCCGACCTGGTGGAAATGGGCTGGACGACGCAGGAAAAGCTGGACGCCATCGTCCAGCGCACCCGCGACGGCGGGGCCGAGATCGTCGGCCTCTTGAAAACCGGATCGGCCTTCTACGCGCCCGCGACCAGCGCCATCGAGATGGCCGAGGCCTATCTGAAGGACCAGAAGCGCCTGCTGCCCTGCGCCGCCTTCGTCAAGGGCGCCTACGGGCTTGACTGCATGTATGTCGGCGTCCCGACCGTGATCGGCGCCGGCGGGGTCGAGCGGATCGTCGACATCAAGCTGAACCCGGCGGAAAAGGCGATGCTCGACAAGTCGATCGACGCGGTGAAGGGCCTTGTCGCCGCCTGCAAGGGCATCGACCCGACGCTGGCCTGAACCATCGCCCCGGTGCATGCAGACGGGCGCCCATCGGGCGCCCGTTTCATATCGTGACGGTTGAAGGTGCGTGGAACCACGCACCTTACGGCATCGCGCGGATGGCCTGCCCGATCCTGCGGATGCCCTCGTCCGCCACGTCCTTTTCGTGCAGCGAGAAGCTGAGCCGGATCGTGTTGCCGTTCGACCCGTCGGCGAAGAAGGCGCGACCGGGCACGAAGGCGACCTTCTCGTGCTTCAGCGCATGGGCCAGCAGATCCGCGCCGTCGATCTTCTCGGGCAGGGTCAGCCAGACGAACATGCCGCCCTCGGGCCTTGTCCATGTCACGCCCTGCGGCATGTCGCGCGCCAGCGCATTCTGCCAGGCGGCGACCGGAAGCAGCGCCGGATCGGGAATGCGGCCCCCGAAGGATATGGTCCCGGGCTGATCCAGAAGTTTCAGCAGGTCGCGGATTTCCGATGCCTTCATCCGCGACATGCGGGGCGCGAAGATCGAAGCCCGGTCCATCACTTGCCACCGGCCAGAGCGCCACCACCGGATGCGGCCTGCCGCCCGACTGTCAGAGGGTCAACGCGACCTCGCCCAGCCCTTCGATCCGCGCGACATAGCGGCCGGGGCCGGGAAGGGGCATCGGCCCGACCCGCGCCCCGGTGATCACCGCCTGCCCGGCCCGCAAGCCCCGGCCGCGTTCGCTTGCATGGTTGGCCAGCCAGACCAGTTCGCTGACCGTCTCTTCCGTCGTCGGCCCGGTCGTTGCGCGGGCGATCTCGGCCCCGTCACGCCAGAGAACCGCCGGCATCCGGCCTAGGTCCAGCCCGATCCAGTCGGCCGCCCCGGCGCCCTTGCCGGTGCCCAGCCCGAAGGCGCCGTGCGACATCGCATCGGCCAGCGTCGCCAGCTTCGGCATCGCCCGGCGGTCGGCATAGCGCGAACGGATGATCTCGAACGCGGCACGGATGCCGCCCAGCGCCGCCAGCACCTCGTCCCGGGTGTAGGGCGCGGTCCGCGGCGGCAGGTCGCGGGCGATGGTCACGGCGATTTCCACCTCGACCTCGGGCGCGATCATCGGCGGCAGCGTCGCACCGTCCGCCAGAAGCCGCCCGGCGCCGATCGGGGCGCCGATATGGGGCGCGGTCGGCGTGGCCTTCCAGCCCGACAACGCGTCATCGCCAAGAACGGCATCCTGCACTGCATAGGCCGCCGCCTCGTCCGCCGGAACCGCGCCTTCGGGCAGCGCGGCGATCGGCCCTTCGCGTTCGGCCGCCGTCAGCGCCGCGGCCGCCATCGCGATCCGGTCCATGGCAAATTCCCCCTCTGCCTGCCGCCCCATGGCTAACCGTCCCGCCGGCGGGCGCAAGGCCGAAACGCCTTCCTCTTGCCAGCGCCGCCGCTTTCGGGCATCCCGGCCCGGTTCGGCACATCCGACGCCCGTTGACGAGGCCCGCCATGGACTATTCCAAATCCGGCAACCCGAGGTCCGCCAAGGACAGCCACCACGCGCTTGACGTGCCCCGGCGCGGCGCGCCCAAGGCGCAAGCGGCCGAGGCGAAGAAGGCCGCACTTCTGGCGCGGATGAAGGCCGCGGCCGAGGCCCGGAAGAAGCCCGAGACGCCCTGACGCGGGACGCCGCGGCGCTATTCGCGGCAGACCAGCAGCACCACGCCCGCCGGGTCCGATGTCCAGTGCCCGTCGACGCCGTCCAGAGGTTCAAGCTCGTCGCGGAGCGGGCCGCCCAGTTGTGCCACCGCCGCCGCCGGATCGTCGGTCACCAGTTCCAGCCACAGATCCACTTGGCTTTGCCGCTCGACCCGGTCGATCCACAGGATCATCGGGCCGAAGGTGAAGGCCACGCTGCCGGCGGTGGCCTTGTGGACCGGCAGGCCCACCCGGTCGCGCCAGAAGGCGACCGTCTCTTCCCATTTCCACTGCGGCACCTTGACCGCGATGTTCCGCCCCGGACCGATCATTGCCGCCCCCTCCCTCGCACCGGATTCAGCATGGCGCAGGATCGCGCGGCACGGAAGCGGGCGCTGCGCATCGCGGCCGGACGCTTGACTCCCGCCCCGGCCCTGCCCCAGATCGCCGGCCAGGAGGCCCCATGTCCGACATTGCCCAAGACCTGCTTGCCCGCCTGACGCGGTATTGCGCCATCGACAGCCAGTCCGACGAGGACAGTTCTTCCGCGCCCTCGACGGCGATCCAGCTGAACCTCGCCCGCCTGCTGGTGGCCGAGCTGCAGGAGATCGGCGCCGAGGATGTGACGCTGACCGACTATGGCGCCGTCCTGGCAACGATTCCCGGCACCGCGCCGGGGCCGACGGTGGGCTTCCTGGCGCATATGGACACAGCCCCCCAGTTCAACGCGACGGGCGTGAAGCCGCGTGTCATCCGCGGCTACAACGGCGGCGCGATCACCTACCCGGACAATCCTTCCCTGACCCTGACGCCCGAGATTTCGCCGCAGCTGGCCGGAAAGCTGGGCCATGACATCGTCACCGCCTCGGGCACCACGCTGCTGGGCGCCGATGACAAGGCCGGGATCAGCGTCATCATGGCCACCGCCCGGCAGATGATCGCCAGCGCCGCGCCGCGGCCGAAGCTGCGCATCGCCTTCACCCCGGATGAGGAGATCGGCCGCGGCGTCGACCGGCGCCTGCCGCAAGACCTTGGCGCCGACTTCGCCTATACGTTCGACGGCGGCGCGGTGGGCGAGATCGAGTATGAAAGCTTCTCGGCCGACGGGGCGATGGTCACGATCAAGGGGGTGTCGATCCACCCCGGCCTTGCCAAGGGCAAGATGGTGAACGCGATCCACCTTGCGGCGAAGATCATCGCCGCCCTGCCGCAATCGACCCTGCAGCCCGAAGTGACCGAGGGGCGCGAGGGGTTCATCCACGCGACCGAGATGACCGGCGGATCGTCGGAAATGACCATCAGGTTCATCCTGCGCGACTTCGAACTGGACGGGCTGGCCGCCAAGGGCGACCTCCTGCGCGCCGTCTGCGCCGCGGTGCAGGCCGGCGAACCCCGGGCCGAAATCGCCTGCGCCATCCGCCCGCAATACCGCAACATGCGCTACTGGCTGGAAAAGGACATGACTCCGGTGGACCTTGCCCGCGACGCGGCGCGCGACCTTGGGATCGACCCGGTCTCGGTGCCGATCCGCGGCGGCACCGACGGGTCGCGGCTGACGGAAATGGGCGTGCCCTGCCCGAACCTGTTCACCGGGATGCAGGAAATCCACGGGCCGCTGGAGTGGATTTCGGTGCAGGACATGGAGGCGGCGACCCGGCTGATGCTGGGCATCGCCGCCCGCGCCGCGCGGGGCTGATGGCGGCGATGCGGCCGGTGTCTCCCTATCTGGCGCCCGGTTTCTATGACCGGGCGCTGGCCGAGGGGAAGCATCGCGACATCGTCGGCGGCCGCTGGCGCGAGACGGGGACGGCGCAGATGGAATGCCTTCTGGCCGAGGGGCTGCTGCCGCAGCACCTGCTGCTTGATATCGGCTGCGGCCCGCTGCGGCTGGGCCATCTTGCGGTGCCCTGGCTTGACCCGGGGCACTACTGGGGCACCGATGCCTCGGCCGCACTGATGCGGCGGGGCTGGGAGCAGGAACTGGCCGACAGGGACCGCCTGCCCCCCGCGCAACTGGTGGAGGATGCGGATTTCGCCTTTCCCGGCGTGCCGGCGGCGATCGACTATGCCATCGCCTTCGCCGTCTTCACCCATCTGCCGCCCGAGGCGTTGCCGCGGGCGCTGGCGTCGATCCATGCGCGGTTTCCGGGGCTGAGGGCGCTGCTCCTGACCGTGTTCCTGGCGCCCGAGGGTCATGCCGGCCCCTTCCGGCAGGCCGATGGCGTCGTCACCCACCCCGACCGCGCGCCGCGGCACCGGACGCAAGCCGCGGTCGAGGGTGAGGCCCGCGCGGCCGGCTTCCGCCTTGACTGGCGCGACCGCCGGCTGCCGCGCGGGCAAAGGCTGGCGGTGCTGACGCGGGTGTAGGGTCCGCCGCGCCGGCCGGTGCGGACGGAAAAGGCGAGGCATCGCCTCGCCCCGCCCGCTGGCGCGACATGTCACCCCAAGACGGTGACCAGGCGATACGACGCAAGGCCGGCGCCCGACCGGCGGGCGAGAAGCGCCCGCCTGGGGCGGGGCGGGCGCTGGCCGGGCCGTTCAAGGCCCGGCCGTGCAAGGTGAAACCTCGCATTCTGGCGAAGGCGATGGCCTTCGCCAGCCCCGCCCCCCGGGGCCGGATTTCCCGACCCCGGCCCCGCTTGACCCCCGGCCGCCCCGGCCGCATCCTTCGCCCGTATTGCAGGAGTGTCCGATGCGCCGCCTGTTCCTTGCCGCCGCCCTTGCCGTGCTTCCCCTGCCGGCGCTGGCCGAACCTTCCCCCCTTTCGGCCGAGATCGCCGCCGCCGGCATCACCGCGACCGAGGCGCGGCTTGCCGCGCTGGCCGATCCCGCACCGCCCGATCTCTTCGCCCTCGCCGGCCTGCGCTTCCTGAGGGGCGTCGAACGGGCGCTGCAGCTGCGCTGGGAAACCGGCACCCGCGCCGACTGGTCGGAACTGCCGATCCTGCGGCTGCCGATTCCGGAAAACCCCGCCGCCCGGCCCTTCGCCCCGGCCGACGTGACCACGCTGCTGACCGGCCTTGCCGCCGACATGGACAGTGCCCGCGCCGCGCTGGACACGCTCGACACCCGCGATTTCGTGCTGGAAATCGCCGTCGCCGACCTCTGGTTCGACATCGACGGCAACGGCGCGCGCGGCCCGGGCGAATCCGTCGCCGACGTGGCGGGCCTGACCCTTGGCGGCAGCCGGATGATCGCCGTCCCGGTCGCCGAGCCGGTGGTCCGCTTCGACGGCGCCGATGCCGCCTGGCTGGCCGCCTATACCCACCTGCTGTCCGCCTTCGCCGAAGTGGCGCTGGCCTATGACCCGGAACCCGCCGTGCAGAAGGTGATCGACGACAGCCGGGCGATCTACGCGCTCTGGGGCGACACGCCGCCCGACAACGCCTTCGACATGATGTTCGGCCGGCAGGTCGACCGCGTCGCCATGATCCTCGGCGCGCTGGCGAAGGAACCCGATGCCGCACGCACGCAGGCCGCGCATGGCCACCTTCTGTCGATGATCGCCGAGAACCGCCGGTTCTGGTCGCTTGCCGCGGCCGAGACCGACAACGACCGCGAATGGGTGCCGGCCGAGGGGCAGGTCTCGGCCCTGGGCATCATCATGCCGCCCGGCACCGCCGACCGCTGGCAGGCCGTGCTGGCCGATGCCGAACTGGCGCTGAAGGGCGAACTCCTGGTGCCGCACTGGCGCTATGGGGCCGAGGCGGGGATCGACCTTGCGAAGCTCTTCGCCGATCCGCCCGCCGTCGATCTGATCGCCATGATCCAGGGCGGCGGGCTCTTGCCCTATGCCCGCAAGGGCCCGCGGATGAGCATGGCCAGCTGGCGCGATTTCGAGCGGATCGTCGAGGGCGACGCGGTGCTTTTCGCCGTTTTCCTGAACTGACGGCCGCTCCGGCGAATCACGAAGCGGCAGGCAGCGCAAACGCCGCAGCGCAGCAAGTGATCACTGGATTCCTGCGTGTGATCACACTTTTTCATGCCGTGATCACAAATGTCGCTTTTCCGCGGCTTTTCACCATCTGCCCGCGAATTGACCTTTGGCTGCCCCCGGGTTTCATGCCAGATAGCCGCGAAATTCCCAAGCACCGGGGCGCTTTGACATGAACATCCACGAATACCAGGCCAAGGCCCTTCTGCGCAGCTACGGCATACCCGTCTCGGACGGGCGGGTCGTGCTGCGGGCGGAAGAGGCCAAGACCGCGGCTGGAGAGCTTGACGGGCCGCTCTGGGTGGTCAAGTCGCAGATCCACGCCGGCGGCCGCGGCAAGGGCAAGTTCGTCGAGCCCGAGGCGGGTGAGAAGGGCGGCGTGCGGCTGGCGAAATCGGTCGAGGAAGCCGCCGAATTCGCCCGGCAGATGCTGGGCCGCACCCTTGTCACCGTGCAGACCGGCCCGGCCGGCAAGCAAGTGAACCGCATCTATATCGAGGACGGTTCCGACATCGAGCGCGAGCTTTACCTTGCCCTGCTGATCGACCGCAAATCCAGCCGCATCTCGATCGTCGCCTCGACCGAGGGCGGCATGTCGATCGAGGACGTGGCCCATGACACGCCCGAGAAGATCCACACCATCACCATCGACCCGGCGACCGGCCTGCAGGATTTCCACGGCCGCCGCGTCGCCTTTGCGCTGGGCATGTCGGGCAACCAGGTCAAGCAATGCGTGAAGATCGTCCGCGACCTTTACCGGCTGTTCGTCGACAAGGACATGGACATGCTGGAGATCAACCCCTTCTGCGTCCTGAAAGACGGCAACCTGAAGCTGCTTGATGCGAAGATGGGCTTCGACGGCAACGCCATCTACCGCCACCCCGACATCGCCGCGCTGCGCGACGAGACCGAGGAAGACCCCAAGGAACTCGCCGCCTCGAAATTCGACCTGAACTACATCGCGCTTGATGGCGAAATCGGCTGCATGGTGAACGGCGCCGGCCTTGCCATGGCGACGATGGACATCATCAAGCTTTACGGCGCGGAACCGGCCAACTTCCTGGACGTGGGCGGCGGGGCGACGAAAGAGAAGGTGACGGAAGCCTTCAAGATCATCACCAGTGACCCGAACGTGAAGGGCATCCTCGTCAACATCTTCGGCGGCATCATGCGCTGCGACATCATCGCCGAGGGCGTGATCGCCGCGGTCAAGGAAGTGGGCCTCAAGGTGCCGCTGGTCGTGCGGCTGGAAGGCACCAATGTCGAACGGGGCAAGAAGATCATCAACGAAAGCGGCCTGAACGTCATCGCCGCCGACGACCTGTCGGATGCCGCGAAGAAGATCGTCAAGGCGGTCAAGGGCTAACCCGTAGGGCGGGGTTCACCCCGCCTCGCGACCAACCAATGGCGGGGTGAACCCCGCCCTACGGAGAAACCAGATGTCCGTTCTCGTCGACAAGAATACCAAAGTCATCTGCCAGGGGTTCACCGGCAGCCAGGGCACGTTCCATTCGGAACAGGCAATCGCCTACGGGACCAAGATGGTCGGCGGCGTGACGCCGGGGAAGGGTGGCACCACCCACCTGAACCTGCCGGTCTTCGACTCGGTCCATGACGCGGTGGCGAAGACCGGCGCCGATGCCACCGCGATCTACGTCCCGCCGCCCTTCGCGGCCGACTCGATCCTTGAGGCGATCGACGCGGAAATCCCGCTGATCGTCTGCATCACCGAAGGCATTCCGGTGCTGGACATGATGAAGGTCAAGCGCGCCCTCATCAACTCGAAGTCGCGGCTGATCGGGCCGAACTGCCCCGGGGTGATGACGCCGAACCAGTGCAAGATCGGCATCATGCCGGGCAGCATCTTCTCGGCCGGCTCGGTCGGGGTGGTCTCGCGTTCCGGCACGCTGACCTATGAAGCGGTGAAGCAGACAACGGATGTGGGCCTTGGCCAGTCCTCGGCCGTGGGCATCGGCGGCGACCCGATCAAGGGCACCGAGCATATCGACGTGCTGGAAATGTTCCTGGCCGACCCCGAGACCACCAGCATCATCATGATCGGCGAAATCGGCGGTTCGGCCGAAGAGGAAGCCGCCGAATTCCTCGCCTCGGAAAAGAAGAAGGGCCGCTGGAAGCCGACCGCCGGCTTCATCGCCGGCCGCACCGCCCCTCCGGGCCGCCGCATGGGCCACGCCGGCGCCATCGTCGCGGGCGGCAAGGGCGACGCCGAGAGCAAGATCGAAGCGATGCGTAGCGCAGGCATCGTCGTCGCCGACAGCCCCGCCACGCTGGGCGAAGCGGTGTTGAAAGCGATCAAGGGCTGACAATGGGACCGGCGCAAGCCATCGGGATCGGCCTCCTCCGGTCCTTTCGGTTCTCGGGACGGGCTTCCCGCTCCGAGTTCTGTTGGTTTGCGTTGATAGTCCTTTTCGGAGCCATCGTGATCGTCTCGCTTGGCGGCGAGGCCATGCAAGGGCCTGCCCTTGTCGCCATCCCGATACTGTTTCTCCCGATCGGAGGCCGACGGTTTCGGGACACAGGACTATCGAGCTGGCTGTTTCGCATCCCGCTGAGCATAAGCACCTTGGGTATGCTTATGGCATTCACAGGCTATCTCGACTTTAACTTTGCAGAAACGACAGGCGGTTCACAGTCTGTCTTCAGTGTGAATGGGATCCGGTCAACATCGCTGCTGATGCTTGTGATTTTGGGCACGCCTATCCTTTGGGCGGCATTGCTCCTGTTCTGCGCCAGTTCAACTATTGGGAACCCTGCCGATACGGTCCCAACCCCTCCTGAGGTGCCCCGATGACCGACCAATCCCCCACCGCCGCCTTCGCCGCCTCGTCCTTCCTGGACGGGGCCAATGCCGATTACGTCGATCAGCTTCAGGCCCGCTATGCCGAAGACCCGAACTCGGTCGATGCGGCTTGGGCCGAATTCTTCCGCGCGCTGGGCGACAGCGAACTCGATGCCAAGCGCGCCGCCACAGGCCCCAGCTGGGCGCGGCCCGACTGGCCGCCGCAACCGGCCGACGACCTGACCGCCGCGCTGACCGGGGAATGGCCCGCCGCCCCCGCCAAGGATGCCCGGGCCGCCGGGGCCAAGATCGCCGCCAAGGCCGCCGATCAGGGCGTGAACCTGACCGAGACGCAGCTGCAGCGCGCCGTGATCGACTCGATCCGCGCGCTGATGATCATCCGCGCCTACCGCATCCGCGGCCATCTGGTCGCCAACCTTGATCCCCTGGGCATGCGGGACGAAACCCCGCATCCGGAACTGGACCCCACCTCCTACGGTTTCACCGACGCCGACCTCGACCGGCCGATCTTCATCGACAACGTGCTGGGCCTGACCCATGCATCGATGCGGACGATCATCGACATCCTGAAGCGCACCTATTGCGGCACCTTCGCGCTGCAATACATGCACATCTCCGACCCGGAACAGTCGGCCTGGCTCAAGGAACGGATCGAGGGCTACGGCAAGGAAATCGCCTTCACGCGTGAGGGGCGCAAGGCGATCCTGAACAAGCTGGTCGAGGCCGAGGGGTTCGAGAAGTTCTGCCATGTGAAGTTCATGGGCACAAAACGCTTCGGCCTTGACGGGGGCGAGGCGCTGATCCCGGCGATGGAGCAGATCGTCAAGCGCGGCGGAAACCTGGGCGTGCAGGAAATCGTCATCGGCATGCCGCACCGCGGCCGGCTGAACATCCTCGCGACCGTTCTGGCCAAGCCCTACAAGGCGATCTTCAACGAATTCCAGGGCGGCAGCTACAAGCCGGACGAGGTCGAAGGTTCGGGCGACGTCAAGTATCACCTCGGCGCCTCGTCCGACCGGTCGTTCGACGGCAACACGGTGCATCTGTCGCTGACCGCGAACCCCAGCCACCTTGAGGCGGTGAACCCGGTGGTGCTGGGCAAGGTCCGCGCCAAGCAGGACCAGCTGAACGACCTGGCCGAACGGATCGCCGTGCTGCCCGTCCTCCTTCACGGCGACGCGGCCTTTGCCGGGCAGGGCGTGGTGGCCGAATGCCTGCAGCTTTCGGGGATCAAGGGCCACCGCACCGGCGGCTGCATCCATATCATCGTCAACAACCAGATCGGCTTTACCACCGCGCCGCATTTCAGCCGGACCTCGCCCTATCCGACCGACATCGCGCTGATGGTCGAGGCGCCGATCTTCCATGTGAACGGCGACGACCCCGAGGCGGTGGTCCACGCCGCCCGCGTGGCGACCGAGTTCCGCCAGAAGTTCCACAAGGACGTGGTCATCGACATTTTCTGCTACCGCCGCTTCGGTCACAACGAAGGCGACGAGCCGATGTTCACCAACCCGATCATGTATCAGCACATCCGCAAGCAGAAGACGACGCTGCAGCTTTATACCGACCGGCTGGTCGCCGACGGGCTGATCCCGGAAGGCGAGATCGAGGACATGAAGGCCGCCTTCCAGGCGCGGCTGAACGAGGAATTCGAGACCGGCAAGACCTACAAGCCCAACAAGGCCGACTGGCTGGACGGCCGGTGGAAGAACATGCAGACCTCGGGGCTGGACAGCTACCAGCGCGGCGAGACCTGGGTGAAGCCCGAGACCATGGCCGAGATCGGCGCCGCGCTGACCCGCGTGCCCGAAGGCTTTGACCTGCACAAGACCATCGGCCGCCAGCTGGAAGCCAAGAAGGCGATGTTCGACACCGGCCGCGGCTTCGACTGGGCCACGGCCGAGGCGCTGGCCTTCGGCGCGCTTCAGGTCGAGGGGTTCCCGGTGCGGCTTTCGGGCCAGGACTGCACCCGCGGCACCTTCAGCCAGCGCCAGTCGGCCTTCGTCGACCAGACGACCGAGGAACGCTATTACCCGCTGAACCACATCCGCGCGGGGCAGGCGCGGTATGAAGTCATCGACTCGATGCTGTCGGAATATGCCGTCCTTGGCTTCGAATACGGCTATTCGCTGGCCGAACCCAACGCGCTGACCATCTGGGAGGCGCAGTTCGGCGATTTCGCCAACGGCGCGCAGATCATGTTCGACCAGTTCGTGAACTCGGGCGAATCCAAATGGCTGCGGATGTCGGGTCTGGTGGTGCTTCTGCCGCACGGGTTCGAGGGCCAGGGGCCGGAACATTCCAGCGGCCGGCTGGAACGGTTCCTGCAGAACTCGGCCGAGGAGAACTGGATCGTCGCCAACTGCTCGACCCCGGCGAACTACTTCCACATCCTGCGCCGGCAGCTGCACCGCGACTTCCGGAAGCCGCTGATCCTGATGACGCCCAAGTCGCTCTTGCGGCATCCGATGTGCGTCAGCGACGCGGCGGACTTCACCGACGGATCGACCTTCCACCGCGTCCTGTGGGACGATGCGCAGAAGGGCCATTCGGAAACCAAGCTGAAGGCCGATGCCGACATCCGCCGCGTCGTCCTCTGCTCGGGCAAGGTCTACTACGACCTCCTCGCCGAACGCGATGCGCGCGGCCTCGACGATGTCTATCTCCTGCGGGTCGAACAGCTTTATCCGACGCCGGTCAAGGCGCTTTCGGCCGAACTTGCCCGCTTCCCGGGCGCCGATGTCGTCTGGTGCCAGGAAGAGCCGAAGAACCAGGGCGCCTGGACCTTCATCGAGCCCGAACTGGAGGCGCTGCTGACCCAGGTGCGCGGCACCGTCACCCGTGCCCGCTATGCCGGACGCCTGGCCAGCGCCTCGCCGGCGACCGGCCTCGCCTCGCGCCACAAGACCGAACAAACCGCGCTGGTCAACGCCGCGCTGACCATCGCCTGAAGGAGTTGAAGATGACCGACGTCATGGTGCCCGCCCTGGGCGAAAGCGTCAGCGAAGCCACCGTCTCGACCTGGTTCAAGAAGGTGGGCGACGCCGTGAAGCTGGACGAGATGCTCTGCGAGCTGGAGACCGACAAGGTTTCCGTCGAGGTGCCCTCGCCCGTCTCGGGCGTGCTGGCCGAGATCATCGCGCCCGAGGGCACGACCGTCGCGGCGAACGCCCGCCTTGCGGTGGTGACCGAAGGCGCCACCGCTGCTGCCGCACCCGCTCCGGCGCCGGCGGCCAAGGCCGAGGCCCCGGTCGCGGCCCCTGCCGCGCCTTCCGCCAAGGACGTGGAAGACGCCCCCGCCGCCAAGAAGGCGATGGCCGAGGCCGGCCTGTCGCGCGATCAGGTTCAGGGCACCGGCAAGGACGGCCGGGTGATGAAGGAAGACGTGGCCCGCACGGTCGCCGGCGCATCCGGCGCCGCCGCGGCTGCCGCCGCCCCGGCCCCGGCCCCCGCGCCGATCCCGCGCGCGCCCGTCCCGGCCGACGATGCCGCGCGCGAGGAACGGGTCAAGATGACCCGCCTGCGCCAGACCATCGCCCGCCGCCTGAAGGACGCGCAGAACACCGCCGCCATGCTGACGACCTATAATGAGGCCGACATGTCCGGCATCATGGCGCTGCGGAACGAATACAAGGACCAGTTTGAAAAGAAGCACGGCGTCAAGCTTGGCTTCATGTCCTTCTTCGTCAAGGCCTGCTGCCACGCCCTGAAGGAAGTGCCCGAGGTCAATGCCGAGATCGACGGCACCGACGTGGTCTACAAGAACTACGTCCACATGGGCGTGGCCGTCGGCACGCCGCAGGGCCTTGTCGTCCCCGTGGTCCGCGACGCCGACCAGCTGTCCTTCGCCGCGATCGAGAAGAAGATCGCCGAATACGGCATCCGCGCCCGCGACGGCAAGCTGTCGATGGCCGAGATGACGGGCGGTTCCTTCACCATCTCGAACGGCGGCGTCTACGGCTCGCTCATGTCCTCGCCGATCCTGAACCCGCCGCAGTCGGGCATCCTTGGCATGCACAAAATCCAGGACCGGCCGATGGTCGTCGGCGGCCAGATCGTCATCCGCCCGATGATGTATCTGGCGCTCAGCTACGATCACCGGATCGTCGACGGCAAGGGCGCGGTGACCTTCCTCGTCCGGGTGAAAGAGGCGCTGGAAGACCCGCGTCGGCTGCTGATGGATTTGTGAGGGGTGCGTGGAACCACGCACCCTACCGCCCGACCGCCACGCGTCCTGCCCGGGTAGGGTGCGTGCTTGCACGCACCGCACCGCATTGGGAGACCCGCCATGCAACTCCTGATCCAGACCTCCGCCCCCGACTACCCCGCCTGGAAAGCCGCCTTCGATGCCGAGGGCGAGAACATCGCCGGTGCCGGGTTGCAGGTCCTTCAGATATGGCGAGGCGAAGGGAATGCGGTGCTGGTGCTGTTCCAGGTGTCGAATGCGGCGCGCGCCCGTGACTGGCTGGCAAAGCGGGCGGGTTTCGGCGATGCGATGACGGCGCAGTTTCTGGAAACGGCCTGAAGATGACGGCCCATTGCCCCGCTGCTGCCCCCCTCCCCGACCCTCCCCCACCAGGGGGGAGGGAGGCATCGACGACCGCCCGTTCCGCGCGGGCGTCAACCCGCGCCGCCCCGGCCCGACCGGCCGCCCCCCCTCCCCCCCGTGGGGAGGGGCCGGGGGTGGGGGGCCTGCCACCCCAAGACCCCCGCCCCGGCCTTGAGCCGGGGCCTCGCCCGGCATCCCGCGCCATGCGGGCCGCCCGGGGCGGAATAGCCCTCGCCCTCGCCCTTTCCGCCACCCCCGCGCTTGCCCTGACCGACGGCCAGAAAGACCAGGTCATGCTCTGGTGGCAGCAGGCCATGGCCGAGCAGACCGTGGTCCTGACCTGCGCCGCCACCCAGAACGACCTTGAGAAATCCTTGCGCAAGCGCTGGGAAGGCATCCGCCAGCAGACGCTTGCCGCCATGGCCGGGGCCGGCTGGCCCGCCGGCGAACTGAAAACCCTGCGCGCCGCCAGCGCCCCCGATGCGCTGCGCAAACCCGCAGACACGCCGTTCGGCGAGGTCATCGCCTGGTGCAACACCTTTCCCGACTGGTTCCCCGTCGCACGCGATCTTGCCTTCACCGCGCTTGATGCCGAGGTCGCCCGCGTCCTGTCGGACACCGCGCCATGATCCGCGCCGCCACCTTCCTTGCCCTGGCCCTTCCCGCCGCGGCGCAGGACCGCAGCGATGAGATTGCGGCGCAGCTGGACGAGGTGATGGCGGAATACCGCGTCTACCTCACCTGTTCGACGCTTGACCCCGAGGTCCACGCCCCGATCCTTGCCAGGTGGAAGAACATGGTCGCCGAGACGCAGCTTGCGCTGGCCGAGGCCGGGCTTGCGCCGGCGAACCTTGGCGATTTCATCGCCTCGGGCTGGACCGGCGGGCTTACGCCCGAACCGGGCACCCCTTTCGCCGATGTGCAGTCCTTCTGCGCCAAGCACTCGGGCTGGCTTCGCGCCTTCGATTCCTTCAGCTACACAAAGCTGCCCGACGCCCTGGACCTGGAAGGCGACACGCCATGACGCCCGAGCTTGCCGCCCTTGAACAATCCCTCTGGCGCCGCGAAACCCGCTTCGACCGCGCCCTGATGGATGCCACATTCGCCCCGGACTTCTTCGAATTCGGCCGCTCGGGCCGCCGCTACAGCCGCGACGAGATGCTGTTCGATCCGTCAGAGGCGACGGCGATCCACGCCACCCTGCACGACCTGAAGGTCACCCGGCTTTCGCCGGACCTTGCCCTCGTCACCTATGTGTCCGAGGTTCGCGACGGTGAACCGGAATGGGCCAACCGCGCCTCGATCTGGGATCGCGCCTCCGGTCGCTGGCTTCTGCGTTTCCACCAAGGCACCCCCTGCGAGGCCCCCCGATGACCCAGGAACTGACCGTCCTCATACTCGTCGCCCTGCTGCAGGCGGCGCAGCTGATGCTGGCTGCAACGCTTTCGAACCGCCAGCTTGGCCCGGATTTCAACGCCGGCCCGCGTGATGCGCCGCGCCCGGCGCTGACCGGGGCCGCCGGCCGGGCCGACCGGGCGCTGAAGAACCATTATGAAAGCCTGCCGCTTTTCATCGCCGCCATCCTGGTCCTTGCCCTTGCCGACAAGACATCGGCTCTGACCTCGGCCGCCGCCTGGGCCTATCTCGGCGCCCGCATCCTCTATGTTCCCGCCTATCTCTTCGGCTGGACGCCCTGGCGTTCGGTCATCTGGGGCGTGGGCTTCCTTGCCACCCTGACCCTTCTGGTGTCGGCCCTGGCCTGACATCATCACCCGTTCCCAAATATCCCGGGGGTCCGGGGGCAGCGCCCCCGGCCAGCCGGACCGAAAACAGGAGACCACCATGGCAGACTTCGACGTGATCGTGATCGGCGGCGGCCCCGGCGGCTATGTCTGCGCCATCCACTGCGCGCAGCTTGGCCTGAAGACCGCCTGCGTCGAGGGGCGCGATGCCCTGGGCGGCACCTGCCTGAACATCGGCTGCATCCCGTCGAAGGCGCTGCTGAACGCGACGCATCTCCTGCACGAGACGCATGAGAATTTCGAGAAGATGGGCCTGATGGGCGCCAAGCCCAAGGTCGATTGGGAACGGATGCTGCGCTACAAGGACGACGTGATCACCGGCAACACCAAGGGGATCGAGTTCCTGTTCAAGAAGAACAAGGTCACCTGGCTGAAGGGCTGGGGCTCGATCCCCGCCGCCGGCCAGGTCAAGGTCGGGGACGAGGTGCATACCGCGAAGAACATCGTCATCGCCACCGGGTCCGAAGCCTCGGTCCTGCCCGGCATCACCGTCGACGAAGAGGTGATCATCACCTCGACCGGCGCGCTGGCCCTGCCGAAGATACCGAAGTCGATGGTCGTCATCGGCGCGGGCGTCATCGGGCTGGAAATGGGCTCGGTCTATGCGCGGCTTGGTGCCGATGTGACGGTGGTCGAATATCTGGACGCCATCACCCCCGGCATGGATGCCGAGGTCGCCAAGGCGTTCCAGAGAATCCTTGCCAAGCAGGGGCTGAAGTTCGTCCTTGGCGCCGCGGTGCAGACGGTGGAGCGCAAGGGCAAGGGCGCCCATGTCACCTGGAAGCTCAGGAAGAACGACAGCGCCGGCGAGATCAGCGCCGACGCCGTGCTGATCGCCACCGGCCGCAGGCCCTATACCGCCGGCCTCGGGCTTGAGGGCGTGGGCGTCGAACTGCTGCCCCGCGGCCAGATCAAGGTGGATGCCCACTGGCAGACCAGCGTGCCCGGCATCTATGCGATCGGCGACGCGATCCCCGGCCCGATGCTGGCCCACAAGGCCGAGGACGAGGGCATGGCGGTGGCCGAGGTTCTGGCCGGCAAGCATGGCCATGTGAACTATGGCGTGATCCCCGGCGTGGTCTACACCACGCCCGAAGTGGCCTCGGTCGGGCTGACCGAGGAACAGCTGAAGGACGAGGGCCGGGCCTACAAGGTGGGCAAGTTCCCGTTCATGGGCAACGGGCGGGCGAAGGCGGTGTTCCAGACCGAAGGCTTCGTCAAGCTGCTGGCCGACAAGGAGACCGACCGCATCCTTGGCTGCCACATCATCGGCCCCGGCGCCGGCGACCTGATTCACGAGGTCTGCGTGGCGATGGAATTCGGCGCCAGCGCGCAGGATCTGGCGCTGACCTGCCACGCCCACCCGACCTATTCCGAAGCGGTGCGCGAGGCCGCGCTGGCCTGCGGCCTGGGCGCGATCCACGCATAGGGTGGGGGGTGGCGGTGGTTCGGGGCGTGGCGGTGCGTGCAAGCACGCACCCTACCCCCTGCCTTCGTTTACCCGGCCCGTAGGTGCGTGCAAGCACGCACCCTACCTCGCTCCGTTCGCCGGGCCCGTAGGGTGCGTGCTTGCACGCAGCCGCTATCCCCGCCCGAACAGCCGCTCGATCAGCCCGCCCGAGCGTGCGCCCGGGTCGATGCCGACGACCAGCGCCGCCACCGCCTCGCCGTCCGGCGCGTCCAGTTCCAGCCGCGCCACAGCGCCGGGGCCGGCCTGCCGGGCGATCCGGTCGCGGTCGTTCGGCATGTCGCGCGGCCCGTGGCCGGCATAGGCGTCATGCTCGGCATAGATCGCGTCCGACAGCGCATCGTCAAAGAACACCTGCCCGGTCAGCGCGGTCCGGTCATCGAGGAACACCTTGTAGTGGATGTGGACCGCCCGGCCGGGATACCAGCCGGGAAACACGCTGCGGAACTCGGCCAGCCCGTCGGCGGCGGTCATCTGGGTGCCGCGCAGGAAGGTCTGGCCCCGCGTGTCGGTCGCGCCGAAATTCTCGACACCCGAATAGACGCCGTCGGCATCGCAATGCCAGACGTCGACCCGCGCGCCCGCGACCGGCGAACAATCGGCCTGCACCACCTGCAGCCGCAAGACCATCGGCAGGCCGGCGCGGTCTTCGGCGATGTCCTGGCGGATCAGGCCAGGGTCGACGTAGAACGGGCCTTCGGTCACCTCGGCCTGCAGCATGCAGACATCGGTCGAGATCAGGCCGGCCTCCTGCGCCTCGGCCCGCAGGGCCGGGGATGCCACCCATGCGGCGGGGGCAAGCGTCAGCGCCTTCAGGAGGCTGCGGCGGTCAAGAACGGTCAGGGTCATGTCGGTCTCCTTGCCGGTCATACGTGCGAACCGGCGCGCTCCGTCGCCGCAGGGCGCCCGATCTTTCGCCGAAAGATCGAAGGCGGGTCGCAAGACCCGCCCCGCTTCGCTCAATGTGCCGCCCTGATGAACGTGCCGTTCCGCAGTTCGGCGAAGGCCTGCCGCAACTCGTCCTCGGTGTTCATCACGATCGGCCCGGCCCAGGCCACCGGCTCCTCGATCGGGGCGCCGGAGACCAGCAGGAAGCGCACGCCTTCCGGCCCGGCCTGCACCGTCACCGTGTCGCCCGAACCGAAACGCACCAGCGTGCGGTTGCCGCTGAGGTCGCGGATATTCACCTCCTGCCCGGCCACTTCCTTTTCCAGCAGCACGCCCTCGGGGTGGCCCGCATCGGCGAAGCGGCCTGCGCCTTCGAAGACATAGGCGAAGGCCCGGCGGTAGGTGTCGACCCTGAAGGTCTTGCGGCGGCCCGCCGGCACGAGGATATCAAGGTATTGCGGATCGGCGGCGATGCCGTCGACCGGGCTTCTGATCCCCTTGTAGTCGCCGATCACCACGCGGATCGCGGTGCCGTCGTCGTCCACCACCTCGGGCAGTTCCGCGCCGGGAATGTCCTGATAGCGCGGCGCCGTCATCTTCAGGGCGCCCGGCAGATTGCCCCAGAGCTGGAAGCCGTGCATCCGCCCCTGATCGTCGCCCTTCGGCATTTCCTGATGCAGGATGCCGCGGCCCGCCGTCATCAGCTGCAGGCTGCCCGGGCCAAGGATGCCGCGGTTGCCAAGGCTGTCGCCATGTTCCACCGTGCCGGCCAGGACATAGGTGATGGTCTCGATCCCCCGGTGGGGGTGCCAGGGGAAGCCGGCCATGTAGTCCGCCGGACGGTCGCCGCGGAAATCGTCGAACAGCAGGAACGGATCGGCCTCGGTCGGGTCGCCGAAGGCACGGTGCAGGCGGACGCCGGCGCCTTCCATCGTGGGCTGGGCGCGGCGGGTTTCAAGGACGGGACGGATCGACATGGCTGAAGCCTCCTCTCCAGATGGTTTCTCTTGGCCCAAGATGGCGGCGCACAGATGTTCCGCCTAGGCCCACGCGCACAGGTCCACTGTGCGGAAATGCGAAGAAACGCTTGCCCCGCATCGGCGAGCCGTTGACTTTGCGTGCGCCAGCCCGCGGGCCGGCGCGGGACATCATCCCGCCAGATGCCGCAGTCCCTGGGTCACGTCGGTCCTGACTGCCAGCCGCAGCCCCGGCTCGTCGCCTGCCCGCAGCGCGGCCAGGATCAGCCGGTGGTGCTGGGGCGGCTCGTTCCGGCGCAGGCGCGCGTAAAGGGCGCGCATCGTCGGGCCAAGCTGCAGCCAGACCGTCTCGATCATCGCCAGCATCGCCGGCGTCTGCGCCCGCAGGTAAAGGGTGCGGTGAAATTCCAGGTTGGTCCTGACATAGGCCACCGCATCCTGCCGCGCCACCGCATCGGCGTTCAGGGCGTTGATCGCCGCCAGCCGCTCGATCAGGGCGAAATGCGCCCGGGGCAGCGCCCGCGCCGCCATCTCGGGCTCCAGCATCGCCCGGATCGCCGCCAGTTCCTCGATGCGTTCCGGCGTCAGTTCCGGCGTCGAGATGCGGCCCGAGGAAGAAAGGGTCAGCGCCCCCTCTGCCACCAGCCGCCGCACCGCCTCGCGCGCGGGGGTCATCGAGACGCCGAACTGCTTGCCCAGGCCCCGCAGCGTCAGGGGTTGGCCGGGCGGCAGTTCGCCATGCATCACCTGCTGGCGCAGGCTGCGATACAGCCGTTCATGCGCGGCGGCGTTGGGGTCTGGCAGGCGGGCGGCGATGACCATGGGGCAGAGGGAACACCCGCCCCCGCCGCCGGTCAATCCCCGAAGCGGTAGCGGTGCAGATCCTGCCCGTTGGCGCGCAGCCAGGCCCGTTCCCGCCGCCAGCCGGGGAAGATGCCGGCGACCACGGCCCAGTAGGCATCGGAATGGTTCATCTCGACCAGATGCGCCACCTCATGCGCGGCGACATAGTCCAGCACCGCAGGCGGCGCGAGGATCAGCCGCCAGGAATACATCAGAGCCCCGTCATGGCTGCATGATCCCCAGCGCGACCGGGTGTCGCGCAGCGTCAGCCGGCTGAACCCGCGGCCGACCTGCGCGGCGTGGCGGGCCGAGGCGTGCGCCAGCCGGTCGCGGGCCAGAACCTTCAGCCAGGCCGCCACCCGCGCGCCGGCCTGCGCCGGGTCGCCGGGTACCAAGAGCCGGTCTTCGTCGACGCGGACGGCGCGGCCCGTGCCCGGTTCCAGCCGAAGCAGGCGCCCCTCGACCGGCAACGGCGTGCCGATGCCGACGGTTTCGCCCGCCGCCTCGGGCATGCCAGCCAGCGTCCGCCGCAGCCATGCCTCCTGGGCGCGCAGGAATTCCATCGCGTCGGCATCGCGGGCGCGGGGCGGCAGCGTCAGCGTCACCCGCCCGTCCAGCCGCGAGACGCGGAGCGAGAATCGCCGCGCCCGGCCCGAGCGTTTCAGGACCACGTCCAGCGGCGGAGACCCGGGCAGAACAGCCATGCCTTCCCCTTGCAAAGCGGCATCCGAAGGGGCACATGACCCCCGTTGCGAAAGCCTTTGACAGCCGTGCCCCGCTATGGCAAGGGGCGGCTTTCCGGATAGACCGCCCCGCGGCGCCCCGCCGCCGCCCGGGCCTGAAACGAAGGGACGACCCATGCCCAAGGAAGACTGGGGCACCAAGCGCATCTGCCCGACGACCGGCAAGCGGTTCTACGACATGAACCGCAGCCCCGTCGTCAGCCCCTACACCGGCGAGGTGGTCGATATCGAATCCGCCCGCCGCAAGCTGGCCGCGTCGGTGATCGCCCGCGTCTCGCCGCAGAAGGACGAGGATGTGCTGGTCGACGACATCGAGGCCGACGACGACCTGCTGGAACCGGCAGGCACCGAGGATGCCGAGCTTGACGACGATCTGCTTGAGGATGACGCCGACGACAACGTCTCGCTCGACGATCTGGCGGATGTCGCCGGGGACGAGGAAGACGTCTGATCCGGTCCCGGGGGCGCTGCATTTTATGCTTGCGCCCCCCTGCCGCCTTCCGTAAGAACCGCCCATCGCGCCGGACCCAAGGGCGCGAGACCGTTGCTGGGGCCGTAGCTCAGTTGGGAGAGCGCTTGAATGGCATTCAAGAGGTCAGGGGTTCGATTCCCCTCGGCTCCACCAGTTTTCCGATCATCCTGCTGCCAAGACCGGGGCAAGCCGTTGCGGCCAAACCTGTCCCGCCGTTGGACCGGCCACGCGGCGCCGGTCGCGCCGCAGGGCGACATGAGCAGCCGCCAGATGGCGTTCAGGCGGCCAGAGACGGAGCCCGCAATCCGACAGTCGCGCAGGGAGGATCGGCCATGAAGCACAAGGATTCCGCGGCATCGGCCGCGCAGCCCCCGGCGCAGGCGAAACCGCAACCGCCATTGGTTTCCGGAATGCTGACGGATCTGGAAATCGAGGCGCTGCGGCAGGACGCGAAAGAGGCGAGCGCCTTGGGGCGGAAGCTCCTGGACGAACGCCCGGACCTGAGACTGAAGTAAGGCCGAGGGTTCCGCGCCGGGCGCGTGCCGCCGGTCTACCCCCAGAGCCGGATGATGCAGACGGCGCCGATCTCGGTCACGGGATCGCTGACACCGTCGCGCGTGGCGGCCGTTGCGGTATCGACGCAGGTGACCAGGTCGAGCGCTGCAAGGCGCAGGCCGCTGTCGCCAAGGTCGGCGACCCGGCCCGGGAAGGCCGTGCGGACCCAGCCTTCCGCCAGCGCGAGTTTGGTCGGCAAGGGGAAGGCCCGCCAGTCGGCGACGGTGGAACCGAAGGGCACGGTCGCCGGGCCGGTATTGCCGGCGGTGCGGGACGCGCCTTCGGTCGACAGCGACCCGGATGCCGCGAAATAATGCGGCGCCGGCCCGGCGGAACCGGCCGGCGCGGCGCTGGCGCCTTGCTCCGGTACCGCGGCGGGAACCGCGGTCCGGTTGCCGATGCCCCCGGCCCAGAGCGCGACGATCAGCGACAGGACCAGCGCCGAGGCGCCGCGCTGCAGCCAGGGCTGCGGGTTCGCCACCGGCCGCGGCCGGATGTCGGCCAGCAGCATCCGGTCGGGCAGGCGCGGTTCCAACTGCCATGCCGGACCGGGGCGGGCAAAGCCCATGCGGACACCGGACGGCGCGGCGCGATGCCCGGCGGGGACAGCGCCGAAGCCACCGGCCGGAACGGCCGCCCGACCAGGCCCGAAGACTGCCTGAATGTCCTTGATTCGCATGGCCGGTCGCCCCCCGGTTGTGTTGCGCCCCTTCGGATTCGCACGTGGTTGTGGCAAGATTTGGGCAAGCCGGCACAATTGTGGCAGGGCGAACCGCCGCACCGGCCCGGTTCCGTGGTGGACCTTCGCCGGCCCGCGCCCTAGTCTCGGCCCCTGATTCAATTGAAGGCCCCGGCGGACCCCATGTCAGACGCGCCCGAGAAATCCTATCAGGTGCTGGCCCGGAAATACCGGCCCGAAACCTTTGCCGATCTTGTCGGCCAGGAGGCGATGGTCCGCACGCTGAAGAACGCCTTCGCGGCCGACCGGATCGCCCATGCCTTCGTGATGACCGGCATACGCGGAACCGGCAAGACCACGACGGCGCGGATCATCGCCAAGGGGCTGAACTGCACCGGGCCGGACGGCAAGGGCGGCCCGACGACCGACCCCTGCGGCCAGTGCGACAGCTGTATCGCCATTGCCGAGGGCCGGCATGTCGACGTGATCGAGATGGACGCCGCGTCGAACACCGGGATCGACGACATCCGCCAGACGATCATCGGATCGGTCCACTACGCCCCGGCCTCGGCGCGCTACAAGGTCTATATCATCGACGAAGTCCACATGCTGTCGACCGCGGCGTTCAACGCGCTGCTGAAGACGCTTGAGGAACCGCCGCCGCATGTGAAGTTCATCTTCGCCACCACCGAAATCCGCAAGGTGCCGGTCACCATCCTGTCGCGCTGCCAGCGGTTCGACCTGCGCCGGATCGAGCCCGAGGTGATGATCGCCCTTCTGCGCCGGATCGCCACCGCCGAGGGGGCGCAGATCGGCGACGATGCGCTGGCGCTGATCGCGCGGGCGGCCGAAGGGTCGGCGCGGGACGCGACCTCGATCCTCGACCAGGCGATCAGCCATGGCCAGGGCGAGACGACGGCGGTGGACGTGCGGTCGATGCTGGGGCTGGCCGACCGGGGCCGGGTGCTGGACCTGTTCGACCTGATCATGAAGGGCGAGGCGGCGGCGGCCCTGGCCGAGCTTGCGGCGCAATATGCCGAAGGGGCCGACCCGATGGCGGTGCTGCGCGACCTGGCCGAGATCAGCCACTGGCTGAGCGTGGTGAAGGTGTCGCCCGAATCCGCCGAAGACCCGACGGTCGCGCCCGACGAACGCAACCGCGGCGTCACGATGGCGGCGGCGCTGTCGATGCGGTCGCTGGCGCGGATGTGGCAGATGCTGCTGAAGGCGATCGAGGAGGTCGGGCTGGCCCCCAACGCGATGATGGCGGCCGAGATGGCGGTGATCCGGCTGACCCATGTGTCCGAACTGCCCGATCCGGCCGATCTGGTGCGCAAGCTGACCGAGACGCCGCGGCCGGCTGCCCCCGGCGGGGGCGGCGGCGGCGCGGGTGGCGCGCTTCACGCGCCCGTGGCGCGGGCGACGATGGTTCCGGCCGGTCCGGGGCGCGGCCCGATGGCCGCCGCCGCCGCGCCGGTGCTGGCCGAGGGGCAGTTGCAGGTCTACGCGACCTTCGACCATGTCCTGACCCTGATCCGCGACAAGCGCGACATGCTGCTTCTGAAGGAGGTCGAGGATCACCTGCGGCTGGCCCGCTATGCGCCCGGGCGGATCGAGTTCGAACCGGCGGCAGGCGCCCGGGCGGACCTTGCCGCGCGGCTGTCGCAGCGGCTGCAGGGCTGGACCGGCGCCCGCTGGGGGGTGGCGGTGGTGTCGACCGGCGGCGCGCCCACGATTGCCGAGGTTCGCGGTCGCGAGATGGATGCGGCACGGGCCGAAGCGGCGGAAAATCCGCTGGTGCAGGCGGTGATGGCCGCCTTCCCCGGCGCGCGGATCGCCGAGATTCGCAGCCCCGAGGCGCTGGTCGCCCGCGCCGCGGCCGAAGCCTTGCCCGAGGCCGACGCGGAGGGTGACGACGACTGGGATCCGTTCGAGGAATGAACGCCCCGCCGATCCGCCGGGCGGGGCCGCAGGACGCGGCCCTTGTCGCCGACCTGAACGCGCATGTGCAGGGCTGGCACGCGGCGGCCTATCCGGAGGCCTTCTTCCCGTCGCCGGACGGCAACGCGCTGACCGCCCATTTCCGCGCCCGGCTGGAAGACCAAGGCGTGACCTGCTTCCTGGCCGGGGAGCCGGCGCTTGGCTATGCGCTCTGTTCGCTGCAGGAGCGGCCGCCGAGCGTCTTTTCCCCCCCGGTGCGGCGGCTGATGGTGGACCATATCGCGGTTGCGCCCGATGCAAGGCGGCAGGGGATCGGCCGGGCGCTGCTGGCGGCCGCCCGGGCGCTGGCGCGCGAACTGGATTGCGACGAGGTGCTGCTGGACACCTGGGAAGCCAACCACGCGGCGCATGCGTTCTTTGCCGCCGAGGGGTTCGCCGTCCGCAGGATGCTTTTCCGCGCGCTGCCCTGATCTTGCGCGCTGGCGGCGGCGCCCGTATCTGAATGGAAAGCCGCAGGGGAGAGCCGCGATGTTCAAGGGACTGGGCCAGCTGGGCGACATGGCCAAGATGATGAAGGCCGCGCAGGACATGCAGGCGAAGCTTGCCGAGATGCAGGAAGACCTGGCGCGCACCGTGGTGATCGGCGAATCCGGGGCGGGCCTTGTGAAGGCACGCGCCACGGCGAAGGGCGAGGTGACGGGGCTGGACATCGACGCCTCGATCCTGATCCCGACCGAGAAGGAAGTGCTGGAAGACCTGATCCTTGCAGCGATCAAGGATGCGCAGGCCAAAGGGGCCGCGAAAGGCGCCGAAGAGATGAAGCGGATGACCGAGGCGCTGGGCCTGCCGCCCGGCCTGAACCTGCCGTTCTGACATGGCCGACCCGACCGGGATCGAGGCGCTGATCGAATTAATGGCGCGGCTGCCGGGGCTGGGTCCACGCTCGGCACGCCGCGCGGTGCTGGTTCTTCTGCGCAAGCGGGCGCAGCTGATGGCGCCCCTGGCGCAGGCGATGGCCGAGGTGGCGCTGGCGGCGAAGGATTGCCGGGTCTGCGGCAATATCTCGACCCATGACATCTGCCCGATCTGCGCCGATCCGCGGCGCGCGACGGGCGAGATTTGCGTGGTCGAGGATGTGGCCGACCTCTGGGCGCTGGAGCGGGGCGCGGCCTTCCGGGGGCGCTATCACGTGCTGGGCGGCACGCTTTCGGCGCTGGATGCTGTCGGCCCCGAGGAACTGGGCATTCCCCGCCTTGTCGCCCGGGTGGCGGAGGAAGGGGTGACCGAGGTCATCCTGGCGCTGAACGCGACGGTCGACGGCCAGACCACCGCGCATTACATCGCCGATGCGCTGGCCCATACGCCGGCGCAGATCACCACGCTGGCGCAGGGCGTGCCGGTCGGCGGCGAGCTGGATTATCTGGACGACGGCACGATCGGCGCCGCGCTGCGGGCCCGCCGCCGGGTCTGAGGGCGCGTCCGCCGCCCGGCGCCGGACGGCCGCCGCACAGGCCCGCCGATTGCTTTTCCCGCCCGGCCCGCTTATCTCGGACCGCAACGCACCGAGGCCGCAAGGGCACCCGTCGATGAACTGGATCACCAACTACGTCCGTCCCAAGATCAACTCGCTCTTCTCGCGCCGGGAAGTGCCCGAGAACCTTTGGACCAAGTGCCCCGAATGCGGAACCATGCTGTTTCACCGCGAACTGGCGGCGAATCTCAACGTCTGCTCGAACTGCGACCACCACCTGACCATTTCCCCGCGCGAGCGTTTCGCGGCCCTTTTCGACGGCGGCATCTTCACCGAGGTGAAGGTGCCCGAACCGATGGCCGACCCGCTGCATTTCCGTGACCAGAAGCGCTACCCCGACCGGCTGAAGGCCGCGCAGAAGGCGAGCGGCGAGAAGGATGCCATGCTGGTGGCCGAGGGCGAGATCGGGCGCACGCCCGTGGTCGCCGCGGCGCAGGATTTCAGCTTCATGGCCGGCTCCATGGGCATGTATGTCGGCAATGCGATCATCGCCGCCGCCGAACGGGCCGTGCAGACGAAGAAACCCCTGATCCTGTTCTCCGCCTCGGGCGGGGCGCGGATGCAGGAGGGGATGCTCAGCCTGATGCAGATGCCGCGCACCACGGTGGCGGTGCAGATGCTGCGCGAGGCGCGGCTGCCCTATATCGTCGTCCTGACCCATCCGACGACCGGCGGGGTGACGGCCAGCTATGCCATGCTGGGCGACGTGCAGATTTCCGAACCGAACGCGCAGATCGGCTTTGCCGGCGCGCGGGTGATCGAACAGACGATCCGCGAGAAGCTGCCCGAAGGATTCCAGCGCGCCGAATACCTGCTGGACCACGGGATGCTGGACCGCGTGGTTCACCGCAAGGCGCTGCGCGAGGAACTGGTCACCATCCTGCGGATGCTGATGGCGCTGCCGCCGGCGATCAGGGGCGATCTGGCCCCGCCGGCCGAGCCTGCGGTGCCGGCCGCCGTGAACGGGGCATCGGCTTGAACGCTCCTCAGGGGTCAGACGCGATCCTCGAACGGCTCATGACGCTGCATCCCAAGGTCATCGACCTGACCTTGGACCGGGTCGAGCGCCTGCTTGCCGCGCTGGACCATCCCGAACGCCGCCTGCCGCCGGTGATCCATGTCGCCGGAACGAACGGCAAGGGATCGACCCAGGCGATGATCCGCGCCGGGCTTGAGGCCGGGGGCGACCGCGTCCACGCCTATACCTCGCCGCATCTGGCGCGGTTTCACGAACGCATCCGTCTGGCGGGGGAACTGATCTCGGAACCCGCGCTGTCGGCGCTGCTGGACGAATGCGCGGCCGCGAACGGCGGGCAGGGCATCACCTTCTTCGAGATCACCACCTGCGCCGCCTTCCTGGCCTTCGCCCGGACGCCGGCCGACTGGACGCTGCTGGAGGTCGGGCTTGGCGGCCGGCTGGACGCGACGAACGTGGTCGACCGGCCGGCGCTGACCATCATCACCCCGGTGTCGATCGACCATCAGCAATATCTGGGCGAGACGCTGGCCGAGATCGCGGGCGAGAAGGCCGGGATCATCAAGCGCGGCATCCCCCTGATCGTCGGCCCGCAGGCGGCGGCCGGGCTGCAGGTGATCGAACGGCGGGCAGCGCGGATGGGCGCGCCGATCCTCGCCTTCGGGCAGCACTGGCATTGCCACGAAGACCGCGGCCGCATGGTGTTCCAGGACGAGACCGGGCTTCTGGACCTGCCGCTGCCGAACCTGCCGGGGCCGCACCAGATCCAGAACGCCGGCGCCGCGCTCGCCGCGCTGCGCTTCCTTGGCCGGGACGAGGCCGCGTGCGAGGCTGCCGTCACCCGCGCCTTCTGGCCGGCGCGGATGCAGCGGCTGCGCAAGGGGCCGCTGGCGACCAGCGCGCCGAAGGTGGAGCTTTGGCTTGACGGCGGCCACAACCCGGCCGGGGGTGAGGCGATTGCCGCGACCCTGGCCCGGATGCCGCGGCGCGAGACGCATCTGATCTGCGGCATGCTGAACACCAAGGACGTGCGCGGCTACATGCGGCCGCTCGCCCCGCATGCGGCGCGGCTCTGGGCGGTGTCGATCCCGGGCGAGAAGAACACGCTTCCCGCCGAGGAGACCCGCGACGCCGCCCGCGACGCCGGCATCGCCGCCGAAGCCGCACCTTCAGTCGCCGACGCCCTGGCCGCGATCACCGCGCAAAACCCCGAGGCCCGCGTCCTGATCTGCGGGTCGCTCTATCTGGCGGGGCAGGTGCTGAAGGAGAACGGGTAGCCGGGCGCTACGCCGTGCCATAGCGTGCCATGAACATGTCCACCGCGCCCCTGACCGAGCGTTCCACATCCTCGGGCGTGATCGTGTCGGCCATGCCGAAGATCAGCCTTTCGTGGATTTCCGCCTTGCAGAGTTGGGCGAACTGGTCGGCGGCAAGGTCGAAATCCTCGATCCGCAGCGCGCCGCTGTCGGCGAGGTGGCGCAGGTGGTGGACCAGCCGGTCGTGGATCAGGCCCGGCCCGTTCAGGTAGAACTGGCGGGCGAGTTCGGGGAAGCGGGGGCCTTCCGACACGACAAGGCGGAACATGTTGCGCCCGAAGTCCGACATCAGGAACCCGGCGATCCGCCGCGCCGCGAAGAGCAGCATGTCCTCGACCGAGGCCTGCAGGTCCATCTCGGCCTCGGCCGCCTCGGTCTGGCGGCGGCATTCGGCGTTGCAGATTTCGGTGAAGAGCAGCCGCTTGTCGGGGAAATAGGCGTAGAGCGTGGCCTTGGACACCCCGGCCTCGCGCGCGATGTCGTCGACGGATGCGCCGTCGAATCCGTCGCGCAGGAAGATGCGGCGGGCGCCGTCGATCACCTGATCGAACTTGCGCCCCTTCCGCGTTTCGGTCGCTGCATGGATTTCTGCGGTTGCGGTCATCGGTCGGTCCTTGGCGAAGCCTAGACCGGCTGCCGCGACAGGGACAAGGGCCGCGTCATTCCTGATGCACGCAGGTCGGCGCGGTCCCTTCGGCGACGCAACCCTTGGTCGAGGGCGTCACCGTGTCTTCCGGAAAGGTGAACGACGGCAGAAGCTGTGCCAGCGTGCCGCCCCCGGCCATGGCGGCGGCGGGCGAAAGAAGCGACGCAAGGGCGATGGCGAAGGCAAGGGTGGTGGGTTTCATCTCGGTTCTCCTTGTTGGGGTGAGTCGTAATATGAACTGAACGGTTCAGTTTGTCTATCATAAACTGAACGAAACGGTTCAGTTTATTTTTGTCAGCCCGTCTTGCGCCGGGCGGGCGTTCCGATAGATTAGAATCATTCTAAACCATGGACCGCCATGATCCCCGCCTTCCCCACCCGCCGCCGCTTCGCCGACCTGGCCGAGCAGGAAATCCTGGCGCTCGCCATCTTCTCGGAAGAGGACGACGCCCGCATCTACCGCAGCTACGCCGAACGGCTGCGCTCGGACTATCCGGCGACGGCGGCGGTCTTCGACGGCATGGCCGAGGAAGAGGATGGCCATCGCCACCGGCTGATCGACCTGCATGTGGCGCGCTTCGGGCCGACCATCCCGCTGATCCGGCGCGAACATGTGGCCGGCTACTACGCGCGCAAGCCGGTCTGGCTGGCGACCGGCCTGTCGCTGGACACCATCCGGGGCGAGGCCGCGGCGATGGAGAAGGAGGCCGCCGCCTTCTACACCCGCGCCGCGCAGCGCACGCAGGATGCGGCGACGCGGCGGCTGCTGGGCGATCTGGCCGCCGCCGAGGCCGGGCACGAAAAGCGGGCCGAGGCGCTGGAGGCCGCGCATCTGGGCGCCGGCGAACGGGCGGCCGAGGCCTTCACCGAACGGCGCCAGTTCATCCTGACCTGGGTGCAGCCGGGCCTTGCCGGGCTGATGGACGGGTCGGTGTCGACGCTGGCGCCGATCTTCGCCACCGCCTTTGCCACGCAGTCCAGCGCCACCACCCTGACCGTCGGCCTTGCCGCGGCCGTTGGGGCCGGCATCTCGATGGGTTTCACCGAAGCCGCGCATGACGACGGGGTGCTGTCGGGCCGCGGCGCGCCCTGGAAGCGGGGGCTTGCCTCGGGGCTGATGACCGCGATCGGCGGGTTGGGCCATGCGCTGCCCTACCTGATCGAGGATTTCTGGACCGCGACGCTGATCGCCATCGCCGTCGTGTTCGTCGAACTCTGGGCCATCGTCTGGATCCAGAACCGCTACATGGAAACGCCGTTCCTGCGGGCGACGCTGCAGGTGGTGCTGGGCGGGGCGCTGGTCTTTGCCGCGGGGGCGCTGATCGGCGGGGGATGACAGCATCCCGGCCGCCGCCCGCCTTGCCCTTTCGCCGCCCGCGTGACAGAGCAGGGCGGACATGCTGCCGATCCTCCTCAAGACGCTGCCGTTCTTCGCCGTGATCGGCCTTGGCTATGCCGCGGGGCGCACGCGGTTCTTTTCGCCCGAGGCGACGGCCTACCTGACGAAATTCGTCTTCTACTTCGCCCTTTCGGCCATGCTCTTCGGCTTTGCCGCCAACCTGTCCCTGCGCGAGATATTCTCGCTCCCGTTCGTGCTGGCCTATCTCTGCGGCACCGCGCTGGTCTGGGCGCTGGTCCTTGGCGTGGCGGCGCTGCGCGGCGCCCGTGCGGAAGAGGCGGTGTTCGAGGCGCATACGGCGGTGATCGGCAATGTCGGCTTCCTTGGCATTCCGATGCTGGCGCTGCTTCTGGGGCCGGCGGCCGTGGGGCCGGTGCTGCTGGTGCTGGCGGTCGACCTGATCGTCTTTTCCTCGATCCTGACCATGGCGGTCACCGGGCTGCGGTCGGGCCGGGTGACGTTGGCGACGGTGGGCACGCTGGGGCGCGGGCTTCTGGCCAATCCGATGATCGTCTCGACCGTGCTTGGCATGGCCTGGGGGGCAACGGGGCGGGCGCTCTGGCCGCCGGTGCAGGAATTCATGGTGCTTCTGGGCGCGGCGGCCACGCCCTGCGCGCTTTTCGCCATCGGCGCCTCGCTGGCGGGGCGGCGGGCCGACCGGATCGCCGTCGCGGGCTGGCTTTCCATGGCCAAGCTGGTGCTGCATCCCGCGGCGGTCGCGGCATTCGCGCTGCTGGTCTTTCCGGTCGATCCCGGCGCGGCGGGGGTGATGATCGCTGCAGCGGCCTTGCCCGTCGCCGGCAACGTCTTCATTCTGGCACAGCATTACGGGGTTGCGCCGCAGCGTGTGTCGACCGCGATCCTGATCTCGACCGCCGTCTCGATCCTGACCGTGACGGGGGTCATCGCCCTGGTGGAAAAGATATGAAGACCATCTCCGAAAACCGTGCCTTCGGCGGCACGCAAGGCGTCTACAGCCACGCGTCCACGGCCTGCGCCTGCGACATGACCTTCGGCCTGTTCCTGCCCGAAGAGGCAGAGGAGGGCGCGGTGCCCGTCCTCTGGTATCTCTCGGGCCTGACCTGCACGCATGAGAACGCCATGGTGAAGGCGGGCGCGCAGCGCTGGGCGGCCGAGGCGGGCGTGGCGCTGGTATTCCCCGACACCAGCCCGCGCGGCGAGGGGGTGGCGAACGATCCGGCCTTCGATCTGGGACAGGGCGCGGGCTTCTACGTCAATGCCACCCGCAAGCCCTGGGCGCCGCATTTCCGCATGTGGGACTATGTGACCGAAGAACTGCCGCGGCTGCTGTTCAACGCCTTTCCGCTGGCCGAGGAGGCGCAGGCGATCACCGGGCATTCGATGGGCGGGCATGGTGCGCTGACGGTCGCCATGTCCTTCCCGGGCCGGTTCCGCAGCGTTTCGGCCTTCGCGCCGATCTGCCAGCCTTCGGCCAGCGACTGGGGCAAGAAGCAGTTCGCGGCCTATCTGGGCAATGACGAAAGCCTGTGGTCGGCGCATGACGCGACGGCGCTGATGCGGCGCTTCGGCTTTGACGGGCCGCTGCTGGTCGACCAGGGAACAAGCGACCAGTTCATCGACCTGCTGCGCCCCGAGGCGCTGGCCGCGGCGATGACCGAACGGCGGCAGGGCGGCACGTTCCGCATGCAGAAGGGCTATGACCACAGCTATTTCTTCGTGTCGTCCTTCATCGAGGATCACGTCGCCTTCCATGCCGCCGCCCTGCACGCCTGACCGGCCATGGTGATCTACATCGACGCCGACGCCTGCCCGGTGAAGGCCGAGGCCGAGCGTGTGGCCACCCGGCATGGCCGGCGCATGGTTCTGGTGTCGAACGGCGGCATCCGGCCCAGCACCAACCCGCTGGTCGAAAGCGTCTATGTCGGATCGGGCCTGGACGAGGCCGACCGCTGGATCGCCGAGCGGGCCGGTCCGGGTGACGTGGTGGTGACCGCGGATATCCCGCTGGCGGCGCGCGTCATCGGCAACGGCGCGGCGGTGGTGAAACCCGACGGGCAGGAACTGACCGCCGCGAACATCGGCAGCGTTCTGGCGACCCGCGACCTGATGGCCGACCTGCGCAGCGCCGATCCGTTCCGCCAGGGCGGCGGGCGCAGTTTCGGCAAGGCCGACCGGTCACGGTTCCTTGATGTGCTGGACCGTGTTCTGCGGCGCTGAAATGTCGCTGCCGGAACAGACCGCGCTGCGCCGGCACGGTTCCCTCTGCCCATGACCGGCCATCCGACAGCCCGAGGCGACAGCGCCACCTCCGGCATCCTGCTTGCCATCGGCGGATCGGTCGTCATGTCGATGAACGACCTGGCGATCAAGGCGCTTTCGGAAACCTACGCATTGCATCAGGTGATCCTGTTCCGCGCGCTGATCGGCATCGCGGTGGTTCTGGCGCTGATCGCGGTTTCCCGCACCGGGTTCCGCCAGCTGCTGACCCGGCGGCGGGGGGCGCATCTTTTCCGCGTCGGGATCGTGATGATCTCGAACGTCACCTATTTCGTCGGCCTGTCGCTGATGCCGATCGCCGATGCCGTCGCCACCGCCTTCGTCGCACCGATGCTGGTGACGCTGATGTCGGCGCTGATCCTTGGCGAGAATGTCGGGCCGCGCCGCTGGGCCGCGGTTGCGGTGGGCCTTGTCGGCGTGGTGGTGATGACCCGCCCGGGCGAGGGCGTGATCCAGCCGGCGGCGATCCTCGTGCTGATCTCGGCCATCTGCTATGCCGGCAGCCACATGATGACGCGGCGGATGCGCGACAGCGAAAGCGCGGCGACGCTGTCCTTCTATGTCCAGCTTGGCTTTGTCGTCGTGTCGACGGCGATGGGTCTGGCGGTCGGCGACGGGCAGATGGCGCAGGCGCCCGGCAGCACCTGGGAATTCCTGTTCCGCCCGTGGATCTGGCCGGAAAGCCACCACCTCTGGGCCTTCCTCGCGACCGGGCTTTCGGTGTCGATCGGCGGGCTGATGGTCAGCCAGGCCTACCGGACGACCGAGGCGTCACTGGTCGCGCCCTTCGAATATGTCGGCATGCCGATGGCGATCTTCTGGGGCGTGGTCTATTTCCACACCTGGCCCGACGGCACCGCCTGGGCGGGCATTGCGCTGATCTGTGGCGCGGGGCTTTATACGCTCTGGCGTGAAACGGTGCGCGGCAAGAAGGATGTGAACGTCGCGGCCCCCAGCGGCGACGTCTGAAGGAGACCAGGATGACCCCCGAGATCGTTCCCGGCACGGCCGAGGCCCTCTTGGACTGGCACGGGCTGATGGCGGCCTTCGAGGCCGGGCACCGCCTGCCGCGGCCCGACATCAAGGACCTGTTCGTCTACCGCGGCCCCGACACGATCCTCGACCGCGCGACCTGGATCGACGGGCTGGGGGCGCTGGTCAAGGTTGCGACCGTCGTTCCGGGCAATCTGGCCCGCGGCAAGCCCAGCATCAACGGCACCGTCACGCTGTTCGACGACCTGACCGGAGAGTTGAGCGCGCTGGTCGATTTCCACCTGGTGACCAAGTGGAAGACGGCGGGCGACAGCCTGCTTTCCGCCTCGAAGCTGGCCCGCAAGGACAGCCGGCGCATCCTTCTGGTGGGCGCGGGGGCGGTGTCGCGGTCGATGGTCCAGGCCTATCGCGCGATCTTCCCGGATGCCACGTTCCGGGTCTGGTCGCGCCACATTGCCAGCGCCAACCACATGGCCCAGCCGCTGGGCCTTGGCATCGCCACCGATCTGGAAACCGCCGTTCCCTGGGCCGATGTGATCTGCACCTGCACCATGGCGACCGAACCGCTGATCCGCGGCGCATGGCTGCAGCCGGGGCAGCACCTTGACCTGATCGGCGCCTATCGCCCCGACATGCGCGAGGTGGACGATGCCGCCATGTCCCGGGCGCGGCTGTTCGTCGACGCCCGCGCGACGACCGTCCACCATATCGGCGAGATCATGGCGCCGCTGAAATCGGGCGCGATCACCGAAGCCTCGATCCTGGCCGATTTCTACGACCTGCCCTCGGGCCGCTTCGCCCGCCAGTCCGACGACGAGATCACCATCGCCAAGAACGGCGGCGGCGCGCATCTTGACCTGATGACCGCGGCCTACATCCTTGGCCGGTGGCAGGCCCGCCAGAGCCTGTCCGATGCAGATAGAAGCATCGGACAGGCTCCAGCTCCATAGTGGTCGCCTGACTTTCGACAAGACCGGATTCCACTTTTGTCGGACAGGCTCTAGCTGTGAGTTTTCAGGAGGTTGTTCACCCGGAACGGGGTTAGGCTGCAATCGCCAAACTCCAGCCGAGGACCGCGCAGGATGAACAACCCACACCATGGTGCCCG
>Ga0268299_1001195_pt1 | contig 51667 bp, 41 predicted proteins | sample NOBtaG_FD_193484 | JGI IMG/M metagenome (GOLD analysis project Ga0268299, IMG submission 193484) | Activated sludge microbial communities from bioreactor in Nijmegen, Gelderland, Netherland - NOB reactor | ecosystem: Engineered > Bioreactor > Aerobic > Activated sludge | place: Netherlands... | reverse complement strand
TTTTTGAAGTAGCTGGGGTTGTCAAAACCGGCGTACACGACCTTGTCCGACGGTGCCCCGATATGTGCCGGCGCGAACAGCGCAAGGTAAAGGTCAATGGTGTTGTGCAGGGGTTTTTGGCCCGACTGCTCGTATTTGCGTACGAGGTAAATTTCCGTGAGGTCCATCATAAATTCGATGTCGCGGGTTTCGCAGGCGCGGAACACGTCGTCCATCGAAACAGGTTTCCCCTGATGGCGCAGGCTGGCGAGTCCGGCGCGGGTAAACTGGATCCAGCCCGCCGCCACCCGGTCGGTGCGCACCCGGAAGGGATTCAGGCCGCACTCGAGGTAAGCTGCTTCGTAGATGGCCAAGGGCGTGGACTGGATTTTTTCGGCCATTTCGCGGGTGCGGCGCATCACCACAGATTTTTGGTACGGATCCACTTGTTTGCCCAGTTCTTCCTCGAAAATAACGGACAGGTGCTCGTCGCTCCAGTTGTCGTAGGCGTTCAGGAAAACCGGTGAAAAATAGCGCTGTTCGATGGCTTGCAGCAGGTCGAGCAGCGGAGTGCTAAACGCCCACAACAAGGTGCCCAGCACAGCAATGACGAGCAGCCTGCGCCGTCCCCACACGAATGTGAAGCGGTAGGTTTTTTTTAGAAAACGACCAAAATGCCGCAGAACTACCGCCAGAATACGCAGGAGTTGCCAGCCCAAATACACCAGCACGATGCAGGTGATCCAGCGGAGCCACGCATCCTGATTCAGCAGGTGCTGCAAAAAGTCGAAAAAGGTTTTCCCCATTGATCGAATGCAAACGTAATCGGAAGTTTTGAGTTTTGAGTTTTGAGTTTTGAGTTGAGAGGTTCAGCCAGAAATCTGTCTACTTTTGCCCAACTCAAAACTCAAAACTCAAAACTGTTATGTCTCAACAGCTCCTTGCCCGCCTCACCGCCCCCGGCCCCAAGCGCATGCTCGCCCTCGACGGCGGCGGCATCCGCGGCGCCATCTCCCTCGGCTTTCTCGAAAAAATCGAAACCATGCTGCGCGAGCGGCACGGCAACCCGAAACTCCTGCTTTGCGACTATTTCGACCTCATCGGCGGCACCAGCACCGGCGCGATCATCGCTGCGCTGCTGGCTACGGGCCGCAGCGTTTCAGAAGTGATTTCCCTGTACGGCGCGTTGGGCGGCAAGATTTTCGGCGACAAGTTCGGCGTGTTCGAGATCGGCTCCAAGCTCAAGGCCAACTACGACGACAAACCCCTGCAGGCCGAACTAAAACAGCTCTTCGGCGACATCCGCATGGGGGACGACGCCATCCGCACCGGCATCTGTGTGAATGCCAAACGCGCCGACACCTTCAGCACCTGGGCTATGATCAACCATCCCGGGGCCAAATATTTCGAGCCGATGGCGGAAGGCGAGATCGGCAACAAGGATTACTTCCTGCGCGAAGTGGTGCGCGCCAGCACGGCCGCGCCCACCTACTTTCTGCCCCAGCGCATTGACATCGGCAACCGCCAGGCCGTGTTCATTGACGGCGGCGTTAGCATGGCCAACAACCCCGCGTTCCAACTTTTCCTGCTGGCCACGCTCAAGGGCTTTCCGTTCCATTGGGAAACCGGCGCCGACAAACTGCTGCTCGTGTCCATCGGCACCGGCACGTACACCAAAGTGGTGAAGGCCGAAAAGATGGCCGCCAACAACATGCTCGGCTGGGCGGCCACCGTGCCCGACATGCTCATGGAGGACGCCACCTACCAGAACCAACTCCTGCTGCAATACCTGAGCAAAAGCCCTACCGCCATCGAGATTGACTCGGAGATCGGCGACCTGCACGACGACCTGCTCACCCCCATGCCCATGCTGCACTACCTGCGCTACCAGGCCTATCTGGAGCAGCCGAGAACCAACCGCGACGGCTCCCAGGAAGACAAGCCCCACCTGCCCTTCGACGACAAGACCATTCTAAAAATGCGGGAAATGGACAAAGCGGAAATGGTGGACCAACTGCTGCAGGTCGGGCGCATTTACGCGCAACGGCGGATCGAGGCCGGGCATTTCCCGAAGGCATTCGATTTGGGGAGTAGTGCCGTCGGTTGAGTTTTTGCACTTTTTTACCCTTTTTGGCAAAGCCTTGAACATTCGAGCTGTCCGGGGCCCTGACCTTTGTTGTGTCAAAAACGATTGTTTATCACAGTTAAAACACACACACACCGAGTCATGAAAAATGTATTGTTTGCCATTCTTTTCGCAGCTGCTCCGCTGCTCGTTTTCTCCCAGAACAACCGCATTGCCGGCCCGAACAAGCCCCAGGCCGCCCATGTGGACTACTTCCTCAAACTCGAGGGTATTGACGGCGAGTCAACAGACGCAACATGCCGGGAATGTATACACATCGAATCCTTCAGTTGGGGAGCTACAAACCCGTCAGCACCGAGAGCGCACGGTACCGGCGGCGGTGGCGGCGCCGGCAAAGTCTCCGTACACGATATCAGCATCACAAAAATGAATGACAAATCCTCGCCAGACCTGATGCAGGCAGCTGCCACCGGCCAGCACATCAAGAGCGCCAAGTTGTTTGTCCGCAAGGCAGGAAAAGAACAACAAGAGTACCTGACGTACGAACTGGAAAATGTTTTGGTCAGCAGCTTCAGCACATCGGGGCATGGCAGCGACAGCAGCAGTCGTCCGATGGAGTCGCTGAGCCTCAACTTTACCAAGATCACCTTCCAATGGACGGACGCATCGGGCAAAGTCAAAAACCTCGGCGCCGGCCAAACGCCGCAAGCGGTGCTGGATCGTTTCCTCAAAAAATAATCGCCGCCGGATTCAGGCCAAAAATCGCACCAACGGGTTGGTATGCAGCCCCTTCGGACACGCAACCGGAGGCATGCAGACCGACCCGTTTTTTTATGGCCGTTGCCACTCTATCATCCCCGAGCCTGACAGGAATCAATGTATGCTGCCGCAGTTTGTGCGTCTTTTGACACCAAAAACGAGGCAAAATGGGCTGGCAAAATTATTTCAAAGACAAGGTCGTGTGGGTGACGGGCGCGTCGAGCGGTATGGGGGAGCAGTTGTGCTATGCGCTCGACAAGTACGGCGCGCGCCTCATCCTGTCGGCAAGAAACGAGGAACGATTGCAACGGGTCGTTGCCGGATTGGGGGAGGCGGGGAAAGCCGCCGCGCGCATACTGCCGCTCGACCTCGAGCAACTGAGCGCACTCCCCGCCAAAGCCGCCGAAGCCGAGGCGCTGTTCGGGCGGGTGGATATCCTGGTCAACAATGCCGGGCTGGGCATCCGGGACTTTGCGCTCAATACCCGGATGGACGTGGACGAGCGGCTTATGAAAATCAACTATTTCGGCGCCGTCGCTTTGACAAAAGCCCTGCTCCCGGGCATGATCCGGCGGAACTACGGCCACATCGCGGTGGTCAGCAGCCTTTCGGCCAAGGTGGGCATTCCCCGAACATCGGCATACGCGGCGCCCAAGCACGCCCTGCACGGATTTTTCGACTCCCTCCGGAGCGAACTGGACAACCCGAATATTTTCATCACGCTGCTCATTCCGGGCATTATTCAAACCGAAATCACGGCTCATGCCCTCAAGGGCGACGGCACCACGTTCGGCAAGGTGGAACTGTCCTTTCAAAAAGCATTCCCTGTGGACAAGGCCGTACTGGAGATGGCCCGGGCAATTGCCCAAAAACGCGAAGAAAAGTTTGTCGGCGGCTCGGAGGGGTGGCTGTTGGCAATAAACCGGGTGTCGCCGGCATTGGCCAAATACATCATCCGGAACCACCCGCTCAAGCGCCTTCGCAGCTTGAAACAATTGTTCTCCGCCAAAAAAAAAGATTCTTCCACCTAAAACCCCCGGATATGAACTGGTGCGACCGATTGCGACTTATCGGGCACGTCCTGCGCTGGCGCCTCACATGGAGCCGCCGCGACCTCGATTTCAAACCCCAAGGGGTGGCTTCGCCAAAATTCATCACAGCCCGGGAGGCTGCGGCGCTTATCCCCGACAACGCCTGTGTGTTTTCCAGCGGCATTGCCGGCAACGCCCGCTGCTCCGTTTTTTTCTACGCCATCCGGGAGCGTTACCAGGCCTGCGGACACCCGCACGGGCTTACTTGGATGAACGGCGGCGCGCAAGGGTCGCGCGGGAAAGTGCCCGGCACGGTGGAGGAACTCGGGCTGCCGGGATTGGTGCGCCGCTACATCGCCGGCCACCTCGAAACCGTCAAGGCCGAACTCCAGATGGCAGAAGACGGGTTGATCGAACTGCACACACTGCCCCAGGGCGTGATTTCGCTGTTGCTCGAAGAGCAGGCCCAAGGGCGTGACAGCCTGGTGACCAACGTGGGCGTGGGCAGTTTCTTGGACCCGCGCGTCGGGCGCGGCTCGGCAGTGTCGCCGGGCACTTCGAACGCCTTCGTGCAGGTCGAAGGCGCCGAACTGCGGTACACCCTTCCGAAGGTGGAATACGCCCTGTTCAATGCGCCGTACGCCGATGCGGAGGGAAATATTTATTTCAAACACGCCGCTACCATCACCGAAGATGTCCAGTCGCTCAAAGCCGCCCATGCCAACGGCGGCAAGGTGCTGGTGACGGTCAGCAAAATTATCCCGAAAGACGACGCATCCGTCAGCCTGCGTGCCGCGAAGGTGGATTATATCGTGGTACACCCCTGGAACGAACAAACCACCAGCGTGCTGCAAACCCGCTATTGGCCCATGTTCACCCCGGAAGCCGACGTGGACGTGCGGGAGGCGGTGCAGCAGTTGAAATTTATCAACACCCTCTTGAAGATCACGCCGGTACGCGGCAAGATGGGCGATGTGATGGCCAAATTGGCCACCGACCTGTTTGTGGAAGTCGTGCCAAAAGGGGCCATGGTGAACATCGGCGTGGGCTTTCCGGAGGAAGTGGCGCGTATGCTCGTCGCGCGCCGGTTGGAAAACGATGTTCTGTTCACCACCGAGGCGGGCGCGTATGGCGGCCTGCCCGCGCCGGGCATTTTTTTTGGCGCAGCCATCAAGCCCCGCCATCTCGAAACCTCCTCGGCCATGTTCCGGCGCTATGCGACGGATTTGGACGCGGCCGTGCTCGGTTTTCTGCAAGTGGACAGCGCAGGCAACGTGAACGTGTCCAAACGGGGGCCGTTCACGCACGACTATGTGGGGCCGGGCGGTTTCCCGGATATCGTGAGCGGCGCGCGCATCCTGATTTTCATCGGAAACTGGATGGCCAATGCGGAGTTCGCCGTGCAACCCGGTGCCGTGCAGCTGCGCAAACCCGGCACGCCCAAGTTTGTCGCGCAAGTGGATGAAATCACCCTTAGCGGCCCGGAAGCACTCCGACAAGGCAAAACCGTGTTTTTTGTGACAAACGTGGGGGTGTTCAAACTGACCGGACGCGGGCTTGAATTGATCCGGGTTGTGCCGGGCATAGATATCGCGCGAGACATCCTCGCGCACGCCGGAGCGCGTATCCTGCTGCCCCAAAACGGCGCGGTTCCGTTGGCGCCCATATAATTCCCCTTTACCGGCAGCTGAAGGGGTGTCATCGAATTTTCCCCGGACAGAAAATCCGCAGTCGCACCTTGTAACCCGTGGAGGCAGACGGGTGTCCCGGTGCCTGCCTTCGGGATGCTTATTATTTTTTTCACAAATTATACCGATGCTATGAAACAAAACCTGCCATGCCTGGCATTGCTGTGCCTGCTTTTTCTCTCGCCTTTACAACATGGCGTTTCGCAAGAATCCGCGCTTACGCCGGAGTTCAGGCAAACGAGCGTCGAACAATTGAGCGAGCTGCTCAACCGGCATTACGTTTTGCCGGAAGTCGCCAAAGCCACCGGCGAACATCTGAAAGCCCGGCTTAAAGACGGCCGGTTCGATGCCCACACGGACCTGAAATCCTTTGCCGACGCGCTCACCGCGGAAGCGCAGGCCGTCACGAAGGACAAGCACCTGCGCGTGCGCCCCGCCCCGCCGCAAATGGCGGAAACCATCGGGCCGGAGCAGATGGTCGAAATCCGACTGCAGGATCGCGCGCGGCAACGCCAAGGGATGGCGGGTTTTGCTGCCGCAAAAAAACTCGAAGGCAATATCGGCTACCTCGACCTGCGGGGATTTGCACACCCCCTGGCAGGCACCCCCATTGCGGATCACTACATGGCCCTTCTGGCCACGTCCGATGCCATCATCGTTGACCTGCGGAAAAACGGCGGCGGCAACCCGAAAATGGTGCAGTACTTGTGCAGTTTCTTCTTCGACAAACGCACACACCTGAACAGCCTGTACTGGCGCGAGGGCGACCGCACGGAGGAATTCTGGACGCTCGACAACGTGGGCGGTAAAAAAATGCCCGACGTGCCGCTGTTCGTGCTCACCAGCAAGTTCACGTTTTCGGGGGCCGAGGAGTTTTCCTACAACATGCAGACCCAAAAACGGGCCACCCTCGTGGGCGAAACCACCGGCGGCGGCGCCAACCCCGGCGGCATGATGCCGGTGAACGACAAACTTGCCGCCTTTGTGCCCTCCGGGCGTGCCATCAACCCGGTAACCAAAACCAACTGGGAAGGCGTCGGGGTGGTGCCCGACGTGCAGGTGCCGGAGGCCGAGGCATTCGACAAGGCGCTCGAACTGGCCGGCAAGGCCGCTGCCGAGTTCCGCCAGAAAAATATGGAGCGGCATGCAGTTCTGCTGCGCGAGTTGTTCGACAACCTGGACAAGCAGCCCACGGCGGGTGCTGCGGACAAACTGGCGGCCATCCTGAAAAAAAACAACGAAGCGGGCCTGCTCGACGAAGCCGACATCAACGGCTTAGGCTACGAGTACCTGATGCGCCACCGGAAAACGCAAACTGCCGAGGCTATTTTCCATGCCAACACGGTGCTTTTCCCCAACTCAGCAAACGTGTACGACAGCTACGGCGAGGCGCTCGTGGCCAACGGCAAAAACACCGAAGCGGTCAAAGCCTATCGGAAAGCGGTGGAAATCGGCAAATCCACCAACGACCCCAACTTGGGTCTGTTCGAGGAAAACTTGAAGAAAGTGGGGGCGAAAACCGGGCAAAGGCCGTGACCAGCGGGTTTCCCGGCGTGACCTAAAACATGCTCAATCGAACAGTTTGCGATAGTCCTCCCCGGACTTGACGGCCTCTTTGGGCGGCACGCTCAAATCGAGCGGTTTTTCCGGGGCTTGTTTGGCCGTGGTGGCGCTGAGCGGACTCTGTTTTTCCCACTGTTCGAGCAGTTGGAGGCCTTCCTCCTGGAACACGCCGTTTTGCAGGTCAATCGAGTCGAGCAGGTTGCGACTGGTGTCCATGAACCGCTCCATGTCGCCCACTTTTTGGCTCACCTCCTCGGCCATGGCCTCGAGGGCCTGGTCGAACATGGCGCGTTGGTCGGGGTTTCCGGTGAGGATGCTCTGGGCCGAGCGGATGGCTGTATGACTGGCTTTGATGGCGCTGTACTCCTGTTCCTTGAGCGTCACCTGGTCGCGGGTGTCCTCCAGTACGATCTCCGAATTTTCGTACATCTTGGACAACACGCGGTAGAGCAGTTCCATTTTTTTCAACAGCGCGTCGTACTTGCCGTTGGCCTCCTGCAAACGTCCGGCCTTGCGGGTGGCGATGGTCAGGTTTTTTTCATCGCTTTGTTTTTTGGCGCGGTCGGCGATGGCCAGGTTTTTCTGGATTTCGGCGTTGTTGCCGTCCATGATGCCCTTGAGCTGGCGCATCTGGCCGCGCAGGGCGCCGATCTGCTTGCTGAGGGAACGCAGGTTTTTTTCGAGGTCCTCGATGTAGGACTTGAGGATGCCGATGGGGTCAATCTGCACGAACAGCCCGGTAAGCCAGCGCATGGCGGACTTGTACATGTACCACACGAGGTTCCGCATCTTGGGATCGAGCACCAGGTAGATGACAGCGCCGAGCGCGGCCAGCATGCCGGACAGGTACAGCGTGTTCTGCGCCAGGCTGACGAGCACGGGCAGGATGTTACTCAACAGAATGCCGCCGCCCACCACCAGTCCGGCCAGAATGAGTCCGCCGGTGATGCCTTCCGGGCGTTGCCAAAACGATTTCGACTTCATGGCTTATAGGTACTTGTGCATGTTTTCCACGTCGCGATCAATCTGGTGGAGCACCAGTTCGTGGGTCTTTTCGAACGATGCCTTGGTCTTTTCCAGTTTTTGCGCTTCGGTTTTCACGGCATTTTCGGCCAGTTCGATCTGGTTGAGGTAGCCGCCGATCTCGTCCTGCAAGCGGGCAACCTCGGCGCGGTGGCGCTCCACCTGATCGCGCAGGCGTTTGATCTCCTGCTCGCGGGAGGTGACCTTGGTGGCGTTCTGGCTTTCGAGGGCCGTGTCGAAGTGCTCTTTTTCCTTGAGCAGCACGTTGCGGTAGTAGCCGGCCGTCTCGATCAGTTTTTCCTTCGTGAGGCCCACCGTGGCTGCCGTGGCAAAGGCGCTTTTGTAGCAGGTCGGCTCGTCCAGTTGCATTTGCAGCAGGGCCGCCACGGCGCGTTTGAACTCGAAGTAGTCGAAACCGGGCAGGTTGTTTTTTTCGATGGCGTTGGACAGGAACTCGAGGCTGCGCTCGTCAAGCCCCTCGGCGGCAAACAATGTTTTTGTGGTAACCATGTGCAGTTTTGAGTTTTGAGTTATGAATTTTGAGGGGGCGAATGACGGGGGCTTGTGTCGGGCAAAACAATAAAAGCGACCAATGGCCGCAAATGTCCGAAAAAAACTGCCAACTGCTGTGGTTTGGTTCAGGAAGGGAGCAACTGTCGTTTGGCCGTGGGTAGAATAAGGTTGAGTCAGTAGCGATAAATATTATTCCTGCATTTTTGCAAAAAAAATGTAAGAATGCAGGAATAACCAACCCTCTACGCCCTGCTCTTCACCGCGACACCACCAACTTCGTCACCAACCTAACTCCAGTCGCATCTGTCACGCGGCATACAAACAGACCAGGGGGTAGCCCAGTCAGATCTATCCATCCTGAACCCGACAGCACTTGCCCCAACACGATTCGCCCGTCCGGCGAAAGAACCTGCACGCGAACAGGGCCGCTACCCTCGGGCAATTCCACAAAAAACCGCCCCGCAGTCGGGTTGGGGTACACCCGCATGGGCGGCTCCCGCAGTTCCAGTTCCTCCGCTTCCCACGCGGGCACGGTGTTGCACAGGATGGTGTCCACGCAGCCGTCGGGGGTGAACTTGACCAACCAGCCGTACACATTGTTACCCAGCGGCGCATAGCCGCCGGCCACCATGTTGCCGCTGCTGAGCACGCCCACCCCGCCGAGGTAACCGCCCTTTGTGCCGGTTTTGGGCGGGATCATCCGCTGCGACCACAGGCTGTCCAAACTCGGCGACACCTTGTACAGCCAGCCGTACACCTGCGCGGGTTCGGTGTTCGGGTTGAGTGCTCCTACTTCTCCGACGGCGATGAAGTTGCCGTCGAAAGTGGGTTCGATGTCCCAGAAGTAGTTCAGGTACGACCGCGGCACATCGTAAGGGCGCCAGGTTTTAACCTGAAAGTTAGTGTCAAGTACGGCAAAGTAAGGCTCATAATTATGCTGAGGCCCCTCGCCTACGACATTATTGCCTCGAATAAACCAGGATTCTGAGCCGGCGGGCAGAATATTGAGTATGCCACCTATTGGCACCTCGGAAGGATGCGGACGCCATTCCTTGACGATTTCTCCATCCAGATTTATCAAGGCAACCCAGGGGCTGTGCTCGGCTTCTGTGCCCGGTGGAGGTCGGTGACTCCCTGCAAATGCGATCAAAGTATCATTGATTCGGTAGTTGCAGGTGAAAATATCTGTAATAACATACTCGCCAAAGTACGAAAACCATACTGTGTTTCCTTGTTGGTCCACCCGTCGCAAGAATGGCTCAATCAGGTAGTTGGGGTTTTGGACGTAGCCACCCAACAGATAACCATCTGGTAGTTCGATAACAGCGTTGTAGAACTCCACGAAGTTGACCGTGTCTCGGTACTCCCGCACGAACTCCACAGACAAGTCGGAGCGCAGTTTGACGAAAGCACCATCGTTTCGGGTAACCGACCCGGCTGTCATGGCATAGCCGCCGTCGGCGGTGTGTATCATGTCCGCCCAGTTGATGTCCATATCTATGTGCCCCCGAGCGGATCACAGATCAGAGTGTGGTCAAGTTCGATACCGGAAGAATCCAATCGGGCCACAAAAAGGCATTGCCGGTAGGGAGGAGTATCGGTTCGCGCCATACCGTATCCAACGATAGTGTCGTTGTGGACTATGAGATTTCTGTACTGGTTGCGGGGGTAGCCGTAGTCGTAGGCACGGTTAAATACTTGCTGGGAGAGGCATGAACACGAAATGCCCACCCATAGCAGCATGAGAATATATCGCATGGCTTGGAAAATTGTGGCAGGACGAATCGCAATGAGGATTCGTCCTACCGGGTGAACATTCATCGGGAAATTATCAATTTGGCAATCAATTGCTGCCCTTTCGGGTACACGACACGGCAGAAGTACAGACCAGGAGGCATGCCCGAACCGTCAATTTCGGTGGAGGCCGCGAGCGTTTGTTCCAGCACGATTCGCCCGTCAAGCGTGAGCACTTGTACCCGCACGGGGCCGCTACCCTCCGCCAACTCCACAAAAAACCTTTCCGCCGTCGGGTTCGGGTACACCCGCGCCGGCGGCTTCCGCAACTCCAGTTCCTCCGCTTCCCACGCGGGCACCGTGTTGCAAAGGATGGTGTCCACGCAGCCGTCGGGGGTGAATTTGACCAACCAGCCGTACACGTTGTTCCCCAGCGGCGCATAGCCGCCGGCCACCATGTTGCCGCTGCTAAGCACGCCCACCCCGCCGAGGTAGCCGCCCTTTGTGCCGGTTATAGGCGGGATCGTTTGTCGTGACCACAGGCTATCAAGCCCCGGCGACACCTTGTACAGCCAGCCGTACACTTGCGCAGGTTCGGTATTCGGGTCCAGAGCATTTACCTGACCGGCGGCGATAAAGTTGCCGTCGGGGGTGGGTTCAATATCCCAGAGGTAGTTCAGGTATGATCGCGGCACATCATAAGGCCGCCAGGTTTTAACCTGAAAATTGGTATCAATTATGGCAAAGTAAGGCTCGTACAGGTAGGGAGGGCCACTTACTACATTGATCCCTCGAATAAACCAGGAATATGGCCCAGCGGACAGAATATTGAGTATTCCTCCGATAGGAACCTCGGACGGATCTGGACGCCATTCCTTGACAATTTCCCCTTCCAGATTTATCAAGACAACCCAAGGACTGTGCTCGGCTTCTGTTCCAGGAGGAGGGCGATGGCTCCCCGCAAAGACAATCAACGTATCATTGATTCGATAGCTGCATGTGAAAATATCCGTAATTGCATACTCACCAAAGTACGAAAACCAAACTGTGTTTCCCAGCCTATCCACTCGTCGCAGAAATGGCTCGATCAGATAGTTGGGGGTTTGGACGTAACCACCCAACAGATAACCATCGGGTAGTTCAATAACGGCGTTGTAAAACTCCACAAAGTTGACCGTATCCCGGTACTCTCGGACGAACTCCACGGACAGGTCGGAGCGAAGTTTGACGAAAGCGCCATCGTTTCGGGTGATCGAACTGGCTGTTAAGGCGTAGCCTCCATCGGAAGTATTTATCATGTCAGCCCAGTTAATGTCCATTGCCAAGGTGCCACCAAGTGGATCACAAACCAGTGTGTGGTCAAGTTGAAGCCCTGAAGAATCAAGGCGAGCCACGAATAGGCACTGGCGATGTGGCGGCGTATCCGTACGCGCCATGCCGTACCCAACGATAGTATCGTTGTGGACGATCAGATTTCGGAATTGGTTGCGAGGGTAGCCGTAATCATAAGCGCGGTTGAAAACCTGCTGGGAAAGGCATGAATACGAAATGCCCACCCATAGCAACGCGAGTAAGTGTCGCATGGCTTGGAAAAGTTGTGGCAGGACGAAACGCAAGGGGATTCGTCCTGCCTGGTACACATTTAGCGCGAAATTATCAACTTGGCAGTCATCTGCTGCCCTTCCTGATACATGACACGACAGAAGTACAGCCCGGGGCACAGCCCCGTCCCGTCCAGTTCTGCTGAGGCCACGAGCGTCTGCTCCAGCACCACCCTTCCGTCCGGCGCAAGCACATGCACCCGCACCGGGCCGCTGCCCTCCGCCAACTCCACAAAAAACCGCCCCGCCGTCGGGTTCGGGTACACCCGCGCCGGCGGCCGGCGCAGTTCCAGTTCCTCCGCTTCCCACGCGGGCACGGTGTTGCACAGGATGGTGTCCACGCAGCCGTCGGGCGTGAACTTGACCAACCAGCCGTACACGCTGTTTCCCAGCGGTGCATAGCCGCCGGCCACCATGTTGCCGCTGCTGAGCACGCCCACCCCGCCGAGGTAGCCGCCCTTGGAGCCGACCAAGGGCGGGATCAATTGCCGCGACCACAGGCTGTCCAGCCCCGGCGACACCTTGTACAGCCAGCCGTACACCTGCGCCGGTTCGGTGTTCGGGTTGAGGGCGCCTACTTCTCCGGCGGCTATGAAGTTGCCGTCAGGGGTGGGCTCAATGTCCCAGAAAAAATCGGCCACGAGCATCCCTGGCCCAAAAAGTCGCATGTCGAGCACATTGAAGGCAGAATCAACGATGGCCCAAAACGGCCTTGCCCTTAGCGGGTTTACTTGAAGCGATTTTTTGCCGTAGAGAAACCACCTGCCCCCGGATAGTGGCCTGATGTAATGCAGTATTTCTATCGAGGATTCTGCCGGTCTCCATTCTTGCACAATCTCACCGTCTATAGGATTGATAAACACTATCCAAGGCCCCCGACCCGATACAGTATTTTCATCCTTACTATAGCCACCCACAAACACTATCAATGAGTCATTGATTTTGTAACTATTTGACAGTAAATCATATTCCGTATACTCGCCGTAGTACGAAAACCAAACCGTATTCCCCTGATTATCCACTCGTCGCAGGAACGGCTCGATCAGGTAGTTGGGCGTTTGGACATAACCCCCTAGCAGGTAACCATCCGACAGTTCAATAACAGCGTTGTAGAACTCCACAAAATTGATCGTATCGCGATACTCCCGCACGAACTCCACGGACAAGTCGGAACGGAGTTTGACGAACAAGCCGTCATGCCGATCGAAGGCGGAAGCGGTTAGCGCGTACCCGCCGTCGGATGTTCCTACGATCTCAGACCAGTTGATCGCCATTGTCAAGTGGCCGCCTAATGAATCACAAATCAGATTATGGTCAAGCGCTGTGCCGTTGGAGTCAAAACGGGCCACAAACAAGCACTGCTTGTAAGGTGGATCATTGGAATAAGCCCGGCCGTATCCAACAATGGTATCGTTATGGACAATCAGATTGTGCAGTTGGTTTCTCGGATAGCCGAAATCATAGGTGCGGTTTAAGACTTGCTGGGAAAGGCATGAATACGTAATGCCCACCCATAGCACTGCGAGTAAATGACGCATGGCTTGGAAAATTATGGCAGGGCAAGCCATGCCATGGCTTGCCCTGCCGGGTGAACATCTATCGGGAAATAATCACTTTAGCCACCAGGAGTAATCCGGAGGTATCTACAACACGGCAGAAGTACAGGCCGGGGCGCAGCCCGCTGCCGTCAATGGACGAAGATGCCGTCAGTAGTTGATCGAATACCGTCCGCCCATCGGGTGCGTGCAGCAATACCCGCACCGGTGTGGACCCTTCAGGAAGTTCTACAAAAAATTGCCCGGTGGTAGGATTGGGGAAAATGCGAACCGCAGCAGCCGTCTTCGGCTGCCGGTTCGCCAGCGTCTGTGCGGGCCGGAGCGAGCCGCCCCCGCAGTCGGGCATCAGCTCCCGGCCGTTGCCGAGCAGCAGCACCCGGGCCAAAAAGCCCGGTTCGTTGCAGTTCACGGCCCAGGCTTCGAGGCTGTCGAGCGCCGTTGCGGGCAGGCGGTGCATGTCCGTCTCCGCCTCGGCGTAGGGGCGCACCACGGCCAGCATTTCCTCGAACTCGTCCAGTTCGTCCGCTTGGGCCTCGCTCAGGTCGTTGCGGGCCGGAATACTGTCCAGCCAGGCGTCGTAGCCCTCCAGGTCGCTGGTGAAAAAGGCGTGCCGGGCCAGCCGCAAGTCGGTCTCGTAAGCCCGCAGATGTCGCGTCCACAGCAGCACGGAGTCCGTGCGGGTGCCGGTGGAGTCCAGCGCAAAATCGCGGATCACGCGCCCGCCCCAGTAGTCCATGGCCGAGCGGTAGGCGTTGAGCTCCGGCAGCAGGGCTGCCTGTTCCTCCGGGTCGGTCAACTGGTCGTACTCGTCTTTTGTGGTCAGCCATGATGTCTGGTTTATGAAAAACGTGTCCTTCCAGACGATCGGCGGGCCTTCGGCGGTACAGGGTGCCGGGCAGTCGTCCACGTTTGCTGAGCAGTTCGGGTTTGGAAAAATTGCTTCTTCCGGATCTATCATACCCTCAAAACCACTTCCCGTGGTCAACACCTGCCCGATGGTGTCCCAGAAGTAATAGGTGATCGGTGCACCGTAGTTGTACCAGGTGTAGCCGTTGCCGCTGAAACGGTTGCCGGCCGCGGTGCTTGTTGCAAAGGAGATATTTACATCTCCCTGTATTGACCTGACCGACCCTCCAGGGAACACAAGGTTCGCTGTCTGGTTGTCGGAGTGTTCGTTGCACTCGTAGCGCAGTCCCTTGAAGTCGCCGTTGTTGCCGGCGGCGTTGTTGCCTATATCGAGATCCGAGTAGTAATTTTCTCGGATGGTGTTTTCCATGCTGCCCGTGCCGATGCAATCAATGCCGAAGTAGGAATCGGCCTCCACGTCGCCGCCGTGAAAATTGTTGTCTGCAAGGACGATCCCCTCTGGCAGGTGGTACCCGAACAGGCGAACGCCGGTGAAATCCAGGGTCTCCTGCGGGCACATCGGTGGCCGGGCGACATAGAAACTGTTGCTCACGATGCGGAAGTTGTCCGGCAGGTTGGATTCGATGCCGGTGTAGCAGTTGAAGAACGTGTTGCCTTCCGCTTCGTAAGCACCTTTGCCCCCGGCCTGCATCGGGTTAGCCAGAACTCCCCGGTCGAGGTAGCGGAAGTAGGATGATTGCACCCGGAATGCCGCATTGTTGGCCACAATGCCCTTGGCCCGCGACAAACGGCCGGCGCAGTTTTGTGTGCGGGTGTCGGAAAACCAGGTGCCGGAGATGTTCAGGCGACCTATGTCCCGTAGATACAACAGTTCCGGTTGAATGGACAAATCGCCTCGGTAATCGTCGTCCAACAAGATAAACGCGCCGGACACAACGCTTGCATTGGGCTGTCCAAGGTTACGATAATGATCTATCCTAAACCCTTTAGTGCAGTTGCGGATTCGTCCGTAAACTTCCACGATGCCGCCACCGAAGTTGACATCATTCGGATATTCAAACCCGTGCGAGGCAATTCCGCACACAGCGTGCTCCACGATCCCTGAGGCGTTCAAGACTACCCGTCCTTGACCACTCGACGGTTGCCCGTTCGATTTTAGTTGAACAGAATCGCGATCCCCCTCCACCACAATCCCGCCCCACATGTCGCCACATCCGGCGGTGATCAGGCCGTTCACGATCAGGGTGCCGCCCCGCCGCACCACGATGTAGGTGCCCGGGGCCATTTCCAGCACGCTGTCCACCACGAGCACGGCACCGTCGGGCACAATAATGTTCGAGGACTTGCTCACCAGATCATCCCAGATCACGGTGTCGGCGGCCACAGTTTCGGGCGCTACTTTCAGGGAATCCAGCAGGGTGGAATTCTTCAGGTACAGCCGCATGCGCCGCACCTGCTGGTCGCTGAAGCGATCATTGCAGCGCAGCGGGCGGGCATACGACATGTAGTTTCTGAAAATGTCGGGCGACACGCCCGATGGGGTTGCGGAAGTTTGGCAATCGCCAGAAACTACAATAATCGTATCTATCCCGTGCTTGGGCGTATCGCCCACCATGTCGCCACAGCACTGGTCGGGCAGGGATCCGTAGCCGGTTTGACAGCCGCTCGGCGCCGAGCAGGATACGCCGGGCCCCGTGTATACATTGCTCGAATCTGTATTTTCAAACGTGTGCGCCAGACCGAAACAATGGCCGACCTCGTGAATGACAACGGGCAGGTTGCTCCCGGGGACGGAGTCCTCCATTCCGTTGATCTGAAAGTACTTTGCCGGCAATTTATTGACAACTACTGCACCAGTGGCAAGGCCCTCGTCGGACAAGACGTACATCGCCAGACCATCCGAAAATACTGGTATGTCTTCCTGATTTTCCTGCGTGAACACCGTGTGACAGACCCCGATGTCGCCTTCGCCCGACACGAAAAAAATATCATGCCGGTTGAACTCCCTGTTCAGCAGGGCAAAGGTTTTGGCCGTCCGGCGCCGGAGTTCGGTTCCTCCTAGAGCATCGGCCCATGCATCGCCGGATGTTTGCAGATAAACGACGTACAAGCGCACGAAGAACTTGCCATGTACCGTGTCGTACGGGCCAGTATAGTGCGGGTCGAATGTTTTTGGCCCTCCCTGCGCCCACACCGGATGACTAAGCGCGAGCATGGCGAGAAAAATTAAGGCGGTTTTGAGAATCGAAGGGGTTTGCCCCCCCCCCTGTCGGGCGGAACGCGTCGGTGCGGATCTGTTTTTTCATCGGTGGTGCTTTTATGTGAACGATTTGGTGTGAATGCGTCCGTAAAAGTAGAAAAAACAGATCGGTAAATCAACAGCCAAGCGGCATTGCGCCAAAAATGGCCGCCGCCGCACCCGCCACATCACCCCCGCACCATCTTCCCTCCAGCACTCCCCGCCGCCGTTTCCACCCGGTAATAAAACACCCCTGCCGGCAGTGCCGCGCCGTCCAAACCGATGCTTTGAAATCCCGCGCCGAACGCGCGGGTTTGCGAAAAAATCTGCCGCCCGGTCGGGTCGTACACCGCCAGCGTGACGGCGCCGGCCTCCGGCAAATAAAACCGGACGCGCGTGCGGTCGTGCCAGGGATTCGGCTCGTTCGGGTACAACTCAAAGCCCTGTGGCTTTACCACCGTACCACCGGGACTGCCGAACCGCAAGGCCAGGTTTTGAATCTCCACGCCTCCGTTTTCGCCAGAAGTCCCGTATGCCTCCGCCCGGGTGACCCGGCTCGAAAGGTGCAGCATTCGCTCGAGGGTACCCGATGCAGCGGCCCGAAATCGCACAGTGAATTCCGGTTTGCCCGGGCCGTCCCAACTGACGGTCAGTATCCCCTCGCCGGGGAACACCGCGAAATGCTCGGCGCGCATCCCCTCGCCGGGCGTGATGTCCACGACCTCGAGGCCGGGGTGCGCCAGCGTGAACTGGTAGCCAAGCAACGGCTCCGCCGCCCGCACCGAAAGCTCGAACAGTTCCCCTGCGCGGAAACGCCCCTCCGCGCGGGCATCCGAAAACGCCACATCGAGCAGGGCTGCCTGGCCCGTTGACCGGTCGGCAGGAACGAGCAGGGTGTTGGTGAGGGCGTTGCCGCTCACATCGCCGATTTTTACGGCTGTAAAATTTTCCTGCAAGGCGTGGCTTGTCAGGTTGGCCAACTGCCGCGTTTCCGGGAAAATTTCCTGAAACGGGTTGGAGGGGTTTGGGAAGACGTATCCGGCGTCCACGAACCGCCACGAGGTGTTTTTCGGGAAATCCGTGTAGATGCCGAGGATGAGCTTGCGCAGTTCGACCACGTCGAGGGTAGTCACCGAGCGGCTGTTGTTCACGTCTGCGGCGATGAGCTTGTGCGGGCTGTTCAGCGGCGCCAGGCCGAGGATGTGTTTGTTGATGAGGGAAAGGTCGAACGTGGACACGCCATTGAGCGGGTCGTTGTCCTTGCCCGGCGTGATCGTGACATCGGAGCCGGACGGCACGGCCTCCGTGAACGAAAAACCACCGTCATGGTCGGTTTCCATGTTCAGGCCGACGGGCGGTGTTCCGCCGGAAAGGGCCACGTCAGCGGCTTCCAGTCCTTCGGCATTGGCCGTTTGCAGCACGCCGGCCACCGTGGCCATGGCGCCCGAGCACATCGAAAAATGGTCCTGCACGAGCACATAGGTCTGGCAGACGCTCATGTTGCCCGCGTAGTCCATGGCCCACAGTTCCACGTCCTGCTTGCCGAGCTCACTGCAGTCGAAACGCACGCTCTTGATGGGTTTGCCGTCGGGATCGGAAGGGAAGCCGAGGCTGCCGTCGGACTTGCGCAGGCCGAGCAGGATGTGATTGGCCGGGGTGCAGTTGTCGTTCACGTCCCACAAAAAATCCTGTGCGTACAGCGTGATCGTTTTTTCGAGGGGCATGTCGGTGCTCAGGCCGTTCAGGCAAATGAGCTCCGGCGCCCGGCAGTCGCGCACCCGGATCGTGTACTCGCAGTGGGCCTGGTTGCCGCAGCCGTCGTCGGCGATCCACCGGATGCGGTGGTCGCCGTGCGGAAGTTGGGGCACGATGTACTGGGTCGGGTCTTTTGCCGTATGCCAGCGCACATAGCCGGTGATGTTGGAAAACCCGCCCGTGAGGATCGTGAACCGGTATTTTTCTTCCGGCGGCACGGGGCGTTGGTCAAATTGCTGCAGCACGCCGCCGCTGAAGTTGGGGGTGAGGGCGTTGCCGAACCGCACCATGCCGGCGGGCGGCGGGTTGATGCTGTTGATGAGCGTTTCCTGCACACCGTCGTGGTCGAGGTCCAGGTAGAGCATGTAGCGGATGGTGAGGTTGCCCTTGGAGCAGGCATCGTTGGCGGTGGCCGCGAGATTGGCCAATCCCTCGCTCATATCCGTACTGCCGGGAACGTGCAGGTTTTTCCAGTAGCCGGCGTTCCAATAGTTTGGGTCGTTGGTGGTGTGGTCGCACATTTCCACCGGGCCGGTTTGCTCGGGGCAGCCGCGGAACTTGGGCGGCTGGTCGTCGCGCACCACGATGGTTTGGCGGTAGGTGTAGCCGTTGGACTCGGCGGCCCAGAACGAGCTGAAATCCGTGGGCATCGGGTCGGTGACGGTGACGCGCCGGAGCGTGGGGGCCGGGACGTGCCCATGGGGCGCCACCACCGGCCCGGGGATGTTCTGGATGTCCAAAGGGTTTAAAGCCGGGTTGGGGTTCGGCACCTCCACAAACGGGAGGTTGGCATCGTACCGGCACCAGTTGACCACCCGCCAGTGCCGCTCGATCCAGTAGCAGGCCAACAGACCAGCGGTGTTCACATCGTCCACGTACGAAATGCCAATCTGCTCGCAATCTTCGCCATAGATAATCGGCCCTGTGCCGTACACGCCCGTGGTGTCGCAGTCGTTCACAAACACGTCGTCGGGGAATTGAATGGCGTAGTGCTGTACATACTGCACCACCACCCGCTGGGTACATTGGCTGCTCAATCCGGTGCAGTCGTAGGCGCGGAACGTGCGAATGATGGTGCCCCGGTTGCACAAGGTGTCGAACAGAGCATAGTTGGGCGCCAGTTCGATGACCGTGTCCAAGCAGCAGTTGTCCACAAAAACAGGCGAACCGTGGGCCTTCAGGGTGGGGTCGTACCCCTGGCAGGCAATGTTCGTGTGGGCCGGTGGCTTACAGATGGGCTTGAGTTTGTCCTCCACAAAAACCTGTACGAGGCAGTCGCCAGCGTGGTTTTCTTGGTGCGTGAGGCTGACGGCGCCGGTATCGGGTTCCACGTCGTACACGCGCAGAACCACGGCAATCGTCTGCCCGGCATCGGCGCAGCAAAATTTTATCTGATCGAAAAACCTGTCGTTCGGCTGGCAGGCGTTCGGCTCCACGCGGCGGGCCTTGAACCGCACCGCTGAGCAGTAGTCCTGGGATCCGTCATCAAATGTGGCGGCAAATACCAGCGACTCTCCCGAACCGCCCAGTGCGACGTAGGTGAACTCGTCGCACACCGGAAACGGCGGCACGCCGTCCGACACTGTCACCCGGAACGAACAGGTGCTCGTGTTCCCGCATTGGTCGGAAGCGATGTAGGTGAACCGGATGACCTCGCCGGCGGGCAGGTTGGGCACAAAGTCCAGCACGCCGAGCGTATCGGGAAACCAGTAGTTGTTGGCCGGGAAATCGGACAAAAAGCCAGATTGCGCGAAGGTCTTTCCGCCCACCGTCCATTTGGCCTCGATGCCCGCCACGCCCGAACACAGGTCGTACAGGCGCACATCGGGCAGGTCGAGCGTGCGGGTGCAGGCAAAGGGATCGGTGGACACGAGCGTGTCCTTCGGGCACTGGAGCACCGGCCCGGCCTTGTCCTGCACGGCAATGGCCTGGATGTGCTTGCGGGGATTGTCGGGGCTGGTCGGCAGGCAATCGTCGTACACCGTCCAAGTGCGCAGGACGTTGTACGACCCGGAGCAAAGTGTCAAAACCTGGTCTTCAAAACCGATGTTCAGTTCGCAAGCTGTGGCCGTGCCGAACAGGGGAAAATTGTAGGCAAACGCCTCGACGTATGGCGCACCGGTAAACAATGGGTAGGTGTTGGGGGCGGTACAGGTTTGGGAGGTGTCCGCCGGAAAAATTATGTCGTCAGCATGTACGCGTTGCAGGGTGAGCACCTGCACACACGACGACGCATTTCCGCTGCCATCCACGGCCGTCCAGATGCGCTGGATGCGGGCGCTGCGGTCCTGCGGGTCGGCGCAGTCGAGATCGAAATGGGTATCCAAAAAGTCCAGGTCAAATGCGCCGCAGTTGTCCGCCACCACCGGATAGGCTGCCGACAGGCCAAGCGCTGCCGACAACCAGGCGGGGGAAACATCCGGCACGGCGCAGGGCAATGCGATGTTCGGGCAAGTCAGGGTCGGCGGCAAAAAATCGGCGGCTACCAGCAATCCCCAACAGGAGTTTCCGGTGGTCGTATCTGTCACGGTGGCGCGGATGGTATCCCCGAGATGGGCTGCCGTGAGCAAGGGACCGATGGGTACCCCCGAGAGCGTCTTGAGGGTCACGATGTAGTTGGAATCGTTGGGCACGCCTTCGAGCACCATGTCGGGTGTAATCGCGACAGAGCAGTCCTCGTCAAGCACGACCAAGGACAGGTCATTGCACACCTGGCCCCGAAGCGGTGCGGCGGCAAAGAGCAATAACACGAAAAAACTGCTGGAAATCGGCAGTAGGCAGTAGGGGCATACCCGGGGAGGCACGAGAGGCGGGACGACCTTCATCCGATTAAATTTTAGTCGGTTGAGAATGATTGGCGACGGTTATATGACACGTTTCGCCGAGTGTTCGGATTAAAAAAGAAGTTGCCTCGCAAGTCCTTGGCTACAGACTCAGGAGACAGCTACATCGGGGGGACGGTGCCAAATGTACGGCAAGCATTCCGGTGCATTCTTCAGGGTTCTCCCTGATTAACAAAAAGAACGGAAAATGCTGTCATCTGACATTTCGGGGGAGGGGCGTGTCGGCATTAGTCGGGAGGGAGGGGTGGGCGTCAACGGTTGTGTGATGCGGCAGAAAAACGGTTTAATAGGGATGGCTCCGTATGCACCGAAAAAAACCCGGATTTCATGTAGTCAAAAGACTAATTTTGCAAAAAAAATCGTATGGTCGAACTCAGCATATATGATGAAATCGCAGGCTTCATGGCTGGAATGAACCCTAAGAAGGTCATAGCATTCAAACCTTCCGAAGCCAATCAACACAGGCTGGACGTATTGTTGGACAAACAACAGGAAGAAGGGCTTACTCCGGAGGAAAGAAGCGAATTGGAGCACTACCTCATCATCAACCGCATTATCAGCCTTGCCAAGGCGCGGGCGATGAAACTACTTTCCGCTGCATGACTTCTCTTGAATCCTTGCGCCAGGCAACTGCTGCACGAGCCGACTTTCGATGCGAATATTGCCATGTTCGCGAAGCCGTTTCTTTCTACCGGTTCCATTTGGAGTACATCAAAAGCCGCAAACATGGCGGCGCGACTATCTCAGAAAACATAGCCTATTCCTGCCCGGAGTGCAACGCCCACAAGGGAACCGACATAGGGACATTCACGGATAACGACGAATACTTGATACGCTTTTTCAACCCACGAAAAGACCGCTGGTCGGAACACTTTGAAATAGATGATGCCGGGATATTCGGCACCACCGAAATCGGTAAGGCAACTGAAAAAATTCTACGATTTAATGATACCGAACGCCTGATCTACCGCAGACAACTCATGCGATTGGGCTTGTATCCGTGAGCAAGTACTTTGCCCTGGGGGGGAGGCCGGCGTAACGCCGACAGACTAAAAAACGGAGCGCGCCCACCCGTGATGCGGACGGTTCCCTTCGGGATGACAAACGCACGCGAAAAAAATTGGGGCTGCGCCCCAACCCCCGCTTTGTTTCCCCCCGCTTGCGGTTTGCTCCGCCCGGCTACTCCGCTTCGCAGGCGGGGGCTTAGCCCCCCCCCCGCCTTGCTCGCTGCGTTAGCCGGGCTTCGCTTTTGCTCACAGGAATGCCGGATCAGGCAGGCCAACTGACTGGGAAGGGCAGACAAGGCGGATGCCGACATTGCTGTAGCGAGACGTCGGCGTGCGGTGGGCCCGGCACGCGGGGCGGCAGCCCCGCGCGCCATAGACCCAAGAGCCGCCACGAAGCACACGGCCGCCGCCCTTTTCCGGCCCTTGTGGTTTGATAATCAGGCCTTTTTCCGCACATTTCGCGTAGTACTTGTCGCCGTACCAATCGGCGCACCATTCCCACACGTTGCCGCTCATGTCGTACAGACCGAGGGCGTTGGCTTGTTTTTGACCCACGGGGTGGGTGGCGCCGCCGCTGTTGGCCGAGTACCAGGCCACCTCGTCCAGGTTGTCGCTGCCGGCGTATTTTTCACGCTGGTCGGGTCTTATTCGCCTTGAGGGGAAAGACATCGCTTCGCTGCCATGAATATTTTTCGGCGCCTCAGTCGGCCAGGGTGTCAACCGGGCGTGGTGCCCGCCCTGGGCGGCGTACTCCCACTCGGCCTCGGTGGGCAGGCGGTAGGTTTGCCCGGTTTTTTGGCTGAGCCAGGCGGCGTAGGCTACGGCATCGTTCCAGGAAACGTGAATGACCGGGTGTTCGTAGTCCGCCTCGGTTCGGGGCTTGCCCGCTACGTCGCAGTCCCATTTCACGCCCGATTTTTTTTCGTACTTCGACCCGGTCCAGATGTAACTGCCGTCGCCGCGCTCGGCCTCGGTGCGGTAGCCGCTGTCGCGCACAAAGGCGGCAAACTGCGCCACCGTCACCGGGAATTTCCCGATGGAAAAGTCCTGGACGGCGACTTTATGCAGGGGTCTTTCGTCGTCGTAGGCCTCGGTGTCGTCACCGGGGCTGCCCATCTCGAAAACGCCGCCTTGTACAGGTACCATTTCGGGGATGGGGATACGGTTTTTTTTCGCTTCGGTGTGCAAGCGAGTTTCGCGCTTTTGCAGCAGATTCGCCACAAGAATCTTGATGGCTTGCAGGATTTCTACAAAGGCCACATCTGGGTGAGAATAATACTTAGAATACACCGGACGGGCTTCGGGGGGCAGGGCTTGAAGCTGTCCGATCTGAGGATGCTGGGCCCAGTCACAGTGGCGTAGAATGATGGGAACGAGAAGGGTCTGTCCGTCGCGATGGCGTTGGAGCGCCTGCTGCAGTTTGATGGTCTCGAAATAATTCGAGGCGATAAGGTCTGCGCTGATGCAGAGCAGAATGAGTTCTGCCTGCTCAAGGTGGTGTTTGGTGACATCGTCCCATTTTTGGCCGGGCAATATTTTGCCGTCGTACCACAGTTCAATGGATTTGCTTTGTTCCAATGGGACGAGGTGTAGGCGCAGGAGTTCAACAGCCGGGCTGTCTTCATGCGCATATATGAGGACTGTTTTCAGCGGCGCGGTCGTGGGCATCGGCGCGTCGTCGGGTGGCACAGAGTGTCCAAGTTTTTCGAGCACCTGCTCCAGTCCCGCAGGCAGCACGAAGTCCCAGGATTGTTGTTCGCCGTCGAGGGGGCGTACCACGGTGCGGAGTTGTTCGAGGGTTTCGGGGTCGGGGTTGGGATTTCGCAGGGCATCAAGCAGGGCGAGGTGGAGTTGGTGCTCGGCCCAGGCGGCGCTGTCGGTGGGCGGCGGGACCTCGGTCAGTCGGTGTTCGAGCAATTGGTGCAGGCGCTCGGTCACGCGGGCGCGGGCCTCCGGGTGGCGGTGTTCGAGGTATTCCACCAGGGCCTGCCGGGCTGGCGCGGGCATGAAACCCTGTACGAACCAGGGCAGGCGGGCGAGGGCCAGCAGGTTGGGCAGGGTGACGAGGTTGCGTTCCGGCGGCGACAGCCAGCGCCCGATGCGCAGGGTGAGTTCAAAATGCAAGGCGGGCCACACGGCGCAGGCGGCTATCCAGCGCAACATATCTGTGTCGAAGTGTTGAGCCAGGTGGTATGGGAGTGGGTCGCCGGTAGGGATGGGCGGGCGTTCGGCGGCCTGCTGCACGGCATCGGGCAGATCGAGGTATGGCACGGTGCCGAACGTATCGGGTGCTGCTTCGGCGAGGAAACGGATGCTTTCGGTGGCGGCGGGCAGCAGCGTCAGGATTTGGGCGAGGCGGCGTTCGTGGCGGCCCCAGTCGGCGCGGGGCACGGGTGTGAGCAGGGCACGCAGGCGCCAGGCAGGCAAGGCGGCGGCCCAGTCGGTGATGCGGCCGGTGGCGGGGTCGAGCAGGCGGTACCCGGCGCCAAGCACGAGCAGGCGGGCATCAGCGAAACGGTAGCGCAGGTCACGCAGCGACAGGCCGGCGGGCCACTGTTCGTTGCGGCACAGGCGCAGGTCGCCGTCGTAAAAAAACCGCTCGATGTGTACATCGTTGCCACGCAGGGTGTGGTACAAGTGGTCGAACAGGCGAGCGCGGTGGTCGTTGGGCGAGAGGCGCTCCACCAGCAGGAGGAATTCACTGGGGCGGGTGCGGTGGCGGTAGCGCAGGGCGGGCAGGCCGCCGCGAGCGGCAGTGGCGCGGGCGGTGGCGCCGAGGTCGAGCGCACGGGTATCGGTACGCTCGCGGGCACGCAGGGGGCGGATCAATTCGGGGCCGAGGGCTTCGCCGGGGGCTATGCTCAGGTCGTCGGGGTCGTTTTCGTCGCCGGCGACAGCAAAATTCCAGACATAAGGCGGGCTGACGCATCGCTCCAGATCGGCCACAAATCGGCGCGGCCCACGCTCCGGTTTGAACGCCGACGGAGCTGCGGGTGTATCGGGCCGGGGCGGCGGGAGCGATGCGGCGGGCGGTTTCCCGCCGGGCAATTCCGGTTTTTCGAGCGAGCGCTCCGGTTTCGATTCGGACTCGGCGGCAAGCGCGTCGAACAGCGCGTGCAGCCGGGCCTGCTCCTGCGGATCGGTGGCCAACAGCGGGGTGAGGTAATCGCGCAGGTCGGTCAGGGACTGGTCTGGGGGCAGCAGGGCCAGCAGGCGCTGGATGCGCAGGTGCCGGTCGGGGCCGAGGACAAAGCCGGCGGTCTCCACGGCATCAAGCCAGGCAGCCAAATCGCGTTGGCGCCGCACGAGCGGGTCGGCGGCGGGCGCAGGAGCCGGCGGGTCGGTCGTCAGGCGCTTCCAAAGTTGGGCGAGTTGGCGCAGCATGGGGGCAGGTCAGGGTTTTCGGGTCAGGGTCACAAAGTCCTCGCGGGTTTTGGCCAGCACGGCGTAGGATGTGTGCAACAGGGTGCGTTCTCCGGAATTAAGCGCGTCCGTATCGGCCAATTTTTGCACCGGAAAACCGATCTTCGGCAACAGCATAGCCCAGGCGATGAGTTCGGCGGTGGCGGGTTTTTTGTTGAGCGCCAGCGCCCGCACCCGTTCAAAGTGATCCACGATGGCCGCGCGACCGGTTTCCGGGATGGCTGCCGTTTTGGCGGCAAGGATGCGCAACAGGTGCTCCCGGTCGGGAAACTCGATGTGGAAGTACACCACGCGGCGCAGGAAAGCATCGGGCAGGTTTTTTTCGGAGTTGGAGGTGATGACGATGATGGGCCGATAGGCAGGGTCGGCGCACCAGGCTTTTTTGGGCGACACGGGTATTTCGGGCACGTCGAAGGCCAGTTCCTCGATGGCGGCAAGCACGTCGTTGGGCAGGTCGCGCGGCGCCTTGTCTATTTCGTCGAGCAGCACCACGCTGCGCTTTTTTTCCTGCCCGTCCTGGTCGGCCCGGCGAATGGCTTCGCCGAGGGCTTCGTAGCGGATAAACCGGTCTTCAAACGCGCAGGCGCCCAGCGGCTCGCCGCCCCGTGCTTGTGCCCACTGGAGGTGCCCGAGGGCATCGTAGCGGTAAAAGAGGTCTTTGCGCTCCGACACCGTTTGGGCGTTGAACACCAGCGCCGGGCCGAGGCCGAACTGGCGGGCGATGTGGTGAGCGAGCTCGGTTTTGCCCGTGCCCGGTTCGCCGGTCAGCAACAGGGGCAGGCCCAGGGCGAGGGCTACATTGACGGCCTCGGGCAGGCCCTTGGGCGGCTGGTAAAGCGCAGGGTCTTTGGCCTTCGCGTCGGGCTGGAAGGGCGGCAGATCGCGAATTTTGTCGTCGGGCTGGTAGTGGTCGAAGTGTGGCATGGAAATACGGTTGGTGTAGGTGAAGTTTAAGGTGCGTGTTGGAGGGCGTATCGGTATGCAGCGTCCTGCATGCTTTCTATGCGGCGCAGGTTGTACAGGTTTTGTTGTAGTCGCCGGCACTCTTCTTCGGTCATGTCCCGTTGGAGCATGGGCCACACAAGGTGGCGGTTCGTTTCGTCGTTGTCGGTCACCTCGTTGAGCCAGGCGTTCACGTCATCGCTGTCCACAGGGGGCAGGTCGTGCAGGGCAAGGGCGATGTTTCCCGTACCGGCGGCGTTGATTTCATCGGCCAGCCGGCGCAGGGTCTCGGCCTGGTCGGCATACTTGCTGCGGTTGGGTTCGCAGTCAATGTAGTCGAATTCACAAGCGAAAAACACCACGAATTTGCGGGCGCCTTCCGGCAGACGGGCCAATTGGTCGGCAATATAGGCAAGGTGGCGTTCTACGGGCATGTTGTTCCAGTGGTTCTGCTGCACCCGGAACACAAGCGCAAAACGCAGGGCATTGGCCCAGTACGCTTGCGCCTGGCGCAAAAAAGGCTCAAAATCAAAGTCCGATTCGTTGGTTTTGAGGATGTAGTGTTGCACGTTTTTCCAAAACTGTCCCCAGGTGGCTTCGCGTTCGGGCTTGATTTTGAGCACCACGTTATCGTCCACCTCGCGCTGGTGTTGGTGTTGTTCCTGTTCTTCCTGGGTGCGGTGAAAAAAGCCGCTGAAATCCTTGAATCGTTGGTACACGAGGCGCTTGGCGAGGCTCAGGGGTTGTTGGCGCGGGCAGGCGGGCAGGAGGTAGATGAGGTTGCTGTCGGCGTTGCGGTGTTTTTCAAAATGGTCGTTGAGCTCCAGCACAAAATGTCGGCGACGGTCGCAGTTGACGGTTTGGAGCAGTTCGATCTCATCAAGCAGCAGGGGCAGTTGGCCAAACAACCCGGGCCAGGTAGCGGTGCCTGCCGGTGCATGGTCTTGGCCCGGCTGCGGGCGCTGTCGGCACAGCTCGGCGATCAATTTTTTCAGGTTTTCGACCACAATCGCGTAAGGTTCGGCGTCGCTGTCCCAGGCTGATTTGGAGTCTATTGGGTACAACTTGCCGTCGCGCGGGCTTTTCGGCAGCAGTTCGGATCGGGCGTACACCTGATCCTGAAAGTAAATATACCGGGCGTAGATGCCAACCACGCGGCACTCGCCGGCCAAATGGCGCTCAATGGCACGTTTCAACTCCACGGTCTGGATGTACTCCGAGCCGATGAAGTTTTCGCTGATGAGCAGCAGCACCAGGTCGGCGGCTTCCAGTTTTGCCCGAATAGCCTCGTCCCACGGGTCGCCGGGCAGGAGCAGGTGGTCTGCCCAAACATCAATGGCATCACCCAGCGCCTGCAGTTGGTTTCGCAGCCGTTCGAGAACTTTCAGATCGTGCTCGTTGTGGGAATAGGAAATGAAAATTTTCAGCGCGGGCATGTCGGGTATTTGGATTGGACGGCAAACGTAGGAAAACGAGGCCAGATGGCCAAATGTACACGAAAGCATGCATGCCCGTCATGCTGCTGTCGCTTTTGTCCCCTACTTCCCCGCTTCTGCTCCAGCGTATTGAACGCTATGCCGATCAAATAAGACAATTCAAATTACCTTAAAATCCAAAATTCCCCCATTTAAGAAAAAATGCCCCCTTTTCGTTTCTTATTTTCCGCCGGAAGCACCGCTCGCTGCACAGGCTGAACACTTGCCGGAAGCCCCAAACTCAGGGCTGTAATACCCGGTGGATACAGGCTCATCCGACGAATTTGTCGTCGGATGCATGCGTAGCCGTACATAGTCTACAATCCTGTCCGGCTACGCACTCGTCCGACGAAAAATTCGTCTGACGAGATTCAGCAAGTAACGGCCAGCCCCCACAACGCCTCCGCCGCCGCATCCCAGTCGTACCGCGCGCGCTGCCGGCGGCCGCGGGCTACCAGTTCGGCGCGGAGGGTGGCATCGGCGTGCAGGCGCGTCAGCCCCGCCGCGATGTCGGCCACCGATTCGGGGTTCACGAGCAGGGCGGCGTCGCCGGCCACTTCGGGCAGGGCGGTCGTATTGGAGCAGAGCACCGGCACGTCGCAGTGCAGCGCCTCCAGCACCGGCAGCCCGAAGCCTTCGCTGAGCGACACGTTCACGGCAGCCAGCGCGGCGGCCTGCAGGCGCGGCAGTTGCGCTTCGGGGACATAGCCGAGAAACACGATGTCGGCCCGGTGGCGCGATTGCTCCACGGCGGTTTTCACGTCGCCGGTTTCCCAGGCAAAACGCCCGGCGAGCAGGAGTTTGGCACCGGCGCCGGTGTGGTTTTTGAACGAGTCGAAGGCGCGGATCAGGCGCGGGATGTTCTTGCGCGGGTGGATGGCTCCGGTGTAAAAAAAGTAGTCCTGCCCGGCGGAAAACTCGGCGCGAACCGCCTGTTTTTCAGCCTCGGGCAAAGGCAGAAACCCCTCCCGGCTACCGTTGTGCACGACGCTGATCTTTTCGGGCGGCACGCCCGGCACGGTTTCCAGAATAGTTTTTTTGGTAAATTCCGACACGGCCACCACCCGTTCGGCACGCCGGATGTAGCGCGGAAAAAAGTAGCGGTAGTAATCCCGCGACCACCAGGGCACCTGCTCCGGGTGTTGCAGCGGAATGAGGTCGTGTACGGTCAGCACGGTGGGTGTTTGCGCGCGCAGGCTGAGGAAACTGTCGGGCGAAAAAAACACGTCGGCGCCGCAGCGGGCCAGTGCCCGCGGCACGGCCCACTCGAACCAGGCATACCACAGCAGCGGGTGCCGGGCCGGCGGGAACAGCACCACGGGCCGCACGTTTTCGGCGTACACGAAGGCGGGATCGAAAGGCCGGTCGAACAGGAACACGAACTCGTCATTCGGGTGCCGGCGCACCATGCGCCGCATCAGTTCGTGGGTGTACCAGCCGAGGCCTTCCAGTTTTCCGGGTAGCAAAAAGCGGGTGTTGACGGCGATGCGCATGGTCAACGTTTTGGCGCAGCCGCAGCCAGCCGTTGCTCAATTTCTTTCAAAATCCGGTGGGCGACCTGCAAGGCCGCGAAACCATCGCGCAGGGGCACCGGCGGTTCCGTGCCGTTCAGGATGCTGTCCGCAAAGGTTTCCAGTTCCATCTGGATGGCGTTCACGGGCTCCGCTTCGGGCATTTGCAGGTGCAGCCATTTTTTGCCCGCGGCAGGCGTTTCAAATTCCATGAGTTGCTCCTGCGGCGGCAGGTTGGGCGCGTTCTGGTCGAACAGCCGCACGATCTGGGCATTTTTGTCGAGGAAGTCGAGGCTGATGTACGCGTCTTGCTGGAAGAGGCGCATTTTGCGCATCTGCTTGAGCGAGATGCGGCTGGCGGTGAGGTTGGCCACGCAGCCGTTGGCAAATTCGAGGCGCACGTTGGCGATGTCCGGCGTGTTGCTCAGCACGGCCACGCCGCTGGCGCTCACGCGCTGCACGGGTGCTTGCACGAGGTGCAGCACCAGGTCCAGGTCGTGAATCATCAGGTCGAGGATGACGGCCACCTCGGTGCCCCGGGGCTGGAAGGCCGCCAGGCGGTGGCACTCGATGAACATGGGCCGCAAGGCCATATCGCGCAGGGCCAAGTACGCCGGATTGAAGCGCTCCACATGGCCGACCTGCACCTGCACGCCGGTTTCGGCAGCCAGTTTCAGCAGGCGGCGGCCTTCGGAAACGGTGGCGGTCACGGGTTTTTCGATAAATACGTGCTTGCCCGCGCGCATGGCCTGCGCAGCCAGCCGGTAGTGCGTGGGCGTGGGTGTCACGATGTCCACCGCGTCCACTTCGCGCAGGAGCGCGGCGGGCGAGGAAAAACGCCGTGCACCGTACTGGGCGATGGCCGATTCGGCATTTTTTTCATCGGGGTCGTAAAACCCCACGAGTTCCCACTGCTCCGTGGCGAGGATACATTTCAGGTGGATTTTGCCGAGATGCCCGGCGCCGAACAGGCCGATCTTGAGTTTGGACATGATTTATCTGAAATACATCAGCACGGCTCCGAACGCCGTGATGAGCGCGATGAGCACCGTCGCCATTTTGATGGTGTAGCGGATATGGCGGATGAACGCCTCGATTTCGGTACGGAATTTCGGGTAGCGCGGCAGTACCTCCTCCTCCAGTTTCTGGCGGTTGAACACGTGCGCGGCGCCGAACTGCACGCGGTTGCGCACCAGCACGCCGTACACTTTCAGCACTTTTGCGCGGAAGTAGATGTTGACGAACAACATGGCCACGAACAGGCCGATGATGATGGAGACCAAAAGGGTGTACATGGCCGCAAAGGTAACCCGAACACGAATAAGTTTGCTGTCCCCCCATCGTTCCCCGCATTTCAGGCGCCCCGCGCCAGTTTCCGAAACACCTCGTCCATGTCTTGCGCGCCGAATGTCGCCTTGAGCGCTCGCGGCGTGTCCAGGGCCTCGATTTTCCCGTCCACCATGATGCTCACCCGATTGCAGTACTCCGCCTCGTCCATGTAGTGGGTGGTCACCATCAGCGTCACGCCCGATGCGGCGGCCTCGTAGATCAGTTCCCAGAATTGCCGGCGCGCCAGCGGGTCAACCCCGCTGGTCGGCTCGTCGAGGAACACGATTTTGGGTTCGTGCAGCAGGGCCACGGAAAAAGCCAGTTTCTGTTTCCAGCCCAAGGGCAGCGCGCTCACCCGCTGGTTTGATTCCCGCTCGATGCCGAGTTTTTGCAGCAAATCCGTTGTTTTCGATTTGATTTCCGCCATTTTCAACCCGTAAATGCCACCGTACAGGCGGATGTTTTCGCGCACGGTCAGGTCTTCGTACAGGCTGAATTTCTGGCTCATGTAGCCGATGCGGCGCTTTACCTGCTCGGGTTTTTTCCATACATCAAAACCCGCTACGGTGGCTGTGCCGCTGGTGGGCGAAAGCAGGCCGGTCAGCATTTTCAACGCCGTGGTTTTGCCCGCTCCGTTGGCGCCGAGAAAACCGAATATCTCCCCCTCCTGCACCGAAAAAGTGATGGCGTTGACGGCGGTGAAGGCGCCGAAAGTCTTGGTCAGTTGCTCGGTAGCGATGACAGCCATTTTTACAGTTTTGAGTTTTGGGTTTTGAGCTTTGAGTTTGTTGCCATCAGGTCAATGAAACAATCCTCTACAGTCGCCGCTATTGGTTTCACCTCGACATTCCGGTGGTTTTTGGAAAGCAAATATTCCGAGATCAACGTTTCAGTCATCTGTCCATTCGCGGTATGCAGCGACAGGTGCGCATACTCTCCAAACGCATGACATTCCGCTGCACCCTCAAACGCGCGCAGATCCTGAATGAGCCGGTACATGGCATCGGAGCGCACGGCAAACAAGGGGCGACTGAACCCGGACGTGATACCCTTTGGCGTGTCAATGGCCATAATTTGTCCCTGTTGCATCAGGCCGATCCGGTCGCACAACTCCGCTTCGTCCATGTTGGGCGTGCTGACCAGAATGGTAATGCCCGCTTCGCGCAGGCGGCGCAGCATGTCCCAAAACTCCTTGCGCGACACGGGGTCCACGCCCGTGCCCGGCTCGTCCAGAAACAACACGCGGGGCCGGTGGATCAGCGCACAGCACAGGGCGAGTTTTTGTTTCATGCCGCCCGACAAGGCGCCCGCCCGGCGGTTTTTGAACGGCTCCAGTTGCACATAAATATCCCGGATGAGTTCGTAGTTGTCGCGGATGTGCACGCCGAAGACGTTGGCAAAAAAGCCGAGGTTTTCCTCCACCGACAGGTCCTGGTACAACGAAAAACGCCCCGGCATGTAGCCGATGATCTGGCGCAACTGCTTGTACTCCCCTACTACATCCAAACCCGCTACCGTGGCCGAACCGGTGTCGGGCAGCAGCAGCGACGTGAGGATGCGGAACAAGGTGGTCTTGCCCGCTCCGTCGGGACCGATTAGGCCGAATACCTCGCCTGCCTGCACGTCGAAGGAGATGTCCTGCACTGCCCGGATGGTGCCGTAGGACTTGGAAAGGTTTTGTGCTTGTATTTCCGACATGGTGTTTGTCTTTTTGGGTGTCACAGAGGCTCACAGAGGCTTAGAGAACACAGAGTTTAAAAAAACGCAGCGTGATGGTTTTTAAACTCTGTGTTCTCTAAGCCTCTGTGAGCCTCTGTGACACTTTAAAAAGTTTCAAAACCGAACCTCCCCCGGCATGCCGATCTTGAGCATCCCGTCCGGGTTCGGCACGTTGATTTTCACGGCGTACACGAGGTTGACGCGTTCTTCTTTGGTCTGCACGATCTTGGGCGTAAACTCCGCCTTCGGCGAAACCCACGTCACGCGTCCGGCAAATTCCCGTTGCGCACCACCTTCGGCATCAATGGCGATCTTGACCTGTTGCCCAACGTTGACCGCGCCCAACTGGTCGCCCGCCAAGTATGCCCGCAGGGTCATCGTGTTCAGGTCGGCAATTTTGAACAGCGGTTTTCCAAAGGTCGTCACCTCCCCCGTTTCGGCGTATTTGACGAGCACGGTGCCGTCCGTCGGGCTGGCGATCCGGCACTTGGCGATCTGGTCGTCCAATTGCGCGATCTGTTTTTGCAGCGGGACGATCTCCGCCAGCAGTCCGCCCTTTTGGGTGGAAAGCGCCGCATCCGTCGCCGACTGTTGCTCCAGCAGCACGTCCATCTGGCGCTGTGCCAGTTCGACCTGGGCGTTGAGGTCGTCCAATTGTTTGGGCGTGGCGGCATCGTTTTTCACGAGATTTTCCAGCCGGTGCTTTTCCCGGTCGAGCGTGGCGAGTTGCTGCCGTACCGAGGCCATTTGTTTGTCAAACACCGCGAGTTGTGCGCGAATGGCCGGACTTTTTGCCGCGACCGCCTGAATGGCGGCCTGCAATTGCTCCCGCTTCAGCACCAACTGCACGGAATCAATGGCGCCCACCTCGACGCCGGCTTTCAGGGTTTGGCCTTCCTCGATGTTCATGGTCAGGATACGTCCCGAGGCCTCGGCACTCACGATGCGTTCGTCGGCCTCGAAGTTGCCGTAGGCATCGGCTTTGGGTGCGGAGGGTTGGCACGCGGAGAGGAGCAGCACGAGCAGTTGGAGGGCAAAACTGTGCATGGCGTTTATTTTTCTACTACTTTTGGGACGTAATTCCTTCATAACCTATGTTGCAATTTGACGAGTATGGAAATCTGGCTCCCGACCAGCCTATCGAATCCGATTTGGGCGAGGTGGAAACCGTGTTTGTTTTTAATGCCCATCGAAGGCAACTTTTTAGTCGGTTGATGCTTTTTCTTGAAGATATCTCGACCATTGGTTGCGATCCAATTGAAGCATGGGTGGATGGTAGTTTTGTAACTCAAAAAAATCAACCAAATGACATTGATGTAGTTTTATTTGTTGATTATCAAATTTTTGAATTAATCGAAGCCCGGCTTTACGAACTGAAAAAGTCTTACAAAAAAGAAAATGATGCATATTTTGTTTGCGTCTATCCTGATACGCACGATTTGCACCGATTAACACGATCTGATCGAATTTACTGGCTTAATCAATTCTCAGATGACCGTATGGGGCGCAAAAAAGGGATCATTCAAATCTATTTTCAACAATGAACGGCTATCATTCTAACGACATACAGATTCTCCAAACGCTGAAAAAAATCAGGCAAACAAACGAGCAAATCTCCAATCACTTGAAGTTCAACAAGCCGGATAGTCTTGCGTTAAAACAACTTCATGAGTACAAAGCCGACTTAGTCCGACAATTGGAAGAATTATTGGCCGAACTAAATCTTGAACTTCCTGCAGTGGCCTAAAATTTAGTCCCCCAACTTCGCCACCAAGCGCTCGCGTGCGTGCGCCAGCTGCAGTTCGTGCGTTTTTTGCGCCAGCCGGGCCTGTGTCAGCAGGTTGATCTGGGTCAGGTAATCGGTAGCGGTCATCACGCCGTTTTTCACCTGAGCGTCGGCGCGTCGCACGATGTCTTCCTGCAAGGTCACGATCGCGGCGTCCTGTTTCAGTTGTTCCCGATACTTTACGTTCAGGTCCCAAAAGTCTTTCGAGGCGCTGGCTTCGAGGCGCTGATCGAATGCAAGGCGTTGGGCATCCACGTTTTTCATCTGCAAATCCAAGGCTGCGGCATCCCGGCTGCGGTTGCCCCAGTCAATGGGCGTCCAGGCGGCGCGCAGGCCCACGATGGCAAAAGGCTCCAGACCCGTTTTGAAAAAATTGAATGGACTGGGTTGTCCAAAACCTGCTTGACCAAACGCCTCGATTCGGGGCTGCCCGCCCAGGCGAAGGCGGTCTTTTTGTAGCTGGTACGCGCTTTTTTGCGCCGCGAACAAGCGGTATTCCGGTCGTTTTTCGGGTTGCAGGGGGGCTTCCTCCGATCCTTCGGACGGCGCAAGGTGGAAGTCCGTATTCCTGCGCCCGAGCCATTTGGCCAACACCTCCAGCAGGGCCTGCCGGTCGGCGTGCGCTCCTGCGATTTGTTGCTCCGTTTTCAAAATTTGGATGTTTACCTGATCGGCGGTCGTGCGCAGCGCAGCGCCTTCGGCCACGGCGGCCTCGGCTTGTTTCAGCCGGTTTTGCAAATCCGATTTGGCTGTCGCCAAAACCTCCATGCTCTCCTGAAGCAGCAAGGCTCCGAAAAACAGGTCGGTCACCACTTCGCGCAGTTGAAACAGGTCCACCTCGGTTTGCGCGATGGCGAGCTCGCGTTCCACCTCGCGCTGGCGACGCAGGTACTGGTTCGATCCGCCGTCCCAGATGCGTTGGGCCACGTCCACCGACATCCGGTACTGGTCTTTTGGGATGACCGGAAAATCGCTGCCCGGAAAACTGAATGGCAAGCCGAACACGTCGCTCTGCCAGGAGGCCTGTGCGCCGAACTGAATGCGGGGCAGGTTGTTGCTTTGCACGGAACGCAAGTGCAAGGCCGCGATACTCTCCGCGTACAGTTTTTTTTGCTGAAGCGGACTGTTCAGCGCAGCCTGTTCCCGGCATTGGCGCACCGTGAGCGTGTCGCCGGCAATGCCGGGAAGTGGCGCCAAAACGGCAAGAAGGAAAAGAAGGCGTTTCATCGTCAGTTACTCGTGTTGCCGGGTTTGCCAATGGTACCGAGGTGTGTGTGCGAAAATGCATCCTCGTATTTCAAGCCGTAGCCCACAGCGCGGTCCATAGAAATATGGGCGAAAAGAATGATCGCCGCCAGTTTCCAGCCGGGCTTGTCCGACCAAAGTGAGTATGCCGCCACCAACGCCGCGATGGCCCGGTGGTGCAGCAGGTTGTAGGTCCAAGCACCGATTTTCGGACTGATCAGATAGCCGAGCATCCCGATGTCGGGCAGCAGCAGGAGAGCCGGAAACCACCACCACGCGAAGGGCAGTTTGCTGAACAGAAAAATGCAGAGCAGAAAAACGGCCCAATCCTCCAGGTTCAAGATTGTTTTCATGGCAAAAGATTGTTGTTGTACGACTTACAAAAATTCAACAGTTCTGTTAACATCAAGGCCGCAGCCCCGCCAAGACAAACTGCGTCACCTCCGCTGTACGCTCTTTCAAAAAAACACGCATCTCTTCCGGATTCATGCCGAGCAGCACGGCCATCATCGGTTTGCCCACGAAAGGAAACACGCACATCGAGATGATGTGCACGATGAGGTGCTGCGGTTTGATGGAGCGTATGCGCCCAGCCGCGATTTCGGCGTTCACCTGCTGGAAAAATGCCTGTGGTTTGGGCAAGTCTTTCGGCAGGATGGTGGCGAAAAAACGGTCCGGGTGTTTGTTGATTTCGGAAATAATGAACAACGGGATGAAGGTGTTTTGGGAAATAACGCCGATGTAGGTCTCGATGAAGCGTTTGATTTTTTCCTCCAAGGGCATCTCTTTTTCCAAGACCTCGCGAATGGCGGAGACCGCTTTTGCCAGAATGGCCCGTGCCACCATTTCGTACAGTTTGTCCTTGGAGCGGTAGTAGTAGTGCAACAACGCCTTGTTGATGCCCGCCCGGTCGGCTATCTCCTGCATGGTGGAGCCGTCCATGCCCTTTTGGGAAAACACCTCGTGCGCGGCATCGAAGATTTTTTGTTCCGTTGTGTCGCTTGCAGGTTCGGAGGCGGCTTCTGTTTTAGCCATAGAGTTTAACCAGTTGGTTAATTTTCGGGTAAAGGTGTGGCGCACGATTGGTGTTGTCAAGAAAACCGGGCAACTTTTTTTCTCGAATGGTCGCCAACACAGGCAGCATCGCGGCGGCGCCGTTCGTTTAGCCCCTGTTCGCAGGGCACGAGGTTGCTGGAATGCCGTATTTTCTCAAATATTTGAATCGAAATCAGCAGATGGATTTCGCCATACCATTGGAACACACCGAACACAACCTGATCGCAGCGCTGACCCGGCAGGAGCGCTGGGCCCAGCAACAGCTGTACGAACAACATTACGGCAAAATGATGGGCGTATGCCTGCGCTATGCCGGCTCGCGCGATGAGGCGCTCGACTTGCTGCACGAGGGATTCATCAAGGTGTTCCAACACATTGACCGGTACAAGGCCGGCACGTCCATTGCAGCTTGGATACGTACGGTCATGGTCAACACCTGCATTGACTATTACCGAAAAACCATCCGGCGGCGCACGGAGGACATCAATGAGGCCAACTACCTGTCCGCAGACGACCCGGACGTGCTCAGCAACCTCACCGAAAAGGAAATACTGGCCGCCGTGCAGGAACTTTCACCTGCCTATCGCGCCGTGTTCAACCTGTATGTCGTGGAAGGGTACTCGCACCGGGAAATCGCCGATGCGCTTCAAATCACGGAGAGTACGTCCCGCAGCAACCTCGTAAAAGCCCGCATCAAACTTAAAGAACACTTTCTGGCCCGGCATATCCGATTCGAAGGGCGGGACCAGGACGCATAACCACCGACGAATGGACGATCTACACATGAGCGACAACAATTTTGACCAGCGCCTGAAGTCTGTTCTGGAGAACCTAGAGCAGGAATACGACCCCGCCACTTGGGACATGCTGGCACGCAAGATGGACACTGCCGCCTTTGAGGAGCAGCCTGCCGCCGTGGATGCGGTGGACAAGGCCGTGTACCACACCTTGCATCGCCTGGAGACGCCTTACCAGTCTGCACATTGGCAAATACTTGCCGACCGATTAGTCCTCATTGCCACCCGGGTTCGTCGGCTTCGCATTGCCAAGTTCGCAGAAGCCGCCATTCTGCTGTTGCTGCTCTGGAATACCGAATCCTACTGGGGAACAGATACCGCCCCGGCCTTGCCAAAACCGCATTTCGATCCGAGCGTACCGGTGGCCCAACTTGAGCCAGGCGTTCGTCGTGCAAACAGTTACAACGGAAATCATCAACCGGCTGTGTCGGACGCTGCCACACCGCTTCAGGTACTTGCGCCCCATGTACTGAACGCGCCATTGGTCCTGCCCGGGACGGAAAGCCTGTTGTCGGAAAACTATGTGGCGGCCAACAGCGCAGCCCAACTGTTGCTCGACCTGAACGCAACAGCAAATCAGGCCAGATCAAATCTTTATGCCGCCACTTTGCCGCTTCCACCGCAGCTGCTCGCCCTGAGCACCCCGATGCCGGAGCGCCCGCTCGGTTTGCCACAAGTACCGTTGTCCAAAACAAAAACTAAAGGCCCGTTTTACCTGTCCTCGTATGCTGTTGCCGACCAGGACCGCATCCGCAGCGCCGACGGGAACTACTCTGGCAACGGGTACGGTCTCGTACTGGCTGCAGGCTTCCGGCCCGATAAATGGGGCGTAGAGGCGGGCATTGGATACTCCAGCAAGCAGTATTCCCCGAAACAAAAGGTGGACATCTACGCCGGCAACAGCACAGACGGCTACTACGGCTCCTCCCTCTCGGGGGTAAGCGCCGATATGCTGGCGGTGCCCCTGAAAGTCACCCGGCGTATCGCCAAAATGGGCCGTACGAGCGCTCATGCCGTCGCCGGCGCTACGCTCCAGGTGGCCATGAACAAAAACTTTGACTACGACGCGACCTTTTTCCCGCCTGGCTCCTTGCCACCCAATCTACTGCCCGACCCCAACCAGGCGCCGCAATTGCGCAAGGCCGGCAAGGGCCTGCTCGAAAACGGTTCTTTGGCGGACAACCTTCTGGTGTCGTTGGATGCCGGCTTGCGCATCGAACACCAGATCGGGAAGGGGCGCCTCACCGCGTTTGTCGAACCGGCATACCGAAAAGCCATCGCCGGAAAAGGGTATGGCCCGGGCCAGGAACCAGTCAACTCCTTTTCCATCCAAGCCGGCGTGCTCACGTATCTGTGAGAAGAAGGTTTCGGGTTAGAAGGTTTCGGGTTTCTGGTTGGAAGGTTTCTGGTTGAGTTGACCTTCCAACCAGAAACCCGAAACCTTCCAACCTCTCAACCACAAAAAAGCCATCCCGTCTTTCCGACGAAATGGCGCAACATAACCATGAAAACAATTAACCAATCAAATGCTAAGCTCTTTTCGGGCTACTGATTTTAAAAAATCGTGCCAAGTTTGGCTGTTGGCCATTGGCCCTTGGCTGTTGGCTTTTCGCCGCTGTTGGCATCCTCGCCAACTGCAAGGGTAGCCTTCAATGTTCTTAAAGGCGTTCCTACAAGCTATTCAAACTTTCCGTGCAACGATGGCAAAACGCGAACAACGGGGAAAGGGGAAATACACGAACTTTGCCCAAAAATCAGTGCTATGAGAACCATACCCGTGCGAACAGCGACCCTTCTTTTCTTTTCGATATTTGCCCTTACCCTTGCTGCCCAAGGGCCGTGGGATGGTTTGCAAAAACTCTCCGGTACCTGGAAGCGCGACGGAAAATCCAGTTTTGAGAAATGGGAATCCGTCGCCCCGGACGTACTGCTGGGCGAGGGCTACGCGATAAAGCCGGACGGCGAAAAAAAGACCCGCGAATACCTGCGCCTCGTGCGGCAGGACGACGGCAACATCGTGTACCAGGCCACCGTGCCCGACCAAAATGACAGCGCCACCATTGACTTCCCGCTCACGTTTTTCACCTCCACATCCTGGACATTCGAGAATCCGGAACACGATTTCCCGCAATCCATCGAATACTTGTTCCAGGACGACGAAACCCTGCGGGTTACCCTGAGCGGAAGCGCCGGGGGGCAGTCCATGACCTGGTGGTTCAACCGCGTGACGGAAGAACAGATTAAAATAACGCCCACGCTACAGGGCTACGATCTGTTTGTGAGCAACAACAACACCGGCAGCATCGAGCGTTTCGACGCGTTTACCGGGCAGCACAAGGCCGGTTTCGGCAAGGCACAGATCGGCAGCGACCCGAAAGACCTCGCCATTGGCCCCGACGGCATGTTGTACGTGGTGGCACAGCCCGCCCGCCATGTCCTGAAATTTGACCCGGCCACGGGTGCGTTTCTCGGAAATTTTACCTCCGGCTTCGACTTGCGCAATCCGGTCAAACTGAGTTTCGGCCCCGACGGCTACCTGTATGTCAGCCAATGGGGCGACGGCCAGGGCAGCGTCGTGCGCTTCGATGCCGCCACCGGCCGCTTCGATCGGGATGTGACCGGCCCGGTGGCCGGCCCCGTCGGCCATGCCTGGGACAAATCGGGCAACTTGTTCGTGGCGTGTTATCACGGCATGGAAATTCGGATGTTTTCCGCTGGTGGACAAGGCTCCTCTGCCGTGTCGCCGCCGGGCAGCCTGCGCGGCCCTTCGGCGATCTGGTTCGCCCCCGACGGCGACCTGCTCGCGGCCGATCTTGACCATGTTTCGATCAAACGTTTCCGGCCCGACGGCGATGCTTTCGCGTACCGTGGCCCATTTGCCGACGGTTTTGGCCGGCTGGAGGGTGTGGCACTCGGCCCCGACGGATTTCTGTATGCCTGCGATGCCCGCATGAACCTGCTGAAAAAACTGGAAGCCGATTCGGGTTCCGCCATCGGGGTATACCTCGAAGGCAACGGGTTGCAAACGCCGAACGCGCTGGCGTTTTGGAAACGGTGATTAGGTTTACCCCTGTGGCGCGTAGCTGGGTTATCCAAGATTTGATACCTTTCGGCCTCGCAGTGCAAAAACACCTCTGCGCCTCCGCGTCTCTGCGGTGAAAAACAGCACGCATGGCAAAACAGCAAGGTCAACTCATTCGCAGCCTGACGCTCGGGGCTGCCACCATCCTCGTCGTCAGCTCGGTCATCGGGTCGGGTGTGTACAAAAAAGTGGCCCCGATGTCGGAACATCTCGGCTCGCCCGATCTGGTGCTTTGGGCATGGGTGTTGGCGGGGATCATCAGCCTGTGCGGTGCTCTGAGCAACGCCGAGATCGCAGGCATGATGGCCGACGCGGGCGGCGAGTATGTGTACTTCCGGCGGATTTATGGGCGGTTCATGGGCTTCCTCTGGGGCTGGTCCACCTTTGCGGTCATCAAAACGGGGGCCATAGCGGGCATCGCGTATGTGTTCACGCAGTCGCTCAACGCCATCTACACGCTCCCCCGGCTTTCGCCGGAAATCGAGAGCATGCAGTTCTGGGTGTTCAAACCGTTTGAAAATGCAGGGGTAAAAGCCGCTACCATTGCGCTCATCCTCGTGCTGACCTTCATCAATACCCGCGGCCTGCGCGGCGCTGCCGCGCTCAGCACCTGGATCACGCGCTTGGTCATCCTCGGCCTCGGCCTCATCGTGCTGTCGGGGCTGATTTTTGGCGGCGGCAGTTTTGAAACCTTTCAAACCCCGGCCGCTACGTTCGAGCCGCGCAGCTGGCTGGACTTCGATTTCATCAAGGCCATGTTCGCAGCGCTGTTGGCGGCGTTTTGGGCGTACGAAGGCTGGAATACCGTGGGATTTCTGGGCGGTGAAATCCAAAACCCGAAACGGAACCTGCCCTTGGCGCTGTTTTCCGGCATGCTCATCATCATCGGCGCATATTTGCTGGTGAATTTCACTTACCTGTACGTGCTGCCCATTGACCAGATCATCAGCGGGTATCAGGATCAAAACGAGATCGCCGCCGTGGCTGTGGTGCGGCATTTTGCGGGCAACGTGGGCACCGTGCTCATTTCTGTTATTATCCTTGTGACCACGCTGGGCTGCACCAATGCCACCATCCTCATGCCGCCCCGGGTGTACTACGCCATGGCGCGCGACGGGTTGTTTTTTCCGCGCGCAGCCGAGATTCACCCCAAGTACCACACCCCCAACCCCGCGCTGTGGATTCAAGGCGTGTGGGCCTGCCTGTTGGTGCTGTCGGGCAGTTTCGAACAGTTGACCGACATGCTGATTTTCGCGGCGTTCTTTTTCTATGGCGCCACGGCGTTCGGCGTGTTCGTCATGCGCGTGCGCGAACCGAATGCCGAGCGTCCCTACCGGGTGTGGGGGTATCCGGTGGTGCCGGCATTGTTCATTTTGTTTTGTGCCGCGCTGATCGTCATCACCTGTTTCAGCCACCCGCGCGAGGCCATGCTGGGGGTGGTCTTGATGCTGACGGGGGTGCCGTTCTACCTCTGGTGGACAAGGAGAGACGGTGGACGGTAGAGGTCAGCGGAGGAGGGGCACTTTCACTACAAATTCTTGTTCCGTTTCGCCGGCCCAAACGGGGCGTTCGGTCAGCAGGGCATACCGGCTGGATATGTTTTGCAGGCCCACGCCCGTGGAGATCGGGGCTGTCGTGCGGGGTTGCAGACGGTTTTTTACCAACAAAGTGTCGTCGTTTTCCAAAGAAACCGTCACGACCAGGGGCTCCTTTCCGGACATCCGGTTGTGCTTGACGGCGTTTTCGATGAGCAACTGCAAGGTCAGGGGCGCAATCTTGTGGGTGTCCAGGATCGTTTCCGGCAGCGTTATCGCCAGGTCGAACTTGTTGTCGAACCGGATTTTCAACAAAAAGGCGTACGACCGGATGAACTCCAGTTCGGTGCGCAGCGACACCAGCGACTGCTCTTTTTGTTCCAGAATGTACCGATACGAACGCGAGAGCTGCTCGATGAACTGCTCCGACAGGTTGGCATCCACGTGCACCAGGGAGGACAGGATGCTCAGGCTGTTGAATAGGAAATGCGGGTTGACCTGCGAGCGCAGGAGCGCGATTTCGTGGAGCAGTTGTTGTTTTTCCAGTTCGTCGGAGTGGGCTTGCAGCCGGAGCGAGCGCCGGCGGAAGTACAGCATGAGCGTCCACAACGCCAGCGCAAGGGCGAGCACGCCCAAACCCACGGCGGTGAGCACGCTCACGGTTCGGTCTTTTTGGCGCAGAACCTCCTGATGCTTCAATTCGATCCGAAATTTTTCCTCGACCCGGTTCAGGCTATCGGCCACAGATTGGCGTTCGATCTCCATTTGCCGGAGTTTTTGAATCGTTTCGTTTTTTTGCAAACTGTCGTTCGCCGACACAAATTGCTCCAGATATTCCAGTGCCTGTTTGTGTTTGCCTTGCTTTTGAAACGCCGTGTACAGGCAATGACAAGCCTTCACTTCGATTTGGTTGGGGCTCCCGATCGTTTTGGCAATCTGCAGGGCACTGCCGCACAATTGGGCTGCTCTGTCGTAGCGCTTCTGCTGCATCCACAGGTCGGCCATACCGTTGAAGGAATTGGCAAGTCCCTCCTGGTCGCCGATAGATTTAAAAATTGCAATAACGGCCTCAAAGCCGGACAGGGCTTCGGGGTACTTTCCCTGAATGCCGAAGATGGTGGCGCGGTTGTGCAAGGACGTGGCCTGGCCGTACAGGTCGCCTGCCTTTTTTTGCAAGGCCAGTGATTTTTCATTGAAAACCAGTGCCGTGTCGAGATTGCCCATGTCGAGGTAAATGGTGGACAGGTTTCCATAAACCAAGGCCAGCCCGTTCGGATTGTTGAGCTCCTCATACACCCGAAGTGCTTTTTGCAAATATTCCAGCGACTTGACAAGGTCGCCGGTGTCGTCGTAATATATGGTCGCAATGCTCACGTTGGCATCGGCGGCTCGCTTTCGGTCGCCGGTTTCCTCGGCCAGCGACAAAGATTTTTTGATATAGTCTACCGCCTTCGGGAAATTGCTCTGCAGCCGGTACACGCCTCCCATGTTGCCGTACACGGCAGACAGGAAATTCCGGTCGCCGGTTTTTTCCAGCAAGGCGATGCTTTGCTCGAAATACTGGAGGGATGTGGCATAATCGCTTTGGAATCGGTAGGTCAACCCGATTACGTTGAGCGCGCGGGATTGCCATTTGAGCAGATTTTTCTTTCGGGCAAATTCCAACTGCAGGCGGGCAAATGTCCGGGCAGAATCGGGGGAATTGTGCAGGTAGGCAGAGGCCAAGCCCTGTAGGGCGTTCAGGCGAACAGTATCGTGCCGGGTCACGTCGTCCCAGATTTGCCGCAGGCTGTCTGGGTTGACCTGGGCAGACAACGCGCCGCATGTCAGCGCGAAAAAAAGGAGTATGGCGTGGCGTGGACGCATGTTGCGCCAAAGGTGCCAAATCATCGGGAATTTCAAAGCATGGGAGGAGAACTACCGTTTTTTCCAGTTCAGGCGGAATGCCAGTCCGCCCATGTCACCGCTTTGGATCTCCAGCCGTTCGCCGTCAATTTTGAATGTTTGACTTTTTTCGAGGCGCTGGACGAAGTGGTTTTCCCACTCGGAGGTACCCCCGCAGAACATCCGGGTGATCCGGATACCCCCGACAGCGAGGCGGTTTTCCGCTACCGTGTAACTGCTCCCGAAACTGTTGCAGCCGCCAAATCCTTCGATGTTCCCGCCCGAAAATTTCATCGTGATGGGCACCGGCAAGGTATCTGGCACCGGCATTGGCACAGAATCGGTGAGGATATCGGTCAGCTGCCAGACGGCGGTTTCCAGTCCGATGTTTTCCGTGGGCGGCGGCGGTGCAGCGGGTTTGTTTTCGCAGCTGCTTAGCAGAATAAAAGCCGCCAGAAGCAGGGTGGAGGATTGGACAGGCGCATGTTTTTTCATATACCGGCTTAAGAACTGAATTTTGTCTGATCGGCCACAGCCACTTCTGCCGTCGTCGAAACCGGGCGCGGCTTGTGGACGTACTTGACGGTCACTTTTTCCAAGAGTGAAGGGTCGTCCACGTGTAGATTTGCGCCGAGGATAAACGTGTACGTCCCGCTCCGGGTAAACACCCGCTGGTTTTCGTACACGCCGTAGATGTATGGGTCGGCCTTGAGCGTGCCGGTACGGATCGTCAGGGTTCTGGTGGAGGCAAATGCCTTGCTGTCCACCAGCGGTGTCAGCTGGCCCTCGGACGTTTCAATGGGGAATACGAGGTAAAAAAAGTGCCCTTCGGGGTCAACCACGCCGAGGTAGGGCGCGTTTGGAGCGGCGAAGCGCAGATCGAAGGATTCGTTTTTGTAAAGGGTAGATGCCGAGGCCCGCATCTTCGGTGTTTTTTCCGGTACGGGCAAGGTGATCGAGGCCGGGGAAGTTGTTTTCGGTTCGGAGGGACTGTTCGTGCTCCAGGCGCCGGCAGCGGCAAGGGCGACGAGGGGGAGGCCTACGCTGATTATTGTGTTCATGATCGTGGATTTGGTGATGAAACCTGATAGTCGTGGATTAAAAATTCATGCCAACTTATATCTAACACGCATGGGTTAACAGAAAATTTTGGAAAACCTCCTTTTGGACCCATTGGGTTATCATACGGGGCGATTTTTTTAGAAAACGGCAATGGACTTTTCAGATTTTTTTCGGCACGAGCTCCTGACGTGGCACGCCGGGCACCAACGCCCCTTGCCCTGGAAAGGCGAGCGCGACCCGTACAAAGTGTGGCTCTCGGAGGTTATCCTGCAACAGACGCGGGTAGAGCAGGGCTTGCCGTACTACGAACGTTTTACCGCCGCTTTCCCCACGGTGCGCCAGCTGGCCGAGGCGCCGCAGGACGCGGTCTTCAAATTGTGGGAAGGGCTGGGCTACTATTCCCGCGCCCGCAACATGCACGCTGCTTCTAAGCATATCGCCTGCGAGTTGGAGGGAGTTTTTCCCGATACCTACGCAGGCATTCGGGCGCTGAAGGGCGTGGGCGACTACACGGCGGCAGCGATTGCCTCGTTTGCCTTCGGCCTGCCGCACGCCGTGCTCGACGGCAATGTGTACCGGGTGCTGGCGCGTTTTTACGGCATCGAAACGCCGGTGGACACCCCGGCGGCCAAACGGGAGTTCTCGGCCCTGGCCCAGCGGCTGCTCGACACCAAAGACCCCGGCGCGTACAACCAGGCGATCATGGATTTCGGGGCCGGGCACTGCACGCCCCGGCAGCCCGCCTGTGGCGCATGCCCGCTTGCCGAACAATGTATCGCATACAAGTCGGGCGCCGTACACCGGCTGCCGGCCAAGAACCGGGCAAAACCGAAGCAGCAGCGTTTTTGGGCGTACGGCGTTTTTTATCACGACGGACACGTGTGGGTCCGCCAACGGAATGCCGACGACATCTGGCAGCATCTGTACGAGTTTCCCCTGCTCGAGCTGCCGGAACTGCCGGACGACCCGGGCGCCCTTCCACAGCGGTTGCTCGACCATTTTTTCCCAAACAACCCACCTCCGGGCATCGTGCCGCGCAGCGTGTCCAAGCCGTACCGGCAAACACTTTCGCACCGAATTGTGACGGCTTTTTTTTGTGAATTCGACCTTGGTGAAAATTTCGAACCGGCTGTTTTACAGGGAAGTAGGTTCTCGGAGTGGCAAAAAATCGAACAAATGAATTTTAAAAAAATACTTGCCGTGCCGCGTATCGTCGAATGGTTCTGGCGGGAAAGGCCGTAACTTTCGGGTCGAAATTTTTAACGTTCACGCTTAAAACATTGGAATCATGATCAACAAAGTAACCCTTATCGGACACCTGGGTGGCGACCCGGAGGTGCGGCGCCTCGAAGGCGGAACGCCCGTTGCACGGTTTTCCTTGGCCACAAACGAAACGTACAAAGACAAAGACGGCAATTTCCAGACGACCACCGAGTGGCACAACGTGGTCGTTTGGCGGGAGCTGGCCGAACGCGCAGAGCGATTCTTGAAAAAAGGCATGCTCGTGTACGTGGAGGGCAAAATATCCTACCGGAAATACACCACCCAGGAAGGCCAGGAACGTCACGTCACCGATATCGTAGCCAACACCTTCCGTATGCTCGAACGCCGCGAAGGCTCCGGCGAAAACCGCTTCCCGCCGGCAGAAAACGCTCCGGCAGCCCGAAACACGGAAATGCCCGTGACCGCCCCCCCCGTGGAAGCCGTCCCGGCCGGTGGCGACGACCTGCCGTTCTAAAGTTTTGGGTTTTGAGTTTTGGGTTTTGAGTTTCTTTGTCGGGCCAACTCAAAACCCAAAACTCGAAACTCAAAACTCCACACATGCTGGGCACACTCGATCGCTACCTGATCCGCAAGTACCTTTCCACCTTCCTTTTCGCCGTGCTGATCTTCACGATCATCTCGATGGCGATTGATTTTAGCGAGAAGGTGAAGAGCTTTATTGAAAAACCATGCACCCTCGGGGAAATCCTGTTCGACTACTACACGGGCTTCGTACTCTATATGGGCGGGCTGCTGTTGCCGCTGTACGTCCTGGTGGCGGTGGTGTTTTTCACGTCGCGCATGGCGTTCAACGCCGAGATACTGGCCATCCTGAATGCCGGGGTGAGTTTCGGGCGCTTGCTGCGTCCCTACCTCGTGGCTGCCGGGGCTGTGGCCGTGTTACACTTGGCGCTCAACCACTTCCTGATTCCAATAGCGAGCAAATCCCGACTCAAATTCGAACGGGCGTACGTTTGGACCGATCAGGAGAAAGGGAAAAAATCGTATGTGCACTTGTTGGTGGGCGCCGACAGGAAGGTTTATGTACAAGGGTACGACAAAAACAACCAGACGGCCACGGGCTTGCGATTGGAGCAGTTCAAAAACAACCGGCTTGTCAGCCTGCTCGATGCCCAGCAGGCGACGTGGAAAGAAAAGACCAAGCGCTGGGAACTGAACAACTACACCGTGCGCACCTTCGACGGGCTGCGGGAAACCTTCCAACGGTACACAATCCCGCTCGATTCGGCCATCAACCTGTCTCCGAGCGATTTCATCTGGTACCACACCCAAAACGAGGAAATGACCTCGACCGAACTCCGACAGGCCATTGCCCGCGACCGGAGCCGGGGACTGCTCACCTCCCGCAACTACGAGATCGAACTGTACCGCCGTACTGCCGACGCGTTCACGATCCTGATCCTGACGGTCATCGGCCTCGCCGTGGCAGGCCGGAAAGTGCGCGGCGGCATGGGGCTTCACCTGGCCATCGGCATCGGTTTGGGCGCAGGGTACATCCTGTTGTCCAAATTCGCCGTGACCTTCGCCTCGAGCGGTACGGTCCCTATCCTGTTGGGCATGTGGATTCCCAATATCGTTTTTGCCTTGGTGGCGTTGTGGTTGGTGGGGAGGGCACAGAAGTAGTTTTGAGTTTTGAGTTTTGAGTTTTGGGTTGGTCTAGCGGTTGGTGGGAAAGCGAAGAAGGGGAATTACCTGAATACTCCCACCCGCCATACCACCTCTGCGTCCCGCCACACGTTCCAGTCCCGCGCATACAGGAAATTCAACCGCGGCGCCATGTCCGCGCCAATCTCCAGACCGTCCCAGCCGGAAAGCGGGGAAAACACGCCCGGAGCCAGCCGGGGCAGGGTTTCGTTCCCGGATGCCGGTGCGTAGCCGACCCAGGTTTTTTGCCCCAGCAGCACCGGCCACCAGTGGAGCAGCAGCGGTTTTGTTTTTTTGAAAAAAAGCAGCGCAAGCGGCAGCCCAAGCAGGGTCAGCAGGCAGACGCTCAGGTCGAACACGCGCTTGTTGCGGCGCTGTCCCGGCTGGGCGATTTGGTAGCGAATGTCGGTGGAGTACAGCTCGCCCGGTTCGTTTTTGTTGCTGCTGCCGATGATACTCTGGCTCCCTTCGGGCACGGTTTTGTAGGAAATCCTTGGGCCAAGGAGGCGCATCCAGTCCAGGACATCGCGTACGGGAACATCCCGTGTGCAAAACACCACTTCGTCGGCGCCAAAAACCCGGACAAGCGCCAAAAGCCCGCCCCGCTCGCCCGCATCGGGCGGCGCAGGCGGTGTGGCGCCGACGACGTTCGCCAGCACCCCAGCCTGGGCTAAAAGTCCCTGTACCCGTGCGCTTTCCTCCGGGCTGCCCATGATGACGAGGTTTTTGACCCGTTCCCGCCCAATGTGCAAGTTGCGAAACTCGGCAAAATGCAACAGCGCCCGCAACGCTGCTAAGGATACTGCCGTCCAGGCGCCGCCCAGCAGCAGCAAGGCTCGGGAGGAGCGGTATTCCAGATCGAGAAACCCATAGATGGCCGCCAACAGCACCGTGCCCACTCCGACGCCGCGCAAGAGTCGGCCCAGGTCGTAACGCCGGTCGTAGCCCCCGCTCAGCCACACGGCAAGCAGCCACACGAGGGTGTACAACGGAAAGTTGAACCACAGCACAGGGGACTTGAAGTAGTGCGGGTCTTTGTAGTAGTAGTTGGCCCAAAAGTCTTTGAGCAAGACCAGCCCCACGAAGATCAACGCCGCATCCACCGCCGGGAGCCAGACCTTGCGGGCGGCATTGGACAACACGGCCAATCCCGCCCGCAGCCATATCGCCGCCTGCAACATCAACACGAACAGGCCCGCCCGTTTGCCAACGAAGTGTTTGCGGGCAAAGATGATCATGGCCTGGTAAAAGGCGCGGACATAGTTCAGGCTGCCCTTTTTGGTGCTCTCGCCTTTGTAGTGCAGGATGCGGGTTTTGGGGAAATAATAATTTTCGTACCCAACCTGAGTGATGCGGTATGACAGGTCAATGTCTTCGCCGTACATGAAAAATGCCTCATCGAGCAACCCGGCCTTGTCGAGCGCGGCCCGGCGCATGCACATAAAACAGCCGGCCAGCACGTCCACCGGGTTGGTGTCGTCCTTGCCGAGGTGGCCGAGGTAGTAGCCGTTGAACAGGCGGCTCTTGGGAAAAATGCGGGCCAGGCCCACCGTTTTGCAAAAGGCCACCCAGGGGGAGGGAAATCCGCGTTTGCTTTCGGGCAAAAATACGCCGCTGCCGTCGAGCAGTTTGACCCCCAGGGCGCCCGCGTCGAGGTGCGCGTCCAGAAAATCGAGGCACAGGCGAAAGGTATCCTCCTCCACGAGGGTGTCGGGGTTGAGCAGCAGCACATATTCGCCCGTGCTTTGGCGGATCGCCTGGTTGTTGGCCACGGCAAAGCCCGGGTTGCCGTCGTTGGCGATGAGTCGAACCTCCGGGAAACGCTCGCGCACCATGCGCACCGAGTCGTCGGACGAATTGTTGTCCACCACCCATACCTCGCCTTCGATGCCCCGCAAGGCCTTGCGCACGGAAAGCAGTGCCTGCTCCAAAAAAGCGCGCACGTTGTAGTTGACGATGACGACGGAAAGCCGCATGGCGCAAAAGTAGTGTGCAGATGCCCAACCAAACGCTTGGGGAAAGATTTCTGCCCATCCTCGTCCGACGACAAATTCGTGGTACGAATGCCAGCCCCCCACTCAAAACTCAAAACTCAAAACTCAAAACTCAAAACTGCTACAGCCTCCAGTTCACACCCACGTTCACGCCTGCCAACAAGTGGTCGGGCAGGCGGCGGCCCTGTGCGTCTTGCCGGGCGAAGTTGCCCGACACGGCAGGCTCGGCGACGATACTGAGCCGTCGGTTCCAGCGGAACTCCACCCCTGCGGAGGCCCAGTAGCCGAGAAAAAAATTGTCGGTACGCTCGAACACGAAGGTGTCGGTATGCTGCGCAAACCGAAGCCGGTTGTTCTGTGATGCCCGGGCGCTGATGGCGAGCTCGTTTTTTAGGAAAAAATTTCCCACGATACCCGCCTTTGCTACCGCATGTACGCGGCCGGCACCCATCCGGTAGGTGAGCAGTAGGGGAATGCGCAGCAACTGGGCCTGTTCGACAGTGGAAATTTTCACGACAACCGGCTCAGCATCGGCCACGGGCACCGAAGCGTCCGCCGATTCCATGCGCAGGCTGACAGATGCCGAGCCTCCATACGTATTCAGGTCGTACGCGAAATTGCGGCGCTGTCCCGGGCCTGAACCGCCGGAGTGAATGGCGCCGTCGGCAAACCGGAAGCGGGCGGTATGCGCCGTTGTGCGGGTGCTTTCGGAAAACCCTATGCCGCTCTCGAGGCCGAACCGCCCGCCCATAGTTTTGCCCACCCGCAGCCACCAGTCGGTACTTACATCCGGACGTTCCGATTGGCCCACAAAGACCGGGCGCATGCCGGGCCGCTGCGCGGTAGCCGTTGCCGACTCAAACGTACGGTGCGGAGAGGCGTGCAGCCCAAGGTACCAGCCGGATAGGATGTGCGCGGGAACCCCACCCCCAACCCCTCCCCCAAAGGGGAGGGGGGCTTGATCGTAGGATATTGGTTGTTTTTGGACTTGGAGAAGGGGTTCGAGGAGCGCGTTGGAAGTTGGGGCGGTCGCCGCGTGTTCGGCCCCACCCCCAACCCCTCCCCCAAAGGGGAGGGGGGCTTGATCGTAGGATATTGGTTGTTTTTGGACTTGGGGAAGGGGTTCGAGGAGCGCGTTGGATGTTGGGGCGGTCGCCGCGTGTTCGGCACCACCCCCAACCCCTCCCCCAAAGGGGAGGGAGGCTTGATCGTAGGATACTGGTTGTTTTTGGACTTGGGGAAGGGGTTCGAGGAGCGCGCTGGGTGTTGGAGCGGTCGCCGCGTGTTCGGCCCCACCCCCAACCCCTCCCCCAATGGGGAGGGGGGCTTGATCGTAGGATACTGGTTGTTTTTGGACTTGGGGAAGGGGTTCGAGGAGCGCGTTGGGTGTTGGAGCGGTCGCCGCGTGTTCGGCACCACCCCCAACCCCTCCCCCAAAGGGGAGGGAGGCTTGATCGTAGGATACTGGTTGTTTTTGGACTTGGGGAAGGGGTTCGAGGAGCGCGTTGGGTGTTGGAGCGGTCGCCGCGTGTTCGGCCCCACCCCCAACCCCTCCCCCAAAGGGGAGGGGAGCTTGATCGTAGGATACTGGTTGTTTTTGGACTTGGGAAAGGGGGGCGAGGAGCGCGTTGGATGTTGGGGCGGCCGCTGCGGGT
>Ga0268299_1001194_pt1 | contig 51669 bp, 57 predicted proteins | sample NOBtaG_FD_193484 | JGI IMG/M metagenome (GOLD analysis project Ga0268299, IMG submission 193484) | Activated sludge microbial communities from bioreactor in Nijmegen, Gelderland, Netherland - NOB reactor | ecosystem: Engineered > Bioreactor > Aerobic > Activated sludge | place: Netherlands... | reverse complement strand
GCTCTGTACCCTTCTCAAGCGCAGCGAAACGCCAAGAACCAGGCAAAAAAACTTGCCCTCCCAACAGCTCAGCTTCCAAATATGATCGACGAACCGGACAGCCGTGGGTCAAGCCCGGCAATGACGAAAAAGGACGACACGTAGAAATACTACTGCCCCTCGCGCAGGCCCTTCACGAACTCGGCGAGGCCGATCTGGCGCTGGCGCTTCAGGCGCTCGGCGGTGAGGATGGCGCGCACGCGTTCGACGCTGGAATCGAGATCCTCGTTGACGATGATGTAGTCGTATTCGGCCCAGTGGCTCATCTCGTCGGCCGCCTTGGCCATGCGGCGGGCGACGACGTCGGCGCTGTCCTGGGCGCGGGTCTTCAGGCGCTGCTCCAGGGCGCGCATCGAGGGCGGCAGGATGAAAACGCTGACCAGGTCCTCGCGCGCCGACTGCGCCAGTTGCTGGGTGCCCTGCCAGTCGATGTCGAACAGCACGTCCTGGCCCTTGGCCAGCGCGCGTTCCACCGGCTTGCGCGGCGTGCCGTAATAGTGATCGAACACCTTGGCGTATTCGAGGAACTCGCTGCGATTCACCATCAGGTCGAACTCGGTGGGCTCGACGAAATGATAGTCGACCGCGTTGCGTTCGCCTGGCCGCATCGGCCGCGTGGTGGCGGAGATCGACATGGCCAGGCCGGGCTCGATCATCAGCAGCCGGCGGGAGATTGTCGTCTTGCCGGCGCCGGAGGGGGACGAGAGCACCAGCATCAGCCCGCGCCGCCGGATCTCGACAAACCCCGATGGCCGCGCTGCCTCCAGACCCATGATCCCCGCCCGACTTGCCCCGATTGTTCGATGTGACTACTCGATATTCTGCGCCTGTTCGCGCAGCTGCTCGATGGCTGCCTTAAGCTCGATGCCGAGATTGGTCAAGGCCAGATCGTCGGCCTTGGAGCAGAGCGTGTTGGCCTCGCGGTTGAACTCCTGGCAGAGGAAATCGAGCCGCCGGCCGATGGCGCCGCCCTGGTCCAGCAGGCTCCGGGCCGCCGCGACGTGGGCGGCGAGACGGTCCAGTTCCTCGCGCACATCCGCCTTGGCGGCGAGCAGCGCGACCTCCTGCGCCAGGCGCTCCTCCGGCAAGGTGACGACCGGCGGCAGCAACTCGGCGATCTGCCTGGCAAGTCGCGCCCGCACGGCCGCGGGCTGCGCCGCCGCAGCGCCGGCGGCGGCCTTGGACAGGCGCTCGATCTCGCCCAGGTGCTGCCGCGTGATGATGTCGAGCTTGGCGCCCTCTTCCAGCCTTGCGCGCTGCAGGTCGGCGAGCGCGGCGGTGAAATCGGCCTGCATCGCCAGCAGCCGCTTTTCCAACACCTCCGGCGCCACCACCTGATCCTCGATCTCGAGCACGCCCTTGAGGCCGATCAGGCCGTCGAGGCGCGGCGGGGCGGCGTCGATCCGGCCTTTCAGCCCCTGCAGCAGCTGGCCCAGCTGCGCCAGCGCTGCCTCGTTGATGCGGAAGGCAGGCGCTGCCTGCTTGTCGTCGACGATGAGATTGACCGAGAGATTGCCGCGCTTCAGCCGCTCGGCGCTCGCCGCGCGGACGAAGCCGTCGAGCGGGTCATAGCCGCCGGGCACCTTGCAGCGCACCTCGAGATTGCGCCCGTTCACGCATTTCAGTTCCCAGGCCCAGAGAAAATCGCCGATCGATCCCTGGCGCCGGGCGAAGCCGGTCATGCTGGCAATGGTCACGCAATCCCCCGCGAATGGCGCCGGGGACCCCAAACCGCCGGCAAGTTGGGCCATCTTCCGGCATGGCTCGACATCTGGCAAGGTTGCGCCGCCATGCCGCGAGCCAATTCCATCCACCCGAGCCACGTCCTGATCTCCGGCGCCAGCTCGGGCATCGGCGAGGCGCTGGCGCTCGCCTATGCGGGCACCGGCGTGCGGCTATCGCTGTCGGGCCGCGACCCGGCGCGGCTCGGCGCGGTGGCGCGCGCGGTGGAAGCGCGCGGCGCGCAGGCTTCGCAGGTCATCCTCGACGTGCGCGACCGGGAGGCGACGGCGGACTGGATCGCGGACTCCGACCAGCGCCAGCCGATCGACCTGCTGATCGCCAATGCCGGAATCTCCGGCGGAACCTATGGCGGGCCGGAGAGCGCCGAGCAGACGCGCGCCGTCTTCGCCGTCAATCTCGATGGCGTGGTGAACACGGTGCTGCCGATCGTTCCGCGGATGCTGGCGCGCGGCGCGGGACAGATCGCCCTCATCTCCTCGCTCGCCGGCCATCGCGGCTTTCCCGGCGCGCCGGCCTATTGTGCCAGCAAGGCGGCGGTGAAGGTATGGGGCGAATCGCTCCGCGGCGAACTGGGCCCGCGCGGCGTGAAGGTGAACGTGGTGATGCCGGGCTTCGTGAAGAGCCGCATGACCGACGCAAACGATTTCCCGATGCCCTTCTTCATGCCGGCGGAGAAGGCGGCGGAGATCATCCGCCGCGGCCTGGCGCGCGACCGCGCCCGCATCGCCTTTCCCTGGCAGACGGCCCTGCTCGCCTGGGCACTCGGCATGGCCTCGCCGGCGATCACCGACCCGCTGCTGCGGAAACTGCCGAAGAAGGGGTGAGCGGTCGCCGCCCTATTCCGTCGCCTGCTGCTTCTGCACCTTGCGCCACTTGGCGACGTTCTTGTTGTGCTCGTCCAGCGTCCTGGCGAAGGCGTGGCCACCGGTGCCGTCGGCGACGAAATAGAGCTCCTTGTGCTGCATCGGCCGCAGCACCGCCTGGATCGCCGCCAGGCCAGGATTGGCGATCGGCCCGGGCGGGATGCCCTTCACCACATAGGTGTTGTAGGGGCTGTCGATCTTCAGATCGTCATAGGTGAGGCCGCGGTTGAGCTTGGCCTTGCCGAGCGTCACCGCGAAGATGACGGTGGGGTCGGATTGCAGCGGCATGCCGATCTTCAGTCGGTTGTAGAACACGCCGGCGATGCGCGCCCGCTCATCCGCCTTGGAGGTTTCCTTCTCGACGATGGAAGCGAGCGCGATGGCTTCTTCCACCGTCTTCAGCGGCAGATCGGCGGCGCGCTTGGGCCATTCCCTGGCGATGGCGTCCTGCATCGCGTCGATCATGCGCTGCACCACGACCGCGCGGCTCTCGCCGCGGAGATATTGATAGGTCTCCGGCAGCAAGGTACCCTCGGCCGGCTTCGTCTCGGGCAGCGGGCCGTCGAGCAGCGCCTCCGCGGTCACCAGGTCGAGCACCTCGCGCACGGTGAGGCCTTCGGGAACGGTCAATTGATGGGTGATCGACTTGCCGGCGATCATGATGCCCATGGCGGCGCTGGGCGAGGTCGTCTTGGGGAAGACGTATTCGCCGGCCAGCAGCGGTTTGTCCTTGGCGAACAGCCGCACGCCGAGCTTGAAGATGTCGGCGTTGTCGATGATGCCCTCGCGCTGCAGCAGCTGGGCGATGCCCGACACGCCGGTGCCCTTCGGGATGACGACGATCTTGTCTTCCGGGAGCGGGCCCGGCCCGGTGAAGCTGGCGAAGAGATAATAGGCGAAGGCGGCCGCGGCGATCGCCAGCGCGCCGAGAATGGCCAGGGAGATGTTCAGGAGCCGGCGCATCGCCATCCGCTCCCGCGCCGGTCGGCTTTACTGGACCGGCGCGAAGATCAGGCTGGCGTTGGTGCCGCCGAAGCCGAAGGAATTCGACAAAGCGGCGCGGATCTTGCGCGGCTTGGCCTGTTTCGGCGCCAGATCGATGTCGCAGCCCTCGGACGGATTGTCGAGATTGAGGGTCGGCGGCGCCACCTGGTCGCGCAGCGCCAGGATGGAGAAGATCGCCTCCACCGCGCCGGCCGCACCCAGCAGATGCCCAATCGCCGACTTGGTCGAGGACATCGTGAGCTTGTAGGCATGATCGCCGAACAGGCGCTTCACCGCGCCCAGCTCGATCTCGTCGCCGAGCGGCGTCGAGGTGCCGTGCGCGTTGACGTAGTCGATGTCGTCCAGGTTCATGCCGGCGCGCTTCAGCGCCATCTGCATGCAGCGGAAGCCGCCATCGCCGTTCTCGGACGGGGCCGTGATGTGATAGGCGTCGCCGGACAGGCCATAGCCGACCAGTTCGGCGTAGATCTTGGCGCCGCGCGCCTTGGCATGCTCGAGTTCTTCCAGCACCACCACGCCGGAACCTTCGCCCATGACGAAGCCGTCGCGGTCCTTGTCCCAGGGACGCGAGCCAGCGGTCGGGCGGTCGTTGAAGCCGGTCGAGAGCGCGCGCGAGGCGCAGAAGCCGGCGATGCCGAGGCGGCTGATGGTGGATTCGGTGCCGCCGGCGACCATCACGTCGGCATCGCCCAGCGCGATCAGCCGCGCGGCGTCGCCCAGGGCATGGCTGCCGGTGGCGCAGGCGGTGACCACGGAATGGTTGGGGCCGCGGAAGCCGTATTTGATCGAGACGTGGCCAGAGGCGAGGTTGATCAGGCAGGACGGGATGAAGAACGGCGAGATGCGCCGCGGTCCCTTTTCCTTCAAGGTGACCGAGGCCTCGTAGATGCCCTGCAACCCGCCGATGCCGGAGCCGATCAGCACGCCGGTACGGGTCTGACCCTCCTCGTCTGTCGGCTTCCAGCCGGAATCCTCCACCGCCTGCTGGGCTGCGCCCATGGCCATGATGATGAAGGTATCCATCTTCTTCTGGTCTTTGGGCGAGACGTAGTCGTCGGCGTTGAACTTGCCCGACGCGGTGTCGCCGCGCGGCACTTCGCCGGCAATCTTGCAGGGCAGATCGGAGACGTCGCAGGACTGCACGCCCTGGATGCCGGACTCGGCTTTCAGCAAGCGGTTCCAGACGTATTCCGCGCCCACACCCAGCGGCGAGACCACACCCATTCCGGTGACGACGACACGACGCATGATTTGCCTACGCTCTGCCTCGAAGATTCAGACCAGCTGGCCTCGGATCAGGAATTGGGATCGGCGGGGCCGATATCAAGCGGCCCACGCAGCGAACCCGCGCCCGTTCCGAAGCGGCTTAGCTCGCCTTCGACTTGATGTAGTCGATCGCGTCCTTGACGGTCTGGATCTTTTCCGCGGCGTCGTCGGGAATCTCGCAGCCGAATTCTTCCTCGAACGCCATCACCAGCTCGACCGTGTCCAAGCTGTCGGCGCCCAGATCGTCGATGAAGGAGGCGGTCTCGGTCACCTTGGCTTCCTCGACACCGAGATGCTCGATCACGATCTTCTTAACCCGTTCGGCAATGTCGCTCATCGCTGTTCCCTTTGTTGATCACCGCGTCCCCCATCCGGATCACGGTCGAAAGATAGTCGGCCATTTTGGCCGCACAGTACCGCCGGCACCATAGCTAAAGTAACCACGCGCAGCGGTGTCGGGGGTCACTTAACATAGTTGCCCAGCATTGACCAGAGCCGGGGCAAATTTCCAAAAAGCGCAACTAAATCATGGCCATGCCGCCATTCACATGGATCGTCTGGCCGGTCACGTAGGCGGCCTCCGAACTGGCCAAATAGACGACAGCCGTGGCCACTTCCGCCGACTGGCCCAGCCGACCCGCCGGAATGCTGGCCATGATTCGCGACTTCTGGTCCTCGCTCAAGACGCCGGTCATCTGAGTTTCTATGAAGCCCGGCGCCACGCAATTGACCGTGATCCCGCGCGAGGCGACCTCCTGAGCCATGGCCTTGGACATGCCGATCATGCCCGCCTTGGCCGCGGCGTAGTTGGCCTGGCCGGGATTGCCGGTGACGCCGACGATGGAGGTGATGCCGATGATGCGCCCCCAGCGCTTCTTCATCATGCCGCGAAGTGCCGCGCGGGCGAGGCGGAAACCGGCGGTGAGGTTGACGTCGATCACCTTCTGCCAATCCTCGTCCTTCATGCGCATGGCGAGGCCGTCGCGCGTGAGGCCGGCATTGTTGACCAGGATGTCGACGCCGCCCATCGCCGCCTCGGCACTCTTCATCAGCTGCTCCGTGTCGGCGACGTTGCCGAGATCGCAGGGCAGCACATGGGCGCGCATGCCGAGCTGGGATTTCAGGTTCTGCAGCGGCTCGACCCGCGTACCACTCAGGCCGACGGTCGCGCCCTGCGCATGCAACTGCCGGGCGATCTCGCCGCCGATGCCGCCGGAAGCGCCGGTCACCAGCGCGGTCTTTCCGTTCAGATCGAACATGCACTTCTCCTGATCTGCGCGAATGACGGAATTACACGAGTACCTTCAGCGCCGCTTCGACGTCGGCGGGGGTGCCGACGGAGCTGGCTTCGATCTCCTTGTCGATGCGCTTCACCAAGCCGGCGAGCACCTTGCCGGCGCCGAGCTCGACCGTCTTCGCCACGCCGAGGGATTTCATCGCCAGCACCGATTCGCGCCAGCGCACAGTGGCGGTGACCTGGCTCACCAGCAGCTTGGCGATGGTGGCGGGATCGCTGACCGGCTGCGCGGTCACGTTGGCGACGATGGGCACGACCGGCTGGTCGATCTTTGTCTTCTCCAGCGCCTCGGCCATGGCGTCGGCAGCGGGCTGCATCAGCGCGCAGTGGAAGGGTGCGCTGACCGGCAGCAGGACGCTGCGCTTCACCCCTTGTTCCGCCGCGATCGCCATGGCGCGCTCGACGGCGGCCTTGGCGCCGGAGACGACCACCTGGCCCGGCGAGTTGTCGTTGGCCACACCGCAGACCAGCTTGGTCTCCGCGGCCGCCTGCTGGGCGATCTTCTGCACCTGCTCGAGGTCCGGGCCAAGCAAGGCCGCCATGGCGCCCTCGCCGACCGGCACCGCCTTCTGCATCGCCTGGCCGCGCAGCTTCAGCAGGCGCGCGGCATCCGACAGGCTGAAGGCACCGGCGGCGGCCAAGGCCGAGTATTCGCCCAGCGAATGGCCGGCGACATAGGCCGCCTTGTCGGCCAGGCGGAAATGGCCCTCGCCTTCCAAGACCCGCAGGGTGGCGATGCTGACCGCCATCAGGGCGGGCTGGGCATTCTCGGTCAGGGTCAAATCGGCTTCCGGCCCCTCGAACATCAGCTTGGAGAGCTTCTGCTTCAGCGCCTCGTCGACCTCTTCGAAGACCAGCCTTGCGGCCGGGAAGCTCTGCGCCAGCGCCTGGCCCATGCCCACCGCCTGCGAGCCCTGGCCGGGGAAGAGGAAGGCGCGTGTCATCGGCTTGCCCTTTGCGCTGAAAAGACGTCGAAATCCGCCTGGAATCGGGCGGTCGAGAGGCGGCATAGATAGCCGGGATGCCGGGGCTGTCAAGCAGGGCGCGCCGCTCACGTTAACCAGTATTAACCCAGCCTGCCCAGACCGGCCTTTCGCGCTTGCAATGGGGCCGCCGATCACTATAGTCCGGCCGCGCTCGGGCGTATGCCCGGCGCAACCCTGCCGGCCCCCGTTTCCTGGCACTCCAGCGAAACCGGTGCTCAACACCGCGAGGTGCCGGCTAGGTCCGGACCGCCGATGCGATCTCCACGAGGGAGTCCCGGCGCCGGGCCGCGAACAGCCGAAGGGAGCCAGTTCGGATGCCATTGTACGAGAACATTTTCATTGCCCGGCAGGACGTGACCGCCGCGCAGGTTGAAGGCCTTGCCGATCACTTCGCCGGCATCGTTTCCGCCCAGGGCGGCAACGTGACCAAGAAGGAGATGTGGGGCCTGAAGAGCCTCAGCTTCCGCATCAAGAAGAACCGCAAGGGCCATTACGTGCTCATGAACATCGACGCCCCGGCGGCGGCGGTGCAGGAGATGGAGCGCAACATGCGCATCCACGAGGACGTGCTGCGCCACCTGACGGTGCGCGTCGATGCGCTGGAGGAAGGCCCGTCGGCCATGCTGCAGTCCCGCGGCCGCGACCGCGAGGGCCGCGAGCGCGAGGGCGGCTTCGGCCGCCGCGAGCGCAGCTTCGGCGACCGTGACCGCGGCTTCGGCGGCGATCGTGGTGAGCGTGGGGGTGAGCGCGGCGAGCGCCCGGAGCGCGACGACCGGCTGCGTCCCGTGCGCGAGAACAAGGGAAATGAAGGAGACGTGGCATGAGCACCGCCGCGACTGAAAGCACCCCGCGCGGTGGTGGCGGCCGTCGGCCGTTCTTCCGCCGCCGCAAGTCCTGCCCGTTCTCCGGCGCCAATTCGCCGAAGATCGACTACAAGGACATCAAGCTGCTGCAGCGCTTCGTTTCCGAGCGCGGCAAGATCGTGCCGAGCCGCATCACCGCGGTCAGCGCCAAGAAGCAGCGTTTGCTCGCCCAGGCGATCAAGCGCGCCCGCTTCCTTGGCCTGCTGCCCTACGTGCTGAAGTAAGGAGGGCGCAGCCATGGACGTGATTCTGCTGGAGCGCATCGAGAAGCTGGGCCAGATCGGCGACGTCGTCTCCGTGAAGGCGGGCTTCGCGCGCAACTTCCTCCTGCCGCGCAAGAAGGCCCTGCGCGCCACCGAGGACAACAAGAAGCGTTTCGAGGAGCAGCGCGCTCAGATCGAAGCCACCAACCTGAAGCGCCGCCAAGAAGCCGAGAAGATCGCGAAGAAGGTCGACGGCCTGAAGATCGTGGTCATCCGCCAGGCTTCCGAGACCGGCATGCTGTTCGGCTCCGTCGCCAACCGCGACATCGCCGACGGCGTCACCGCCGCGGGCTTCACCGTCGACCGGCGCCAGGTCATCCTGGACAAGCCGATCAAGACGCTGGGCCTGCACAAGGTGCGCCTCGCTTTGCACCCGGAGGTGATCGTCACGGTCACCGCCAACGTCGCCAAGTCGGAAGACGAGGCGGCGCAGCAGGAGAAGCTCGGCGCGGCGGTGGTCAAGACCGAGGGCGAGACCCCCGATCTCGACAAGCTGCTCGAGGAAGCGGCGCAGGCGACCGCCGGCGCCGGCGAGCAGCCGGCCGCCGAAGCCTAAGCTTCGCTGTCATCAATACCGCAAACGGCCGTCCCGCAAGGGGCGGCCGTTTTGCTTTGCGCAGCCGCTGCAGATAGAGGTCGCAACAGGGGAACTCCGCAGGCGCCTGTTCGGGCCTCACGGCCGGTGGGCCTTCTGCTCGCCGCGCGCGGCTTCCCACACCTCCCACGCCGCGTTGGCGTTCATCAGCGCGATGCCGATACCGACAACGAGGTCGGGCCAGTGCGACAGTGTGGCGGCGGTGGCGAAGCCGGCAGCGATGATGGCGACATTGGCGATGGCGTCGTTGCGGGCGGAGAGGAAGGCGGCCTTGGTCAGGCTTCCTTGCGCCTTGCGGAAGCGGGCGAGCAGCAGCGCGCAGCCGAGATTGACGGCGAGCGCGCCGGCGCCGACCAGGGACATCGGCAGCGCCTCCGGCGCCACCGGCGCGCTGAACTTCTGCCAGATCTCCCACAAGGCGGCGAGGCTCGGCACCAGCAGGATCGCGGCGAGTCCCATGCCGAGCCGCGCGCGAGCCGCGAGCGACCAGCCGAGCGCGAGCACGATCAGCAGATTGACCGAGGCGTCCTCCAGGAAGTCGATGCTGTCGGCGAAGAGCGAGACCGAAGCGATTGATATCGCTGCCGAGAACTCGACGCCGAAATAGGCGAGGTTGAGCAGCGCGACGAGCAGGACGGCGCGGCGCAGATGTGGGGTGAACAGGTCAGCGGTCATGGCCCGTGACAATACGCCATCCGCCTTTCGGAAGCGTTGCCTGATTCTTTCCCACGATATACACGTTATCCACAGGACGAATTTCAACCCGTTCCGAGTCGTAAGCAGTAAGGTCGCGCCATGGAATCGGGGGCCAAGACATCAAACGTCGCCAGGTTGCGCGAGGGGCCGGGTTCGATCCCGCCGCGCGTGCCGCCGCACAATTACGAGGCCGAGCAGGCCTTGCTCGGCGCGCTCCTCGCCAACAACGAGGTCTACAACCGCGTCAGCGAGTTCCTGCGCCCCGAGCATTTCGCCGACGCGTTGCACGGCCGCATCTATGAGGCGATCGGCAAGCTGGTGCTGCGCGGGCAGATCGCCAACCCGGTCACGCTGAAGAATTTGTTCGACCAGGACGGCGCCCTGGCGGAGATCGGCGGCGCGCAATACTTGGTGCAACTGGCCCAGGCCGTCGTCACCGTCATCAATGCCGAGGATTACGGCCGCGCCATCTTCGATCTGTATCTGCGCCGGCAACTGATCGGCGTGGGCGAGGACATCGTCAACGACAGCTTCGCCTACGACCCCGACGTGACCGCGATCGACCAGATCGAGCGGTCGGAAATGCGCCTGTTCAACCTGGCCGAAGGCGGCCAGGTCGAGGGCGGCCCCAAGAAGTTCGACGCGGTGCTGAAAAGCGCCCTCGACATGGCCGAGATCGCCTACAAGCGCGACAGCCACGTCACCGGCGTCACCACCGGCCTGCGCGACCTCGACCGCAAGCTGGGCGGGTTGCAGCCTTCGGACCTCGTCATCCTCGCCGGCCGCCCCTCCATGGGCAAGACGGCGCTGGCCACCAATATGGGCTTCAACGCCGCCGAGGCGGTGAAGGACGCGGAGAGCGGCACGCGGCACCGGGTCGCCTTCTTCTCGCTGGAAATGTCGGCCGAGCAGCTGGCGCACCGCATCATGGCGGAGAAATCCGGCATCTCCTCCGACCGCATCCGGCGCGGCGACGTGAAGCAGGACGATTTCCTGAAGATCGTCGAGGCAGCGCAGGCGATGACCAGCGTGCAGTTCTTCATCGACGACACGCCGGCGCTGACGGTGCCGGGCCTGCGCACCCGCGCCCGCCGGCTGAAGCGGCAATTCGGCCTCGACCTCATCATCGTCGACTACCTGCAGCTGATGCGCTCAGCGAGCCCCAGGCCGTCAGAGAACCGGGTGCAGGAGATCTCCGAGATCACCCGCGGCCTGAAAGCCGTGGCGAAAGAGTTGAACGTGCCGGTCATGGCGCTCTCCCAGCTCTCCCGCGCCGTCGAGAACCGCGAGGACAAGCGGCCGCAGCTCGCCGATCTCCGCGAATCCGGCTCGATCGAGCAGGACGCCGACGTGGTCATGTTCGTCTACCGCGAGCAGTACTACCACGAGCGCGCCGAGCCGAAGCAACGCACCGACGAATCCACCGACAAGTTCCAGGAGCGCATGGCGCGCTGGCAGGAGCATGGCGAGCGCGTCCACAACGTCGCCGAGGTCATCATCGCCAAGCAGCGCCACGGCCCGGTCGGCACGCTGGAGCTGTTCTTCGACGGCAGCATCACCCGCTTTGGCGACCTGACCCGCGACGAAGACCTGCCCGAGCATCACTGAGCCTGGCCGCACCATGACCGTGGTCCCGACGGCCGAGCTGACCATCGATCTCGGCGCGCTCGCCGCCAATTACCGCCTGCTGAAATCCCGCGCCGCCCCGGCCGATTGTGGCGCCGCGATCAAGGCTAACGCCTATGGCCTCGGTGCCGAGCGCGCCGCGCCGACCCTGTTCGCCGCCGGCTGCCGGCATTTCTTCGTCGCCGTGCTCGGCGAGGCAGTCGCACTGCGCGCCACGGTGCCGGAGGCGGCGATCTACGTCCTCTCCGGACCGCTCGGCGGCGACGAGGGCGAGTTCCGCGCCCATCGGCTGATCCCGGTGCTGAACTCCCGGCCGCAGATCGAGCTCTGGCGCCGATGGTGCGCGGCCGAGGGGCCGGCGCCGGCGGCGCTGCACCTCGATACCGGCATGTCACGGCTGGGGCTGTCGCCGGCCGAATTGGAGTGGTTCATCGGGGATGCCGCGCTGCCCGGCGCCATCCCCCTGCCGGTCATCCTCTCCCACCTCGCTTGTTCCGATGAACCGGCCCATGCCTTGAACCGGGAGCAGCTGACGCGCTGGCGCGCGGCGCTCGACCGCCTGCTGCCGCTGCTGCCCAAGCGGCCGATCCGCTCTTTCGCCAATTCCTCCGGCATCTTCCTCGGCCCCGATTTCCACTTCGACCTGGCCCGGCCGGGGGCCGCCCTTTACGGCATCAACCCGCTTCCGGGGGCATCCAATCCCATGCGCCAAGTGATTGGCCTGAAAGCCAGAATCTTGCAGACCCGTCACATTGACCAGGGTCAGGCCGTTGGCTATGGTGCCCATCGCTCTTCGCGGGCGACGCGCTTGGCGACTCTGGGCTTGGGCTATGCGGACGGAATTCCGCGCAGCCTCAGCCATGTCGGCGCCGCGTATGTCGGGGGAATTCGGGCGCCGTTTGTGGGTCGCGTGTCCATGGATCTGATCACGATCGATATCGGCGACGTGCCGCCGCATCTGGCCGAGCCGGGCGCCTGGGTGGAAATCCTGGGACCGAATCAGAGCGCCGACGACCTCGGCGCCGCCGCCGGCACCATCGGGTACGAGATCCTGACCGCGCTCAGGCGCCGCTATCAGCGCACCTATCTGGCGGCGGAGTAATCGCACATGCCCCTGCTGCAGCCCTTGGGGCGCACCTTCCTCGGCGGGCTGGAAGCGATCGGCCGGGTGGCCCTGTTCACCCTCCGCGCCGTGCTGATGGCGGTGCAGCCGCCCTATTACCCGCGGCTGATCCTGAAGCAGATGATCGAGATCGGCTACTATTCGCTCCCCGTCGTCGGCATGACGGCGATCTTCACCGGCATGGTCCTGGCGCTGCAGACCTATACCGGCTTCTCGCGCTTCAACGCCGAGACCGCCATTCCCAACGTCGTGGTCATATCGATCACCCGCGAGCTGGGGCCGGTGCTGGCCGGATTGATGGTGGCGGGACGCATCGGCGCCGCGATGGCGGCCGAGCTCGGCACCATGCGGGTGACCGAGCAGATTGACGCCCTCACCACGCTGTCCACCAACCCGTTCAAATACCTGATCGCGCCGCGCCTCATTGCCGGGTTGACCATGCTGCCGGTGCTGGTCGCGGTGGCGGACGTGATCGGCATTTTCGGCGGCTATCTGGTCAGCATCTACAAGCTCGGCTTCAACCCCGGCACGTATCTGGCGAATACCGTGGAATTCGTCGAGTTCCTGGACATCTTCTCCGGCCTGGTGAAGGCCGGCGTGTTCGGCTTCATCATCTCGCTGATGGGCTGCTATCACGGTTTCAGCTCGCGTGGCGGCGCCCAGGGCGTGGGCAAGGCGACCACCAACGCGGTGGTCACCGCCTCGATCCTGATCCTGATCTCCAACTACATCGTCACCGAGCTGTTCTTCTCCCGATGAGCGGTGATCTCAAAATCAAGGTCCGCGGCCTGTGCAAGTCCTTCGGCCGGAAGGTCGTGCTCAACGACCTCGACCTCGACGTGCCGAAGGGGCAGTCGCTGGTGGTGATTGGCGGCTCGGGCTCGGGCAAATCCGTGTTGATCAAGTGCATCATCGGCCTGATGAAGCCGGAAAAGGGCTCGATCGAGATTGACGGCCAGGAAGTCCTCGGGATGTCGGCCGCCGAACGCGAAGAGGTGATGCGCAAGTTCGGCATGCTGTTCCAGGGCGGCGCGCTGTTCGATTCGCTTCCCGTCTGGGAGAACGTCGCCTTCGGCCTGATCGCCGGGCGCGGCGCCAAAAGGCGCGAAGCGAAGGAGATCGCCTTGCGCAAGCTGGGCGCCGTCGGTCTCAGCCCGGAAGTGGGCGAGCTCTACCCGGCCGAGCTTTCCGGCGGCATGCAGAAGCGCGTGTCCCTTGCCCGCGCCATCGCCGCCGAGCCGGAGATCATCTTTTTCGACGAGCCGACCACCGGCCTCGACCCGATCATGAGCCAGGTGATCAACGAGCTGATCAAGAAATGCGTCGACGATCTGGGCGCCACCGCCCTGTCGATCACCCACGACATGCATTCGCTGCGGGTCATCGCCGACCGGGCGGCGATGATCTATGATGGGCGAATCATCTGGAACGGGGATGCCGGCGAGATCGACCATTCCGGCAACCCCTATGTCGAGCAATTCGTGCAGGGCCGCTCCGAGGGCCCGATCAAAATGCCGGTTCGTCACCTTTAGTGGGCGCCACCTTTAGGCGGCATCACGAGCCGGCGGGGATTTGAGCGCCGATGGCGAAAGCGAGCACCCGATATGTCTGCCAGAGCTGCGGCGCGGCCTCTCCGCGCTGGGCGGGCAAGTGCGAGGCCTGCGGGTCGTGGAACTCCATCGTCGAGGAAAGCGCGCCCGACACGCTGCCCAAGGGCCTCAGCCGCGGCAAGGGCAGGAAGATCGAGTTCGTGCCGCTCGACGGCAAGGCGCCGGAGGCGATGCGCCGGCCGACCGGCATCGCCGAATTCGACCGGGTGACCGGCGGCGGGCTGGTGCGCGGCTCGGCCATCCTGATCGGCGGCGATCCCGGCATCGGCAAGTCCACCATCCTGCTTCAGGTGGTGAACGCGGTGGCGAAAGGTGCCAAGCCGATGCGCAGCGCCTATATTTCCGGCGAGGAGGCGGTGGAGCAGGTGCAGCTGCGCGCCAAGCGGCTGGAGATGCAGTCGCATGCGGTGGAGATCGCCACCGCCACCAATGTGCGCGACATCATCGCCACCCTGGACCGCGCCGATCCGCCGGATCTGGTGGTGATCGATTCGATCCAGACCATGTATCTCGACAACCTCGATTCCGCGCCCGGCACGGTCGCCCAGGTGCGGAGCTGCGCCGCCGAGCTGATCCGCCTCGCCAAATCGCGCGGCTTCGTCGTCGTGCTGGTCGGCCACGTCACCAAGGAGGGCCAGATCGCCGGCCCGCGCGTGCTGGAGCACATGGTCGACACCGTGCTCTATTTCGAGGGCGAGCGCGGGCATCATTTCCGCCTGCTGCGCGCGGTGAAGAACCGTTTCGGCCCGGCCAACGAGATCGGCGTCTTCGAGATGACCGAGGGCGGCCTGCAGGAAGTCGCCAACCCCTCCGCCTTGTTCCTGGCCGAGCGGCGCGGCAGCGTCAGCGGCGCCACCGTCTTCGCCGGCATCGAGGGCACCCGGCCGGTGCTGGTGGAGATCCAGGCCCTGGTCTCGCCCTCGCCCCAGGCGACGCCGCGGCGCGCGGTGGTGGGCTGGGATTCGAATCGCCTGGCCATGCTGCTGGCGGTGCTGGAGACGCGCTGCGGCCTCGCCTTCGCCGGCAACGAGGTCTATCTCAACGTCGCCGGCGGCCTCCGCATCAGCGAGCCGGCGGCGGACCTCGCCGTGGCGCTGGCGCTCGTCAGCGCGCTCAGCGACCGGCCGGTGCCGGAGGATGTCGTGGCGTTCGGCGAGATCGGCCTGTCAGGAGAGCTGCGCATGGTGTCCCAGGCCGATTTGCGGCTCCGCGAGGCGGGCAAGCTCGGCTTCCGCCGGGCGCTCCGCCCGAAACGGCGCAGTGCCGAGGGCAAGGCCGGCGGCGCCGGAGTCCAAATCCTCGAAATCGGCCATCTGCAAGACCTGATCGATTGGCTGTATGGTGAAGTGCGCTCCTTGAGCGCGGGCAAGAAGGCCCAGGCGGGGTAGCCGGGCAGCAGCGTGGAGTGCCAGACGTGAACTATGTCGATATCGGCGTGCTGACGGTGATCGCGCTTTCGGCGCTGCTCGCCATGGGCCGGGGCCTGGTGAAGGAAGTGCTGTCGATGTTCGGCTGGGTCGGCGCCGTCATCGTCACGTACCTGGTCTTCGTCCGCGTGCCGCAGGTGCGCGACTTCGCGCACAAGCAGATAGCCGATCCGCTCTTCGCCGACATCGCGGCCGGGGTGGCGGTGTTCACTGTCTCGCTGATCGTGCTCGGCATCATCAACCATCTGGTGGTGTCGCGGATCCCCACCAGTTTCCTGGGTCCGCTCGACAAGTCGCTCGGCCTGGTCTTCGGCCTCGTTCGTGGCGCCGTGGTGGTGGCGGTCGCCCATATCCTCCTGGTCTACGTGCTGCCGAATCGTTCCGACTGGCCGCAGGTCGTGCAGGAGGCGCGGGCCGAACCCTATGCCGCCCAGGCGGCGGAAATCCTCACCGCGCTGGTGCCCGCCGAGGTCAAGGAGAAGACCGACCAGATCATCGACCAGGGGCTGGAACAGGGCGAAACCATCAACGACAACCTGCAGAGCATAAGTCCCGGAAACGCCTCGGAATCCGGCCTCGAGTCGGGGCAGAACAGCGCCTGGACGCAAGGCAGCGATGCGGGAAATGCCGATGGACAAGACGGCGGATCGGGGTATAAGGACGCCGAGCGTAGGGACCTGCAGCGCCTGCTCCAGGGCCAGTCGCACTGACCTGAAATAGGAACGCGGGCCGATGCTGACGACCCATCCTTTCGATGACGATCATCTGAAGGAAGAGTGCGGCATTGTCGGGATCTACGGGGTCGAGGAGGCCGCGACCCACTGCGCCCTCGGCCTGCACGCTTTGCAGCATCGTGGACAAGAGGCCGCCGGCATCGTCGCCTATGGCGAGGACGGCTTCAACGCCCACCGCGCCATGGGCCATGTCGCCGACAATTTCGCGCAAGCCTCCATCATGGGCAAGCTGACCGGTCAAGCGGCGATCGGCCATGTGCGCTATTCCACCACCGGCGAGAACTCGCTGCGGAATGTGCAGCCTCTGTATGGCGATCTCCACTTCGGCGGCTTCGCCCTCGGCCATAACGGCAACCTGACCAACGCGCAGATGATCCGCCAGGAGCTGGTCAAGCGCGGCTCGATGTTCCAGTCGACCAGCGACACCGAAGTCATCCTGCATTTGATGGCGACACATCTGCGCGGCAACGTCATCGATCGCCTGATCAACGCGCTGCACCAGGTCGAGGGCGCCTATTCGCTGATCTGCATCGCCCAGGACATGGTGATCGGCGTGCGCGATTCGCTGGGCGTGCGGCCGCTGGTGCTGGGCAAGCGCGGCGACGGCTGGATCCTCGCCTCGGAGACCTGCGCCCTCGACATCATGGGCGCCGAATTCGTGCGCGACGTCGAGGCGGGCGAGCTGATCATCCTGGACAAGCGCGGCGTCACCTCGATGAAGCCGTTCAGCCCGGCGCCGAAGCGCTTCTGCGTCTTCGAATACATCTATTTCGCCCGGCCGGATTCGGTCATGGAAGGCAAGAGCATCTATGACGCGCGCAAGCGCATCGGCGCGGAGCTGGCCAAGGAATCGCCGGCGCCGGCCGACGTGGTCATCCCGGTGCCGGATTCCGGCGTGCCGGCCGCGCTCGGCTATGCCTCGGCCTCCGGCATCCCGTTCGAATACGGCATCATCCGCAACCACTATGTCGGGCGCACCTTCATCGAGCCGACCGACCAGATCCGCCATCTGGGCGTCAAGCTGAAGCACAACGCCAACCGCGCCCATGTCGAGGGCAAGCGCATCGTGCTGGTCGACGACAGCATCGTGCGCGGCACCACCTCGAAGAAGATCGTCGAGATGATGCGCAACGCCGGCGCGACCGAGGTGCATATGCGCATCTCCTCGCCGCCGACCGCGCATCCCTGCTTCTACGGCATCGACACGCCGTCGCGGCAGAAGCTGCTGGCGGCGAAATACAGCGTGCAGGAGATGGCCGAGTTCATCGGCGCAGACAGCCTCGCCTTCATCTCCATCGACGGCCTCTATCGCGCCATGGGCCATCCCGGCCGCGACGACAAGCGGCCGCAATTCTGCGACGCCTGCTTCACCGGCGACTACCCGACCGCGCTGACCGACCACGAGGGCGGCATGGTCGCGGGGCAATTGTCGCTGCTCGCCCAGCCAGCCTGATCTCTCGTCGATGAGCACGCCTGAAAGCGGCGCCCTCGCCGGCCGCATCGCCCTGGTGACCGGGGCCAGCCGCGGCATCGGCCGCGCCGTCGCCAGGCGCTATGCTGAGGAAGGCGCCGACCTCGTCCTCACCGCCCGCACCGTGGGCGCGTTGGAGGAACTCGACGACGAGATCCGCGGCATCAACGGCAAGACCTCGCTGCTGGTGCCGCTCGACCTCCGGAATTTCGACGCCGTCGACCAGCTCGGCGCCGGGCTCTATGAGCGCTTCGGCAAGCTCGACGTGCTGGTCGGCAATGCCGGCGTGCTGGGCCAGATGTCGCCGCTGACCCACACCGAGCCCAAGCACTGGCAGGAGGCGATCGACGTCAATTTGACGGCGAACTGGCGGCTGATCCGCAGCCTCGACCCGCTGCTGCGGCTGTCGGACGCCGGCCGCGCGATCTTCGTCACCTCCGGTGCCGCGCGGGGCCCGCGCGCCTATTGGGGCGCTTATGCGGTCAGCAAGGCGGCACTCGAGATGCTGGTCGGCATCTACGCCCAGGAGAACCAGCAGGGCAAGCTGCGCGCCAACCTGATCGACCCCGGCCGCACCCGCACCCGCATGCGCGCCAGCGCCTATCCGGGCGAGGATCCCAATTCCTTGCCGCCGCCGGACGCCATCACCGAGGCCTTCGTCCGCCTCGCGCGCGCCGATTTCACCGGCAACGGCGAGATTGTGAAGGCGCAGGACTGAGGCCCATGTCCACCGCCCTCCTCATCATCGACGTGCAGAACGCCATCCTGCGCGGCAAGGGCGAGGGCGCGCGGCAGCAGATCGTCGATGCGGCGCTCGATGCCATGGTGAAGCGGCTCGCCATGCTGCAGATCGAGGCGCGCGAGGCCGACATCCCGGTGATCCTGGTCCAGCATGACGGTCCCGAGGGCCACCGCCTGGCGAGGGGTAGCGAGGGCTGGCAGATCCGGCCCGAGCTGGCGCCGCGCGCCGGCGATCTGGTGATCCACAAGACCGCCAGCGATTCCTTCTACGCCACCGATCTGCAGCAGCGCCTGATGGAGCGGGGCATCCGGCACCTGGTCGTGGGCGGCTGCATGACCCAGTTCTGCGTCGACACCACCGCGCGCTCGGCCGTGGCGCACGGCTTCGACGTGACCCTGGTGGGCGACGGGCATACGACCGCCGACCTGGGCGGCCTCGGCTTCGAGCAGATCGTCGCCCACCACAACGCCGTGCTGAACGGGTTCGATGCCGGCCCGCGGACAATAAAAGTTGCGGATTCGCACACAATTCAGTTCTGAATTGTTGAAAGTCATTCATTTCCTATTTGATTTTCCAACCGCTTGCTGACAGATTTCGTCCGCCGCCCGCGCCACCCTGCGGGATCGGCAACCAGCACGGATCAAGGAAATGGCCGCCCGCCCCGATTTCATCCGCCATTGGACGGAGCTCGAAGGGCCCGACGACGCCGCCTATGAGGGCAGCGACGAACTGCTCAGCATCGGCGCCCCCCTGGGCCGCGCCCTCGGCCTGACGCGGATCGGCATCCACCATGAGCGCCTGCCGCCCGGCCGGCGCACCTCCTACCCGCATGCGGAGAGCGACGAGGAGGAATTCGTCTTCGTCCTCCAAGGCACGCCCGATGCCTGGATCGACGGGCGCCTGTATCCCCTGCGGGTGGGGGACGCCGTCGGCTTTCCGGCCGGGACCGGGATCTGCCACGCGATCCTCAACAATTCGGAGGAAGAGTCGCGCCTGCTCGTGGTAGGCGAACGGACCAAGCCGGAGAACCGCGTCTACTATCCGTGCAACCCGGAACAGCGCGCCCTGCGCACGGATTGGTGGGAGGATGCGCCGCCGCGGCCGCTCGGGCCACATGACGGCCTGCCCGACCGCGGCAAGCGGGTGAGCCCGAGGGAAAGCGCGCCGCTCGCCTGCATCCTGAACTGGCGGGGCAGCGAGGATGCTGCGAGCTGCTACGACGGCGACGACGAATTGATGCAGATCGGCATCGATTTCAGCGACCGCTTCGGCCTGACACGGATCGGCATCCATCACGGCAGGCTGCTGCCCGGCCGGCGCAGCTCCTATCCGCATGCGGAAAGCCTGGAAGAGGAATTCGTCTTCGTGCTCGAAGGCACGCCGGATGTCTGGATCGACGGAAACCTGCATCGGCTGAAGGCGGGAGACGTCGTCGCCTTCCCCGCCGGCACCGGGATCGGCCATTGCGTCATCAACAACGGCGATGCGGACGCGCGGATGATCGTGGTGGGCCAGCGCCGGGTGCCCGGCAATTGCCTGTTCTATCCGCTCAACCCGGAACAGAGACGGCGCCCGGATTGGTGGCGCGACGCGCCGGAACGCAGGCTCGGCCGGCACGACGGCAAGCCAGATCCACGATAGAAACAATTCGAGGCGAGGCGATGGACGACACTGCCGAGACACGATTCCGCGACCTGATCCAGGCCCAGGCGCATCCCGCGCCGGCAGCACCGGCGCTGGATGCGGCGAATGCGGCGAAGCTGCTGGCGCGCACCGAGGATGTGCCGTTCTTCGCGCATAGCTACTCCTTCTATCACAACATGATGCACGGCTTCACGCCGGCCGACCTGGTGCGCTTCGCGTACGAGAACGACCTCCACGGCGTGTGCCTGCACATCAGCGACGGCGAGGCCGCCTGTCTTCGCAAGATGGATGCGCGCGGCCTGGACGAGCTGCGCCGGCTGCGCGAAGACCTCGGCATCGCCCTGCATCTGGAGATCAGCAACACGGACCGGGCGGAGGTCGACACGGTCATCGCCTGCGCCCGGGCGCTCGGCGTTACCAACATCCGCCTCTACGCCCGGCACGAGGGGCCGTTGAGCCGGGTGATCGAGGCGGTCCACGCCGATCTCGCCTATGCCTGCGAGCAAGCCAACAAGCTCGGTCTGCATTTCGACTACGAGCAGCACGAGGATCTGCGCGCGGCAGAGATCGCGGCGATCCTGGAGCGCCTCGGCGACCCGCGCATGAACGCGCTGTTCGACTATTCCAACTCGTTCAACGCCTATGAGGAGCCGCTGGCAGCCCTGCACATCCTGGCCCCGTTCATCCGCCAGGTGCATGTGAAGGGCGCGCGCAAGACCATTGAACCCAATGGCTGGGGCCAGATCGGCGTGCCGCAAGGCAGCCCGGAGGACGAGCTGCCCGGCGCGCGCATGCTGCACGATCTGCTGATGCTGGGGGAGAAGACCCCGCAGGTGATCGCCTTCGCGCTGGAGCAGGAGGTGGATTACTACGCGCCGGCCTTTCGCGGGCCGCGCGATGCGGCCGATCCCGTGATCCAGTATCGCGAGCCGAGCGAGACGCCGGTCGATCGCGGCAAGTCGACCATGCGCCTGCTCGCCGACGAGCGCCGTTGGGCGATCCAGCAGATCGCCTGGAACCGCGGCATGGTCGCGCAGTTCCGCGAGCTGGCCGGCCAGGTCACGCGCAAGCGCCAGGACCGCGCGGGACCGCGGGTGGTGCACCTGCCGCCCGCCACCTATGGTCGCCTGGCGGAATTCGGCGCGTGAGCGGGCACGGCGCGGCGATGCTGCAATTCGCCAATTCCCTGGCCGATGCCAGCGGCGCCATCCTGCGCCGCCGCTTCCGCCAGAACATCCGCGTGGAGCTGAAAGGCGACAACAGCCCGGTGAGCGACGCCGACCGCGAGACCGAGGGCGAGCTGCGCCGCCTGATCGGCGCCGCCTTCCCCGACCACGGGGTGATCGGCGAGGAATACGGCGCCGACCGGCCGGAAGCGGAATTCGTCTGGGTGCTCGACCCGATCGACGGCACCAAGTCCTTCATCACCGGAAGGCCGCTCTTCGGCACCTTGATCGCGCTGTGCCGCGCGACGAAACCGGTCCTCGGCGTCATCGATCATCCGGCGATCGGCGAGCGCTGGGTAGGCGCCAGCGGCCAGCCGACACGCTTCAACGGCGCCCCGGTCCGCGTCCGGCCCTGCGGGAACATCGCCGACGCCGCCTTGTTCGGCAGCTCGCCGCATTCGGTCCGGCCGAGCAACGAGGCCGCCTTCGGCCGGGTGCGCCGGGCGGTGCGGCAGGTGCTCTATTCCTCCGATTGCTATGCCTATGGCCTGATCGCCAGCGGTTTCGCCGATCTCTGCATCGAGTTCGGCAACGGCATCCACGACTTTCTCGCGGTGACGCCGGTGATCGAGGGGGCTGGCGGCATCATCACCGATTGGGACGGCCGGGCGCTGACCACCCGATCCGGCGACAAGGTGCTGGCGGCGGGAGATCCGGCGGCGCATCGGGCGGCGCTGGAACTCTTGGGCGCGGCCTGACCGGCCTGCCCGCCGCGGCGCTTCACTGGATTGCGCCCGGCTATGTCCTCACCGTGAGGGCGCTCGACGCCAATGACGCGGTGCCGGCCGAAGGGGATAAGTCGCAGCGCTTCCCCTGGCAGCGTCGGATCTAGGTCGGTATCCCGAGCAGCGTGGTCATCACGGCGAAATAGACCACGATGGTCAACACGTCCTGGATGATGGTGGCGACCGGTCCGGTGCCGAAGGCCGGATCGATCCGCAGCTTCGCCAGCATCCACGGCAGGATCAGACCGAGCGAACTCGCCAGGGTGCCGGCGATCAGCAGCGCGATCGACACGCCGAGGCCGAGCAGGACGTCGCCGAAGGCGAGCCAGATGCCGGCGAAGGCGACGATGGCCAAGGCAAGACCGATCATGCCGCCGGTCATCAGTTCCAGCAGCAGGATGCGCGGTAGCGGCTTGCGGCGGGCGGACAGGCCGCGGATGGCGATCGCCTCGGTCTGGGTGCCGATGGCGTCGGTCAGGTAGACCAAGGCCGGGATGAAGAAGGCGATGACGACATTGGCCTGCAGCGCCGCCTCGAACCTGGCCATGACGCCTGTCGCGAGCGCGCTCATCGCCAGGCCGACCAGCAGCCAGGGCAGGCGCCGCGCGGCGCGCCGGCCCGGCGGGTCTTCGAGCGCGTGGCGCGACCCCGCGCGCTCCTTCAGGATGCCGGCAAAGCGGTGCATGTCCTCGCGATGCTCGCGCGCCAGGACCTCGAGCAGCACGACCGGCGGAATGATTCCGACCGGCCTTCCGTCGGCATCGATGACGGGCAGCGCCGCAACCTTCGCCTCGGCCGCGACCTGGACCGCATGCTCCTGGTCGAGCTCGGGCGCGACCCGCGGCCAATCCGCGCGGATCTGCTCCCCGGCCGTGCGGGACGGCGGCGCGCGCAGCACCTGCGCCAGCTCCACCGCGCCGCGATAACGGCCGGCGGCGTCGAGCACCAGCACCAGGTCCGGGACGTCGAAGGCGCCCGCCGAAAGCCGCACGAGAACGTCGCGCACGGGCTCGGAGTCAAGCGCAGTCGGGAAGGCGGCAACGGCAAGCCGCCCGGCCGTCTCCATCGCATGAACGGACGGCGTTGCTGCGGTGCGTATCGGTGTGTCGCTCATCGGCGGCTATCCTGGGCTGGAGACAACGCCAGGATGCCGCGTTTCCCCTTCTTCGGCCATCGGCTCGTGGGGAAACCACCCGGCGAGGCGCGGCCCCTTAGTTTGGCCCTATTCCCGGTCGTCGAACGGGTTGTCGGTGCGCCGCAGGTTGAGCCGGATCGGCACGCCCATGAGGTCGAAGCGCTCGCGAATGCCGTTGATCAGGTAGCGTGCATAGGCCTCCGGCAGGTCATCGGCCTTGGCGGCGAACAGCGAGAAGGTCGGCGGCCGGGTCTTGATCTGGGTCATGTAGCGCAGCTTGATGCGCCGGCCGCGCACCAGCGGCGGCGGATGCGCCACCGTCGCCGCGTCGAGATAGCGGTTGAGCTGCGCCGTCGGCACCCGCTTGTTCCATTGCGCGTAGGTCTTCAGCACCGCCGCCATCAGCCGGTCGAGGTTGCGCCCCGAGCGCGCCGAGAGGGTGACGATCGGGATCCCGGCCACCTGGGGCAGCGATTTCTCCACCCGGTCCTTCAGCTTCTTCAGCGCTTCGTTCTTGTCCTCGATCGCATCCCATTTGTTGGCGGCGATGACCAGGCCGCGGCCCTCGTCGATCACGTGGCGGGCGATGGTGAGGTCCTGCTTCTCCAGCATGTCATGCGCGTCGAGCACCAGCACCACGACATGGGCGTAGCGCACCGCGCGCGCGGTATCGGCGCCGGACAGGCGCTCCAGCTTCTCCACCACGCGAGCGCGGCGGCGCAGACCGGCGGTGTCGATGAGTCGGATCGCCGTGCCTTTCCAGGCCCAGTCGACGGCGATGGAATCGCGCGTGATGCCGGCCTCCGGCCCGGTCAGCTGCCGCTCCTCGCCCAGCAGTGCGTTCATCAGCGTCGACTTGCCGACATTGGGCCGGCCGACGATGGCGAGCTGCAGCACCTTCGGCGCCTCGGCCTCGTCATCGGGGAGGTCCTCGAGTTCGGCGTCGCCCTCGGCAACGATTTCGGTTGCGCCGTCCTTGCGCTTCGCCTGCTGGACCAGCGCGTCATAGAGCTCGGAGAGCCCCTCGCCATGCTCGGCGGAGATCGCGATCGGATCGCCGAGGCCGAGGCGGAAGGCCTCGCCGAGCCCGGCGATGGACGCCTTGCTCTCGCATTTGTTGGCGACCAGGATGATCGGCGTCTTCGCCTTGCGCAGGCGCCGGGCGAAATGCTCGTCGAGCGGCGTGATGCCGGCCCGCGCGTCGATCAGCAGCAGGGCGACGTCGGCTTCCTTGATCGCCTGCTCGGTCTGCTCGCGCATGCGGGCTTCGAGGGATTCGTCGAACGCCTCCTCGAGGCCGGCGGTGTCGATGATGGTGAAATCGAGATCGCCCAGATGCGCCGCGCCGAAGCGGCGGTCGCGGGTGACGCCGGGCTGGTCGTCGACCAAAGCCAGCTTCTTGCCCACCAGGCGGTTGAACAGCGTCGATTTGCCGACATTCGGCCGGCCGACGATGGCGACGGTGAGGCTCATCCGATTATTTCAGCGCGATCAGCCGCGCGTCGTCGGACAGCATGTAGACCGTCTCGTTGGCGACGACCGGCGGCAGATGCGAGGAATCCGGCAAGGTCTGCTTGCCCAGGATGCCGCCGTCATAGGGCGAGATGGCGACGGCGAGGCCACTGGAACCGGTGACCAGCAGGCGGTCGCTGACCAGGACCGGGCCGGTCCAATAGATGCGGTCCTCCTTCGCCACCTCGTCCTCGAATTGCGGCAAGGCGGTGATCCACTTGATCCGGCCGTCGTAGCGCGACAGGCAGATGACCTCGCTGTCGTTGGTGAGGACGTAGATAAAATCGCCGGCGACCCAGGGCATCTGCGTCCCGCCGAGGCCGTTGTCCCACACCCGGCCGCCGCGCTGGGCGTCGATCGCCGCCATCACGCCGCCATTGCCGATGGCGATGACGAATTCGCGGTCGATCACCGGGCGGCCGCGGATATCGGTCAGGGTCGCCACGGCGTTGCCGCGGGTGCCGCCGGCGAGCGAGTCCGTCCACAGCGAGCGGCCGTCGGTGACATCGAAGGCGAGCAGTTCGCCGGAAGTATAGGCGGCGATGACGAGGTTGCCGTCGACCGCCGGCGTGGTGCCGCCGAGCAGGCCGGCCGCCTCTTCGACGCCGGCATTCGACCACAGCTTGCGCCCGTCATCGAGGGCATAGACGACCAGCTGGTTGTCGATGGTGATGACGAAGACCCGCCCGTCGCTGACCGCCGGCGCCGCGCGCATCGGCGCGGGCGCCGCCGCTTCCCAGATCACTTCGCCGGTCTTGCCGTTGAGGGCGAAGACCCTGGCGAAGGGGGTGGAGACGACAAGCTTCTCCTCGGCCCAGGCGATGCCGCCGCCGAACAGACCGTCATCTTCGTCGTCGGGCGTCAGATCGGCGCGCCAGAGCTGGCTGCCATCGGCGGCGCTATAGGCGCTGACCACCGATTCCGAATCCATTGCGTAGACGACGCCATCGGCCACCACCGGTTCGGCCAGCAGGCGGTTCTCGTCATCGGCCGAGGCGCCGATGTCGACGCTCCACACCTGCTGCAGCACGCTGTTGGCGGCTTTCAGGTGGTACATGGCATGGGTCTGGTTGCCGCCGGATTGCGACCATTCCTCGTTGACATAAGGCGTCGGCAGGATCACGTCGGTGCCGGCGAGGTCGGGATCGACGGCGAGCTGCCGGTTGATCTGCAGCGCCGAGATGCGGTCGCCCGGCAAGGGCGGCTTCTCGGTCTCGCCGAACCAGCTGCATCCCGCGGTCAGCGCCAGGGCGACGATCGCCGCTGCATGCCATGCGCGACGCACGCCGCCCTCCGGCCCCCAATGCCCTTTCATCGCGGTCCCCACGCCGGTCAGTCCTTGAGCCGATCGAGCACTTGGTCGGCCCGGTTCTCGAAGCCCGAGCCGGGGCCCTCGGCGGCGGCGAGCGTCTTGAGCTGTTCGAACTCGGCCTTTGCCTTCGCCTTGTCGCCGCCGGCGAGCGCGGCGAGGCCGGTCACCTCGAGCGCCGCCAGGCGATAGGCCTGGCCCTCCGCAATCATGTCCTTGACCAGGGCGGCGGCCTCCTGCGGCTTGCCAAGTTCCAGGTCCAGCAGCGCCGCCTGGATCCGCGCCAGGCCGGCCAGCGCCGGATCGGCGGCTGGATCGGCGGCGACTTCGCCCAGGATGCCGCGCGCCTTCTCCTTGTCGCCGGCATTCAGCGCGGTTTCCGCCAAGCGGAAGCGCGCCAGGATTCCGTAGCTGCCGCCCTCGGCGACGACCTTGGCCAGCGCCGCCTCGCGCTGCGCCGTATCTTCCGTCGCCGCGGCGACGAGGAAATCGGCCGAGGCCTGCAGCCGCTGATGGGTGGTGTATTTGGTCCAGCCCCAATGCCCGGCCACCGCCAGGACCAGGAGCAGCACCGCCCCGATCACCAGGTTGCCGTATTTGGTCCAGAGGGCCAGCGCCTGATCGCGCCGAAGGTCCTCTTCGACTTCGTGGAGAAAATCGGACACGCCTCGCCTCTCTGCCCCGCCCCGTTTCGGTATCCCGTTTTGTTGCCACCATCCTTGCTCCGACCGGTCACCGAGCCTCGCTCGGGCCTGGGTCAGCGCACGCAACCTACGGGATCAATTCATAAAATTCGCGGTAACATAGCGACTGAAACGGACGATGGCAAACCATCTCGGCCGCCGCAATCCGGGCATTCCGCCGGCGCTCTTAACCGGTTGGAACGGTTCTTGCTTCAGCCTGGGGGAACCCATTGCGGATGTTGGAAACCATGACCGGAAAAAGCACGTCCCACCCCCTCGCCCGGCTCCGGCTGGGCCTGGCCGCTCTGGCGCTGGCCGGCCTGCTGTCCGGCTGTACCACCCTGGCGATGATGCCGGCGGCGGCGGTCTATGCCGGAGTCGAGGGCATTTCCCTGAACCACACCGACAAGCTGATGTCGGACCATGTCGCCTCGGCGATCACCGGTCAGGATTGCAGCTTCCTGAAATACAAGGACACCGGCAATTATTGCCGCAGCGCGGCGGAAATCGCCGAGCAGGCCGCCAAGGAGCGACGCGACCTCAGCGGCTACTGCTACCGCCGGCGGGGCATGGTCACCTGCTACGACAGTCCCGATCCGACCGCCAGCGGCGAAATCCGGGTCAATTGAGTCCGATGTGCATCTGGACGGGGGCCCGGGCTTTGGGCAGAATTTTCCAGCGTCCGGCGGGCGTGCCGATTCGGCCCGGAGCCGGAACAGGTCGAGGTGGCCAGAGCATGCGGGAGCAATGTCACAGCTGGTCCTGCTGAACGAGTACCGGCGGTCCGCCGGGCGGGTCTTTTTCGACCGCGCCGACCTCATGCGCATTCTGTCTGTCTACAGCCGCCAGGTGTCGCGCGGCCTGTGGCGCGACTACGCCATCGACCACCGCAGCAACATGGCGGTGTTCTCGATCTACCGCCGGTCCAGCGAGCAGCCGCTCTTCGCCATCACCAAGGTCTTGCTGCGCGGCGACCGCGACGCCAAATACGTGCTGGCCTCGCGCCAGGGGCAACTGGCGTCGAGCCGGTCCTTGGGCGAGATCATGGACGTCCTGACCCGCCAGCTCACCCTCGTGAACTGACCGGTTTGTCGAGCCAGCGCCCGGCTTCGTTCCGGTTCCGTCCCAGATCTTGAGCGAAACTGCGGCCTAATCCACAAGATTTTGATGAAACCACCTTGCCACTCAAGGTCTTGTGGTATGAAATGACTGTGGCTCTAGATATCGAGGGCTCGGAAAAAGCTTGGGTCTTTAGGAATTTGGAGGCGGGCATGGAATGGACCGAACAACGGATTGAGATGCTGCGGCGGCTGTGGGGGCAAGGCCAGACCGCCAGCCAGATCGCGGCCGCCCTGGGCGGGGTTACGCGGAATGCGGTCATTGGCAAGGCGCATCGCCTGGGTCTGACCGGCCGCCCCTCGCCCATCAAACGCGATGCCGCCGGCGGCGACGCGCCGAAGCGGCGGCCCGCGGCCCGGCGCATCGCCATGGCGCCGCAGCCCAAGCCAATGCTGCCGATGCAGCGGAGCAATCAGGCCCCGACGCACGCCGAGGCGGCACCGCCCGCCCCGCCGGCGCCGCAGGAGCGCCGCGCCTATCAGCCGCAACGTACCCAGGCCGGTGGCAAGGCCTGTTCCTGGCCGGTCGGCGACCCGAAGCAGCCCGGCTTCCATTTCTGCGGCGAGCCCGCCGAACCGGGCCGACCCTATTGCGGCACCCATTGCCAGCAGGCCTATCAGCGCAAGTCGGAAGCGGCGTAACCGCCGCGCGCATCCGCGGGGGGAAAGCAGGACCGGCGCGAGCGATCGCGCCGGTCTTTCTGTTGGGAGGTCAGCGCGTCGCGCTGGGAGTGGCGGAGGCCTTCAGCGCCGGCGGGCGGGCGCGCGACGGCTCGATGGCGCGGTTCTCGTAGCGGCCCTTCTGCAGGTAATGCACCAGCGGATTGGTCTTGGCCGCCATTACGTCGGGATAGGCCGCCAGATAGGCCTGCGAGGAGAACATTGGCGACGGATCGCGTCCCTCGAACCCGCCATAGAGCACGTAGTGCAGCGAGGGCGGCACGCCGACCGCGGCGACGTCGGGATATTGCCGCAGATACCAGGCCTCATGCATCAGGCCGCTTTTCAGCACCAGCCGCGCCTGGCGATAGGGGCGCATTTGCTTCTTCAGCCGGCCGAAGCGCAGGGTCACGGCCCAGAAGCCGCACATGATCCATTGCCGCATGTTGTAGAGGGCCCAGCGATGGTTCTTCGCCAGGCGCCGCAGCGGCTTGGTGAGGCGCCACCAGAAGCTTTCCTCGACCTTGCGCAGGCGCTTCAGGGTCTTCACGTGATCGACGCGCGCCGCCGCCAGCGCTTCCCTGGCTGCCGCCAGCGCGGCTTCGAGTTTCGCCGCCTGGCTGCTGTCGCGCACGCTCTGCAGCTGGTGCTGCAGCTCGCCGAGCTCGGCCTGCGTACGCAGGCCGTGGCCGAGGCGGGCGAACATCTCGCGCACGTCGAGCGCGCGCGGCTCCACCCCGTCGAGGGCGAAAAGCTGGTGCAAGGCGGGCGGCAGGTCCAGGCCGATCCCGAACACGCCGAGGCCGGCGCCGTGCAGGAACTCGAAATGCGGATGCCGGTCGGCGAGGCGGCTCCAGAAATCGCGGGCGCCGCTGTCGGCCGCCGGATCGCCGATGCCGTGCACCAGCACCACGGCGCGCTTGGAGAGCTTGGGCAGCCAGACATCGTAACGGCGGACCAAAGCGTCGCCGTCCCCGGCCGCACCGCTCAGGTCGATGCTGAGAAGATCGATCGAGCCATCGTCGAAGCGCCCCGGCATCTGCTGGGGCGGCAGCGCCGCGATCTGCGAGAACTGCGCATAGCGGGAATCATGGTGGGCGGCGAAGGCCTCGGCGCGCGCACCGGCTTCCGGCCCCGACACCGCCCAGCAGCGGGTCGGCAATTGCAGCCGCGCCACGGCCTGGCAATAGGCGGCAAGGAAAGCGCCGGGGGTTTCCGTCAGCTCAACGATGCTGAACGGGCGCAGCGCGTCGACCAGCCAGAAGACGAATGGGACATGCTCCGCGCGCGGCGAGGAATCCATCCATTCGGCGAACCAGAACATCGACGGCGTGACGAAGCCGCCGCCGAGACGCGACCACCAGGTGCCGCCGCCTTGACCGGCCGCGGCGCCGCCGGGCAACCGCTCGGCGCCAATACGCGTCTCTTCGCTCACTGCGATTCCATCCCCAGAAACGGCCCCGAAAGCCCGAACCAATTTCAGGATATTGGCTAGGAATGCAAGCGGCTTCGGTGTGACCTTTTCGAGTCATTCCCCGCGGCCACCCAAGGAACCCGGAGCCGGCCTCGCGGCATCCCGCTTAACCTTTTGACGCAGCTGGGTAAATCTTCGCCCGGGCCAGCTGGGCGAAAACCTGCCGCGACGCTGTGATCCGGGCCATACCCCGATCGGCGCGGCGCCCTTTATCACGGCGGCAGAACCACCGCGACGGAAGGACACCACCATGACCTATTTGCAGTTCGAGTTTCCCTATGCCGGCCCCTGGGGGGCGGAGATGGCGGCGCGGCTGGAGGGCCTGGCCCATCAGATCGCGGCGGAAGACGGCCTCACCTGGAAGATCTGGACCGAGAACCGGGAAGCCGGGCGCGCCGGCGGCATCTACCAGTTCCAGGACATGGACGCCGCCGAGGCCTATCGCCGGAAATACGTCGAGCGGCTCTCGGGCCTCGGCATCCGGGACATCGCCACGCGGTATTTTGAGGCCAACACGGCGCTTTCCCGCATCACCCGCGCGCCGATCTGATCCCCGATCCGGCTCCAGGCCATCTCATCCGCCTCGGGTGCGGAGCCGCGTTGCCTGCAGGGGCGGCAGGCGATAAACCCGGATGTGACTGCTTCTTTCAGCAGCACGTCCGGAGAGGCACATGGATCTGGCGATAGGGATTGCCGCTTTCGCGGCGGCGTTGGGCTGCGGCGCGGTCGGCGGCGTGTTCTTCGCCTTCTCCAGTTTCGTGATGCCGGCTCTGGCACGCCTGCCAACGCCGCAGGGCATCGCCGCGATGCAGGCGATCAACATGGCGGCGGTGACCCCGGCCTTCATGACCGCCTTGTTCGGCAGCGGCCTGCTCTGCCTTCTGCTGGCGATCGGCGCCGTCCTGCGCGGGCCGTCCGGCGGCCTCGCCTGGATGCTGGCCGGAAGCCTGCTCTACCTCGCCGGCGCGATCGGCGTGACCATGCTGTGCAACGTGCCGCGCAACAATCGGCTGGCGGCGCTTGATCCCACCAGTTCCGCTGCCGACGCTTCCTGGCGCGCCTATCTGCAAGGCTGGACGGCGTGGAACCACCTGCGCGCCGCGGCGGCGCTGGCGGCCGCCGGTTGCTTCATCGCCGCGCTGGCCTGACGGTTCTTCGGGCAAGGACTCTGAAGGCGACCTCGGCGCTTCGCCGTTGAAATTTGCGGCCGTTGCCTGTCGGATTCCCCGGCGATCATTCGTCCTAGGCATAACCGGAGTGCCCCATGCTTTACGCCATTCTTTGCTACAACTCGGAAGACCTCGTCGCCTCCTGGAGCAAGGAGGAGGAGGCGCAGGTCATGGCGCAGCTCGGCGCGGTGCAGGAGAAGCTCGCCCAGGCCGGACGCCTTGGCCCGGTGGCGCGGCTGCTGCCCACGACGGCGGCGACCACTTTGCGCAAGACCAAGGGCGAGCCGCTGGTGCTCGACGGTCCCTTCGCCGAGACCAAGGAGCAGCTGCTCGGCTTCTATGTCGTGGATTGCGCCTCGCTCGAGGAGGCGGTAGCGACCGCCAAGGAGCTGCTGCAGGCCAATGCCGGCGTGGGCGGCTATGAGATCCGGCCACTGCTGCTGTTCAAGCCGGGCCAGCTCGGCGCGGAGCAGGCGGCGTGAGCGACCTCGCCTGGATCGAGGCAGCGCTGATCGCCGCCCGGCCCCAGGCGATCGGGGCGCTGCTGCGCTATTTCCGCAATCTCGACGCGGCGGAGGAGGCGTTCCAGAACGCCTGCCTGCGGGCGCTGAAATCCTGGCCCGGCAACGGCCCGCCGCGCGATCCCGCCGCCTGGCTGATCCTGGTCGGGCGCAACAGCGGCATCGACGAAATGCGCCGGCGCGGCCGGCTGACCGAGTTGCCCGACGAGGCGACGCTCTCCGACACCGGCGACGCCGAGGCGGCGCTGGCCGACCGGCTCGACGGCGAGCATTATCGCGACGACATCCTGCGGCTGCTGTTCATCTGCTGCCATCCGGATCTGCCGCCGGCGCAGCAGATCGCGCTCGCGCTGCGCATCGTCTCTGGCCTGACCGTGGCGCAGATCGCCCGCGCCTTCCTGGTCGGCGACAGCGCCATGGAACAGCGCATCACGCGGGCGAAGGCCCGCATCGCCAAGGCCGGCATCCCCTTCGGAGCGCCTGACGCGGTGGAGCGGGCCGAGCGCCTGGCCGCGGTCGCGGCGATGATCTACCTCGTCTTCAACGAGGGCTATTCGGCGGGCGGCGAGACGGCGGCCATGCGGGCGCCGCTGTGCGACGAGGCGATCCGTCTCGCCCGCCTGCTGCTCCGCATGTTCCCGGCCGAGCCGGAGATCATGGGATTGACCGCGCTGCTGCTGCTGCAGGCCGCGCGCGCGGCGGCGCGCTACGACGCCGACGGCGGCGTGATCCTGCTCGAGGACCAGGATCGCACGCGCTGGGACCAGGGCATGATCCGCGAGGGCCTGGCGCTGATCGACAAGGCGATGCGCCATCGCGCGCCTGGGCCATACCAGGTGCAGGCGGCCATCGCCGCGCTGCATGCCCGCGCGACCCGGCCGGAAGAGACCGATTGGGCGCAGATCGACCTGCTCTATGCGACGCTGGAGCGGCTGCAGCCTTCGCCGGTGGTGACGCTGAACCGCGCCGTCGCCACCGCGAAGCTGCGCGGCGCGGCCGCGGCGCTCGACATGATCGAGCCGCTGGCGCCGGCGCTGGCCGGCTATTTCCACTTCCACGGCGTGAAGGGCGGGCTGCTGCTGCAGCTTGGCCGGAACGAAGAGGCCCGGATCGCCTTCAACCAGGCGATCGCGCTCGCCGGCAGCGCGCGGGAGGCCGCGCATATCCGCCTGCATCTCGACCGCATCACGGAGGGCAGCAAGACCGTCATCAAGCGCAGCGAAATTTAGTCCGACCCCGATGTCGGCAGGGAGCGGCGCGCCGCGTCCTTGGGGCCGAGCGCCAGTGATTGCCAGACAGGAGATAGTCATGAACACGAATTCCCCGAACGGCCATGTCCACGATCTTGTCCTGACCCGCGTCATCGACGTGCCGCGCGACAAGCTGTTCCGCTGCTGGACCGAGCCGGCCTTGCTGAAGCAGTGGTTCGTGCCGAAACCCTGGACCATCGCGGCGGTCGAGACCGATTTGCGGCCCGGCGGCAAGAGCTTCGTCGTCATGCGCAATCCGGAGGGCGAGGAATTTCCCAATCGCGGCGTCTATCTCGAGGTGGTGCAGAACGAGAAGATCGTCTTCACCGACGCCTATACCAAGGCCTGGGAGCCGGCGGAGAAGCCGTTCTTCACCGGCATCGTCACCTTCGACGATCTCGGCGGCGGCAAGACCAAATACACCGCAATCGCCCGTCACTGGCGCGCCGAGGATCGCGAGACGCACGAGAAGATGGGTTTCCACGAAGGCTGGGGCATCTGTGCCGACCAGCTCGCGGCGCTGGCCAGGACGATCTGACCAGACGGCGCAAGCCGGGCCTGCCGATCCAGGCTAGATCCGCTTGCGCCTTTGCCCCCCGCTTTCCGCCAGTTCGCGGATACGCCGCAGGTCGGCGAGGAAGTCGCGATAGGCCTCCCGTTTCGCCGCCGCATCGGGAATGCGCAGAAGATACGAGGGATGCACGGTGATGTAGCCGGCGAAGGAGTTGAACTGCGCCGGGCCGCGGCAGCGGGTGATGGGCAGCGCCTTGCCCGAGAGGGCCAGCAGCGCGACGGAGCCTAGCGCCACGACCAGTTTGGGATGGACCAGCTCCAGCTCCTTCATCAGCCACCAGCGGTATTGCCGGACCTCTCCCGCGGTCGGCTTCTTGTGCAGGCGCTTCTTGCCGCGCTGCTCGAATTTGAAATGCTTGACCGCGTTGGTCACGTAGCTCTCGCCGCGATCGAGTCCGGCTTCCGCCATGGCCTGGGTCAGGAGCCGCCCCGCCGGGCCGACGAAGGGACGGCCCTCGAGATCCTCCTGGTCGCCCGGCTGCTCGCCGACGAAGGCGATGGCGGCGCCCACAGGCCCCTCTCCCGGCACCGCATGCGGGGCGCCGGGGACGAGCGGCGGCAGGGCCGCGAGCATCGCGTTGAGCTCGGCCAGGCTCTGCGGCTGGCGTTCCGGAATGGCCGCCGGCTCGGGCTTCGGTCGCCTGGTCGCCATGTCCGTCTCCGCTGTGCGCCTCGTCCACCACACAGGAAGCGTCCAGCGGCGGCCAGGTTCCGGGTTCAAGATGGTCAAGCGCGACATCGACGCGCTGATCCGCGCGGCGGAGGGCTAGGCGCGGAACGCCTGCTGGTATTGCTCGGGCTTGAAGCCGACCAGCAGCTTGCCGCCGAGATCGAGCACCGGGCGTTTGATCATGCTGGGCTGGGCCAGCATGAGGGCGATCGCCCTGGCTTCGGTCAGGTCCGCCTTGTCCGCCTCCGGCAAGGCCCGGAAAGTGGTGCCGGCGCGATTCAGGAGCAACTCCCACCCGACCAGCTTCGTCCACCCCTGCAGGGTCGCGCGGTCGATCCCGGCCGCCTTGTAGTCATGGAACACATGGACGACCTTGTGCGCGTCGAGCCAGGCGCGCGCCTTTTTCATCGTGTCGCAGTTCCTGATGCCATAGATCGTCGCGCGTTCCGCCATGCCGTGTCACGCCTCTACCAATTGCTCGGCCTGATCGGCCAGGCGGCGCGCCAGATCGGCCGAGAGGCGCTTCTCCAGCTTTGCCTGCGCCCGGCGCCACAGCGGGAGCGCCGCCTCCAGGCGGCGCGCGCCGGCCTCGGTCAGCCAGACCGCGCGGCGGCGCAGATCGCTTTCCACCACCGCGATCTCGATCAGCCCCAGCCCTTCCAGAGTCCGCAGGTTGCGCGACAGCGTCGATTGCTCGAGCCCGGTGCTGCGCGCCAGCGCGCCCAGGGTGTCATCGGCGGCGGTGGCGATCTGCGCCATCAGGCCGAGTTGGGCGACGCCGAGGCCGCTTTCCGCCAGTTCCTCATCGAGAAACTGGGTAATGCGCCGCGCGGCCAGCCGGGAATTCCAGCCGGCGCAGCTTTCCACCAAGGCGCGGGCGTCCACCCGCAGGGTTTTTTTCGATTGCGCCGGGCTGCTCATGGGTCTATGTATATACATTAGTTGTAGATACATGGATATCGCAAAATGGCACGGAAGCCAAGGTTGAAGCGGGTTTATGAAGCGGCGTCGCCGGAAGACGGCCAGCGCATCCTGGTCGACCGGCTGTGGCCGCGCGGGATCGCCAAGGACAAGGCAAGCATCGACCTCTGGCTGCGCGATCTCAGCCCCAGCGACGCGTTGCGCAAGCGGTTCCACGGTCATCCGGAGAAATGGGCGGCGTTCCGCAAAGCCTACGCGCAAGAACTCAAGGAACCGGCCGCCCAGGCGGCGGTGGCCGAGCTGCGGGCGAAGCTGCGCCAGGGGCCGGTCACCCTGCTCTACGCGGCGCGCGACGAGGAGAAGAACAACGCGGTGGCGCTGCGCGACTGGCTCGCCGGCGACAAATAGGGAGGAAATCGTGGATAGTGGATTTGCCGCAAAGGCCAGCGCCAGCGTGCTGGAGGCGATCGGCAACACCGCGCTGGTCGAGCTGCGCCGGGTGGTGCCGGCAGGTTGTGCCCGGATCTTCGTCAAGGTCGAGGGCCAGAATCCGACCGGCAGCATGAAGGACCGCATGGCCCAGGCGATGATCGCAGGCGCCGAGCAGGACGGGCGGCTGCAACCCGGCGACACCATCGTCGAATACACCGGCGGCAGCACCGGCGCCTCGCTGGCTTTGGTCGCGGCGGCCAAGGGCTATCGGCTGCGCATCGTCTCCTCGCGCGCCTTTTCGGAGGAGAAGCTGACCCAGATGGCGGCCTTCGGCGCCGAACTGACCTTGATCGAAAGCGCCAACGGCCTCATCACCAAGCAGCTCATCACCGACATGATCGCCGCGGCGAAGCGGATCGCCGCCGAGCCGAACACCTACTGGACCGACCAGCTCAACAACCGCGACAGCATCGCCGGCTATCACAGGATGGGCGAAGAGATCTGGTGCCAGACGGAGGGCAAGGTCGACGCCTTCATCCAGTCGATCGGCACCACGGCGTCCTTGCGCGGCGTCGCGGACGTCTTGCGGCGAAACAATCCCAAGGTGCGGATCGTCGCCGTCGAGCCCGCCGAATCCGCCGTGCTGTCCGGCGGCGCGCCCGGCGCGCATCGCATCGAGGGCATCGGCATCGGCTATGCGCCGCCGATGTGGGAGCCGGGCCTGGCCGACGAGATCATCCCCATCTCCACCGCCGAGGCCGAGGCGATGGCGCGGCGCCTGGCGCGGGAGGAAGGGCTGTTCGCGGGCACCTCGTCGGGCGCCAATGTGCTGGCCGCCATCCGGCTGGGCGAGCGCCTGGGGCCGGAGGCCAGGATCGCCACGCTGCTGGTCGATTCCGGGCTTAAATACCTCAGCACGCCGGTCTATCGCCGCGGCTGACGAACCCACGGAAAATCCAGGGTTTTCCTGCCCTTGCTGCGGCGGCGCGGCTGGACAATACTGCCGGCCTTCCACGCCCAGCCAGAGAGCCCACATGCCCGCTTATCGCTCCCGCACCTCCACCCATGGCCGCAACATGGCCGGCGCCCGCGGCCTGTGGCGCGCCACCGGCATGAAGGACGGGGATTTCGGCAAGCCGATCATCGCGGTGGTCAATTCCTTCACCCAGTTCGTGCCGGGGCACGTGCATTTGAAGGATTTGGGCCAGCTGGTCGCGCGCGAGATCGAGCGCGCCGGCGGCGTGGCCAAGGAGTTCAACACCATCGCGGTCGATGACGGCATCGCCATGGGCCATGACGGCATGCTCTACAGCCTGCCCTCGCGCGAACTGATCGCCGACAGCGTCGAATACATGGCCAACGCCCATTGCGTCGACGCCATGGTCTGCATCTCCAATTGCGACAAGATCACGCCCGGCATGCTGATGGCGTCGCTGCGCCTCAACATCCCCAGCGTCTTCGTCTCCGGCGGGCCGATGGAAGCCGGCAAGGTGATCCTGAAGGGCAAGGAAGTGGCGCTCGATCTGGTCGACGCCATGGTCGCCGCGGCCGACGAGAAGGTGAGCGATGCCGACGTCGCCACCATCGAGCGCTCGGCCTGCCCGACCTGCGGCTCCTGCTCCGGCATGTTCACCGCCAATTCGATGAACTGCCTGACCGAGGCGCTCGGCCTGTCGCTGCCCGGCAACGGCTCGGTGCTGGCGACCCATGCCGATCGCGAGCGGCTGTTCAAGGAGGCAGGCCACCTGGTCGTCGACATCACCCGGCGCTATTACGAGCAGGACGATGCCAGCGTGCTGCCGCGCGCGGTCGCCGGCTTCGCCGCCTTCGAGAACGCCATGAGCCTCGACATCGCCATGGGCGGCTCGACCAACACCGTGCTGCATCTGCTGGCCGCCGCGCATGAAGGCGGCGTCGATTTCACTATGGCGGATATCGACCGCCTGTCGCGCCGGGTGCCGTGCCTGTCAAAGGTGGCGCCGGCGAAATCCGACGTGCACATGGAAGACGTGCACCGCGCCGGCGGCGTGATGGCGATCCTGGGCGAGCTGGAGCGCGGCGGCCTGCTGCATACCGACGTGCCGACGGTCCACAGCGCCACCTTGGGCGAGGCGCTGGAGCGCTGGGACATCCGGCGCACCGACAGCGAAGCCGTGCGCAGCTTCTTCAAGGCGGCGCCCGGCGGCGTGCCGACGCAAACCGCCTTCAGCCAGAGCCGGCGCTGGGACGATCTCGACCTCGACCGCGAAAAGGGCGTCATCCGCGACGTCGACCATGCCTTTTCCAAGGATGGCGGGCTCGCCGTGCTAAAGGGCAACCTCGCCCCGGACGGCTGCATCGTGAAGACGGCGGGCGTGGATGAGAGCATCCTGGTCTTCTCCGGCCCGGCGCGCGTCTTCGAGAGCCAGGACGCGGCGGTGGGCGGCATCCTCGCCGGCGACATCAAGGCCGGCGACGTGGTGGTGATCCGCTACGAGGGGCCGCGCGGCGGGCCGGGCATGCAGGAGATGCTCTATCCGACCAGCTATCTGAAATCGAAGGGCCTGGGCAAGGCCTGCGCCCTCGTCACCGACGGGCGCTTCTCCGGCGGCACCTCCGGCCTGTCCATCGGCCACGTCTCGCCCGAGGCGGCGGAAGGCGGACTGATCGGCCTGGTGCAGGACGGCGATGTGATCGCCATCGACATTCCGAACCGCGCCATCACCCTGAAAATCGCCGAGGACGAGATCGCCCGCCGGCGGGCGGCGATGGCGGCCAAGGGCGATGCCGCCTGGAAGCCCGGCAAGCGCCACCGCAAGGTGTCGACGGCGCTGCGCGCCTATGCCGCCTTCGCCACCAGCGCCGCCCGCGGCGCGGTGCGCGACGTGGATCAGGGCCGCAAGTAGGACAGGAAAGCGGACATCGCCGCGGGCAGGTCTAAGGCAGCAGGTCGATTGCCGCCTCCCGCGTGACGAAGCGGACTTCGAGCAGGTCGAGCGAGGTGCGATAGGCGTTGAGGGCCGCGAGCGTCCGCCGCCCGGCAATCCCGTCGATCGGTCCCGGGCGATATCCCCGCATCGTCAAGGCGGATTGCAGCTTCTGGATTTCAAGCGGCGACAGCAGCTCGGCCGGGTCCAGTACCGCGTCGTCCGGCCCCTCATCGGGCGGCAGGAAGCCCAGCGCATAGGGGGGAATGCTGAGCGCGCTGGCCGGCGTGCTTGGGGTCCATTGGACGCGGGAAACCCATTCGAGATCCGAAAGCCACAGCCCGATCGCGGCGGCTGCGAACAGGGCAATGCCGAACAGCCGCTTCGGCGGCTTGGCGTCGCGCCGCGCGGGCGTCAAATAGCGGTCGGGGCCGCCGAGGGGGTCAAGATCGGATCGCATCGCACGGGCTCGCTGCAAAGATCCGGTAGTGCAACGCGCAACTGCTGCAGGCGTTCCCGTCGCCGGCGCCCTGGCGGGCCCGTGACGCGGTTTTGTCACGGGAAAAGGCGGAGAGGAAAAGGCGGAGAGCGGATCGACTTGCCGCGGGGCGAGCACGGTGCTTCCAGCCGGCGCGCCAGATTGACGGCGGCGCGATCAAGAGATTGTCCGATCCCTCGCGGCGCTTGCATTCTAATCCCAGAAATGGGATATATCCGGATGGCTCGCACCCTGTCGCCGGGCGAACGGCCGCTCGATTGGATCGGCTCCGCCAAGAAGGACTTCCTGGCCTTTCCGGCGACGGTGAAGGATGAGATGGGCAATGCCCTCGGGCTGGCCCAGTTCGGCGGCACGCATCCGACGGCCAAGCCCTGGAAAGGCCAGGGGCCGGGCGTTTTCGAGCTGGTCGAGAGTCATGACGGCAACGCCTACCGCGCCGTCTATACGGTGCGCTTCAAGGAGGTCGTCTATGTGTTGCACGCCTTCCAGAAGAAGTCGCCCAAAGGCATCAAGACGGCGCAAATCGATGTCGACCTGGTGGAGCGCCGCCTGAGGATCGCGCAACAGGATTACGAGGACCGCTATGGCAAAGCGAAAGACTGAGGCGTCGAAAATCGCCGACACGACCATTACCCGCGGCAGCGGCAATGTGTTCGCCGATCTCGGCTTCGCCGATGCCGAGGAGCGGCAGACCAAGCTGCGCCTGGCCTATGCCATCAACGGCGTGATCGAACGGCAGCGCCTGACCCAGGCGGCGGCGGCCGGAAAACTCGGCATCAATCAGCCGAAGGTCTCGGCGCTCGCCAACTACAAGCTCGACGGATTCTCGGTGGAGCGGCTGATGACGTTTCTGACGGCGCTGGATCAGGATGTGGAGATCGTGATTAGGAAGAAGCCACGGTCGCGGACCGGCGGACGGATTTCGGTGATTGCCGCATAGCGAGACGGCACGATCAGCCACAATGATTCAAGGCACATGATTCAAGATTGGGACGACGCCTATACCAACGGCGCCTATATCGCGGACGGCGCCGCATACCCTGAGAAATGGGCAAAGCTGGCGCAGGCCTTCCGCGCCGAGATGCTGGCGGCCGGGCGCGCCGAGCTCGACCTGCGCTACGGCCCGGCCGCGCGGGAGACGCTCGACCTCTTCCATCCCACGGGCGCGGCCGCCGGCATGCCCAGGGGCCTCGCCATCTTCGTGCATGGCGGCTACTGGATGGCGTTCGACAAATCCTCCTGGTCGCATCTCGCCGCCGGCGCCCTGCAGCGTGGATGGGCGGTGTGCCTGCCGAGCTACACCCTGGCGCCCGAGGCGCGGATTTCGCAGATCACGCGCCAGGTCGCGGCCGCGATCCGCTTCGCCGCCGCCCGCATCGCCGGCCCGCTGCGCCTCGCCGGCCATTCCGCCGGCGGCCACCTGGTCACGCGCATGGTCTGCGCCAACTCACCCCTGCCGGCAGAGATCCGCGGCCGCATCGGCCACATCGTCTCCATCAGCGGCGTCCACGATCTGCGCCCGCTGCTGCGCACCAAGATGAACGCGACCCTGCGGATGGACGAGGCCGAAGCAGCGGCCGAAAGCCCCGCCTTGCTCCGGCCGATGGAGGGCTGCTCCGTCACCTGCTGGGTCGGCAGCGCCGAGCGCCCGGAATTCCTCCGCCAGAACGATTTGCTGGCCAACATCTGGACCGGCCTCGGGGCGGACATGCGGTGCGTGCATGCGGAGGGGCGGCATCATTTCGATGTGGTCGAGGAGTTCACCGATCCTGCGTCGAAATTATCCGAGGCTTTCGTTGATTAGATTCCCCACGCGAACGCTTGACAGGCTGACATATGCCGCCAGGCGACGTCGGTCGCCCTGTAGAGCGTGTTGTGTTCATCCCGCTTATGCAATTGTCTTTAGCACTTTATCTGTTCCTTCGATCAGGTCGGAAACCTGTCCTTCCGTCGGCTCCTTCTGCTTATTGTGATCACAGAGGTTCCGAATATCACCCAAAAGTGCAATGTGACGCCATTGTGGAACGTCGATTACTCCACTGTCCTTCAGCAGTTGATTCAGATCGTTGATGCCAGGGTTTTTCTTTGTCACCTTGACCTTGTGATCATCGCAAATCTGCAGAAGGTGCTTTTCCAACACAACGCCTGCGACGGCTCCGGCGGCTCTAAGGAACTTGCCCTTCAACAACTCGCGTGCACTATCAATCTCGCTGTCAAGCAAATCGGCCTGAACAAGTTGTCGAATCTCGAACAATGAACTTTCAAAACGCTTCTGCGCTGCCCTAATTATAGCCAGCTGCTGCTGGAAATGCGGGATGGACGCTTCGTCATCCACAACGACCTTGTTGTATGGTGGCTGAGTGACGCGAAGTCCCTTCAACGCATCTTGAATGCGGTAGGTCGCAAAAGTTATTTCTTTTCTGTTCTTCGGGGCTTCGAAGTGCTCTCTAAAGTCAACCAAGCGATCAGGCAAAATCTGACGGAGAAAGGCGAGGGACTCCGAGTACCAAGCCTCATATTCGAGATTGAAGGACGGGAGCTTAGCCAAACGCCCCATCATCTCATCATCTAGTTTAAAATCCTGCTTCAATTTCTCTTTGCCGTGAACTCTGAGCAGCAGGGCCAATTCTAGCTCATGGCCGAGTTTAAGCAGTTTCTCTAAATCCGCTTTGAAGCGCTGAATGTTTGCTGCCACCGTCGGTCCCCTAGCGATGCTGCGATAACTTGATTTTTGGGCCCTGAGCCAATTTGCATAGCCGACACGTTCGCGCGTCGGCCCTGGACAACAGCTCGAAGGTATTCTTCACGGACTCGCTGATTGGATTCCGCCAGCCCGCAATTGCTGGCCGAGATGATCAATACGCGCTACATAGTAGGTGGGCCGCTGGGGCGTGGAATGTGGACTTCCCGCCTCAGCGTTTCCCGGCCGCCGACCGCGTCGGCAAGCGATCTCTTTTGGAAGGAGACCGCTGAACTTCACTTCGGTGTCGACATCGCCCTAACAACATTGGCGATTTTGTTTGCTTCGCCTTCCGTGAGGTCATACGGCAGCCCTTGTACATAGACTGTGGTGTCGGCACGAATTTGAATTGGGATGATCGTGTTCGTCAGGGGAGCCACTACGCTCGATCGAGCTATGTCGACCTGCGTTGGGGAGCTTGGCTGCGAGACACTTAGTCTCTTGGCTTCGCCGGGGCGTTTCTCTCGAGGTTGCACTCCCGGCTTAAACGCTAGTGGGTTATCGAGATAGTTCCGGAAGTCTTCCATGGCGGCTTTTACCCGGCTCCGGTACGCCGCGAGGCTCCCGGGCGTGTACTTCTGCTTCTGCAGGTTCGTAAATCGCTGCATGACGTGATCAATGTCGAGGCTGATGACGTCTGACGCCTCATCCTCGGGCAGGATTCCGAGCACCTGAGTCACTGCCGCTTTGCGGGCAGCCACGGTCGCCTTCGCCATGAGGCCCTTCGCCGCGAGGTAATCCAGAAACGCGAGAAGAGCTTGCCTTGAGCGCTCACCCGACATGACGCACCAGTCCTTTCATCTAGCGAACAATCTAGATGTTCGAGTGGACAATGTCAATGTCTATGAGAATCGGCCAAAGCATTGATGGATAAGGAAACGGCCGGGAAGACTTCCCGGCCGCATCAGCGCAATCACTCCCACTCAATCGTCCCCGGCGGCTTGCTCGTATAGTCGTAGACCACGCGGTTGATGCCGCGCACTTCGTTGATGATGCGCGTCGCCACCCTTCCGAGGAACGCCGGCTCGAAGGGGTAGAAATCCGCCGTCATGCCGTCGGTCGAGGTGACGGCGCGCAAGGCGCAGACGTGGTCGTAGGTGCGGCCGTCGCCCATCACGCCGACGGTCTTCACCGGCAGCAACACGGCGAAGGCCTGCCAGATCTGGTCGTAGAGGCCGGCCTTGTCGATCTCGTCGAGATAGACGGCGTCGGCCTTCCTCAGGATGTCGAGCTTCTCGCGGGTGATCTCGCCCGGCACCCTGATCGCGAGGCCGGGGCCGGGGAACGGGTGGCGGCGGATCATCGAGTTGGGCAGGCCGAGCTCGCGGCCCAGCGCGCGCACCTCGTCCTTGAACAGCTCGCGCAGGGGCTCCACCAGCTTCAGCTTCATGCGCTCCGGCAGGCCGCCGACATTGTGGTGGCTCTTGATGGTGACGCTGGGGCCGCCGGTGAAGGAGACGCTCTCGATCACGTCAGGGTAGAGCGTGCCCTGGGCCAGGAATTCGGCGCCGCCGACCTTGTGCGCCTCCTGGTCGAAGACGTCGATGAACAGGCGGCCAATGGTCTTGCGCTTCACCTCCGGGTCGGTCACGCCGGCGAGCTCGCCGAGGAACAAATCGCTGGCGTCGCGGTGGATCAGCGGGATGTTGTAATGGTCGCGGAACAGGCGCAGCACCTGCTCCGCCTCGCCCTGGCGCAGCAATCCGTGGTCGACGAAGATGCAGGTGAGCTGGCTGCCGATCGCCTCGTGGATGAGGACAGCGGCCACCGAGGAATCGACGCCGCCGGAGAGGCCGCAGATCACCCGGCCCTTGCCCACCTGGGCGCGGATCTTCGCCACCTCCGCCTCGCGGAAGGCGCGCATGGTCCAGCCGCCCTTGCAGCCGCAGATCTCGTGCACGAAGCGCTTCAGCAGCCTGGCGCCGTTCGGCGTGTGCACCACCTCGGGGTGGAACTGCACGCCGTAATAATGCCGCGTCTCGTCGGCGATGGCGGCGAAGGGCGCCCCCTTGCTCACCGCCACGGCGCGGAAGCCGGGCGGGATCGCGGTCACGCGGTCGCCGTGGCTCATCCACACCTGGTCCTTGCTGCCCTTGGTCCAGAAATCGCCGAACAGGTCGCAATGATCGGTCACCTCGATCTCGGCGCGGCCGAACTCGCGATGCTCGTGCGGCTCGACCTTGCCGCCCAGCTGGTGGCACATCGCCTGCTGGCCGTAGCAGATGCCGAGCACCGGCACCCTGGATTGCCAGACGATGTCCGGCGCCTGCGGCCCGCCCTCGGCATGCACCGAATGCGGCGAGCCGGAGAGGATGATGCCGCGCGGCTTGAAGTCGGCGATGCGCTTGGGGTCGCAGTTGAAGGGGAAGATCTCGCAATAGACCCCCGCTTCGCGCACCCGCCGCGCGATGAGCTGGGTCACTTGCGAGCCGAAATCGAGGATGAGGATGCGGTCGGTCATACGGGGGTCTTCCTTCGTCCAAATCCGGTGGGAGCGGATGGGGTGTTGCGATCTGGCTTGGCGGCGGCGACCGAAGCGTCCCTCCAGAGCTGGAGGGCCTGGCCGATTCGCTGCCGGGACGTACCCAGCTGGATCGGCATGATCCTGAATGGCGAAGCGCCGAAACCGAGCCATCCAAGCAATCGATAGCCGATCGGAAGACCGCGTCGAACATACGCCTGCGGGTCGATCAGTCTCAGCACGACGACATCCGAGCCGAAGGAGCGCTTCCTCTCGATGGCGGCGATGTCGTTCCAGGCAATCGGTCCGACCTTGAACGGGGAATAATCCAGACCGAGGTCGGATATGACGAGGCGCGTTCGCCGGAGCGCCATGACGACGGGAGCAAGCCCGCACATGAACAACCCTGCCCAAGCGAACGCGCGGGTCCTCTCGCTGATGGGGCCCGACTGGATCAGCAAGTAGAAGCCGAGGCAGGCGATCCAGAAGGCGATGGCCAGGATGGTCTTTTCGGTCGGTGTCCGGCTCAGCTCTATTTCACCGCCACGAATCTCCAGGTCGCTTCGGTTACGGCGATTGGCTGCCTGCCACAGGCGCAGGGAAGACACCAGAACTCCCGCGGCCCCAAACACGGCCAGTGCATAGCTCTTGGATCGATCATCGACGATCGCGGTACCGAGGGAAGAGAGAATGCCGCCAGTAAGAAAAGTAACGGCAAGAATGAACATCAGAATTGATTTCCGCAGGGTCCAATCGGTCATCGGCTGCCATCCCGTCCAGCCCGGAAAGCTAAACCGCCTTCAACCAGGTCGTTCAACCTCCAGCCATAGGCGACATCCGCCACGCCCTCGTCGAACCCCTCCGCCACCATCGCGCCGCCGAGCTTGCCGTAGAACGGGCGATAGGCGTTGTCGGTATAGGCCCAGAGCACCAGCGCCGAGTTGCCACGGCGCTGGAATTCGCGCGCGGCGGCGGTGATCAGCAGGCGGCCGAGCCCCTTGCCCTGCATTTCCTTGCGGCAATGGAGCACGTAGATCTCGCAATCGAAGCCGGCGAGGCCGCCGCTTCTGATGTCGTGCGGCAGGACCGGGCCGCCGTGGAGGAAGCCCTGCAGGCGGCCCGCGTCGTCATGGGCGACCAACACGATCTCATCGGCGCGGGCGATGCGCCCCTGCCAGAAGGGGACGCGCTTTTCCGGCTGCTTCTTCGCCATCTGCTCGGGCGGCACCACGCTGCCATAGGCGTTGCGCCAGCCGGCATAGTGGATCTCGGCGATCTCGTGCGCGTCATCCGGTTTCGCGGGGCGGATGGTGAAACCGGTCATGCTTCCGCCTTCTGCCGCTCGAGAATGGCCGCGAAGAAGCCGTCGGTCCCGTTGCGCGCGGGAGTGAGGGACAAGAACGCACCGCCGGCAGTCACACTCTCGTTCGTCATCCCGGCCTGCGAGCCGGGATCCATGGTTGGGCTCGCATTTGCCTTTCCAATGGACCCCGGCCCACCGCTTTGAATTTGTGGGGCCGGGGTGACGACTGAGTTGATGTCGGTACCGAGTGCTTGCTTCCACACATCGGCAACCGGCACCAGCTTGAAATCCGCATGGCTGCCGAGAAACGCTTCAATCTGCGCCTCGTTCTCCTCGGCGAGCAGCGAGCACGTCGCGTAGATCAGCCGCCCGCCCGGCTTCACCAGGCGGCAGGCGCTGTCGAGGATGCGGCGCTGCAGCTCGGTCAGTTCTTCCAGGTCCTTCGGCTCCAGCTTCCACTTGGCGTCGGGGTTGCGACGCCAGGTGCCGGTGCCCGTACACGGCGCGTCGACCAGCACGCGGTCGAAGGTGCCGGCATGGCGCTTGACCCAGGGGTCGCGCTCGCTGCTGAGGCCCTTGCGCTCGACATTGAACACGCCGGCGCGGGTGAAGCGCACGGCGGCGCGGTCGACGCGGCCCTGCAGCACGTCGCAGGCGAAGATCTTGCCCTTGTTCCGCATCTGCGCGGCGATGGCGAGGGTCTTGCCGCCGGCCCCGGCGCAGAAATCGACCACGCGCTGGCCCGGCCTGGCGTCGACCAGCAGCGCGACCAGCTGCGAGCCTTCGTCCTGCACCTCGATGAGGCCATCCTTGAAGCATTTGAGAGTCGCCAGCGGCGGGCGGCCTTCCACGCGCAGGCCGAGCGGCGACAACGCGGTCGGCTGCGCGGCGATGCCCTCCGCTTTCAAGGCGGCGATGGCCTCGTCGCGGGTCGCCTTCAGCGTGTTGGCGCGGAGGTCGGTGGAGGCCTCGGCCAGCGCCGCCTGCATCTCGGCTTCGAGGCGGTCGCCGAAGCGCGCGCGCAGCAGCGGCTCCAGCCATTCGGGATACTCGTTGCGGATGAAAGCGGGCTGGTCCTGGTGGTCGATCCGGCGCCCGGCGATGCGCTTCAGCCAGCGCCGTTCGCTCTCGTTGAGCGGCTGCGGGCGATAGGGCCCGCCGTCGAAGGACCCGGCGACCTTGTCGGCGGTCCAGCCGTCGAGCAGCACCAGCGACGCGATCAGCCGCGCGCGTTCGAGGTCGTGCGGCGGATGCTCGGCATGGGTAATCCACCAGTCGAGCGCGGCGCGCCGGCGCAGCACCGCATAGGCGCGCTCCAGCACCTCGCGCCGATCCTTGGCGCCGATATAGCGCCGGTTGCGGAAGAACGCCGCCGTGGCGCGGTCGGCGGGAGACTTGCCGCCGTGGATCGCGTGCAGCAACTCGATGGCGGCTTGCAGCCGGGCACCGGGGGTCATCGCACCACCTTCCACGCCAACTCCGCCGTCATGCCAAGGCTTGGCCTTGGCATCCACGAGTTTGCGCGCGACACCTGAGCCTCGCCCATCGAGACTCGTGGATGGTCGGGCCAAGCCCGACCATGACGATTTGAGTGAACGGCGCTATCGAGAATCTTTACCCCCAAACCGCCACCCCCGGCGCGGGGCCGGGGGTTTGCGGAGTCGCAGTTCGATCGTTTCGCCGGATCCGGCCGGCGCGGTCGGCTCTTATATGGGCGCGCGCGAATCATCCGTCACATATTCTGCCGGTAGTTCGGCGCTTCGCGGGTGATCTGCACGTCGTGGACGTGGCTTTCCTGCAGGCCGGCATTGGTGATGCGGACGAAGCGGCACTTGGTCTGCATGTCCGGCACGGTGGCGTTGCCGGTATAGCCCATGGCCGAGCGCAGGCCGCCGACCAGCTGGTAGATCACCGTGCCGGCCGGGCCCTTGTAGGGGACGCGGCCCTCGATGCCCTCCGGCACCAGCTTCAGCTGGTCGCCGACTTCTTCCTGGAAATAGCGGTCGGCCGAGCCGCGCGCCATGGCGCCGAGCGAGCCCATGCCGCGATAGGATTTGTACGAGCGGCCGTTATAGAGAAAGACCTCGCCCGGGCTCTCATCGGTGCCGGCGAGCAGCGAGCCAACCATCACGCAATCGGCGCCGGCGGCGATCGCCTTGGCGAAATCGCCGGAATACTTGATGCCGCCATCGGCGATCACCGGCACGCCGGCGCGATGCGCGGCTTCGACCGCGTCGACCACCGCGGTCAATTGCGGCACGCCGACGCCGGCCACCACGCGCGTGGTGCAGATGGAGCCCGGGCCGATGCCGACCTTCACCGCATCGGCGCCGGCATCGATCAGCGCCTGGGCCCCGTCACGGGTGGCGATGTTGCCGGCCACCACCTGGCAGTCGTTGGAGAGGCGCTTCACCGCATCCACCGCCGAAATGACGCCCTTGGAATGGCCGTGCGCCGTGTCGATGACCAGGACATCGACGCCGGCCTCGAGCAAAGCCTCGGCGCGGCGCAGGCCATCGGCACCGACGCCAGTCGCCGCGGCGACGCGCAGCCTTCCGTTCTCGTCCTTGCAGGCATGCGGGAAGGCCTGGGCCTTCTCCATGTCCTTGACGGTGATGAGGCCGATGCAGCGATAGGCGTCGTCGACCACCAGCAGCTTCTCGATCCGGTACTGGTGCAGCAGCCGCCGCGCCTCGTCATGGCCGATGCCGGGCTTCGCCGTCACCAGCTTGTCCTTGGTCATCAGGCTGGCGACCTTTTCGCCCAGATCGTTGGCGAAGCGCACGTCGCGGTTGGTGAGGATGCCGGCCAGCTTGCCGCTACCCTGCTCGACCACGGGAATGCCGGAAATCTCGTGCCGCTTCATCAGGTCGAGCGCATCCGCGAGCGTCGCCTCGGGATGGATGGTGAGCGGGTTCACCACCATGCCGCTTTCGAAGCGCTTCACCTTGCGCACTTCCTCGGCCTGGCGGGCGATGTCGAGGTTCTTGTGGATGACGCCCATGCCGCCATGCTGCGCCATGCAGATCGCCATGCGCGCCTCGGTCACCGTATCCATGGCCGAGGACATCAAGGGGATGTTGAGGTCGATGCGCTTGGTCAGCCGCGAGCGGGTATCGGCCTGGGCCGGTAGCACCGAGGAGGCGCCGGGCTCCAGGAGCACGTCGTCGAAGGTGAAAGCGTCGCGGATTTGCATGCCAACCTCGGTCTGTCGGTGGCCCATCGGTGAGGCGGGAGGGCCGGGCTGAGTTGGCGCGCCATCATACACAGGACCGCCTTTGTCACAAGCTGATTCGCGGGAAAATCGCGCGGGGTCGATATGCGCCGGGCGCACTGGACGGCAGGCCGGAAAAGCCCGATTGAGGGGCGTTTGCGCGGGGTCATCCCCGGCACGGGAATTGCGGATTCCCGAGGGGAGTCAGAGCTCGCCCGCCGATCACACAAAAAATCGTCACCCCGGCCTCGCGCCGGGGTCCACCAGGAAGTCGCATGGACCGGGGATTTGCAGGCACCGCCCTTGCGGCGGTTCCATGGATCCCGGCGCGAGGCCGGGATGACGACCCAGTGGTTGCGCGACCCGCGCAGGAACCATAGGTGCGAAGACTACCCCCTGAACCCCAGCGCCACCACGTAGATTTCCGCCGAATCGCTGCGGCTGGCCGGCGGCTTCACGTGTTTCACCTCGGCGAAGTCGCGTTTCAGGAGTTTCAGCAGTTCGCCGGTGGCCCCGCCCTGCAGCACCTTGGCGACGAAGGCGCCCTTCGGCTTCAGCACGTCCTTGGCGAAATCATAGGCCGCCTCGGCCAGCGCCATGATCTTCAGGTGGTCGGTCTGGGCATGGCCGGTGGCGGAAGCCGCCATGTCGCTCAGCACCACGTCGGCCGCGCCGCCCAGCATCGCCTTCAGCCTGTCGGGCGCTTCCTCGGCCATGAAATCCATCTGGATCAGCTCGGCGCCGGGGACCGCGTCCGTCGGCAGCAGATCGATGCCGATGACCTTGCCGGTCTGGCCGACGCGGTCGACCGCCACCTGGGTCCAGCCGCCGGGCGCGGCGCCGAGGTCGACCACCTTGCCGCCTGGCTTCAGCAGGTGGAACTTCTCGTCGAGCTGCAGCAGCTTGAAGGCGGCGCGGGAGCGGTAGCCCTGCTTCTTCGCCTCGGAAACATAGGGGTCGTTCAGCTGCCGCTCCAGCCAGCGGGCGGAGGACACGCTGCGCTTGCCCGCCGTCTTCACCCGCACGGTGAGGCCGCGCCCCGTGGGCGCGATGCGGTTCCGCCCGCCGCCGCGGCCCTTCGATCCGCTCCGCTCGCTCATGCGTCCTCTCCCACCCGATGGCCGTTGACGCGATAGACATTGTCCGGCGCGGTGCCGGTCATCAGGCTCATCAGGATGCCCTCGCGCACGCCGCGATCGGCGACGCGCAGCCGGCCGATCGGCCATTGCCGGCAGACGGCCGAGAGGATGGCGCAGCCCGCCACCACCAGATCGGCGCGCTCGGTGCCGATGCAGGGATTGGTCGCCCGCTCGGCGCAGCTCTGCGACGCCAGCTTGCGGCTGATGCGATCGACGTCGCCGAAATCGAGGAAGGAGCCGTCGACCACCGAGCGGTCGTAGCGCGGCAGATCCATGCGGATGCCCGCGAGCGTGGTGACGGTGCCGGAGGTGCCGAGCAGCTGCACCTGGGTCCGCGCGATCAGGCGGTGGGCGCCGATCGCCTGGGCGAAGGGCGCCAGCTGGTCCTGCACCTCCGCCACCATGCGCTCGTAATAGATCGACGGATCCTCGCCATCCGCCGCCTCGGCGCCGAAATGCTCAGAAAGCGTGACGACGCCCAAGGGCATCGAGTGCCAGGCGATGATACGCGGATGCTGGCCCGGCTCGAGCGCGAGCCAGCCGAGCTCGGTCGACCCGCCGCCGATGTCGAAGACGATGGCGAAGGGCGTGTTGCGATCGAGCAGCGGCATGCAGCCGGAGAAGGCGAGCTTGGCCTCTTCCGCCGTGGTGATGATCTCGAGATCGATGTTCGCCTCGGCCCGCGTGCGCTCCAGGAACGCGACACCGTTGGCGGCGCGGCGGCAGGCCTCCGTCGCCACCGAGCGCGTCAGCGACACGCCGCGGCGCTGCATCTTGGCGGAACAGACCTTGAGGGCTTCGATGGTGCGGTCCATGGCGGCGGGCGCCAGTTCGCCAGTCTGCGACACGCCCTCGCCCAGGCGGACGATGCGGGAAAAGGCATCGATGACCTGGAACCCGTTGGCACCCTGCCGCGCGATCAGCAGGCGGCAATTGTTGGTTCCCAGATCAAGGGCCGCCATGACTTGCCCGGGTCTGGCCGCGCGCTGCCTGGCGCGCGCCGCAGCCCCGTCGGCGGGGATTCGATCCAGCACTCTCAACTCCTTGGCCGTCGCGCCAAACCTTTGATCAGATTGAACAATCCGAAGAAAATGGTCGGCGCGCCGACACTTCGGCAGCGAGTTTACAGGCAGATGGCGGCAAAGTTAAGCCGCCGCTAGGTAGCTTCCAGGGCCGCGCGCAGGGCATCGCCGATGATCGTCGCCTCGCCCGGATATCGGGCGAGCGACAGGCCGATGGCGGCGAGGTCGGTCTCGCGGCTGTGGATGGCGTCGTAGGCATTGGCCTCGGCGATCTCGCCGGGATACTTGCCCGCCGGGTGCCGATAGAGATCGATGCCGGCGATGGCCAGCCGTGCCGGGCGCAATTGCGCGGCCGCGGCAACCATCAAGGCGCCGTTGGTCGGCCGCAGCTTCCAGACCTGCGCGCCGAGCGGCGAGGGCAGTTCCACCATCACGCAATAGGCGGGCGGCATCCGGCCGGCGCGGCGATAGAGCGCCAGGATGCGGTGGGCGTCGCTGCGGGTGGGAAAGGCAATCAGCGGCGCCATCCGTGCCGGCAGATCCGGATCGGCGGTGAACACCATCCGCGGCTGCGTGAACAGCGCCCGCGCCTGCCACACCCAGTTGACGCGGAACACGCAGTCGAAATCCTCTTCGCGCAGCGCGGGGTCCTCCGAGGACGGGCCGTTGCCGAGACAGAGGATCGAACGCGGATGCCCCAGCGCGCGGGCGATCTGGCCCCAGCTGTCGAGGCAGCGCGCGCCGCTGAGCGACAGGCATTGCCGCCCCGCCCACTGCCCCATGCGCTGCGCCCGACTCAGCCGCTGCGGCCACTCCATCAAAGCGTGGCGCCGAGATGCCAGGGTGCGAACTCGTCTTCTCCATAGCCCAGCAGCTCGCTCCTGGAGCGCTGGCCGGAGGCGGTCTTGAGGATGAGATCGAAGATCTGCTTGCCCATCTCCTCGACGCTCATGCCGCCATCGAGGATCGCGCCGCAATTGATGTCCATGTCGTCGGCCATGCGGGCATACATCG
>Ga0268299_1001193_pt1 | contig 51680 bp, 51 predicted proteins | sample NOBtaG_FD_193484 | JGI IMG/M metagenome (GOLD analysis project Ga0268299, IMG submission 193484) | Activated sludge microbial communities from bioreactor in Nijmegen, Gelderland, Netherland - NOB reactor | ecosystem: Engineered > Bioreactor > Aerobic > Activated sludge | place: Netherlands... | reverse complement strand
TCTGCAAACTCAAGCAGTTCCGCCGCATCGCCACGCGTTTCGAGAAACATGCGACTAACTTCCTCGCCGCCGTCGCCCTCGCCTCCACCCGGATTTGGTTGCGCTCAATTGAGTCCGCGCCCTAGCCGCCGCCGTCACCCCGGCGCGCGCAGCCGGGCAAGCTGCACCGCAAGGATGCCGCCAGCGGCCACCGCAACGCCCAGGATGTCCAGCAGCCCGACCGACTCTCCCAGCAGGGCCATGGCCACCAGAACCCCGAAGAACGGGTTCAGAAAGTGGAAGGCCGAGGCTTTCACCGCGCCGACCCGCCCGATCAGCGCGAACCACAAAAGCGTGGCCGCCAGACCAGGCACAAGGATCTGATAGGCAAAGGCCAGCGCCAGCGGCAGCGAGGGGTTGACGGTCAGCGGCTCTGCCAGCAGCGCAATCCCGGCCAGCGCCGCCGACCCCACCAGCATCTGCAGGCCGACCACCATCAGAAGCCCGCCCGAAGCGGTGACGCCGCGCACGGTGCGGGTGGCCACGGCCAGTGCGGTTGCGCCGCCGACGCAGAACAGCACGCCCAAAGGGTCGGCCCCGCCCGACAGCCGGCTGCCCATGATCAGCGCCACGCCGGCAAACCCGGCCAGAAGGCCCAGCACCGCACCACGGGTCAGCCGCTCTCCCTGAAAGGCCCAGCCAAGGGCCGCCACGATCAGCGGCATGGCCGAGGCGATGATCGACGCCAACGAGGCTTCGACCCATTGCAGCGCCACGAAGTTCAGGCCCAGATAAATCGCGTTCTGGCACAGGCCGAAGATCGCGACGCTGCGCCACTGGGCGCGCGGCAGGTGCCAGCTTTGCCCCATGGCCCGCGCGATCCCGACGGCGATCAGCCCCGAAATCAGGAACCGCGCCGACAGGGCCATCAGCGGCGGGGCATCGGCCACGATCACCCGTGCGGTGGCAAAGGCCGATGACCACATCAGCGAGAACGCCAGCCCCATGGCGATGGCGCGGATATCCATTGCCGACCTCCGGCCAAGAAAAAGGGCCGCCCCGGGGGCGACCCTTCTGTCATTCGGATTGCCCGATCAGGCGTTGACGCTGTCCTTCAGCGCCTTGGCGATCGAGAACTTCACCTGCTTGTCCGCAGCCTTGGTCACCATCTCGCCGGTGGCGGGATTGCGGACCTGACGCTCGGGGCGGGCGCGGCAGACAACCTTGCCCAGACCGGGCAGCGTCACGGCGCCACCGGCGGCCACTTCGCGCGCCACGACAGCAGCGACCGCGTCCAGCGCAGCCGAGGCGGTCTTCTTGTCCGAGCCCATGGCTTCGGCAACGGCGGCCAGCAGCTGGGTCTTGGTCATCGGTTTCGACATTGTCCTGTTCCTTTCTTGGCCGCCTCTCCGGGCGGCAGGGGTCGTCCCACTTGGGCCAATGCGACCGCTTCCCATGGATTTGCGGTGCAGCGCAAGTGTTTTCCGCCTTGTTTTGTTGCTTTTCGCCGGGTCAGAGGAAGGCGGTTTCCTCAAAGCTGCGCAACTTGCGGCTGTGGATGCGGCCCAGCGGCATCTCGCGCAGCCGTTCCATGGCCCGCACGCCGATCTGAAGGTGCCGTGCAACCTGGGTGCGATAGAAATCGCTGGCCATGCCGGGCAGCTTCAGCTCGCCGTGCAGCGGCTTGTCGGAAATGCACAGCAGCGTGCCGTAGGGCACCCGGAAGCGGAAACCGTTCGCCGCGATGGTGGCGCTTTCCATGTCCAGCGCGATGGCGCGGCTCTGGCTGAGCCGCTTCACCGGGCCCGACTGGTCGCGCAGTTCCCAGTTGCGGTTGTCGATGGTGGCCACGGTTCCCGTCCGCATGATGCGCTTCAGCTCATATCCGTCCAGCCGGGTGACTTCGGCCACGGCTTCCTGAAGGGCGATCTGAATCTCGGCCAGCGCCGGAATGGGCACCCAGATCGGCAGGTCGTCGTCAAGCACATGGTCTTCGCGCAGATAGGCATGGGCCAGACAGAAATCGCCCAGGGACTGGCTGTTGCGCAGCCCGGCGCAGTGGCCGACCATCAGCCAGGCATGCGGCCGCAGCACCGCGATATGGTCGGTCGCGGTCTTGGCGTTTGACGGCCCGACCCCGATGTTGACCAGGGTGATGCCGTTCCCGTCAGCCCGTTTCAGGTGATAGGTCGGCATCTGGGGCATCTTGGCCGGCTGGATCAGCGCGCCGTCGGCGGTGGTGATCACCTGATTTCCGGTGGCGACAAAGGCCGTATAGCCCGAATCCGGATCGGCCAGCGCGGCGCGGCCGATGGCCTCGAACTCATCGACATAGAACTGATAGTTGGTGAACAGGACATGGTTCTGGAAATGCGTCGGATCGGTCGCGGTGTAATGCGACAGGCGGGCAAGGCTGTAGTCCACCCGCTGCGCGGTAAAGGGCGCCAGCGGGATCGACCCGTCATCGTTGCGCGTGCGGTCGCCGTTCACGATGTCGTCCGAGGTGGTCGAAAGATCGGGCACGTCAAAGACATCGCGCAGTGAAAAGTCCAGCACGCCTTCCTGCGGAATGATCACGTCGGGATGGCCGATCACCGCGAAATGCACCGGAATGGGCGTGTCGGATGGGCCGATCTGCACCGCGACGCCATGGTTCTGCACCAGCAGGCCGATCTGTTGCGTCAGGTAGTTGCGGAACAGGTCGGGCCGCGTGACCGTGGTCGCATAGGTGCCCGGCCCCGAGACATGGCCGAACGACAGACGGGAATCGATATGGGCGTGGCTGGTCACGGTCAGCCGGATTTCCGGATAGAAGGCCCGCACGCGCGAGGCGGGCTTGCCCCCGGTGACGGCGGCCGAGAAATGCCGCGCCAGAAAGGCGGTGGCCTGATTGTAAAGCGCCTCCAGCCGGGCGACGGCCGCCGCCGGATCGGTGTGGATTTCGGGTTCGGGATGGTCCGGCATCAGCACCGGCAGGGTCTGGTCTTGCATGGTCCTTGCTTCCGGTCTGATCCGGTTGATCGGCCATCAGAAGCGGATTTGGCGGCCCGGCGCAAGTGAAGTGTTGATGTCACCGCCCCGGTGCGCGGGGCTTGCGGCGCCCCTGTGGGCGGCGGATAGTCGGGCCATGTCAACGCTGCTTTCCCTTGGCCATGGATATTCGGCCGCCGCCCTTGCCCGCCGCCTGATCCCGCAGGGCTGGACCGTCATCGGCACCACGCGGGGCCGGGCCGATGCCCTGCGCGCCGAAGGGGTCGAGCCGCTGGCGTGGCCCGGCGATCTGGCGGCGGCGCTGGGTCGGGCAACGCATATCCTTGCCTCGGCCGCGCCGGATGCCAATGGCGATCCGTTCCTGACCGCCGCGCTGCCGCTGTTTCAGGCCGCCCGGCCGGTCTGGGTTGGCTATCTGTCGACGACGGCGGTCTATGGAGATCATCAGGGCGGTTGGGTGGACGAAGACACTCCGCTGAACCCGGGGTCTGCCCGCGCCGTGCAGCGGGTTCTGGCCGAGCGTCAGTGGCTGGCCACCGGCCTGCCGGTGCACATCTTTCGCCTTGCCGGCATCTACGGCCCCGGTCGCGGGCCGTTTGAAAAGGTGCGCGACGGCACGGCGCGGCGCATCATCAAGCCGGGGCAGGTGTTCAGCCGCATCCATGTCGAGGATATCGCCAGCACGATTCTGGCCTCGATGGCGCGGCCCCATCCCGGCCGCATCTACAACGTCTGCGACGATCAGCCCGCCCCGCCCGAAGACGTGCTGTCGCATGCCGCCGCCCTTCTGGGCCTGCCCGAGCCGCCCGCCGTGCCCTTCGATCAGGCCGAGATGACGCCGATGGCCCGCAGTTTCTATGCCGAATCCAAACGGGTGCGGAATGACCGGATCAAGGATGAGCTTGGTGTCCGTCTGGAGTTCCCCGGTTATCGTGAGGGGCTGGCGGCGCTGCTGAAAGAGGTCGGATAACGCGCAGGAATGAATGATCTTGCAAATCTGCAAGAATCATGCATCCTGACCATATGAAACGCGCCGCTTCCCCCCTTGGTTCCCGTATCCGCGCGCTGCGGCTGGACCGTGGCCTGTCGCTGGCGCAGCTTGCCGCGGCAACCGGCGTGTCCGAGGCGACGATGTCGCGGATCGAAACCGGCGCGTCCGAGGTGTCGGCGCCGCACCTCTACAGCCTTGCGCAAGAGTTGCGGACCGACATTTCCAGCTTCTTCGCCGAAGGTGCGGCGCTGCGGCCCGGCGCACGGTCGCTGACGCCCGCCGGCAAGGGGGAAACCTACACCAACGCCCGCCTGCAGGCGCAGGTGCTGAACGGCGATCTGCTGCACAAGCAGATGCACCCTTTCCGCAACCGCACCACCGCACTTACGCTGGACGAGGCCGGCGGTCTGGCCGCCCATCCGGGGGAAGAGTGGCTGTTCGTGCTGCAAGGCCCGCTGGTCCTGCATTCGGCCAGCCATGCGCCGCTGCGGCTGGCCACCGGCGACAGCCTGTATTTCGATGCCACCACCCCGCACGCCTATCTGGCCGAGACGGCCGGGGGCGCAGAGTTTCTTGTCCTGTCCTCGGCCCCCGCGCCCAAGGTCTGAAAGGCCCGCCATGTCTGACCCGATCCTTGCCGAAGTCCTCTTGCCGACCGAAGAGTTGCGCAACGACCTGCCCTTCTACACGAAGGTTCTGGGCATGCGGCTTGAGAACATCTTTCCCGCCGACAACCCCTCGGTCGCGTCGCTTTCGGGGCACGGGCTGCGGGTGCGGATCGAAAAGGGCGCCCCGGTGCCGCCCGGCCGCATCCGCATCCTGACCGACGATCCGGCAAGCTTTGCCGAAGGCCGCAGCCAGCTGACCGCGCCGAATGGCACGGTGATCGAGGTGGCGCCGCTGTCGCCCAAGGTCGAACAGCCCGAAACGGTGCATGAATTCGGCGTGCGGCGGCTGCGCGACAGCGCGCCCTGGGTCATCGGGCGGGCCGGCATGCACTACCGCGACCTGATCCCCAGCCGTCTGGGCGGGTCGATCATCGCCAGCCATATCCGCATTCCCGACGGCGGGCCGGTGCCGGACATGGTGCATTATCACACGGTCGGTTTTCAGCTGATCTACTGCTATCGCGGCTGGGTCGATGTGCTTTACGAAGATCAGGGCGACATGATGCGCCTGTCGGCGGGCGACTGCGTGATTCAGCCGCCGGAAATCCGCCACCGGGTCTGCCATGCCTCACCCAATATCGAGGTGATCGAGATCGGGGTTCCCGCCGAACATATCACCACGATCGACCACAGCATGACCCTGCCGAACGGCAAGGGGGATCCGGCCCGCGAATGGCAGGGGCAGAACTTCGTTCATCATGTGAAAGACAAGGCCCGCTGGCAGCCCTTCCGCATTCCGGGCTTTACGTGCCGCGACACCGGAATTGCCGCGGGCACCAAGGGGGTCGCCAATATCCAGATCGCGCGGTTCGACGGCGGCACGCCGCCCGCGACGATGCATGACACCGACATTCACTTCACCTTCGTTCTGGAGGGCACGATGGTGCTACGTGCCAAAGGCGAACCGGACCGGGAGCTTTCGGCCGGCGATGCCTTTGTGATCCCGCCGGGGATGGCGGCGCAATACAGCGCCTGCTCGGCCGATCTGGAGCTGCTGGAGGCGTCACTGCCGGCGGGCTTTAGCACTACCGTCACCACGCTTTAACCCGCGCGGGGGCGTCAGTCGCCCCGTACGGCGGCGGCGAAGGGCTCGGGCAAGGCAAACTCGGCCAATGCCCGCGCCCGGCCTTCGGCCGACATCTTGCGCGCGGTCTTGCGGACGATCTCGACAAGGTCGTCCTGGCTGCGGCCCTCGGCAAAGGGCTGGAAATACCAGCGCAGGAAGACAAAGCAGATCACGTCTTCCAGCGCCTGAACCTCGGCATCGCGCTTGATGCCCTCTTTGCGCAAGAGGGTGCCGGCACGGTCGCAGGCGGCGGCGTCATAGCCGGCATCGGCCATGACGCCGGCCACCCGCGCGGCATGGCGCCGGCCCTGCTCGCGCCGCCATGCCAGATAGCCTTCCTTTCCGGCGGGAAATCCGGCGCGGGGCAGAAGCCAGCGTTCGACATGCTGGCCGCGCGCCGCGATCCGCAGCACCTCGCCGGCATCGGGGAACAGCCGGTCCAGTTCGGCCGTCATGCGCTGGCCGTAAAGCAGCGCGGCGGGCTGGCCGTCTTCCGCCGTGGGGTCGGCGGCATTCGCCCTGTCAATCGCCGCAAGGGCGGCCCCAAGCCGGTCTGTCATGGCACCCCCGTCAAGGCCCCGTCGGCCAGCGCCAGCGCTGTGCGGTCTTGCAACGGCCGCACCGCGCCCGGATGGGCCAGCCAGTCCTGAAGCGGCATCATCCGCCATTCCTGCCCCTCGTCGCCAAAGCGGATGTCGGCAACCTCATCGGCGCTCAGCCAGCCCGCGAAGAACCACGATTGCGCCGCAGGGTCCTGCATCGAGGCCATCTCGCGCCGCCAGTGCAGGCGGCTTTCCGGCAGGTGCAGCCCGAATTCCTCGGCCAGTTCGCGCAACAGGCAGGCCGCGGGGCTTTCATCCCCCTCACGCCCGCCGCCCGGCAGGTCCCACAGGCCCCGCCAGGGCAGGCCGGGCCTGTCGTCGCGCAGATAGACCAGAATCCGGTCCCCGCACAGCAGCGCGGCCTTGGCGCCCGTGAAGGGCCTAGTTGTCATTGATGTCCTTGGTCCAGATCTTCACCTGATGCGGATGCACCCCGACGCTGCGGCGCAGGGCGAACCACGCCAGCAGCGACAGCACGGCAAAGACCACCAGCAGCAGCCAGATGTTCCCGCCCAGCACGCCGACCAGCAGCAGAAGGCCGGTCAGCACCGCGCCGATGGCGAAGCCAAGGAAGATGTAGCCGGGCGCGAGGATTTCCAGAACCCCCAGCACCAGCCCCGCAACCAGCCAGACCCACCAGACATTCCACATCTTACAGCTTTCCCTTCAGCATCTTGAATGCATCGCCAAAGGCCTCCAGCGCGTTGGCGGGCACAAGGATGGTCTGCTTGCCCTGACCCGAGGCCACGGCCTGCAGCGCCTCGACCTGCTTCAGCGCGACCTGGAACTGCGCCGCTTCCAGACCGTTTTCCTTGATCGCGACGGCGATGACGCCGGTGGCATAGGCTTCGGCATCGGCGGTGATGCGGCGGGCCTTGGCCTGCTGTTCGGCGGCGTAAAGCTCGGCATCCGATTGCAGTTCAACGGCGCGCTTCTTGCCCTCGGCCTCGGTCACCTGTGCGCGGCGGGCGCGTTCGGCGTTCAGCTGCTGCAGCATCGCCGCGCGGGTCTGTTCATCCAGGTTCACGTCGAGGATTTCGACCCGCGTCACCTCGATCCCCCAGTCATCGACCACGTTCGCCAGCGCGTCCTTGATCTTGGAAATCAGGGCCGAGCGGTTGGACTGCACATGGTCAAGGTCCATCGTCCCGATCTCGGCCCGGACGATGCCGGCGACGGTGGTGGCAATGGCGGCGTCCACGTCACGGATGCGGTAAACCGTCTTTTCCGGCTCGGTGATGCGGTAGAACACGCTGGTATCAACGGTCACCAGCACGTTGTCGGCGGTGATCGCATCCTGCTTGTGGGTGGGAAGCTGGCGTTCCAGCACGGTGATCTTGTGCGCCACGCGGTCAAGGAACGGCACAGTAAAGTTGATGCCCGGCCCCAGAACGGCGCGCAGGCGGCCAAAGCGTTCGACCACGAACTTTTCGGACTGCGGCACGATGCGGACCGCCTTGAAAATGGCAATGATCAGAAGAATGGCCAGCGCCAGCAGAACCGCATTGGCGCCTAGAAGCTGATTGAAATCCATGGGAACCCCCTTGCTCAAATCGGCGGGCGGACCCGCTCTGCCACAAAGCTGCACCCTAAACCGGCGCGGTGCAACATCTACCCGAAAGTTCGGCCCGCTGCGAGGGCCCTGCCACGACGGCGGGCCGCATGCTATCGTGCCGTCATGCCCGCGCTGTGCCGTGACTGTCTGACCGAGTTTGCCGCCGGCGCGCGCTGCCCGGCGTGCCGGTCGCCGCGCGTTATTGCCCATGCCGAACTGGACAGTCTGACGATTGCGCACATGGATTGCGACGCCTTCTATGCCAGCGTGGAAAAGCGCGACAATCCCGACCTGCGCGACCATCCGGTGATCGTCGGCGGTGGGCAGCGGGGGGTGGTTTCGACCTGCTGTTATCTGGCGCGGATCCGGGGGGTGCGGTCGGCCATGCCGATGTTTCAGGCCCTGCGCCTGTGTCCCGAGGCGGTGGTGGTGAAACCCCGGATGCGGGTCTATGCCGAAGTCAGCCGCGCCATCCGCGCGATGATGGAGGAACTGACCCCGGCCATCGAACCCCTGTCGCTGGATGAGGCGTTCATGGACCTGACGGGCACGGCGCGGCTGCACGGGGCGCCGCCGGCCGTGCTGCTGGCGCGGCTGACCCGGCGGATGGAGACGGAACTGGGCGTTACCGGATCGGTCGGGCTGTCGCACAACAAGTTTCTGGCCAAGATCGCGTCCGACCTCGACAAGCCCCGCGGTTTTTCGGTGATCGGCCGGGCCGAGACGCAGGATTTCCTGCGGCCGAAACCCGTGCGCATCATCTGGGGCGTCGGCACCGCCACGCAGGCCGCGCTTGAGGCCGCCGGCATCCGCACCATCGCCGACCTCTTGCGCTGGGACCGGGCCGACCTGTCGGTGCGTTTCGGCCAGATGGGAGAGCGGCTGTGGCATCTGGCGCGGGGTGAGGACCGGCGGCGGGTGAACCGCGACGAAAAGCTGAAGTCGATTTCCAAGGAAACGACGTTCTTTGAAGATACTTCGGACCCCGATCTGCTGGACGGCCATATCTGGCGCCTGTCCGAACAGGTGGCCGACCGGGCCAAGGCCAAGGGGCTGGCGGGGCGGACGGTGACGCTGAAGCTGAAGCGGGGGGATTTTCAGCTGGTCACCCGGCGGCACAGCCTGTCTGACCCGACCCAGCTTGCCGACCGCATCTACCGCGCGGCGCATGACCTGTTCGGGCAGGCCGGCACGCGGGGACCGTTCCGGCTGATCGGCGTCGGCATCTCGGACCTCGCGCCCGAGGCGCAGGCCGACCTGTCGGGCGATCTGCTGGACCCGCAGGCCGGACGCCGCGCGGCAGCCGAGCGCGCCGCCGATGCCATCCGCGCCCGCTTCGGCCACGACGCCATCATCAAGGGCCGCGCGCTGCGCTGACGGGGCTATTCGGCCGCCAGCGCCCGTTCATCCGGGCGGGCGATGGTGGTGATGCGGGCGATGACGCCGGCCATCAGGTGGCGGAAGGCGTCGAAGCGGGGCAGGGGTTCGATCCGCGCTTCGTCCATGTAGATCGCGCGGTCGATCTCGACCTGCACCACATGGCGGCCGGCCGAGGGGCGGCCGTAGCTTTGCGCGACGAAGGCCCCGGCGAAGGGCGTGTTGCGCGCCACCCGCAGACCGGCGGCGGTGAAGGCGGCCTCGATCTCGGCCATGATCGCCGGCGCGGCGGCGGCACCGAAACGGTCTCCCAAGACGACATCGGGGCGGATCTGGCCGGGGCGCAGATGGCCCTCGATCGCTTCATGCGGCATCGAATGGCAGTCGATCAGCAGCGCCTGACCGAATTGCGCATGGGTCGTCTCTATCATCTCGCGCAGGGCGCGGTGATAGGGGTGCCAGTAGCCGGCAATCCGCGCCTCGGCCTCGGCCAGCGCCAGTTTGCCGCGATAGATCGCCCGGCTGCCCGACACCACGCGCGGAATGACACCCAGACCCGAGGAAACGCGCGGGTTGTGCGGCGTGCGGCCGGCGCCTTCGATCAGCGCGGGGTCAAGCTCATCAGGCGCGCGGTTGAAGTCGATGAAGGCGCGCGGCGCCCGCGCGGCCAAAAGGGGCGCCCCGTGATCGGGGGCCACGGCGAACAGTTCTTCGACGAAGGCATCTTCCGAGGACCGGATCGCGCGGGCATCCAGAACGCTTGTCGCCAGGAAACTGGCGGGGTAGTCACGCCCCGAATGCGGCGAGGCAAAGATTGCCGCCGTGTCCTGCCGCGCAGGACGGAAGATTCGGAAAGCGTCTGTGGTCATCGGGCCCTCGTCCCTTCTGTTATAGAAGGAAAAACGCGCGTGTCGAAACCCCTTGAACCCGGCGGCGACTCTGTTTATAGCCGCCCAGACCGACGCGGTTCCGCCCGCGTCCTTTTCGTTCGGGGCGGAATCAGACGGCTCGTGTGGGCGGTTAGCTCAGCGGTAGAGCACTACGTTGACATCGTAGTGGCCACTGGTTCGATCCCAGTACCGCCCACCATTCGCCGCTCCTTCGGGGGCATGGGTTTTCATCTGGCGCGTGATGCGCCGCGACCGCAAGGAGGGACGACCATGAAGGTTGCCAACTCGCTCCGCTCGCTGAAGACGCGTCACCGCGATTGCCAGATCGTGCGCCGCAAAGGCCGCGTCTATGTGATCAACAAGACGCAGAAGCGCTACAAGGCCCGTCAGGGCTGATCGCTTCGACCGCGAGATGAACGGGCCGCCGAGGGGAACCTCCGGCGGCTTTTTCATATCGGTGGTGGTCCCCGGGGGAAACCCCCGGGGTGGGCCGGTGTCAGGCGGTATAGGCGCGCAGCGTGGCTTCGGTGCCGTTGGTCCACAGGCTGTTCAGTGCGGCGGCAAAGGCCGTGGCAAAGCGCGGGTCGCGGCCGGTTTCACCGTAGATCGCCTCCATCCCCAGCCAGGCGGTGGGATCGTCCTTGGCGCGTTGCGCCAGAGGTTGCAGTACGTCCCAGTTGGGATCATTGGGGGCAATGGGCGTGCCCTTGTCGGTGGTTCCGGCGCAGTAGCGGCACCACAGCGCCGAGACCAGCGCCAGCCCCTCGATCCGCCCGCCCGCCGCCAGCGCGTCGCGTAGCGAGGGGATGATGAACTTGGGCTGCCGGTTCGACCCGTCAAGGCACAGCCGACGCTCGGTATCGGCCACTTCGGGGTTGGAAAACCGGCTGCGGATCAGGCCGTAATAGGCGCCCAGATCGGTGCCGGGCACCGGGGGGACATAGGGGATGATCTCTTCCCGCTCGACCCGGTCGAGGAAGGCCGAGATCAGAGGATTTGCCATCGCCTCATGCACATATTCGATGTCCATCAGCCCGCCCGGATAGGCGATGGTGGCATGGCCGCCGTTCAGGATGCGGATCTTCATCATCTCGAAGGCGTGGACATGGGGCGTGAAGGTGACACCGACCTTTTCAAGCGCCGGGCGGCCGGCGGGGAAATGGTCTTCCACCACCCATTGGCGGAAGGGTTCGCAGGTCACCGGAACCGGGTCGTCGGCCAGCCCGAAGGCGGCGGCCATCGCCCGTTCCCGCGGGCCGGTGGCGGGGGTGATGCGGTCCACCATGCCATTCGGGAAGGCGACATTGCCGGCAATCCAGTCGGCAAAGGCGGGGTCCGACAGGCGGGCCAGCCCGATGACTGCCTCGCGGGTGACATGGCCGTTCCCCGGCAGGTTGTCGCAGCTCATCACCGTGAAGGGTGCATGGCCGGCGGCGCGGCGCAGGCGCAGGGCGGCGATGATGGCGCCAAAAGCTGTGCGGTGGGGGTTGGCGGCATCCGCCGCAATCTCGGGGTGCGAGGGGTCAAAGCGGCCGGTCGCCGGGTCGATGAAATAGCCGCCCTCGGTCACCGTGAGCGAGACGATGCGGATTTCTGGCCGCGCCATCGCCGCGATCAGCGCAGCATTGTCGGGTTCCACGGGCAGGAAATCGGTCATCGCGCCGATGCGGCGGGCGGTCTTGCCGGCGGGGTCCAGCTCGATCACCGTGGAAAGGCAGTCCTGCGCCTTCAGCGCCGCGCGCATCGCCGCGTCGGGCGCCCGCACTCCCGCGCCGATGATCGCCCAGTCATGCCCTTCCCCCAGCGCGAAAAGGTCGTCCAGATAGACGGCCATATGCGCCCGGTGAAAGTTGCCCAGCCCGATATGGACGATTCCGGGGGTCAGGCGGCTGCGGTCATAGGCGGGAAGGTGCGGTTTCATCTCAGGCCATCCAATTGCCGCCGTCCACGCCGAAGCACTGGGCGACGATATATTTCGCTTCGTCGGTCGCAAGAAATACGGCCATGCCGGTCAGATCGGCGGCGGTGCCCATCCGTCCGAACGGAACTGCTGCACCCACTTCGGCCTTCTTCTGGCCGGGGGCCTTGCCCTCATAACGGGCAAAGAAAGCGTCCACGCCGTCCCAATGTTCACCATCCACCACGCCGGGAGCGATGGCGTTCACGTTGATGCCGTGGGCGATCAGGTTCAGGCCGGCGCTTTGGGTCAGGCTGATGACCGCCGCCTTCGACGCGCAATAGACGGCGACAAGGCTTTCGCCGCGCCGCCCGGCCTGGCTGGCCATGTTGATGATCTTGCCGCCCTTGCCGCGGCCGATCATGTGACGCGCCGCTGCCTGCATGCAGAAGAGCGTGCCCGAAACGTTGACCGCGAAGATGCGGTCGTAGTCGGGGCGGGTGATCTCGTCGATGGGGGCGGCGGTGAAAAGCGCCGCGTTGTTGATCAGGATATCCAGATGACCCATCCGGCCGATCGCCTCGGCAAAGCCGGCGTCGATCGATTCCTGCCGCGTCACGTCCATCCGGACGCCATGGGCCTGTGGCCCCAGGCCGGCGGCGGCGTTCGCCACCGCCTCGCCGTTGATGTCGGCCAATGCCACCGTCGCGCCTTCGGCAATATAGGTCCGGGCCAGTTCAAGCCCGATGCCGCGCGCCGCACCGGTGACAAGGGCGGTCTTTCCGGCAAGTCTCATTTCAGCGCCATCCCCTGTGCGTCGAAGCGGTGCAGCTTGTCGGCCTGCGGCGACAGCAGCACCTTGTCGCCGTGGTGCAGGCCCACCTCGCCGCCGCCGCGCACCGTCAGGGTGCCGACGCCCGGAACCTCGACCTTCAGGAAGGTGTCGCTGCCCAGATGTTCGGACAGACCCACGACGCCCTCCCAGGGGCCGGAGCCGATGTCGATATGCTCGGGGCGGATGCCGATGGTTGCCGCGCCGTGCTTTTGGGCTTCGGCGCCGGTGATGAAATTCATCTTCGGGCTGCCGATGAATCCCGCGACGAACAGGTTGCGCGGGCTGCGATACAGTTCCAGCGGGCTGCCCACCTGCTCGATCCGGCCGGCGTTCAGCACCACGATCTTGTCGGCCATGGTCATCGCCTCGACCTGGTCGTGGGTGACATAGATCATCGTGGTCTTCAGCGTCTGGTGCAGTTCCGAGATTTCCTGCCGCATCGACACCCGCAGCGCCGCATCCAGGTTCGACAGCGGTTCGTCGAACAGGAAGGCCGAGGGCGACCGCACGATGGCACGCCCGATGGCAACCCGCTGACGCTGGCCGCCCGAAAGCTGCCCCGGCCGGCGGTCAAGGTAGTTCGACAGGTTCAGGATCTTGGCGGCGTTCGATACCTTCTGCTCGATCACGGCCGGATCGACGCCGGCCATCTTCAGCGGGAAGGCGATGTTCTTGCGCACGCTCATATGCGGGTAAAGCGCATAGCTCTGGAACACCATGGCCAGACCGCGCTTGGCGGGGGCAAGGTTGGTGGCATCCTGTCCGTCGATCTCGATGCTGCCCGAGGTGGTATCCTCAAGCCCCGCGATCAGCCGCAGCAGGGTGGACTTGCCGCAGCCCGAGGGGCCGACGAAGACGACGAACTCACCGTCCTCGATGGTCAGGTCGATCCCCGGAATGACATGGGTTTCGCCAAAGGACTTGCGGACTTTCGAAATGGTTATCTTTCCCATGGGGTCCTCACTTCACCGCGCCGAAGGTCAGGCCGCGGACGAGTTGTTTCTGGCTGAACCAGCCAAGGATCAGGATCGGAGCAATGGCCATGGTCGAGGCCGCCGACAGCTTTGCGTAGAAAAGGCCCTCGGGGCTGGAATAGCTGGCGATGAACTGGGTCAGCGGCGCCGCCTTCGAGGTGGTCAGCTGCAGGGTCCAGAACGCCTCGTTCCAGGCGAGGATGACGTTCAGAAGCATGGTCGATGCGATGCCGGGAACCGCCATCGGGGTCAGGACATAGAGGATTTCGCTGCGCAGCGAGGCGCCGTCCATCCGCGCGGCCTCAAGGATCTCGCCGGGGATTTCCTTGAAGTAGGTGTAAAGCATCCAGACCACGATCGGCAGGTTGATCAGGGTCAGCACCCCCACCAGCCCAAGGCGGCTGTCCAGCAGGCCGAAGTCGCGGAACATCAGATACATCGGCACCAGAACGCCGACCGCCGGCATCATCTTGGTGGACAGCATCCACATCAGAAGATCCTTGGTGCGCTTGCCCGGCACGAAGGCCATCGACCACGCTGCCGGAATGGCGATGATCAGCGCGACAAGGGTCGATCCCAGCGAGATCACGACCGAGTTCCAGAAGTGCCGGAAGTAGTCCGACCGCTCCTGCACCTCATGATAGCTTTCCAGGGTCCAGGATGAGGTCAGCATCTCGATGGGCGTCTTGATGGCGTCGCCCTCGGTCTTGAAGCTCATCAGGATGGTCCACAGGATCGGGAAGAAGATCAGGAAACCAACCGTCCAGGCGGCGATGGTGACAAGGGTCACGCGGGTCTGGCTGACATTGCGGGACATGGATCAGGCCTCCAGGTTCTTGCCGATCATGCGCATCAGGAAGAAGGCAACGATGTTGGCAAGGATCACCGCCACGATGCCGCCCGCCGAACCGCCGCCCACGTCGAAGGCCAGAAGCGATTGCGCATAGACGAGGTAGGGAATGTTGGTCGAAGCCGTGCCGGGGCCGCCGTTGGTGGTGACCAGGATTTCGGCGAAGACCGACAAGAGGAAGATGGTCTGGATCAGCACGACCACGGTGATCGACCGGGTCAGGTGCGGCACGGTCAGATACCAGAAGCGTGAAAGGGCGCCGGCACCGTCCATCTCGGCCGCTTCCTGCTGCTCACGGTCCAGCGACTGCAGGGCGGTCAGCAGGATCAGCGTGGCAAAGGGCAGCCATTGCCAGGCGACGATCAGGATGATCGAGGCCAGCGGCGCATGGGCCAGAAAGTCGAAGGGCTGCAACCCGAAGAACTTGGCGATATGGGCGAACATGCCGTTCACGGGGTTCATGAACATGTTCTTCCAGACCAGCGCCGACACCGTCGGCATCACGAAGAACGGCGCGATCACCATGACACGCACGATGCCCTGGCCGCGGAAGGGCTGGTCCAGCAGCAGGGCCAGCAGCACCCCGCCGATCACCGTGATGGCCAGCACGCCCAGAACCAGCGTCAGCGTGTTGCCAAGCGCGTCCCAGAAGGCGGCATTCGTCAGGAAGTAATAGTAGTTGTCGAAGCCCGCGAAGGTCTCCATGCCCGGGTTGAGCAGGTTATAGCGCAGGAAGCTGAAGTAGATGGTCATTCCAAGCGGCACGATCATCCACAGAAACAGCAGGATGACAGCGGGCGAGACCATCAGGCGCGCGGCGGTGCGGGATTGCGCGGTGGCCATGGCGGAACCTCGGATTTTCGGGGGAAAGGGTGGCGGAACCGGTCGGGAGAACCGGTTCCGCCGGGGAGGACCGTTACTTGATGTAGCCGGCCTTGGTCATTTCGGTGACGGCCAGTTCCTGGGCCGCCGCCAGCGCATCTTCAGCCGAGGTCGAACCGGCAAGCGCCGCCGAGAACTGCTGGCCCACCGCGGTGGCAAGGCCCTGGAATTCGGGGATCGCCACGAACTGCACGCCGGTATAGGGCACCGGGTCAACCGTGGGGTTGTTCGGGTCGGCCGAGTTGATCGAGTCCAGGGTCATCTTGGCGAAGGGCACCTTGGCATATTCCTCGTTCATGTAGAGCGAGGTGCGGGTGCCCGGAGGCACGTTGGCCCAGCCTTCTTTCGAAGCGACCAGCGCGAGGTAGTCCTTCGAGGTCGCCCAGTTGATGAAGGCCTTTGCGGCATCCACCTTCTGCGAGCCCGCCGGCACCGCCAGCGACCATGCCCACAGCCAGTTTCCGCGCTTGCCCAGGCCGTTGTCGGGCGCAAGGGCAAAGCCCACCTTGTCGGCCACGGTCGATTCCTTGCCGGTCACGAACGAGGCGGCGACGGTGGCGTCGATCCACATGCCGCACTTGCCCTGATTGAACAGCGACAGGTTTTCGTTGAAGCCGTTGTTCGAGGCGCCGGGCGGGCCGTAGTTGTTCATCAGGTCAAGGTAGAAGGTCAGCGTGTTCTTCCACGCCTCGCCGTCGAACTGCGGCTGCCAGTTTTCATCGAACCAGCGCGCCCCGAACGAGTTCGACATGGCGGTCAGGAAGGCCATGTTCTCGCCCCAGCCGGCCTTGCCGCGCAGGCAGATGCCATACTGTTCCTTCGACTTGTCGGTCATCGCCTCGGCGGCAGTCTTGATGTCGGCCCAGGTCGGCGCTTCCGGCATGGTCAGGCCGGCGGCTTCCATCAGGTCCTTGCGGTACATGACCATCGAGGATTCGCCGTAGAAGGGCGCGGCATACAGCTCGCCATCCACGGTCAGGCCGCCGCGGATCGCGGGCAGCAGGTCTTCGACGTCGTATTCGGCGGGCAGGTCGTTCAGGCTGACCAGCCAGCCGGCCTTGCCCCAGATCGGAACTTCGTAGGTGCCGATGGTCAGCACGTCGAACTGGCCGCCCTTGGTGGCGATGTCGGTGGTCACTTTCTGACGCAGGACGTTTTCTTCCAGCGTCACCCATTCAACCTTGATGTCGGGGTTCTTGGCATAGAAGTCGTCCATCAGACCCTGCATGCGGATCATGTCGCCGTTGTTCACGGTGGCGACGGTGATGGTGGTTTCGGCCAGGGCGCCGGTTGCCAGCGCGCAAAAAGCCGTCGCGCCCAGAAGCGCGCGAAGCGTAGTGGTCATATGTTCCTCCCTTGGAAGCGAATGAGCAAATCATCGCTTGATGGGTAATTGCTCATACTCGGGCATGATGCGTCAAGCCCTCACTTACGCTGCGCCTGCGAAGGCCTAGCGTGCCAGAAGGGCGGTTGCGGTCGGTTCGTCAGTGACCAAGCCGTTGATGATGCTGGATTTCAGCGCCGCAGCAATCGCCGGCACCTTTGTGGGTCCGGCGGCGATGCCGATGGCCGGTCTGGACTGCCCCCGCTCTACCCGGACCCCGCCGGTGCGCAGGTTGATGCCCAGATCAAGATATGTGCCGGACGAATCATATACCCAGCCGGCCACTTCCCCCACCGCGCCGGCCGCCTGCATTTCATCCAGTTCGGCCTGAGTGACGAAGCCGTCTTTCAGAAGGGGGGCGTCGTTCGACATCTGGCCGACGCCGACAAAGACCACATCGGCCTCTCGCGCCAGTTCCAGAACGCGCTGCACCGGGGCAAGGGCGTGGAAGGCCGCGCGCTCTTCCGTGGTGGGTGAAACCACAGGCACCGGCATGGGGTAATGCGGCGCGCGCACCTTGTCGGCAATCCGCATGACCACGTCAAAGAAACTGGCCGAGCCGTCTGGCGCAATATTGCCGATCAGCGAGACAAGGCGGTGCTGTTCGGCCTCCATCGGGGTCATGGCATCGACCATACCGCGCAGCGCCCGCCCGGTTCCAAGCGCCACGGTCAGCCCGTCGGGCATCCGCAGGAACCGCTCCAGTTCGGCCGCCGCCGTGGGGGCGATGGCGCGCACCGTATCGGCGCCTTGCCCCAGCCCTGGCGCCACGCGGCAGCGCGTCAGCCCGAAGCGATCCGAAAGCGCGGCTTCAAGATCAAGGCAGGCGCCGATGCGGTGGTTCAGGCGGACATGGATCAGCCCTTCGGCCATCGCGCGGCTGACAAGGCGCTGGGCGCGCTGACGGCTGATGCCAAGCTCGGCTGCAATCTGGTCCTGCGTCATCCCGCCGACGTAGTAAAGCCAGCCCGCTCGGGCGGCGTCATCCTGCGGGGTGGCTTCGTGTTCGGGGCGTGTCATGGATGTCTCATCAGGTCAGGCGCCATGGTGGCGAAGGCATCGAAGGATGCAAGCCGCGCGTGGGGCCGGGCGTCTTCGGGCTCTGCCATTTCGTCGGAACCGGCCAGATGGCTGCCTCCGGTAAAGCGCCAGACGGTCATTTCCGCGGCAAGTCCGGCGCGCAGGCCGGTCAGGCTGTCTTCGATCACCAGGCAGCGGGCGGGGGGCGTGCCCATCTGCGCCGCGGCATAAAGGAACAGGTCGGGCGCGGGCTTGCCCCGGCTGACCTGCGAGGCAGTATAAAGCCGCCCGTCCACCAGCCCGTCCAGCCCCACCAGCGCCAGCGAGAAGGCGGCGCGGCGCGGGCTGGATGAGGTGGCAACGCAGAAGGGCACGGCCAGCCGCTCCATCACTTCCCGCACGCCGGGCATGATGCGCAACTCGCGCCGGAAGGCGTCCAGCAAAGCCTCGCGATAGCCGTCCTCGAACGCCGGCGGCAGGTCCAGCCCGAATTCCCGGCGGATCGTCTCCATCACCACCGGATAGCTGCGGCCAAGGAAGTGGCTGCGGACATAGTTCAGGTCTATCGACAGGCCCAGCCGGGCCAGTTCGGCCACCAGCATGCGGGCGCTGATGATCTCGCTGTCGATCAGCACGCCATCGCAATCGAAGATCACCAGATCTGCGCGTTTCACCCCGTCCTCCATTTTGCCGTGATGCGGCGCGGGCCGGGGGCTTGTCAATCGCGCGGCGCCTCGGGAAAGCGCCAGGCATCGGCCTCGGTGGCGATGGACGCGGCGGTTTCGCGCAGGTCGGGCAGGCGGGTTGCCAGCGCCTTTACCGTGGTGCGGGCGGTGGTCGAGGTGACGGACAAAGCCCCCAGCACCCGCCCGCTGTGGCCCAGCACCGGCACGGCGCAGCAGATGATCCCCGGCTCATGCTCTTCGATGTCAAAGGCATGGCCCGCCGTCCGGATGTCGCGCAGCGCCGCCCGCAAGGCTTCGGCCGAGGTGATGGTGTGCGGCGTGAAGGCGTGGAAAGACTGCCGCGCCAGCGCCTCTTCCTGTTCCGCCACCGGCAGGAAGGCCAGCATCGCCTTGCCGACCCCGGTGCAATAGGCCGGTCCCACCTTGCCGGCGCTGGAAAACATCTCGACCGGGCGGGCGGCGTTGCGCTTGTCGATGTACAGCACCTGCCCCTGATCCATCTGCGCCAGATGGATCGTTTCGCCCGTCCGGGACGCCAGCCGGTCAAGCCAGGGCCGCGCCACCGGCCCAAGCGCGCTGGTCGCCCAGGCGGCATGGGCCAGCCGCACCAGCCGCAGCCCCGGCGCATAAGTGCCCCGGTCAGGATCGAAACTCAGCAGGCCCTGATGGGCCAGCGTCCGCAACAGCCGGTAAAGCGTGGCCTTGGGGAAGGGCGAGCGCTCCTGCAGGTCGGTGAACCGCACCGGCCTTCCGGCATCCGCCACCATCTGCAGCACATCCACCGCCTTGCCGACGGTCCCGTCGGGCTGTTGGTCCTTTTCCATGCGGCCCCTGCCGGTTGACATGGGGCCAATCTGCGGGCAATGCTTTCAATATGCAAGATCAAGTTTCATATAATGAAAGTTGTGAAGTCTGATGCACCTCTCCGCCCGCACCCTGCGCCGCAAGCCGGAGGCCCGCCGATGACGCCCGACTGGATCGCCGTCGATTGGGGCACCACCAATCTGCGGGTCTGGGCCATGGGGCCCGAAGGCGTTCTGGCCGAAACCTCATCGGCCGATGGCATGGCCGCGCTGTCGGGGGACGGGTTCGAAGCCGCCCTCTTGCGCTTGATCGGCCCGTGGCTTGGCGACCGCCCGGTTCCGGTCATCGCCTGCGGCATGGTTGGCGCCCGGCAGGGCTGGCATGAGGCGCCCTATCGCCGGGTGCCTTCCGCGCCGGTAGCCCCGGGCAGCGCCGTTGCGGTGCCCGTGCAAGACCGCCGGATCGACCTGCGGATCGTTCCTGGCCTGCGACAGGACGCCCCCGCCGACGTGATGCGCGGCGAGGAAACTCAGGTTGCTGGCGTCCTTGCCCTGCACCCGGCCTTCGATGGCGTGATCTGCCTGCCCGGCACCCATTCCAAATGGGTGCATGTCAGCGCCGGTGAGGTCGTGTCGTTCCAGACCTTCATGACCGGTGAGTTGTTTGCCCTTCTGTCGCAGCAATCGGTGCTGCGCCATGCCATGCCGGGCGATGGCGCGGACGATGAGGCCTTCGATGCCGCCGTGGCCGAGACGCTGTCGCGGCCCGAGCGCCTTGCGGCCCGGCTTTTCGGTCTGCGTGCCGGGTCGCTTCTGCACGACCTGCCGCCACCGGCGGCGCGCAGCCGGCTTTCGGGTTTGCTGATCGGCGCCGAACTGGCGGCGGCCCGGCCCTATTGGCTGGGTCAGCGCGTCATTCTGGTGGGCAGTCCCCGGCTGGCCGCCTCCTACGCCCGTGCGCTTGCGGCGCAGGGCCTTGCTGCCGAGGCGCTGGATGCAACGGCCTGCACCCTGGCCGGCCTTGCCGCCGCCCGCCACCCCGCCGGAGACCGCTGAGATGACAGCTTCCCGCCCGCTGATCGCCATTCTGCGCGGTCTGACCCCCGCCGAGGCGCTGCCCGTGACCGAGGCGCTGATCGCCGAGGGCATCACCCGGATCGAGGTGCCGCTGAACTCTCCCGATCCGCTGGCTTCCATCGCGGCCATGGCCCGCAGCTTTGGCGATCAGGCGCTGATCGGCGCGGGTACAGTGCTGACGGTCGATGAGGTCGCGGCGGTGGCCGATGCGGGCGGGCGGCTGATCGTGTCGCCCAACTGCGATACCGCCGTTATCGCCGCCACCCGCGCGCGGGGCCTGCAAAGCTGGCCCGGTGTCATGACGCCGACCGAATGCTTTGCCGCACTGAAGGCTGGCGCGACCGGATTGAAGCTGTTCCCCGGCAACCTTCTGGGGCCCGAGGGGCTGAAGGCCATCCGCGCCGTTCTGCCGCCGGGCACGCAGATATTCGCGGTGGGCGGCGCCGGGCCGCAGAACTTTGCCGGCTGGCTGGCCGCCGGCGCCGATGGCTTCGGGCTGGGCACCGCGCTATACCTTCCCGGCCTGACCCCGGCCGAAGTGGGCGCCCGCGCCCGTGCCGCCGTTACGGCCTATGACGAGGCTTGCCCATGATCCACGATGACCGCCGCTGCGAGTTGGGAGAGGGGCCGCTGTGGCACCCCATTCGTGAACAGCTGTTCTGGTTTGATATCCTGAACAACCGGATGCTGTCGCAGGACGCCACCAGCCCGCTGGAATGGCGCTTTGACGAACGGGTCAGCGCCGCCGGCTGGGTGGACCGTGACCGCCTGCTGATCGCCTCGGAAACCGCGCTGTCGGTCTTTGATCTGACGACCGGCAAGGCGACGCGGATTGCGGCGCTTGAGGCCGATCTGCCAGACAACCGGTCAAACGACGGGCGGGCCGATCCGCGGGGCGGCTTCTGGATCGGGACGATGGGCAAGCGGGCGCAGCCCGGCGCCGGTTCGATCTGGCGGTGGTATCGGGGTGAACTGCGCCGGCTGTTTGCCGGTATCACGATTTCCAATTCCATCTCTTTCACGCCCGACGGCCGCACCGCCCATTTCGCCGATACCGCGAAGGGGCAGGTGTTCCGTGTGGCGCTGGATGCCGATGGCTGGCCCGCCGGCACGCCGGAACTGTATCTCGACCTCGCGCCCAAGGGGCTGAACCCCGACGGAGCGGTGATGGATGCGCAGGGCGTGCTGTGGCTGGCGCAATGGGGCGCGGGCTGCGTGGCAGCCTATGCGCCCGATGGCAACCTGCTGCGGCAGGTGGATTTTCCGGCGCCCCACACCTCTTGCCCCGCCTTCGGCGGCCCGGGCCAGACCGACCTCTACTGCACCTCGGCGCTGGAGGGGATGGATGCCGCCGCCCGCACCGCCGCGCCGCATGCCGGCAAGACATTCGTCGCCGCTGGCATCGCGCAGGGTCAGGCCGAGCATCGGGTGATCCTGTAGCTCCGTGACGCTGCGGCACAAGGTCCGCCGCCCCCTTCTGCCGCCCGCCGCCGCTGCTAGGCTGCGGGGCAGGGGGCGCCATGGACCAAGCGGTTTTCGACTATGTGATCGTGGGCGGCGGATCGGCCGGATCGGTGCTGGCGGCCCGGCTGAGCGAAGACGCCTCAACCACGGTCTGCCTGATCGAAGCGGGCGGCAGGGGTGACGGGCTGGCCGTTCGCATGCCGGCGGGCACCGTGGCCATGCTGCCCGGCCGTCCCCGCATCAACAACTGGGCCTTCCAGACCACGCCGCAGTCCGGCCTGAACAACCGGCGGGGCTATCAGCCGCGCGGCAAGTGCCTTGGCGGATCATCGGCGATCAACGCCATGCTCTATATCCGCGGCCAGCGGCAGGATTATGACGGCTGGGCGGCTGCGGGCTGCGCCGGCTGGGGGTGGGACGACGTTCTGCCCTATTTTCTGCGGGCCGAGAACAACGCCCGCGGCGCCGATGCCTTCCACGGCGCCGAAGGCCCCCTGCAGGTGACCGACCAGTTCAGCCCCCGGCCGGTCAGCCGCGCCTTCCTGCGCGCCGCGGAAGAGGCGGGCCACCCGCCCACCGCCGACTTCAACCGGGGCGACAACGAAGGCGTCGGCCTGTATCAGGTTACGCAGTTCCACGATGCCGCCCGCCGGGGAGAGCGGTGTTCGGCCGCCGCCGCCTATCTGCATCCCGTCATGCGGAGGCCAAACCTGAAGGTCATCACCCGGGCGCAGGCCACGGCGATCCTGTTCGAAGGCCGCCGGGCCAGCGGCATCGACCTGCGGCAGGGGCGGCAGATGCAGCGCGTGCTTGCCCGGCGTGAGGTGATCCTGTCGGCCGGCGCCTTCGGCTCACCCCAGTTGCTGATGCTGTCGGGCATTGGCCCGGCGGATCATCTGCGCCAGAACGGCATCCGTCCGCTGATCGACCTGCCGGCGGTGGGCGCGAACCTTCAGGACCATCTGGATGTGATCCTGGCCTGGACCAGCCGCGATACCGACAGCTTCGGCTTCAGCCTGCGCGCCGGGTTGCGGATGCCCGGCCACCTGCGGAACTGGCTGCGCCACGGGCGCGGCATGCTGACCACGCCCTTCGCCGAAGGGGCTGGTTTTCTGCGCAGCGACCCGGGCGTTGACCGGCCCGACCTGCAGATGCATTTCGTGATCGGCGTGGTCGATGACCACGCCCGCCGCCTGCACTGGGGCCATGGCATCTGCTGCCATGTCTGCGTGCTGCGCCCCCATTCGCGCGGCACCGTGCGGCTGGCCGGCCCCGATCCGCTGGCCGCCCCGGCAATTGACCCCGCTTTCCTGTCGGACCCGCGCGATCTGGCCACCACCATTGCCGGGGCGCGCCTGACCGAACGGATCATGCGCGCACCGGCTCTGGCACCCTACCTTGACCGGCCGATGTTCGGCCTGCGTGAGGGGATGAGTGACGCCGACTGGGAAAGCTACATCCGCGCCCGCGCCGACACGATCTATCACCCGGTGGGCACCTGCCGCATGGGGGCCGATGCGGCATCGGTCGTCGATCCGGCGCTGCGTGTCAGGGGGCCCGAGGGGCTGCGCGTGGTCGATGCCTCGGTCATGCCGGCGCTGATCAGCGGCAACACCAACGCCCCCACGATCATGATCGCCGAGAAGGCGGCCGACCTGATCCGCCGGGGCTAGGGCGATCAGCCCTCGGGGATCAGGATCTCGCGTTTGCCCACATGGTTGGCGGGGGTGACGACGCCCTCTTCCTCCATCTGCTCGACCAGGCGCGCGGCCTTGTTATAGCCGATGCCCAGTTTGCGCTGGATGTAGGAGGTCGAGCATTTGCGGTCCTTCGCCACGATGGCGACCGCCTGATCGTAAAGGGCATCGTCGCCGCCCTCGCCGGTGCCAAGGCCCAGCACCATGTCGATGTCATCGGCCTTGTCTTCATCGGGGCCTTCCACCACGCCCGACATGTAGGTCGGCGGGCCGAAGCTTTTCAGATGGTTGACGATTTCCTCGACTTCCTCATCGGAAACGAAGGGGCCGTGGATACGCGAAACCCGCCCGCCGCCGGCCATGTACAGCATGTCGCCCATGCCAAGAAGCTGTTCTGCCCCCTGTTCGCCAAGGATGGTGCGGCTGTCGATCTTGGACGTCACCTGGAAGGAAATCCGGGTCGGGAAGTTGGCCTTGATGGTGCCGGTGATCACATCGACCGAGGGGCGCTGCGTGGCCATGATCAGGTGGATGCCCGAAGCCCGCGCCATCTGCGCCAGACGCTGGATGCAGGCTTCAATTTCCTTGCCGGCCACCATCATCAGGTCGGCCATTTCATCGACGATGACGACGATATAGGGCAGGGCGACGGGTGCGAATTCTTCGGTCTCGAACACCGGCTCGCCGGTGTCTTCGTCAAAGCCGGTCTGGATGGTGCGCTTGAACATCTCGCCCTTTTCAAGGGCTTCACGGACGCGGCCGTTATAGCCCTCGATGTTGCGGACGCCCATGCGGGACATCTTGCGGTAGCGTTCCTCCATCTCGGCCACCACCCATTTCAGGGCGACGACGGCCTTCTTGGGGTCGGTCACGACGGGCGACAGCAGATGCGGGATGCCGTCATAGACCGACAGTTCCAGCATCTTGGGGTCGATCATGATCAGCCGGCATTCCTCGGGCGTCAGCTTGTAGAGCAGCGACAGGATCATGGTGTTGATCGCCACCGACTTGCCCGACCCGGTGGTGCCCGCGATCAGAAGGTGGGGCATCTTGGCCAGGTTCGCCACCACGGGCGCCCCGCCGATATCCTTGCCAAGGGCCAGCGGCAGACGCATCTGGCTGTCGCCAAAGTCGCGGGCCGACAGGATTTCGCGTAGCACCACCTTTTCGCGATGGGCGTTCGGCAGTTCGATGCCGATGACGGTGCGGCCCGGAACGGTGGAAACCCGCGCCGACAGCGCCGACATCGACCGCGCGATGTCGTCGGCCAGACCGATCACGCGGCTGGCCTTCAGGCCCGGCGCCGGCTCCAGTTCATACATCGTGACGACAGGACCCGGGCGGACCGAGACGATTTCGCCCTTCACGCCATAGTCGTCCAGCACGTTCTCCAGCATCCGTGCGTTTTCCTCCAGCGCTTCATCCGACAGGCTGTGGCGCTGGATCGTGGCGGGGTTGGACAGCAGCGAAAGCGGCGGCAGTTCATAGACCGGCGCGGCCTCGTCAAAGCGCAGGCGGGGCTGGGCTTCCTGCACGGCGCGGGTGGAAAGCGCGGGCTTCTTCGCCGGTTGCTGAACGACGCGCTTCGGCTCGGCCGCGGCGGCGCGCGGCAGGACGGGGGCGGGATCGTAGTCCGGTTCAAACTCGCCGTCGGGCTGCCAGTCATCGGCCGCCTCGTCCTCTTCCTCGACATGGACAAAGGCATTGGCGGGCGAAGGCGCAGGGCGCGGCGGCGTGACCGGCGGCACCACGCGCGCCAGATGCGACAGCGCGGCGTCGGCGGCTTCGGTGGCGGCCGCCGCAGCGGCCGCCGGGCGGGCCATGACGGGCGGTTCGGGGCGCAGGCCGGGCGGCTGCGCGGGGGCAGCGGGCGCCGGGCGGCGGGCGTCGGCGATCAGCGGCTGCGGGCCGCGCGGGCGACTCATCGCCGGTTCGCGGCGCTGGATGGCGGCGGTGATCGGGTTCGTCGCCTCGGCCGGGGCACGGGTGCGCGACCGCACGGCATCAGTGATGCGGGCGCGGATGCGGTCATCGTCGGGCATGTCGATATCGGCCGCCGCCATGGGTTCGACCAGCTCCGGCTCGGGTTCCACCACGCGGCGCATCAGCGCGGGCATGCGGGCCAGAAGCCCGACCTTTTCGCGCGGCGGGGCATAGGCGGGCGCTTCGGCCAGCGGTTCGGCATAGCGCGGATCGGCCCGCAGCGGCGCGGCGCTGCCCCAGCCCGGGGCGGCCCCGGGCGCTTCATCAGCGACCACCGGCGGCGCGCGGCGCACCATGCTGCCCGGCCGTGCGGTTTCGGGCTGCGCGGCGGCTGTGCTGCGGCGACGTTCGGCCACGGCGGCGGCAGCGCGCGCGGTGGCCTGCCGGCCCTTGCCCGCCGCCCCCAGCGCGGCGTTGTAGCTGTAGATCAGGCTGGTGACGAGGAAGGCCGCCAGCGCGCGGATTTCCGACAGATCAAAGCCCATGACGTAAAGCATCATCACCAGAAGGATGATGCCCGACGCGGCCGAGATCAGCTTCAGCCCCACGCCGGCGCCACCCGGCACCATGCCCAGAAGCGCGCCCAGAACCGTATCGCCGAAGAGGCCGCCCAGCCCGAAGGAATGCGTCCATTCCGCGCCCGGCACCAGCGTGGCGGCATAGACCGACCCCAGCGCAATCGCGATCACGGCAAAGACCACCCGGCCCACCGCCCGCTCGGCCCCGCGATGCAGCACAAAGCGCAGCCCCCAGGCCGTCAGCACCAGCGGAATGCCCCAGGCGCCCTTGCCGCCAATGATGATCAGAGTCGATGTCAGCGCGGCGCCAAAGGCCCCCAGCGCATTGGCAACCGGCTGATCCGAAGCCACCATCCAGCCCGGATCTTCGGGCGAGTAGGTCCACAGCATCGCCACGAAAGCCAGCCCCAGCGCGACAAGGACAAGGCCCAGAAGCTCTCGTCCGCGCTTTTCCAGCATGGCCTGCGTGTTCTGATCAAGAAGCGGATCGCGCTGCCGGACCTGATAGGATGCCATTCTCGCCTGTCCTCAATAGAGGCAGTCGCGGAGCGTGATCAGCCCGCGCTGCATTTCTTCCTTTGGGGCCACAAGGGCGACCCGAACATAACCCTTGCCGGGATTTCCCGCCGCGGTATTGCGCGACAGATAGGCCCCCGGCAGCACCCGCACGCCCGTTTCCTGCCACAGCTTCAGCGCCGCCGCCTCGCCGTCCTCGACCGGCAGCCACAGGAAGAAGCCGCCTTCGGGCAGGTCAAAGCCCTGAAGCCCGCCGAAGACCTCGGCGGCGATGGCGAACTTCTGCTGATACAGCGCGCGGCTGGCCTCGACATGCGCTTCATCGGCCCAGGCGGCCTCGCTCACCCGCTGGATCGGCAGGGGCAGGGGGGCGCCGGCAAAGCTGCGCAGCTTGCGGATCTGCGCCATGCCCTGCGCGCCGCCCGCGACAAAGCCCGACCGCAACCCCGGCAGGTTCGACCGCTTCGACAGCGAATGAAAGCTGAACACCCGCTCGGGGTCGGCCCCGGTTGCCGCCGCAACCTCCAGGACCCCCGGCGGCGGTGCGCTGCGCCAGATCTCCGAATAGCATTCGTCGGCGAAGACGGTGAAATCGTGCTTCTCGGCCAGCGCCAGAAGGTTCGCCCAGTAGTCACGCCCCGCCACCGCGCCCTGCGGATTGGCGGGGGAACAGATGTAGGCCACCGTCACGCGGTCAAGCACTTCGGCCGGCAGGCTGGCGTAATCGGGCAGGAACCCGTTGGCGGCGGTGGCGTTCACATAGACCGGTTCCGCCCCCACGGTCAGCGCGGCCACGGCATAGACCTGATAGAACGGGTTCGGCATCAGCACGACCGGCTTCTGCCCGCGCTTGGTTTCAGGGCTCAGCGCGACGCAGGCGTTGAATAGCCCCTCGCGCGTGCCGTTCAGCACCATCAGCCGCTCGGCCGCGACGGTCACGCCATAACGCCGCCCGATCCAGCCCGAGATCGCCGCCAGAAGTTCCGGCGTGCCGTCATTCGGAGGATAGACGCCAAAGCCCGAAAGGTTGGCGGCTAGGATCGGCCCGACGAAATCGGGCATCGGATGCGTCGGCTCGCCAATGGTCATGGCAATGACGGGCCCGCCCGGGGCGTGGGCGTCCAGGAGTTTCCGCAGGCGCGGAAATGCGTAGTCCGGCAGGTTCGAGAACCGCTCAGGAAATGCCATGCTGCCTCAGTTCCGGGATCGTTGCGCCCCGATTGAGGGCAACCATAGCGGCATCATGTCCGCCGGTCCAGAAAAACACAAAGCGGCCCGTGGCTTGCGAAAGGATGTTGCTTTTGCGCTGCGTTGCGGGCCGGGGTCAGGCCAGCGCGCGTTCCGCCGCCATGCCCAGCCGCAACAGCGCCTCTTCTCCGAAGGCCCCGCCCATCAGCGTGATCCCGCATGAGGGTTGTGAGGTGGGCAGCGTCAGCGCGCAGACACCCATCAGGTTGCCGATGCGGGTGTTGCGCAGCGCCAGCAGGTTTTCGGTGACGTAATAGGCCTCATCCGTCAACAGCCGCGTGGCATCGGGCGGCAGGATGGGTGAGGTGGGCAGCAGAACCGCGTCATAGGCCGCCGCCCGGCCCGCCCAGATACGCCGCAGCGCCTCAAGCCGCCGCCAGCCGGCGACATAATCCTTGGCCGCGATGCTGCCGCCGGACCGGAAGCGTTCCAGAATCCGCGGAAACATCTTGTCCGGGGCGGCTTCGATGGTCTTTTCCCAGATACCATAGGCCTCGGCGGTGAACAGGATGCCCGCCATCGCCATCGCCTCAGCCACTTCGGGGGCGGCGGTGCGTTCAATCCGGGCGCCGGCCCGCGACAGGCGCGACAGCGCATCGTCAAAGCCCGCCGCCGGGCGGTCGCGCAGATCGTCCAGCGCCACGGTTTCCAGAACCAGCAGCCGCGCACCCGTCAGGCTGGCGCCTTCAAGGTCGCAGGGCCGGCGGCCTTCCAGCGCCGCAAGGATCAGCGCGCAGTCTTCCACCGAATGGACCAGCGGGCCGATGGTGTCGAACTTTTCGCACAGCGGCACCACCCCGGTGATCGGCAGGCGCCCGGCCGTGGTCTTCAGCCCGACAAGGTCATTCCAGGCCGCCGGAATCCGCACCGATCCGCCGGTGTCCGACCCGACTGCGGCGGGTGCCAGCCCCCAGGCCACCGATGCCGCCGCGCCCGAGGATGACCCGCCGGCCACCGCCGCCTCATCATTCACGCAGGGCGGCGTGGCGGTGACGGGGTTCAGGCCAAGGCCCGAAAAGGCCAGCTCGGACATATGCGTCTTGCCCAGACAGACCGTGCCTTCGCGGGTGGCGACCGACAGCACCGCGGCATCCTCGGCCGGGGTGCGGCCCTTCAGCAGGGCCGATCCTGCCTCGGTCGCGGTGCCGGCGGTGTCGAACAGGTCTTTCCACGACAGGGGCACGCCATCCAGCACCCCCCGCCGCTGCCCCGCCTTGGCGCGTGAGGCGGCGCCCATCGCCTCGCCCCGCGCGCGGGTGGGCGTGGTGCGGGCATAGATGCGGGCGGCCAGCGGGTGGCCGGCGATCTTGTCCAGAAAGAACTCGGTCAGCTCCACCGGGTTGATCCGGCCCGCGCCGATCTCACGGCCCAGTTCCGCCGCTGTCATGTTGGACCAGGTCAGGGACATCGCGCATCCTTCGGAGCGGGCCGCGGCCCATGGGCGGGCTTTGGCTGGCAGAGTGACGGGGCAAGGCTAGCGGCAAGGCGGCGCATGGACAATCCCGCGCATCGGGCGATAATCGCCGCATGGAACCCGATGCCGATATCCTGATCGTCGGCGGTGGCCTGAACGGTCCCGCCTTGGCCCTTGCTCTGGCGCAGGGGGGGCTGCGGGTAACCGTGATAGATGCCCGCCCCGCCCCCGCGCGCGCCGAGGCGGGTTTCGACGGGCGGGCCTATGCGCTGGCCATCGCGTCCAAACGGCTGCTGACCGGGATCGGCGTCTGGCAGCGGATGGCTGACAAGGCACAGCCGATGCTGAAGATCGTCGCCAGCGACGGCCGGCCCGGGCAGGGTGCCAGCCCCTTCTTCCTGAGCTTCGATCATGCCGAGATCGAAGAAGGCCCGGTGGGCTTCATGGCCGAGGACCGGCATCTTTATGCGGCCTTCCTGGCCGCCATGGCGGACCAGCCCGGCCTGACGCTGATCACCGGCGAAACCGTGGTGGCGCAGGATATCGACGCGGCGGGCGTGACGGTCACGCTGGCCTCGGGCCGGCAGTTGCGCGGCCGGGTGTTAGTGGGTTGCGACGGCAGGGGTTCGGGCACAGCGGCGCGGGCCGGTATCCGCCGGCAGGGCTGGGGATACGGCCAGACCGCGCTGGTCACCGCGATCAGTCATGAACGCGACCATCAGGGCACGGCACATCAGTTCTTCATGCCGGCCGGGCCGCTGGCGATCCTGCCGCTGCCGGGCGGGCATCATTCGTCCATCGTCTGGAGCGAGGCCGACGCGCAGGCCCGCGCCATTCAGGCGCTGGACGATGACGGCTATCTGGCCGTGTTGCGCCCGCGCTTCGGCGATTTTCTGGGCCGGATCGCGCTGGCCGGCGACCGCTTCACCTATCCGCTGAGCCTGTCGCTGGCCGAGCGTTTCGTGGCCCCCCGGCTGGCGCTGGTGGGGGATGCGGCGCATGGGGTGCATCCGATCGCGGGGCAGGGGCTGAACCTTGGCTTCCGCGATGTCGGCGCGCTGGCGCAAGTGCTGATCGAGGCGGCGCGGCGCGGCGAAGACATCGGCGCCATCGACGTGCTGGAACGGTATGAGACGTGGCGGCGCTTCGATTCCACCGCGCTGGCCCTGGGGATGGATACGGTCAACCGGCTGTTTTCCAATGATAACCCCATCCTGCGGGTCGGGCGTGATCTTGGGCTGGCGGCGGTGAACGCGCTGCCGGGGCTGCGGCGTGGCTTCATGCGGCAGGCGGCCGGGCTGTCGGGCGATGTGCCGCGGCTGCTGGCCGGCCAGCCGATCTGAGGGGCGCGCATGAAGGAAGACAGGCCCGTTTCATCGCCGGTCTGCTACCGTGACCTGCCCGAAGGCGATGCGCAGGAAGATCTTGAGGTCGCCCGCTGGCGCCGGGCCGAACGGGAGCGGCTTCTGGAGGCGCGCAAGGCCCTTGCCGTGCAGGCGCGGCAGGATTGGGGGCAGGCGCTGATGGCGCATCTGCGCGACGGTCTGCCCGGCTGGCTGGGCGATCCGCGCGGCAGGGTGATTTCCGGCTACTGGCCTATCAAGGGCGAGGCCGATCTGCGGCCATGGCTGGCCGAACTTGACGCCGCCGGCGCCATCGTGGCGCTGCCGGTGGTCGAAGAACGCGCGGCACCGTTGGTCTTCCGCCGCTGGCGGCCCGGCATGGCGATGGAGCGCGGGCACTGGAGCATCCCCGTCCCGCCCACCGACAGCGACAGGGTGGTGCCGGAACTGGCGCTGGCGCCGCTGGTCGGCTGGGATGGCGCGGGTTACCGGCTGGGCTATGGCGGCGGCTATTTCGACCGCACGCTGGCCGCCCTGACGCCCCGGCCCTTCGTGGTGGGGGTGGGCCTGCAGGCGGCACGGCTGCCGGGCATCTTCCCGCGCTGGCACGACATTCCGATGTCGGCCATCGTCACCGAAGCCGGCATTCAGGTGCCGCCCGCCGCGTGACGCTGCTTGTCATTTGACGGACCGTCCCTTCCGCGCTTCCATCGCGGCATGAAACTTGCGGCGTTGATCCTGTTCTGCATCCTGACCGGCCTTGCGCTGGGCATCGGCGCCTTCACGCTGGCCGATCTGCAGCGGCACGGTCAGGCCGGAGTGATCGGCGTGATGGCGGGGCTTCTGGCGGGTCTGGCCGCCCTGTCGGCCTGCTTTGCCGCCGCGCAACGGGGCCGGGCGGCGCTGGTTGCCGGGGGTATCGCGCTGGCGGCGGCGCTGGTTCTGCTGGTGCTGGCGGGGATCGAGCAGGGCATCGTTGCCGCCCGGCTGGCCGAAGCGCAAAAGCCCCGCAATCCCGGCGAGGTTCTGGGCGCCGCCATCGGTCAGGGGCTGGCAATGGGACTGGCCGGCGCGGTGCCGCGCCTGCTGTCGGTGGTCATGGCGGGGCTGGGGCTGGTGATCTGGCTGGTCGCGGCCATTGCCGCGCGGGTCCGCCTCAGTCGATCTGCCGCGCCTCGCTGACCAGCATGATCGGAATGCCGTCGCGCACCGGAAAGGCCAGATGCGCGGCCTTCGACACCAGTTCCTGCGCCTCGGCGTCCCAGGTCAGCATGGCCTGCGTCACCGGGCAGACCAGCGCCTCAAGCATGCGGCGGTCGGTGGGGGTAGGGCTTTCGGTCATTGCAGAACCTCATCTTCTCCGCCGCCCGCGCGCAGGGCGAATTCGATCAGCGTCACCAGCGTTTCGCGCCGGGTGACCAGCGACGGCGCCTCGAGCAGCGCCTGCCGGTCTTCTGGCGAAAACGGCAGCAGCATCGACAGCGCATTCACCAGCAATTCCGGCTCGGCCTCTTTCAGGTTGTCCCAGTCGGTGCCCAGCCGGCGGGCGGCAAGATAGCGCCCCAGCAGGGCCAGAAACCCCGCGCGGTCGAAAGCGGGGTCGTCTTCCTCGGGGCCCAGATCGCGCGCGAAGGGCGCCCAGTCCACGGTGCAGCGGCGGTAGGGGGTGAAGCCGCCCTCAACCTCTTGCCTCAGGCGAAAGCGCGTCACGCCGGTCAGGGTGATCATGTAGCGCCCGTCGTCGGTTTCCGAAAACTGCGTCAGCCGCCCGGCACAACCGATGCTGGCCAGCCGCTTTTCACCGCCCGGCGTGCCCAAGGGCTGAATCATCCCGATCAGCCGGCCGGGGGTTTTCAGGCAATCGTCCAGCATCGCCAGATAGCGCGGCTCAAAGATATGCAGCGGCAGCCGCGCCCGGGGCAGCAACAGTGCCCCGGGCAGCGGGAAGACGGCGATGATATCGGGCAGGTCGATGCGTTTCATGCTGCCCCCAGACCTAGGGCGATCGGCGCCTCAGGCAAAGATCATCGACGACAGGCGGCGACGACCCTTCAGCACAATCGGATCCTGCGGCTTCAGCGCCTCGAAGATCGTCATCAGCTGCGTCTTGGCGGCGCCCTCATTCCACTCACGATCCAGCCGGAAGAGGTCAAGCAAGGTGTTCACCGCGCCTTCGACATCGCCCGAAGCGTGCAGCGCCGTGGCCAGATCGAACATCGCCTGACGGTTCGCCGGGTCTTTCGCCAGCACCGCGCGCAGTTCATCCACCGGGCCGGCCTTGGCCGCCTGCCGCGCCAGTTCGATCTGGGCGCGGGCCGCTTCGACCTCTTTCGACTTTGCCACCGCCGCGGGGGCGTTCTGGGCCAGAAGCTCGGCCTGTTCCAGATTGCCGATGGCCAGATGCGCGCGGATCAGCCCGCCATAGGCAACGGCATTCTCGGGCTCTTCCTCAAGGATCGCGGCAAAGGTTTCGGCCGCATCGGCGGCGGCGCCTTCGGCCAGCATCTGCTCGGCCGCTTCAACCGCCTCGGCCAGCCCGCCATCGCCGCCGCCCGGCCCCATGGCCGCGATATGGTCGATGAACCGCTTGATCTCGGACGGGGCCAGCGCGCCCTGAAAACCGTCAACCGGCTGGCCCTGCCAGAAGGCATAGACGGTGGGAATCGACTGGATGCGCAGCTGGCCGGCCAGCGCCTGATTTTCATCGACGTTGATCTTGACCATACGCACCGCGCCCTTGGCGGCGGTCACGGCGGCCTCAAGCGCGGGGCCAAGCGTCTTGCAGGGGCCGCACCACGGCGCCCAGAAATCGACGATCACCGGCACGTCGCGCGACGGCTCGATCACGTCCTGCATGAAGGTCTTTTCGCTGCCGTCGCGGATCAGGTCCGGCGCGGTGGCGGGCTTTTCGGCGGTTCCGAACATGGCGTCCTCTTCCGGATGGGTCAGCCGCATATATGCGCGCGAAGGTGGCGAAGTGGAAGGGGGGGCCGGGGCTTTACGGCCCGGTTTGGCCTGCCTAGGCTGGCCTTCGGCAAGGAGAATGCGATGCCCGTCCTGATGTGCTTCGGCGACAGCAACACCCACGGCACCCCGCCCATCGTGACGGTGGGGGCCTATGCCCGCTATGACGCCCGCACCCGCTGGCCGGTTCTGGCGGCAGAAGCGCTGGGCTGGGAACTGGTGGAAGAGGGGCTGCCCGGCCGCACCGCGCAATTCGCCGATCCGGTGATGGGCGCGCATATGAACGGGCAGGACGGCCTGAAGATCGCGCTGCAAAGCCATGGCCCGATTGACTATCTGACGATCATGCTGGGCACGAACGACGTGAAGGCCCGCTTCGGGGCGAGTGCCGAGCTGATCACCGGCGGCATCGCCAGCCTTCTGGACATCGCGCAATCGGTGGACATGCAGACGCGCCACGGCGGCTTCCGCATCCTCCTCATCTGCCCGCCCCCGGTGCTGGAGCAGGGGCCGATCGCCGATCAGTTCTATGGCGGGCGGGCGCGGTCGCTTGCCCTGCCGACGCCTTACCGGGCGCTTGCCAAGGCGCGCGGCTGCGGCTTTCTGGACGCGGGGCAGGTGATAGGTGTCAGCCCGCAGGACGGCGTGCATTTCGAACCCGGCGAGCATGGTCGTCTGGCCAACGCCGTTGCCGGGGCGCTGCGCGGGATGGCGGGCTAGCGGAACAGTTCCGCAAGCCCTTCCGCCTCGCGGTCGATGTCGTGGCGCTCCAGCACCCGGGCGCGGGCAGCGGCGCCCATCGCCTGCAGTCGCGCGGCGGGCGTTGCGGCCAGTTCGACAATGGCCGCGGTCAGCGCCGCAGCATCGCCCGCCGGCACCAGCCAGCCGGTTTCGGCCGTGACAAGCTCGGGCACGCCGGCAATTGCGGTTGCGATGACAGGGCGACCCATCGCCATCGCCTCCATCAGGACGACCGGCAGGCCTTCGGCGAAAGAAGGCAGGATCAGCGCGCTGGCGCCGGCGATGGCGGCCCGCACGCCGGCTTCATCCTGCCAGCCGGCAAGGGTGATCTGCCCGCCCAGACCGTGGCGCGCGATTGCGGCCTCGATCCCGGGGCGCAGTTCGCCGTCGCCCACCAGCGTCAGGTGCAGGCCGGGCAGGCGGGGGGCGGCCTCGGCCATCGCCTCGACCAGCAGGGCAAAGCCCTTTTGTGGCGCCAGCCGACCGATGGCGACCAGCCGTGGCCCGCCGTCGGGCAGCGGGGCCGGCGCAAAGCCCGCCGGCTCGATCCCGCAATGCACCACGGCGATCTTGCCCCATTGGTCGGGCGCCACCCAGCGGCATAACTGGCTGCGCCCGAAAGAGGAAACCGCCACCGCCCGGTGGGCGCGGGCGATCTTTTCACCCAGCGAAAGCGCCAGCGGCGCGTCGAATTCTTCGGGCCCATGGGCGGTGAAAGACCACCGCGGCCCGCCCATCACGCCCGCCAGCATGGCAACGGTGGCTGAATTGGTGCCGAAATGGGCGTGCAGATGTTCGACCCCGGCCGCATGGCACAGGCGCGCGACTTCGGCCGCCTCGATCCAGTAGACCAGATGGCGCAGCCGGCCGCCGGTGCCCGGGCCCCCGCCCGCCCCGCGCGCGCCGCAGGCCATCGCCAGCCGCAGCGCCGCCAGCGCCTGCGCCGGCCGCCCCGCCATCCACCGCAACGCCCGGCGCAGCAGCGCAGCGCCCCCCGCCTCAAGGATGTGGGTGGTCCGCGCATCCTCGGCCAGATCGGCCGCATCCTTCAGCGCCGCCCGGTCGGACCGCATGGCCAGCCGCAGCACCTCATGGCCCTGCCGTTCCAGCGCCGCAATCTCGCGCCGGATGAAGCTGTGCGACGCGCGCGGATAGGTGTTGATCAGATAGCCGAGTTTCACACTTGCCCCCTTTCCGGCCCGCCTAGTCGAAACCTGCGGCAGGTTTGAGGCAAGGGCTTTTTGCGGAACGGGTTTTTTCCGGACCTGCGACAGATGCCTTCGGTTTCCCCCTTCGCAAGCCCGGCCCGCCGCACTAGGGTCCGCCGCGATGAATTTCGTTGCCCGTCTTTCCGGCCATGGGCTTTTTGCCCGGGCCCTGCGCGGATCGGTGCTGACCGCGGGTTCCTACGCCACGGCGCAGGGGCTGCGGCTGATATCGAACCTGATCCTGACCCGGCTTCTGTATCCCGAAGCCTTCGGGGTGATGGCGCTGGTTTCGGTGGCGCTGGTCGGGCTGCAGATGTTTTCGGACCTCGGGCTTGGCCCGGCGATTGCCCAGAACCCGCGCGGCGACGACCCGGATTTCCTGAACACCGCCTTCACGCTGAACGTGCTGCGCGGGGCGCTTCTGTGGCTTCTGACCTGCGCGCTGGCCCTGCCGCTGGCGTGGTTTTATGGGGCGCCCGATCTGGCCTGGCTTCTGCCGGTGGCGGGGCTGACGCTGCTGATCTCGGGCTTCAACCCGACGCGGATCGACACGGCGAACCGCCATCTGGTGCTGGGCCGGCTGACGGCGCTGGACCTGCTGTCGCAGGTCATCGGCATCGCCGCGATGATCGTGCTGGCCTTTGCGCTGCGGTCGGTCTGGGCGCTGGTTCTGGGGGCGGTGCTGGGGGCGCTGGCCAAGCTGGTGCTGACCTGGGCCTTCCTGCCCGGCCCCGCCAACCGCTTCCGGTGGGAGCCCGCGGCAGCCAGCAGCCTGCTGCGGTTCGGGCGGTGGATATTCCTGTCCAGCACCTGCGGATTTCTGCTGGCGCAAGGCGACAAGGCGATCTTCGGCGCCTGGCTGAGCCTTGAGGAGCTGGGGATCTACAACATCGGCTTCTTCCTGGCCTCGTTCCCGCTCCTCTTGGCGCAGGCGGTGGCGGGGCGCATCCTGATCCCGCTTTACCGTGACCACCACCCGGCCGAAAGCCCGGCCAACGCCGCCCGCATGCGGCGCCTGCGCATGCTGCTGACCGGCGGAACGCTGGGCCTTCTGGCCTTTCTGGGGCTGATCGGGCAGCCCTTGGTCGGGCTGCTTTACGATCACCGCTATGCGGGCGCCGCGGCGGTTGTCGTGGTGATGTCCTGCGTGCAGATGCCCGGCATCGTCGGCATGACCTATGACCACGCCGCGTTGGCGGCAGGGGATTCGCGCAATCATTTCCTGGTGCAGGCCATCAAGACGCTGATCCAGACCACGGCCCTGCTGATCGGTGTGGCGCAGGGCGGGCTGTTCGGGGCGCTGGCGGCGCAGGCGGTGGCGCTGTGCCTGATGCACCTGCCCAGCCTGTGGCTGGCCCGGCTGCACCGGGTCTGGGACCCGCGGCATGATGTGACGTTCTTCGCCCTTGCCGCGCTTCTCGCGGCGCTGGTCATCGGCGTCAACGGCGGGGTATGGGCGGGATGAGGCCGGGCCGGGCAATCGGCCCTTCAACTTGCGGCGAAGCGGGCTAAGGTCCGGCAGGCCGGCTATAGGACGAGGTGACCGTGGAGATCGAACAGACTGCCCTTCCCGGGGTGCTGATCCTGACGCCGAAGCGTTTCGGCGACGACCGCGGCTGGTTCACCGAAACCTGGAACGCCGGGCGGATGGCAGAGGCCGGGCTGAAGCTGGATTTCGTGCAGGACAACCATTCCATGTCGGCCCAGCCCGGCACGCTGCGCGGGCTGCATTATCAGGCGCCGCCCCGCGCACAGGACAAGCTGGTGCGCTGCTCGCGCGGTGCGATCCGCGATGTGGCGGTGGATTTCCGGCGCGGCTCGGCCACCTTCGGCCAGTGGGTTGCGGTGGAACTGACGCCCGCGAACGGCCGGCAGCTTCTGGTGCCGAAGGGCTTTCTGCACGGCTTCGTCACGCTGCAGCCCGATACCGAGGTGCAGTACAAATGCACTGACCTTTATGCCCCGGCACAGGATGGCGCCATTCGCTGGGACGACCCCGATCTGGCGATCGACTGGGGACTGCAGGGCCCGCCCGTCCTGTCGGCCAAGGATGCGGCGGCGCCGCTTTGGCGCGACGTGACCTCTCCCTTCACAATGGAGGGGGGGGCGTGAAGCTGCTGGTGACAGGCGGCGCGGGCTTCATCGGATCGGCCGTGGTGCGGCTGGCCGTCGCGCGCGGGCATGAGGTGGTGAACCTTGACGCCCTGACCTATGCGGCGAACCTTCAGAACGTGGCATCGGTCGCCGGCTCCAACCTTTACAGCTTCGAACAGGCCGATATCCGAGACCGTGCGGCGCTGGACCGGGTTTTCGCCACCCATCGCCCCGATGCCGTGATGCATCTGGCCGCCGAAAGCCACGTCGACCGCAGCATCGACGGCCCGGCCGATTTCATCGAAACCAACATCACCGGCACCTTCAACCTGCTGGAAGCCGCCCGTGCCTACTGGACTGCCGCCGGACGGCCTGCCGGGTTCCGCTTTCACCACATCTCGACCGATGAGGTTTTCGGCAGTCTGGGTGCCGAAGGCCAGTTCACTGAACAGACTGCCTACGATCCGCGCAGCCCCTATTCGGCGTCCAAGGCGGCAAGTGACCATCTGGTGCGCGCCTGGCACGAAACCTATGGCCTGCCGGTGGTGCTGTCGAACTGCTCGAACAACTATGGCCCCTATCATTTCCCCGAAAAGCTGATCCCCGTCGTCATCCTGAACGCGCTGCACGGCCGCCCGATCCCGGTTTATGGCCGGGGAGAGAATGTGCGCGACTGGCTTTATGTCGAAGATCATGCCGATGCCCTGCTGCTGGTGGTGCAGAAAGGCGCCGTCGGCCGCAGCTACAACATCGGTGGCGAGAATGAGCGGCGCAACATCGACCTTGTCCGCACCATCTGCGCGATCCTTGACCGCAAGCGGCCCAAGGCCGCGCCCTATGCCGACCAGATCACCTTTGTTGATGACCGTCCCGGCCATGATGCGCGCTATGCCATCGACCCGGCCCGCATCCGCGCCGAACTGGGCTGGCGCCCCTCGGTCACCGTGGAAGAGGGGCTGGAGCGGACGGTGGAGTGGTATCTGGCGAACGAAGACTGGTGGCGGCCGTTGTTGGCGCGGCAGGGTGTCGGGCAGCGGCTGGGGACCAAGGCATGAACGCGGCGGGCAAACGGCTTCTGGTCTTCGGCAAGACCGGGCAGGTGGCGCGCGAACTGGCGCGGCTGCGCCCTGACGCGCGGTTCCTTGACCGCGCCGAGGCCGACCTGACGAACCTCGAGGCCTGCGCGGCGGCCATCCGCGCGGCCGATTGTGATGCCGTGATCAACGCCGCCGCCTGGACCGCCGTCGATCTGGCCGAAACCGAAGAGGCGGCGGCAACCGTGGTCAACGCCGCAGCGCCCGGCGCGATGGCCGTGGCCTGCGCCGAATGCGGCCTGCCTTTCCTGCATGTCTCAACCGACTATGTCTTTGACGGGCAGGGCGACCAGCCCTTTGCCGTGGATCACCCCACCGGACCCCTCGGCGCCTATGGTCGCAGCAAGCTGGCCGGCGAACAGGCGGTGCGTGCGGCGGGGGGGCAGCACCTGATCCTGCGTACCTCATGGGTGTTTTCGGCCCATGGCGCGAATTTCGTGAAGACCATGCTGCGGCTGGGCAGCCAGCGGGCCGCGATCAACGTGGTTGCCGACCAGATCGGCGGGCCGACCCCGGCCGCCGACATTGCGGCCGCCCTTTGCTCGGCGGCCGGGGCGATGGCGGCGGGCCATCCCGGCGGCACCCACCATTTCGCGGGCGCCCCCGCCGTCAGCTGGGCCGGCTTCGCCCGCGCCATCATGGCCGAGGCCGGGCTTTCCTGCGTGGTGCATGACATTCCCAGCGCCGATTACCCCACGCCCGCCCGCCGGCCGCTGAACTCGCGGCTGGATTGCACCGCGCTTCATGGCGCATTCGGTATCCCGCAGCCTGACTGGCGTGCCGGCCTGCGGGCCGTTGTGAAGGAGTTGACGACATGAAGCGCAAGGGCATCATTCTGGCCGGCGGCTCGGGCACGCGGCTGTGGCCCATCACCATCGGCGTGTCGAAGCAGCTTCTGCCGGTCTATGACAAGCCGATGATCTACTATCCGCTGTCGGCCCTGATGCTGGCCGGCATCCGCGAGATTGCCATCATCACCACGCCCGACGACCAGCCGCAGTTCATCCGCCTGATGGGCGATGGCAGCCAGTGGGGCCTGTCGCTGACCTATATCACCCAACCCACGCCGGACGGGCTGGCGCAGGCCTATATTCTTGCGCGCGACTTTCTGGATGGCGCGCCCTCGGCCATGGTGCTGGGCGACAACATCTTTTTCGGCCACGGCCTGCGCGAGATGCTTCTGGCGGCCAGTGAGCGGGAAACCGGCGGCACGGTCTTTGGCTACCGCGTCGCCGACCCCGAACGCTATGGGGTTCTGGATTTCGATGCCAGTTTCAAGGTGCGCGCCATCGTCGAAAAGCCCGCCGTGCCGCCGTCGATGTATGCGGTGACGGGGCTTTATTTCCTCGATGGCCGGGCGGCCGATCTGGCCGCGCAGGTCAAACCCTCGGCCCGGGGAGAGCTTGAGATCGTCGATCTGCTGGAATTCTACCGTGCCGAGCAGACGCTTTCGGTCGAACGCATGGGGCGGGGCTTTGCCTGGCTGGATACCGGCACGCATGGCAGCCTTCTGGATGCCGGCAACTTCGTGCGGACGCTGACCGAACGGCAGGGCCAGCAGGTCGGCAGCCCCGATGAGATCGCCTATCGGCTGGGCTGGATCGGCCGCGACCAGCTTGCGCAGCGGGCCGAGGTATTCCGCAAGAACGGCTACGGCCGCTATCTGGCAGGCGTTGTCGGCGAGTAGGCGGCAATCCCAACTGAACAGTGGAATTGTTTCGCAGTTTTGCGATAATGCCCCTGCTGGCATGTGGAGGGGCAATGGCGGCGATCGTCGTGCTGACAGCATTGATGGGCGGACTGGCGGGCCTGCTGGGTGCTGTCATGGCCGAAGCCGGCGTCCTTCACCTGTTTCTGGCGTGGAGCGGTGGGGGCGGTCTTGCCGTCTCGGCCCTGATCGCCCGGCGCTGGCGCGGCGCGCAAGGCCTTTAGTTCCAATACGGAAACGATGACAAACCGGCCCCGGCGGAGGTTCGCCCGGGCATCAGCCTGGCCGCCGCGATCACCCGCGCCGATGGCCTGCCCGAATCACCCACCGCAGGCCTTCGCATCTGCAGCACCGCCGTTCAACCCGTGGTTGACGGTCGCCGGATTGCGGCAAGAAATGGGCGAAGGCGTGGCGGAATTTCGTGGTTAACCCTGCGTTAATTGACCCAGCCACAGGCGCCGAACCTCGCCAAGTTGCTGCAAATTCGGCTAAAATGTGGCGGTGGGGGCGTACTGTCTGAGTGCGGAATATGTGCTGCGAAACAACCATGCCGAACCCGGTTCGCCGGGCGGATAGCCCTCTGTTTTCCTTGGGCCATGCCAATTGCGACCCTTCGGGTTGCCAGATCGTTGAACGGTAACCGACAATGACCCTGGCATTCCCCGAGTTTCGCACCCCCGGCCCCGAGGCAACCGCGGTTCAGCCGCGGGCCTGCACCTGGCTGCCGCCCCGTCGCGGCCTTTACCGCAACGTCTTCAAGCGCGTGCTGGACGTGACAGCCATCGCGCTGGCCGCACCCGTGGTGGTGCCTGTCGTTGCCGTGCTGGCGGTGATGGTCGCGCGCGACGGCGGCAATCCGTTCTATTCGCAGCTGCGCGTCGGCAAGAACGGCCGCCGCTTCCGCATGTGGAAGCTGCGCAGCATGGTGAATGACGCCGATGCGCGGATGGAGGAATACCTTGACGCCCATCCCGAGGCGCGCGCCGAATGGAACCTGACGCAGAAGCTGAAGGACGATCCGCGCATCACGCCGACGGGCAGGATCATCCGTCAGACCTCGCTGGATGAACTGCCGCAGCTGTGGAACGTGCTGAAGGGCGACATGAGCCTTGTCGGCCCCCGCCCGATGATGACCAGCCAGCAGGCGCTGTATCCGGGCCTCTCTTACTATCTGGTGCGGCCGGGCTGCACCGGGTTCTGGCAGACCGCCGGGCGCAACCGCACCTCGTTCGAGGCGCGGGCGGAGTATGACACCGCGTATGAAAGCGAGCTGTCGCTGTGGACCGACCTGAAGCTTCTGGTGCAGACGGTGGGCGTGATGATGCGGGCGACCGGTTACTGACCGGCCCGCCAGACGGAAAAGGCCCGCCGGTCAGGCGGGCCTTTCGCATGTCCGGGGCAGGGGTCAGGCGACGATTGCCGCCGCCGCCACCAGCATCAGCGTGGCCGCCGCTGCCACCACGGCATAGCGCGGAAGGCCCATCAGGGGCCGCGTGGGATCATCAATCAGCCGCAGCAGGTCTCGCCCGCCGCGCCGGGGCTTCTGCGGCGTCACCTCGGGAATCGAGATGACAGGCCGCAGGTCAAGCTGACGCTCCATCTGCGTGGCGGTGCGGACCACCGGGTTCATCAGCTCCAGCAGGAAGGCCAGCGCCAGCCCTGCCAGAACGCTGCCCACGGCGCCCGCCATCACCAGCTTCTTGCCGCTGTTGCCCACCGGATATTCCGGGGTGATCGCGCGATCGAGCAGCGTGAAACGTTCGGTCTGCTGACGGTCGGCCAGCCGCAACTCGGTCTCGGCTTCCGACAGGCGGCGGGTGACCACCTCATAACGGTCCTGCAACTGGGTCAGCTGCCGGGTGTAGCCCGAAAGAACCCGCTCCACCTCGGGCGTGGCGGCCAGAAGGCGCATCAGTTCCGCCCGCCGCCCCTCAGACGTCGCGCGCTGGGCGTCCAGCACCTCGATCCGCGCCGTGATGTCATCCAGCTGCCGCCGGTCGGTCTCGCGCAGCGTCTCACGCGCGCGCACCGCGGCGGCGTCGCGTTCGGCGGCCACCCGCTCCTGATCAATGCGCCGCAGATCGGTGTCGAGGGCCGAGATCTCGTCCCGCATCGCTTCGCCCTGGGTCGGCAGGGCTGCCGCGTTGTCGTTCTTGTAGGCGGCGATTTCAGCCTCAAGCGCCGAAAGCTGGGCCCAGATGCGCGCCTCTTCCTCGGTGAAGAATTCGACGTTCTGCGCCGCCTTGTCGCGCTGCCCGCTGGCCGACTGGTCCAGCACGCCCTGCGCGAAATCATTCGCCACCCGGGCCGCCAGTTCTCCGTCGCCCATTCGCGCCGAGATCACGATGGCCGACAGAAGGCGCGGCTGGCCATAGGCCTGCCCCGCCGCGCTGTCGATGCCCTGAAAGCTGATCGAGCCGCGCAGCAGCGCCATCTTTTCATCCTGCGACAGCGCCGGCGCATCGGCGAAAAGCCCGTGGCGTTCGATCACGGCCGCCAGATTTTCCCGCGTCGTCAGGCGCTGTTCGATGCTTTGCAGCACCTGCGCCGCGCCGCTGGTCGTCGGCTGGCCCGGTGCGCCGGTGATGGCCGGCATTTCCACCTGAATCACCGCTGCCGCCTCATAGGCATCGGGGCGGGTCTTGGCAAAGACCGCCGCCGCCAGGATGCCCAGCACCGTAACCGCGACGATCACCAGCTTGCGCCGCAGCAGGAACGAGATCAGCTCTTCAAACGATTGAATCTGCCCCATCGCTCAGCCCTTCCCGTAGGCATAGCGGCGCGAGGCCCGGTCCTGCGCGCGGTTCAGCACCACACCCAGCAGAGGCAGCCGCCCGTCAAACTGCCGTTCGCAGGCGCGGATTTCATCGGGCGTCGTGCGCGTGCCGTCGGTCACCAGCAGCACCGCGTCCAGCGAGGCGGTCAGCGCCAGCACGTCATCGGTACCCAAAGCCGGCGGCAGGTCGCAAAGGATCACCTCGGGATCAAGCTGTTCCTGAAGGGCGGCCAGCGCCTCGGCGGTTTCGTGGCTGTGCAGCAGTTCCGACGCCATCTCGACCGGCCGGCCGTTCAGCCCCAGCGCCAGCGTGCGGCCAAAGCGGCGGAAGACGCTTTCCAGCGGCTGTTCGCCGGTCAGGAATTCTTCCAGCGGCGCGGCATCGGCAATGCCCAGCAGATCGGCCAGCCGGGGCCGGCGCAGATCAAGGTCGATCAGCACATTGCGGCTGGCCGGGCGGCGGGCCAGCGACAGGGCCAGATTGGTCGCCACGAAGGACTTTCCACAACCGTGGGTGGGTGAGGTCACGGCAACCCGGTGCCAGCCCTTCTGCCCCAGACCGTGCAGCAGATGGCTGCGCAGCTGGTCGAAAGCGGCCACCGCAGGGTCGTCGGAAGTAACTGGAAACAAACCGTTTCCGGCAAGGTGATCCAGCGAAAGCTGCACCGGCCCCAGCGAATCCCAGACCCGCGCCGGTGAGATATGCAGCGCCGGAACCGCATGCGAAAAGATCTCGCGCCCCGTGGCCAGGTCCAGCGTCATCGCCGGCTGCGGCAGGCTTTGCCCCGGCCGGAACAGAGAGATTCCCGCCGGCCGGCGGCGCGGGCGCGAGGTGGGATTGTCACCGCTCATCGCTGAATTCCCAATATTATCGCCCCGTTCCGGGAACGTCACCAGCATACCGTTCTTGGACATCCGAAGCCGGGCTCCTCCCGGTCGCGGCTGTCCCCGGCCACGACCCGTTTGCAGTTGGCCGGCCATCTGGCCGGCGGTTCGCCCGTTCTGCAGCCCGTCCGGCGCAAAACGCACCTTTCGGGAATCGTCCGGGCCCCCGCCCAGCACGATCAGAGTTAGCAGATGCAGCGCAAAAATGCAAAGCGAACGCAGCGGTTTGCGGCCTTGGCGGGGGGGCGGGAACCGGCCTAGGATGGCCGCCGAACCGGTCGGGGCGGCATGCGCGAACAAGATCAATCCAGGGTTGTGGACGCCGTCGTCATCGGCCGGAATGAGGGCGAGCGGCTTCTGGCCTGCCTGCGGTCATTGCAGGGGCAGGTGCGGCGTGTGGTCTATGTCGACAGCGGATCGGCCGACGGCTCGCAGGCGGCGGCAGCGGCCTTGGGGGCCGAGGTGGTGGTTCTGGACGCGGGCGAACCTTTCACCGCCGCGCGGGCGCGCAACGCCGGGCTGCGGGCGCTGACCGCCGATCCGCCCGGTTTCGTGCAGTTCACCGATGGCGATTGTGAGGTGCAGCCGGGCTGGATCGCCACGGCCCTTGCGGCCTTTGACGAACATCCCCGCGCCGTGGTCGTCTGCGGCCGCCGCCGCGAACGCATTCCCGAAGCCTCGGTCTATAACAGGCTGGCGGATCGTGAGTGGGATACGCCCCCCGGCCCGGCGCTGGCCTGTGGCGGCGATGCGCTGATGCGCCATGCGGCGGTGGCGGCCGTGGGGGGCTACCGCGCCACCCTGATCGCCGGGGAAGAGCCCGAGCTTTGCCTGCGCCTGCGCCGCGCGGGGGGTGAGGTCTGGCGCATCCCGGCCGAGATGACGTTGCACGATGCCGCCATGACGCGGTTTGCCCAGTGGTGGCGCCGCAGCCGCCGCGCGGGCCACGCCTTTGCCGAAGGTGCCGCGCTGCATGGCGCCCCGCCGGAACGGCATTGGGTGGCCGAAACGCGGCGGGCGCTGCTGTGGGGCGCCGTCCTGCCGCTGGCGGTGGTTCTGGCGGGGTTGGCTCATCCGGCGGGCTGGTTGCTGGCGCTGCTCTGGCCCGCGCAGGTGGTGCGGCTGGCGCGGCGCGGCGGGCTGGAATGGGCTTTCTTCACCGTTCTGGGCAAGTTCGCCGAGGCGCAGGGCGCGCTTGGCTATTACCTTGACCGGCTGCGCGGGCGGCAGCGCGGGCTGATCGAATACAAGTGATCAGCCGCCGCGCCGCAGCCGCAAGGCGCCCGCAACCTGACCCGGCAGGATGGCAAAACAGCGCGCATAACGCGGGATCAGCCGCCGGGGCGCCGACAGCGCGCGCCACAGCCACTCCATCGCCATCGCGCGCACCCAGCGCGGCGCCCGCGTCTGGCTGCCCGCCAGAAAATCCAGCCCCGCCCCGACCGAAGCAAAGCCCACCCCCGGCGCAATCTGCCGCCCCCGGGCAGCGAAAGCCTCTTGCTTCGGGGCGCCGAGGGCGATCAGGCACAGGCCGGTGCCGCGCGCCGCCAGTTCGCGCAGGATGCGGGCGGCCTCGTCGCCTTCGGGGTCAAAGCCCATGGCCGGGGCGTGGCGCATCACCACGACCAGCCCCGGAACCTCACGCATCAGGCGGTCGGCGGCGGCCTGCAAGGCGGCATCGGTCGCCCCCACCAGCGCCACGCCGCGCCCGGTCTCGGCCGCCACCCGCGCCAGCGGCAGCACCATGTCGGACCCCGGCACCAGCGACACCGGCCGCCCCGCCAGCCGCGACAGCCAGACGATCGGGTTGCCATCGGCCACCACCAGATCCTGCGCCGCATAGGCCCGGCGGAACGCATCAGAGGTCTGAAGCTTCACCAGATGATCGAGGTTGATCGTCGCCAGCGCAAAGCCCGTCCCGGCAGTCAGCCGCGCGCGGACAGCCGCCAGCAGGGCCGCACTGTCGGCGATATTCACCGCGATGGTGGTGGGCCCGAACTGAAACTGCACCCTTTGTCCTTCCTGACTTTCCGCCCCGATAGCACGGTTGCGGCGGGCGGCCAAATTGCGGGCATTGCCAGCAGGGCAACACATTGTTTCCCGGTGCTGCTGCGTGTCACAGTTGCCATGAAGCCCTTTGCGGGACTAGCCAAGACTCATGACAACCTCGACGGGCCATCGCCAATCCATCGATCTGGCGCGGTTTCTTGCCGCGTTCGGCATCGTCGTGGCCCATGCCTATGTCTCGCCCAACGATATCTTCGGGCATCTGTCGCTGTCGCTGTTCCTGATCCTCAGCGCCTTTCTGGCGGCTTCCTCGGCCCAGCGGGCGGGGGGCAGCTATGACGCATGGCTGCGCGCGCGGCGGATCGCGGTGCCGTGGCTGGCGTGGTCGGCCTTCTACCGGGCGCTTGAGATGGCCTTCTCGGACAGGCCCGACAGGTTCCTGCCGGTGACCGATCCGTGGTCGCTGCTTTACGGCTCGGCCATCCACCTGTGGTTCCTGCCCTTCATCGCCATGGCGGGGTTGCTGGTGCAGCCGGTGGTGCGCCACATCAATACGCCCGCGCGGCTGGCCATGGCCTCGGCCGCGCTGGCGGTGGCGGGCTTTGCGCTGCTGGAACTGCGGGTCGCGCGCGTCCTGCCTGCCCCGCTGGAGCAGTGGGACTTTGCGCTGCCCCTCTATGTGCTGGGGCTGCTGGTGGCCGTGGCCTGCCGGATGCGGCATCTGTGGATACCCACGGCGGCGGCGGCGGTGCTTAGCCTCAGCGCGCTGTGGCTGTCGGACGGGGCGAACTGGTCATGGTCGGCTCTGGCGGCGCTGGCGGTCTTCGGGCTGTTCTGGCGGCTTCCGCTGCGCGCGCGCTGGCTGCCTGAACTGGGGCAGGCCGCCTTTGTGATCTACCTGATCCATCCGTTCTTCATGCTGGTCTGCTACAAGTTCCTTGGCCCCGGCGTGAACCTGTTCCTTGCCGCCTGCCTGACCTTCCTGATGTCGCTGGCTGCCGCGCTGGTCTGGCAAAGGCTGCCGGTTCTGTTGCGCGCGGCGCGGACGTGCTAATCCTGCGGCCCAGCCCGCAGCGGACCGAGCCCTGAACCCGTGCCAAATCCGATAGCCTTCCTGATGCTTGCGATCTGGCCGGTGGTCACCTGGCAGATGTATCGCAAGCTTGATCCGCAGCGCGCGCTGATCTGGACGATCCTCGCGGGCTACCTCTTGCTGCCGCCCTTGGTGAAGTTCGACCTGCCGGTGATCCCCGATCTGGACAAGAACACCATCCCCGGCCTGATGGCGGCGCTGTGCATCGTGCTGATGCTGGGTGAGCGGATTTCGCTTCTGCCGGAAAATCCCTTCGGCAAGGCGCTGGTCGGGCTTTACGTTCTGGGCCCCTTCCTGACGGTGCTGACCAACACCGACCCCTTGATCTTCCGCCTGACGGAAATCGGCGGGATGCAGATCTACGATTCCTTCGCGGCCATGGCGAACCAGCTGATCTGGCTTCTGCCGCTGTTTCTGGGCCGCAAGTATCTGGGCAACCCCGAAGGCATGCGCGTGCTGATGGGGGCGATGATTGCCGGGGGGCTGGCCTATTCCATCCCGATGCTGATCGAGGCGAGGGTCTCGCCGCAGATGAACATCTGGGTCTATGGCTTCTTCCAGCACGACTTCTTTCAGACCATCCGCGCCGGCGGTTACCGGCCGGTGGTCTTTCTGCCCCACGGGCTGTGGGTCGCGTTCTACACGCTGATGTGCCTGATGTCGGCGCTGATCGTGCTGCGCGTCTCGCCGGCGGAACAGCGGCCAAAGGCGCTGGCCATCGCCCTTTACATGGCCTTCATGCTGGTGGTGTGCAAAAGCGCCGGGGTGCTGGCCTATGCGGCCCTGTTCTGCCCACTGCTTCTGCTGGCCACACCGCGGCTGATGCTGGTGGTGGCGGGCATGGTGGCGGCGGTGGTCGTGGCCTATCCGCTGCTGCGCGGGCTGCATGTGGTGCCGCTGGATGCCATTCTGGACTTTGCCAACGGCTTTTCCACCGAACGCGCCGGATCCCTGCGCTTCCGGTTCGAGAACGAGGAAATCCTGCTGGCCCGGGCCGAGGAACGGCCCTGGTTCGGCTGGGGCGGCTTCGGGCGCAACTTTACCCATGACCCGGATACGGGTGAGATGCTGAACATCGCCGACGGGGCCTGGATCATCGTTCTGGGCATCTACGGCTGGTGCGGCTACATCGCCGATTTCGGGCTGACGGCGCTGCCTTTGTTCCTTCTGATGCGTGAGGCGCTTCTGGCCCGGCGGGGTGAGGTTTCGGTGGTCACCGGGGGGATGGGGCTGATCCTTGGCGCCTCGATGCTGGACCTTCTGCCCAATGCCACGCAGGTGCCGCTGACATGGCTGGTCGCCGGCGCCCTTCTGGGCGAGGCGGAACGTTTGCGTCACCTGCGCAAGGCCCGTCAGGCAGATGCCCGCCGCGCCGGGCTGCACGGCGGGCGGGCGCGGCGCACGGTGATCTGATGGCGATCAAAGCCGATATCTGCGTTTTCGCCCATGATGAGGCTGCGGGCATCGCTGCCATGGTCGCCGGCCTTCGCCTGCAGGACCTGTCCGGTATTGACGCCCGCATCGTCATTCTGGCCAACGGCTGCACCGATGACACCGCCGCGCTGGCCCGCGCCGCCGCCGCCGGCAGCGTGGTTGACGTGGTGGAACTGGCCGAAGGCGGCAAGTCGCGCAGCTGGAACCGCTTCGTCCACGGCATCGCGCGCCCCGATGCCGAAGTGCTGGTCTTTGCCGATGCCGATATCCGCCTGCCCGCGCCCGATTGCCTTTCCCGGCTGATCCGCGGGCTGGTCGCGCGTCCGGCGCTTTGGGCGCTGAACAGCCAGCCGGTCAAGGACATCGTCGCCGTGCCGCAGCAACTGTCGCTGACCGACCGGCTGATCGCCGCTGCGGGGGGCGGGCTGGACGACTGGAAGACCGCGATCTGCGGTCAGCTTTACGCCATGCCCGCCGCCCGCGCCCGTCGTTTTCACCTGCCCGTCGGCCTGCCTGTCGAAGACGGCTTCCTGCGCGCCATGGTCCTGACCGACGCGCTGACGGGGCCTGAGGATTTCAGCCGCATCGACGGGCTTGAGGGGCTGGCCCATATCTATGAAAGCGAAAGGTCCATCGGCCGGCTGATCCGCCATCAGGAGCGGATCGTGATCGGATCGGCCATCAACGCCGCCGCCTTTGCCGCCCTGCGCGACCTGCCGCCCGAGGACCGGGCCGAAGAACTGGCCACCGCCGCGCGCGACGATGGCTGGCTGCCCTCGGTCATCGCCGCCCGGCTGCCGGCCGCGCCGGGCGGATATGTGCCGCTGCATTTCCTGACCAAGCGGCTGATGCGGGCCTTCACCCGCCCGTTGCAGGCGCGCCGCCTTGCGGTTGCATTGCCGGGCTTCGCCTTTGATCTGATTGTTTACCTGAGGGCGCAGTATCGCATGGCCAAAGGCGCCGGCGCGGGGTTCTGGTAGCCCGCTTCGCCGTTTTCCGCGGCGCTTTGCGACCGAAATCAGGCATTCCCCGGGCATTGTCGCCGATGGGTGCACTATCGCCGCCACGGCGCCGCGGCGGGTAGGTTTGGCGGCGGAAATGCGTTAGTTTGTCGAAGGTTCGCCGCCGGCTGACAGGCCGGGGCAAAGGGTAAGGGCTGATGGCTGACGGTTCCGAGTTCAACGGCATTTCCGAAACCGATATCGCGGTGGTCGGCATGGCGGCGCATCTGCCCGGCGCGCCCGACATCGCGGCCTATTGGCAGAACCTTGCCGCCGGCGTGGAATCGATCCGCGTCCTGTCGCGCGAAGACCTGCTGGCCGCGGGCGAAAGCCCGGCCCGGATTGCGCGGCCGAACTATGTTCCCGCCGCCGCCGTTCTGGACGGGTTCGAGGGGTTTGACCCGGAATTCTTCGGCTTCTCGCAGAAGGACGCCGCGATCCTTGACCCCCAGCACCGCCAGTTCCTTGAGGTGGCATGGGAGGCGCTTGAAAACGCCGGCCACCCGCCCGAGAATTTCGGCGGTGCCATCGGGGTTTATGCCGGCTGCGGCATGGGCAGCTATTTCTACTTCAACCTCTGCTCGAACCGCGATCTGGTTGATCAGACCGGCATGTTCCTTCTGCGCCATACCGGCAACGACAAGGATTTCCTGTCCACCCGCGTCAGCCACATCTTCGACCTGAAGGGGCCGTCGGTGAACGTGCAGACCGCCTGCTCCACCAGCCTTGTCGCGGTGCATTACGCGGCGCAGGCGCTTCTGGGCGGCGAATGCGACATGGCGCTGGCGGGCGGGGTGACCATCGAGCTGCCCCACGCGCGCGGCTATCTGCATCAGGAAGGCGAAATCCTGTCGCCCGATGGCCATTGCCACGCCTTCGACCACCGGGCGCAGGGCACGGTCTTTGGTTCGGGCGCGGGTTGTGTGGTGTTGCGGCGGGCACGGGATGCCATCCGCGACGGCGATCATATCTGGGCCATCCTCAAGGGTAGCGCGGTCAACAATGACGGGGCGTCGAAGGCCAACTACCTTGCGCCCTCGGTCGATGGTCAGGCCCGCTGCATCGCCGAGGCGCAGGCGGTGGCCGGCGTTCCGGCCGACAGCGTCAGCTATGTCGAATGCCACGGCACCGGCACCTATCTGGGCGACCCGATCGAGGTGGCGGCCCTCACGCAGGCCTTCCGCGAAACCTCGGACGCGGTGGGTACCTGCCGCATCGGCAGCGTCAAGACCAACATCGGCCATCTGGATACCGCCGCAGGGGTGGCCAGTCTGATTAAGGTCGCGCTTTCGCTGCATCACCGGCAACTGCCGCCCAGCCTGGGGTATGAGGCGCCCAATCCCGCGATTGACTTCGAGACCAGCCCCTTCCGCGTCAATGACCGGCTGACCGACTGGCAGGCGCCGGTGCGGCGCGCCGGCGTCAACAGCCTTGGTGTGGGCGGCACCAATGCCCATGCCGTGCTGGAAGAGGCGCCGCCCCGCGCGGCCAGCGAAGACAGCATCTGGCCCTTCCAGCCGCTGGTGATCTCGGCCCGGACGAAGGCTGCGCTGGATGCGCAGGCGGCCCGTCTGGCGGCGCATCTGCGGGCGCACCCCGAACAGCCGCTGGCCGATGTGGCCTTCACCCTGAAGGAAGGCCGCCGCGCCTTTGAAAAGCGCCGGGTGATCGTGGCCGAAAGCCATGAAGAGGCCGCGCGGCTGCTGGAAGGCGCCGATGCCCGCCGCGTCTTCAGCCACGACCGGCTGGACGCGCCCGAAGTGGTCTTCATGTTCCCCGGCGGCGGCGCGCAATACGCCGGCATGGCCCGCGATCTGTATGAGACAGAGCCGGTCTTTGCCGACTGGATGGACCGCGGCCTTGCCGTGCTGGAGCCGCAGCTGGACTATGACATCCGCGCGCTGTGGCTGCCCGAACCGGGGCAGGAGGCGGCGGCGAATGAGGCGCTGAAGCGGCCCTCGGACC